>Ga0111538_10001843_pt1 | contig 29707 bp, 22 predicted proteins | sample SoiMethybrSBSTD1_FD_79669 | JGI IMG/M metagenome (GOLD analysis project Ga0111538, IMG submission 79669) | Bulk soil microbial communities from a Populus tree surrounding site in Tennessee, USA - Soil MetaG P. TD hybrid SBSTD1 (version 2)... | ecosystem: Environmental > Terrestrial > Soil >... | reverse complement strand
CACACAGCCACAGAGCAAAGCGGCGGTAAAGTTCGCGGCAAAAAATGCCGATGCAAGATGACGTGCAATGCAGCGCGCGCGAGAGATGTTCCCGGCCTGGCTTCCCCTTCGGCCAAAGGGTATCCTTGGACAACCATGACGGATCGGCAAGATAAGTACCTCTACTCGATCATGTATCCGAACTACGGGCTGGTGGCATCGATGCTGCCTCCCGACGAGTTCGGCAAGCACTACACGATCGGCAGCTCCCGCTACTTTCACGGGCAGGTCATCTTCGCAGAGATCGACATTAACTTCCGGCATCCCTTCCTCCCTATCGACGAAGTTCTGCGGGAAGTGAAGCCCAAGGCGGACGGATCTCCGAAGCGCACGAAGTTCGTGAAGACGTACCGCGTGCTCGAGCACCTCGATCTCAACGCGTTCAGGAGCTTGTACATCACGACGGCTGCCGGCCGGGTGCTGGAGCTCGAGCGGAAGTCCTACAACCGCGCCCACAAGCAGGGTTTGATCCGCACTTTCCAGGAGATTTGCCCATTCTCCTACATCCTGTTGACGTACATGACGCCGCCGGAGTTCGGGAAGTACATCACGGAGCCCGAGAACGAGGCCAAAGGCGCTCCGAAGGTCATGTTTACGCAGATCGAGCTGAACATTGAGAAGTTCCTGCGGGAGATCGAGGACAACCCTTTCATGAGCTCCCCGATCCCGAATGTCCACCCGCACAAGCTGCGCGACCAGATTCTCGAGCTGCGCTCGAATCCGGAGAAGCGCATCAAAGGGGTGAGCCTCGATTCCGCGCTCAGCCACCTCTCTTTCCTCAAGCTGAGGACGGGCTTCTGGATCTCGGCGCCGAACGAGTTTCTCTACTACCCGATCCCGGACAAGGACACGCTCCAGAAGGAGCATCCGCAGTGGTACAAGTCCCTCTCGCAGTGACGGGGCGGTACACTGCCGCGCGGGCCAAAGTTCCCGCGAGCGCTGGCTACCCGCACGCCGCCGCCGGCTTCGGCAGCTCCGTGCGGATCTCGTCGAGGCGGTAGCCGAATCCGGTGCCGCGGATGCTCGACAGGTCGACGCGCCCTTCGCGGCGCCGGTAGAGGCCCGGGTGCACTTCGGCTTCGGCGCGGGACGCCTCGGGGTAAAACTGCATGGCGTTCGTCTCGACCCCGAGGAGCGTCTCGGCATGGGCCGCGAGAAGGACGTGCGGGATCTGGGCGAGCCTCGGGTTTGTGAGGTCCTGCACCATGAGGCTCATGCCGTGCGCTTTCGCCCAGCAGAGGCTCAGGATGGCTCCGGTCTGGGTCTTGCAAGTCTTGAGCGCGACGCCGGTCCAGCCCAGCGAGCGCCCCCGGCGCACGAGCTTCCAGTCATGGGCGCTCTCGTCGAGGAATAGAAGCTTGCGCGCCGCCACGGTCCGCACGTCGATCGGGTGGCTCTCGAGCTCGTAGGGGAACGGCTGCTCGACGTAGAGGAGGCAGTCGAAAGCGGCCGGATCGGTAGCTCGAAGTCGGTCGAGCACCCCGTTGACGTACTCCGGCTCGTGGACCGTGCAGTTGAAGTCGGCCGAGAGCCACCGCGCGCCTTCCTCGCGAGCGATGCGGGCCACGCGCAGGAGCCGGTCGAGGTCCCAGGCGGCGTCATCGCCCCGCAGCTTGACTTTCAGCCCGATGAGGCCGTCAGTGCGGATCCAATCGCGGAGCAGCGTTGGATAGCCATCGAGCGGCTCCGTCCCGTCGAGGTCCTCGGGCTCGACCGCGTCCCGGCCGCCGACCAGGTGCCACGCGACAAGCGAAGTGAGCGGCTTGCGGGCGAGATAGTCCGCAGGCCGCTTGCCGTCGAAGGAGACATCCGAGCCTTCCGCCGGCTCGAGGAAGCGGCGCAGATCGAAATCGACGTGGCGTGGTCCATAAGTGTCGTACACGCTCTCTCCGACGAGGTTCGCGTACGCGTCGTGGAGGGCCAGGTCGAAGGCCGAGGCCGCCACGAGCGCGGCGAGCCAGGGCACCAGCTCCCGGCCCGCGCGCTCCCGATTCAGGCCGTTCAGCACGTCGTGGAGCGGCCCCTCGAGGAAAGCGTGCCCTGTCTCGAGCGGGTGTCCCTCGGCGCGGAAGGAAGGCCAGCACGCGGCAATGCGACGGCACAGCTCGAGGAAGCATTCGTGGCGCTCTTCGTAAGCGACGCGACTTGGCCAGACCCACTGGACGCTGAGCGGCGTCTCGCCCCAGCCTTCCGCGCGGGCGTTGCCGGACACGCCGGCGCCGCGGGCCGCTTCGACGCGGAGGCGCACGCGCGCGCACGTCACCGAAGTGACCGTCTCCGCGCCGAACTTGAGCGGGAGGCGCGTCGAGATCGGAAGGAAGTACACCTCCGTCGCGACGACGCGGGGAAGCACGCGCTCAGCCACGGGCGGGAGCGGCATCCAGCCGGTCGAACGTCCAGTCCGCGAGCGGGACGCGGTCGTCGAAAGAGATCGCCGAGCTGTAGCCGTAGCCTCCGGCGAGGACAGACCGCAGCGAGACCACCCCATCCTGAATCTTCAAGTGGATGAAGTCGCCGCGTTTGTCGTAGAGGTCGGGATGGGCGGCGAGCGCGGCCGCGGCCTCGGCCGGCGGCAAGTGGTCGAGGCCGCGAAAATAATGGTGGCCGTTCTTCTCCGCGTGATCGATGCCGAGGCCCGCGAGCGAGGCGAGGTCCTGCTGGAGCGGGACGACGGGCACCGTGGCGAGGTCCTCGCCCGTCTGGAAAAAGAGCGGAGCTTTCTCTTTCCGGCGCGCCTTGTTCTGCTCGAGGATCCACGCGCGATGGCTGAGAGATTTGAAGATGCCTTTGCAGTTCTTGTGCGAGACGCCGAGGTAGCCGAGCCCCGTCGCGCGCGCGAACGAGTCCAGCCGATCGTCGCTCTCGTCGATGATGACGGGCTTCCAGCTCGAGATGCTCGCGATGGTGGAGGCCGCGCTCGGATCGAGAGCCATTTCCCGCGGCAAGGGCTGCTCGACGTAGAGGATCGCGTCGAGGAACTCCTTGCCGTAAGGCCGCGAGCGGAGCGCTTCGAGGAGCCGCTCCAGCGTGGCGATGTCTCGAAACTGCTCGTTGCCGTCGAGGGTGATTTTGTACCCGCCCAGGCAGCGTTGATGGATGAGCGCAGCGAGGCGTGAAAGCCGCTCGAGGTCGCGTTCGGGATCGCCAGCAACTTTCACTTTGAAGTACGACAGGCCGTAAGTCTCGATGTCCTCCTCGAGCGCCTGCGGCAGGCCGTCGGCGATGCGCTCGGTCGGCGGGATCTCTCCGCGAGTCAGCGGATCGGAGAGGCCCACCGTGTGGCGGATATGGATCGATTCCGCGGCGTGGGCCGGCACGAGCTTGGCAGTCGCCAGGCCGAGAAGGTCGCACTGGAGCGCGTCGAAGAAGGTCGTCGATTTGAGGCGGCACAAGGCGTCGATCATGGCGCGCTCGAGAAACGAGCTGCCAAAGGATGCGGTGAGCGCGTTCAGACCGGCCCGGGCGCACTCCTCGTGCACTTTCGGGTACGCGTCTTTCCAGATCTCGTAGGCCGGCCGTATGCGCTCGCCCGCGACGAGGTAGACCTGCCGCGCCTGCCGGAATGCCGTGAGTTGGTCCTCGACGTTCTGCCGAAAAGTTTTCGACGGATCCTTGTCGAACCAGAGCGGGGGGAGGCAGTCGGCGGAGTACCCCACGGCCGTTTCGCCCTCCTTGTCCGCGATCGACACGCGGACGTGCAGGAGCGGCGCCGCGGTAAGGACGGCCTTGCCATAGCGGAAGGGCATTCGGTTTCGGATCTCGGACATCGCCGCGTCACAGCCGACGATGCGGAACCTCGAAGTCCCCCTGCGCATTCGCCAAAGGGTAAGGAGGCTGCCGGGCGATGTCAAATCGCGCTGCGCCGAGCCGCCGGAAAACGCGCAGGCCGCTTGACTTGACTTGCATCTTGCCGTGGGTGAGACTTGGCTCTCTGCGCATGTCATCGACGCGGAGATGGAATAGCCGGGAAGGGGTCTTGGGGCCGAGCGGCCGCCGGCACCTTGCGGTGCTGCTCGGGCTCCTGGGCGTGCTGCGGCAGCCGGGTCGGGCCGACGAGCCCCGCGAGAAACAGCTTGCCGCTCCTGCCGGCGCTGCGACGGCGCCTCGCGACGCGGACTCAGGCGCTGTGACTCCTGGGGCTGTGAAAATCGACGCCCAGGTTGTTGAGTTCTTCGAGACCAAAGTGCGGCCGGTTCTTGCGGGGAGCTGCTTCGAGTGCCACGGGCCCACGAAGCAGAAGAGCGGCCTACGGGTCGACTCGCTGCAGGGCCTTCTCGACGGCGGCGAATTGGGCCCGGCGATCGTGCCGGGGGATCCGGGCGCGAGCCGGCTCATCCTCGGCGTCAGCTACGTGGACTCGAGTTTCCAGATGCCGCCGCGCGCCAAGCTCTCGGACCGGCAGATCGAAGACCTCCGGACCTGGGTGAAAATGGGCGCACCGTGGCCGGGCGCCGGGCCGAAAGGCGACGCTGGCCGAAGCTCGGCCCCTCGGCGCGGCCAGGAGATCACCGCTCTGGACCGGGAATACTGGGCGTTCCAGCCCGTCCGGGATCCTCCACCGCCCGCGGTTCGCGGCGCGGACTGGTGCACGAGCCCACTCGACCGCTTTCTTCTCGCGAAGCTGGAGGCGAAGGACGTCGTGCCGAACGGTCCCGCCTCGCCGCGCGAGCTCGTGCGCCGAGCGTATTTCGACCTCATCGGCCTGCCCCCTCCGCCCGAGGAGGTGGACGCCTTCGGCGCGGATCCATCGCCGGACGCGTGGGCGCGGCTCGTCGACCGACTCCTCGCCCGGCCGGAGCATGGTGAGCGATGGGCGCGGCATTGGCTGGACGTCGTCCGCTACGCCGACTCGAACGGCTACGAGCGCGACGACGAGAAGCCGCTGTCTTGGCGGTACAGGGACTATGTCATCCGCGCGTTCAACGAAGACAAGCCGTACTGGCGCTTCGTCTCCGAGCAGCTCGCGGGCGATGAGCTCGAGGACGCCACGGCCGAGGCCGTCGCGGCGACGGGCTACTACCGCCTCGGAGTCTGGGACGACGAGCCGGACGACGCCCGCATGGCCGAGTTCGACTACCTCGACGACATTTTGAAGACGACCGGATCGGCGTTCCTCGGCCTCACCGTCGGTTGTGCTCGCTGCCACGACCACAAGTTCGATCCCATCCCGCAGGAGGATTACTACTCACTCCTCGCGTTCATCCGCAACGTGAGCTACCAGGCGAACCCCGCGTACGACTTCACGTCATCGGCCTACTCGCCTTTCGCCCCGCCCGCCGAGGTGGCGCGGTGGCGGAAAGAGGATGCGCGAAAGAAAAAAGACCTTGAGGCGCGGATCGCCGCCTGCGCGGAGTCGAACGAGAAAGCCCGGCTCGAAGCCGATTTGAAGCGCCTCAAAGAAACGGCCCCTCCGTTCGAATGGACTCTCGCGGTCCGGGAAGACGGTCCGACAGCGAAAGCTACGCAAGTGCTCATCCGCGGCAACGCGGGCTCCCCAGGCAAAGACGTCGTCCCGGCGTTTCTTTCGGTCCTCGGAGGCGAGCGCCCCTCTCCGCCCCCCGCGGCCGCCGAGCGCGCTTCCACCGGGCTGCGGTCGGTGTTGGGCCGCTGGATCGGCGACCCCCAGCATCCGCTCACGGCGCGCGTGATCGTCAATCGCGTCTGGCAGCACCATTTCGGCAGGGGCATCGTCGAGACTTCCGGAGACTTCGGGCGGTCCGGCTTCCCTCCGACGCATCCCGAGCTCCTCGATTGGCTGGCGTCGCGCTTCATCGAGAGCGGCGGCTCCTTGAAGCAGCTCCACCGCCTGATCCTGACGTCGAGTGCCTACCGCATGTCCTCGAGCGCCGCGGACAACGCTGCCGCGTTGCGGGCCGACGAGGGCAACCAGCTCTTCTGGCGCCAGAGCCTCCACCGGCTCGACGCGGAAGCCATCCGGGATTCCATCCTCGCGGCGAGCGGCGTCCTCAACGGCAAGATGGGAGGGCGGGGCATGTTCCCGCGCGTGGGGAAGGAGGTCCTGGCCGGCGGCTCGAGGCCGGGGCTCGGTTGGGGCGTGTCCAGCGAGGCCGAGCGCTCGCGCCGGAGCATCTACGTCTTCGTCAAACGGACGATGCTGGATCCTTTCCTCGAAGGCTTCGACTACTCGAATACCGCGCAGCCCCTCGACGTGAGGCCGGTGACCACTGTGGCGCCCCAGGCGTTGACGCTCCTCAACTCGAGCTTCGTCGACGAGGAAGCGCGGAGTTTCGCCCGAAGGCTCCGCCGCGAAGCGGGGCACGACGCGCGCGCGCAGGTCGATCGGGCCTACCGCCTCGCCCTCGCCCGCGACCCTGGCGACGAGGAACGCCGCATCGCGCTCGACTTCCTCGCGCACCAGGAGCGCCTTTTCCGTGACGTGCCGCCCGAGCTGACTTTCGCTCCGGCCCTGCCGACCGCGGTCGCGAGCTCATTCCTCGCGGAGCACCCGGCTCAGGAGATCCTCCAGGGGCCGCGCGACGGGTGGAGCTATTACCGCGGCCGCTGGGGGGACGGGTACGAGGGCATCGTTTTCGCCGATCTGGCGCGGGGCCCGTTTGCGCTCTGGGACCCAGCCGAAATCGTCGACGCGCGGCTCGACGCTCGCTTCCGAATCCGTCCCGCGTCCGAGGCTGCCGGCTTTCTCCTGCGCGCGCGAGCCTCGAAAGAGGGGCTCTTCGGCTACGAGGTCTTCATCGATCTGCGCACGAAGCGGCTCAGCCTCCGGCGGCACGCGGAGAAGAGCTTCAAAGTGCTCGCCGAGCGCGAGGCGCCCATCGCCGCGGAGCAGCCGATCGATCTCGGCTTCGAGGCGCGCGGCGGGAAAGTGTCTCTCTGGCTTGGCAGCGCGCCGGAGCCATTCCTCGAGGCGGACGACTCCGCGCCGTTCTCCGAGGCGGGGCGGGCCGGCGTCCTCGCGTGGGGCTCCCCGCTTCACGTCGAGGACCTGCGTCTCCGAACCGGCGACAAAACCTGGGACATCGCGGGCGCTTCGCGCGCCGACGCGGGCAGCCCCGCGGACCGTGCGCTCGATGCGTTCGCACGTGTCGTGTTGAACCTCAACGAGTTCGTCTATGTCGACTGAAAATCGATCGCAACCCACTGCCGGCGGCTTCCGCCCCCTCCGGACGCGCCGTCAGTTCCTCTGGGAGGCCGGCGCCGGCTTTCCGGGCCTCGCATTGACCGCGCTCCTTTCGGCCGAGGGGTTCTTCGCGAAGCACGGGCTCTTCGCCGCGGAGCCCGCCGCCTCGCGGAAGCGCCCGCTCGAGCCGCGCGCCGCTCACTTCCGCGCCCCGGCGCGTTCCTGCATTTTCCTGTACATGTACGGCGGCCCGTCCCAGATGGACCTCTTCGACTACAAGCCGGAGCTCCAGAAGCGCGACGGCCAGGCCGTCCAGATGGAGATCCGCCGGCGGTCAGTGCAGCCCTCGAAGCTCCTCGCGTCGCGAAGGAAGTTTCAGCGTTGCGGCCAGTCGGGGCTTTGGTGCTCCGACGTCCTGCCCAACCTCTCGCGGCACATGGACAAACTGGCCGTCATCAAGTCGCTTTACGCGGACTCTTTCGCGCACGGATCGGCCAACCTGCAAATGAACTGCGGCCGGCTGCTCCAGGGCCACCCGGCGCTCGGCGCGTGGCTCGGGTACGGGCTCGGCACGCTGAACGAAAACCTGCCCGGCTTCGTCGTGATGCTCGACCCGCGCGGCGGGCCGATCTCGGGGGCCGCGAACTGGGCGAGCGGCTACATGCCCGCGGCGTACCAGGGGACGGTCTTTCGCTCCGGGGGCGACCCGATTCTGAACTTGAGCCCCTCGAGCGGCTTGCCGGCGAACGTGCAGCGCGAGCAGATCAGCGCCGTGAACGCGCTCAACGCCGAGCACTTGAAGACGCGCCCCGGCTACAGCGAGCTCGACGCCCGGATCGCAAGCTACGAGCTCGCTTTCCAGCTCCAGACGGCGGCGCCCGAGGCGCTCGACGTCTCGCAGGAATGCGCGCGGACGAGGGCGATGTACGGGCTGGATGACCCGAAGACAGATCATCCGCTCGCGCTCGGCCCTTCGCATTTCGGCAGGCAGTGCTTGATCGCCCGGCGGCTGGTCGAGCGCGGCGTGCGCTTCGTCCAGATCTATTCGGGCGGCGGCCACCAGCAGCAGAACTGGGACGCGCACTTCTCGGTCGAAGAGAACCTGCAGATCCACGGCCCGGAGATCGACAAGCCGGTCTCCGCGCTGCTCACGGATCTAGCCGAGCGTGGCCTCCTCGACGAGACCCTGGTCGTTTGGGGCGGCGAGTTCGGGCGCCAGCCGGTCTCCCAGGGCGACAAAGGCGGTCGAGACCACAACCCGAAGGGCTTTACGTACTGGCTGGCGGGGGGTGGCGTGAAAGGCGGGACGAGCCACGGTGAGACTGACGAGCTCGGCCACGAAGCGGTCATCGACCGGCATCACATCCGGGACTTGCACGGCACGATCCTCCACCTCCTCGGCCTCGACTACCGTCGGCTCACGTACTTTTACGGCGGGCTCGACCAGAAGCTCACGGGCGTCGAGGAAGCGCACGTCATCCACGAAATCCTCGCCTGACGCCGGCCGGCTCTGTCGGCGAGTTTTGGGCACGGAGAATACGACGAGGCTGAGGGACGCAGCATCGCGGCCGTGCAGCCGGCCGAAGCCAGGAGGTTGTTTTGTTAGGCGCTCTAAGGCTTCTCCCACCGGCCGCTTTTCGCTGAGCGGAAGACCGCGTCGATCGTCCGTAGATTCGCCACGGCATCCTCGAGCGGCACCGGCGCGCCCTTCCCTTCCAGGATCGCGCGCGAGAACAGGTCTCCCTGGATCCGGTACTGGTCGCACGTCGAAATCTCCAGAGTCTCGACGCTTTTTCCGTGCAGGTCGGAGCCGTCATCAATGAAGACGCGGCAGGGCCGGTCCCTTGGCGCGTTGAACGGCACCTCGATTTCCACTCGGCCCCGCGTCCCGAAGAACTGCATGCGCTGGTAGGGAACGATCTGTGTGCCGCAGGTGAATACGGACTGGCCCGACGGAAAGTCGAGGATCACGGAGGCGAGCCGGTCGACTTTGAAGTCCGGGTCGCGCTCGATGAGGCTCACGACGCGCTTCGGCTCCTCGCCGAAGAAAAACCGCGACGTCGTGATCGGGTAGAAGCCGATATCGAGGAGGCCGCCGCCCCCGAACTCGAGCACGTTGCGGACGTTTTTCGGGTCCCGGTTGAAGAAGGAGAAGAAGCCGAGCACCGCGCGCGGTTTCCCGAGGCCCCCCGAGCGGAAGAGCTCGCGCGCCGCGAGCCACTGCGGGTGCGTCTTCACCATGACGGCTTCCCCGATGAGGACTCCAGCCCGGTCGCGAGCGCGCAGCAGCTTGCGGGCCTCCGCGGCGTCGAGCGCGAGCGGCTTCTCGCAAAGGACGTGCTTGCCGGCTCGCGCCGCTTGCACGGACCACGGCACGTGCAAGTGGTTCGGCAGCGGATTGTAGACGGCGTCAATCTCGGGGTCGGCGAGGAGCTCCTCGTAGGACCCGTAGGCTTTCGGGATGCCGAGCGAGCGCGCTGCAGAGCGGGCGCGGGCGAGCGAGCGGGACGCGATGGCCGTCACTTCGCAGCGTTCTCCCCCCTGCATCGCCGGGATGACCTTCTCCAGGGCGATTTTCGCCACGCCGAGGATGCCCCAGCGAACTTTTTTCCTGACGCCGCGCTTCCGAATTGTCTTCACGTTGCTCGAGTGTTTCAGAATGGCCTCCTGGCTCCACCCGCTCCGCGGGGGACCGCTCAAGGTAGCCATCTCCAGGTCCGTTGCAAGGGGCTGGGGTGCGGGTCGGGTGCTCCTCTGCACGCGGGAGGAAGCAGGAGGGGGTTTTGCCGGTCCGTGGATCGGGAGACAATGGGCCGCCGACGGGTCGTCGCTCGGGGTTGTCTCCTTGGCCGCAAAACTTTTCCCAGCTGGAGGCTCCTGTCCCATGCTCGAGATCTTCATCGCCGCGCTTCGGCTTTGCTTTCTCCTCTCTCCGCAGAATGCTGCTCCGCAGGATGCTCAAAAGGCCGCGCCGCCTCCGGCGGCGGCCGAGAAGTGGCAGAACCCCGTCCGGCAGCTCCTCGCCGAAGGCAAGCCCGTGATCGGCGGCACCATCACGGTCGCGAGCCCCGAGGTCGCGGCGCAGACTGCCAACATGGGCTTCGATTTCCTCTGGATCGAGATGGAGCACAGCCCGATCAGCTGGGAAACGCTGCGCAACATGGTGCTCGCGACGCGGGGCCTGAAAGCGATGCCGTTCGTCCGCGTGCCCGTCAACGAGCTCTGGACGGCGAAGCGTGCGCTCGATGCGGGAGCCATCGGCGTCATCTTCCCCTTCACGAGCACGCCGGCGCTCGCGCGACAGGCAGTTGCCGCCTGCAAGTATCCTCCGGAGGGGAAGCGAGGAGCCGGCCCCGGTCTGCCCGCGTTCCGCTGGCCGTCCCCCGACGAGACCTACTACGCCTTCGCGAATCGGAACGTCCTCGTCATCACGATCATCGAAGACCAGGCGGGAGTGGACAACGTCGAGGAGATCGCCGCGCTGCCAGGAATCGACGTCCTTTTCATCGGGCCGAACGACCTTTCCTGGCAGCTCGCAGCGGGCGACGGCAACGACCCGCGGGTCCTCGCGGCGATCGACAAGATCGTCGCGGCGGCCCAGCGCCACCACAAGTTCCTCGGCCGGCCGGCGGGGACCCCGGAGGAGGTCCGCCGCTTCATGGAGCAGGGCTTCCTCTTTTTCCAGGGGCCGAGCGAGCTGGGGCTCATCCGGTCCGGCGCCACGCCCCTCCTCGGGCCACTGGGAAAGAAGGGGATCGACCCCAAGGACCGTCCCCTTTACTAAGCGGTGCAGCGCCGGATCGACCCTCCGATCTCCCAAATCTCCGCGGGGTGGACCTTGTCGCAACGCCATCGTGTGGATACCCTTAGGTTTCGGGTACACCGCCGCGGCAAGCTCCCGTCCGCTCCTCTTTCGCTTCGGAAGCGCCCGAGGAGCCCGGTGCGCGGGGTGGGAGTCTGAAGCTACTAAGCTCTTTGGGTCCACGAGAGGACGGGCATGAACATTACGCAACGGACGACGTTCATATTCGCCGGGCTGGGTCTGTTTTGGAGTGGCTTGGCCGTGCGCGCCCAAGGGCTCCTCGTGACGGAAGTCATGACGGACAACTCCAAGACCCTCTTCGACGAGGACAAGGATTCCTCGGACTGGGTCGAGATTTTCAATTCGGGCGACACGGAAGTGAGCCTCGACGGCTACTACCTCACCGACGCGTCGGACGAGCTCACCCGCTGGCGGTTTCCCGACGTCAAGCTGCCCGCGAAGAAGTTCCTCGTAGTGTTCTGCTCCGGGAATGACTACCGCGACCCCGCGCGGCCGCTCCATACGAGCTTCCGCCTCGCAAGCGAGGGGGGCGAGCTGCTCCTCGTGGCGCCCGATGGCAACACGATCATCACGCGCTACGGCGGCTACCCCGAGCAGCAGGCGGACACCTCCTACGGCATGTTCTTCGACTCGGTCAACGACACGGTCGTGAAGGCCGGCACACTGGTCCGCGTCTTTGTGCCAACGGACGGGTCGCTCGCCCTCCAGTGGACGGGCGTCGATTTCGTGGACACCGCGTGGAGGCAGGGGACCTCGGCCGTCGGATTTGGAGTGCGCTCGCCGGAGCTCGAGCTCCTCGGCACCGACGTGATGGCCGACCTCCAGAACATCAACTCCAGCATCTACATTCGCATCCCCTTCGACGTCACCGACCCGACCGCGCTGGACAGCCTGACGCTCCGCATGAAGTACGACGATGGCTTCATCGCGTACATCAACGGCGTGCAAGTCGCCGCGGGAAACGCTCCTGCCGAGGTCGTCTGGAACGCTGCAGCGACCAAGAGCCACACGCCGCGGGACTACGAGTCGTTCGACGCTTCGGCGGCGATTTCATCGCTGCGCGCAGGGAAGAACGTGCTGGCGATCCAGGCGATGAACAGCTCGGCCAACAATACGGATCTGTTCTGCCTGCCCGAGCTCGACAGCGTCGACATTCGCCAGATCCAGAAAGACACGCTGCTCTTTTTCCCGACGCCGACACCCGGCGGACCGAACGGCCAGGGCTTCGCCCAGGCGGGGCCGCGCCCGCTCTTCTCCCTGCCGAGCGGCACGTACCTCGAAGCTCGCACCATCGAGCTGGCCACGGACCTTGCCGGCGGCGCCATCCGGTACACCACCGACGGGACTTTCCCGGATGCCGAATCGACGCTCTACTCGGAGCCCATCAGCGTCGCGGGGGCCGTGCAGATTACCGCGCGGGTTTTTAAAGACGGCTACGCACCCGGCATCCCGGAGCGGAACACCTACCTGGTCGTCGACCCGGCGCTCGCTGACTTCAGCTCGAACGTCCCCATCGTGATCTGCGCGACATTCGGTAAGCAGATCCCCGGCGTCTGCGACACGCCTTACACCCCCGGCCATATCTGGATCATCGAGCCGGGCGAGGATGGCAAAGCCACTTTCGCGGGGACGCCCACGCTCACGAGCGGCTCGAGCTTCCGGCGCCGCGGCTCGAGCACCTGCGGCTACGACAAGTTCGCGTTCAACATCGAGATCGACGACGCCGAAGGCCGCCCGAAGGACGTGGACATCTTCGACTTCCCGACCGAGTCGGACTACGTCGCGTTCGGCGGGAACAACTTCGATCGCTCCCTCATGCGCAACCCGATCGCGTACTGGATGAGTCGCGAGTGCGGCCGGTGGGCCGCCCGGACCCGCTTTGTCGAGGTCTTCATGCACCCCGGGCGGAATGCCATTTCGGAAGCGCAGTACTTCGGCATCTACGCCTTCATGGAGAAGAACAAGCGCCACCCGCAAAAAGTGGATATCCAGCGTATGTTGTCGCGCGACACCACCGAGCCGGGCGTCACGGGCGGCCACCTGCTGCGGCGCGACCGGTCCTCCTCCGGCGAGATCTCGATCACGGGCGGAGGGTACGGAAGCCTCGTCTACGTCTATCCGAAAGTGCCTGTCCGCGAGCAGCAGACCTACATGGGCCAGTTCATCGGCCGCGTGGTCAACTCGCTCAATCCGAACATCGGCAAACAAGAAGACAACGACCTGATCGATTTCACGGCCTGGATCGACCATCACATCCTGTGCTGGTACCCAAAGAACGTCGACGCCTTCCGGCTCAGCGGCTACTTCTTCAAGGACAGAAACGGCCCGCTCGTCATGGGCCCGGTCTGGGACTACGACCGCACGATGGGCAACGCCGACGACGACCGCGCCGCCGACCCGCTCGGCTGGAACAACAACCAGTCGGGGGATGGCGGCACGCGCTACTTCGAAGCGGGAGGCTTGGGTAGCTGGTATTCGTTCCTTTTCGCGAACCAGCCGCCACTGCCGACGCGCAACACGCCGTGGAACAACGCCTACAAAGCGCGATGGCGGGAGCTGCGGAAAGGCCCCCTGCGGACCGATCGCATCCTGGGGCAGCTCGACACGTGGTACGAAGAGCTGAAGGATTTGGCCGACCGGAACTACAAGCGGTGGCCGAGCCAGCGCCCGACGCACGCCAACTTCCAGGGCGAGATCGACCATTTGAAGGACTGGCTGGCCAAGCGCGCCGACTGGATCGACTCGCAGTTCATCGAGACCCCCAAGGCCGACCCGAAGGGCGGGCTCGTCGAGCGAGGGATCAACGTGACGCTCACGATCGACGTCGAAGCCATGATCTATTTCACGCTCGACGGCACGGACCCGAGAGGCACCAATGGCCAGCCTTCGCCCAGCGCCACCTTGTACACGACTCCCATCACGATCCAGGCCAACACCCGCCTGAGCGCCCGCGCGCGGTTTCCAGACGGTGTGTGGTCCTCGCTCGTCGAGGAGAAGTACGTCGTCGAGATTCCGAAGCTCGCGATGACCGAGATCATGTACAACCCGCCGGTGCCGACGGCGGAGGAGGACCCCGCAGGCGAGTTCACGGCCTCCCGCATGGAGTTCGTGGAGCTCACCAATTTCGGGACCGAGCCGATCGACCTCTCGGCGGTCTCGTTCACGAAAGGCGTCACGTTCAACTTCCGGGCGAGCCCCGTGCAGAGCATCGCGCCCGGGCAGACTATCGTGATCCCGCGGGACAGTCGGGCTTTCGGCGCACGTTACGGAACGAACAACGGGATCGTGCTCGCTGGTGACTTCACGGGCAGCCTCACGGACGGCGGGGAATCCGTCGCCATGAAAGGCGGCTTCGACGAGATCATCTTCGACTTCCGCTTCGACGGGGATTGGTACCCGGGCGCCAACGGCGGCGGGTACTCGATCGTGAACAACGATCCGTCGGGCCCGTCCGACACGCTCGAAGAGCCCACCCGGTGGGCGCTGAGCTCGGCCCTTCTCGGCAACCCCGGCAGGGTCGATGGCAGCTCGAGCGGCGGGAGAGTCCTGCCGGGCGACACCAACCGGGACGGCAAGCTTCACGTGACCGATTCCGTTCGCACGATCCTTATGCTCTTCGGCGGCCTGGCCGACGGGCCCTGCGGAGCGGGAGGGCTGGACACGGCCGCGAACCGCCAGGTGCTCGACTGGGATGGCAGCGAGGCCGTGGACGTCGCGGACGTCGTGCGGGGACTTCAGTACCTCTTCCAGGGCGGACCGCCGCACGCGAAGGGTGTGGCGTGCATCCCCGTGCCCGGTTGCGTCGAGGCCTGCGCTCCCTGATCGATCAGCTCGCGGCTACGCCGAGGACGGCGACTCCCACGGCGACGGCCGCGAGGATCACGAGCACCAGCTTCAAGGCGCTGAACGGCGCTCTGCCGACGAGACGGCCAGTCTGCCCGTTGACGAGGAATCGGTAGGTCACGTCGCGGAAGCGATAGGCGCTGATCCAGACGGGTAGGAGCACGGGCTCGCTGCGGAGGTTAGTGAAAAGGGGATTCACGCGGACGTTCCGGGACTTGCCCGGGATTCTCGACGACGCCATCTGCTGTTCCCGCTCGAGGAACCGAGCGCGAGCCCGGGGGCGGGCGCCGCGCCGGCTCACGCCGAAATCCTCGACGGCGCTTCCCGATATCTCCTCGCGGACGTACGGCTGGAGCCCCGACAGCTCGAAAGGCTCGATGTCGGCGATCTCATCCTTCCGCAGCGAGCCGCTCGCGGGGACGAGCACGCCCGCGACGTGGGACTCGCTGGTCCCGAACACGGGCATCCAGCCGGCGCGTGCGCCAGGGGGTGTCACGGAGCTGTCGCCGCAGTAGTGGGTGTACGCGTCCGCGCTGAAGCTCCAGCACGGAAGGTAGACGGGGCGCGAACTGACCACACGAGCGCCGGCCGTGAAGCCGAAAGGACGGAAAAAGCCTTTCGAGATCCACCGGCGGAACTGCTCGAGGGCCGCGGCCTCTTCCACAGCGAAAGGGATGTAGCGTTCGGCCCGGATCCTTCCCGTCGCCTGCGGTTGCCGCTCGAGAGAGACGGAGCCGCAGAACGCGCAGCGCAACCCTTGCGCCTCCGCGTCATAGGTCAACGATGCGCCGCAAGTGTTGCAGTCGAACCCAACGAAGCCGCCCTCGATGGCATCGGGAGTCAAACCTTCGCTCGGCGGCGCCTCCCGGCCGCAGTTGCCGCAGAAAAGGTCCTCTTCATCGATGAGGTTGCCGCAGGCTTCGCACCGAGGGGCAGTGGACGGGAGATCAGCCATGAAGGTCACATCGCACCGAGGAACGTCACGGCGAGAAAAATCACGACGGCGGCCAAGAGGATTGCGAGGATCAGGAAAGCGATCCTCCAGGAGCTCCACGGCTTCTGCCCGTCGGTCTTTCCGCTCACGCCGTTCAAGAGGAACCGAAACGTCCGATTCCTGTATCGGTACGCGAGGATCCAGACGGGCAGCAGGATGAGATCCTCGCTCGCGTCCTGGAAGTCCGTCTGCACCTGCAGGTCCGTGTGGCGGTCGCCCGGCAGGAAAGCAGCGATGGATTGGGCCTCCTGTTTTCGGAAGTGCTCCTCCGAGATGCGCGCTGCTTCCTCTTTTTCGAGCGCGTAGTCCTCGCAGAGCCAGCCGGAGAGAAAATGCGGCGCATAGCGCGTCACTTCCGCCACGGGGAACGGCGCGATCGCGTCGGCGGAAGCCTGCGAAAGGCCTTTCGACGCCACCACGAGGTAGCTCGAATGATATTGATGGTAGCTCCCCTCAAGAGGGTACCACTCCGTCCGCAGCACTTGGCGCGTCCGTGTGCGCGTCACGTGCTTGCCGTCTTCGACCTCAGTGTAGCTCTCGACGATGGTCTCGTACCAATCCTCACCGATCTGGGCACACCATTCGCTCTGGCTCCTCATGCTGAAGGACCAGAACGGCACGTAGACCCCGCGCAGCTCGGAGAGCCTCCCCTGGAGGGCCAGGTCGCCCGGTGTGAGCCACCCCGATTTGCCCAGCCACGCCTTGAAGGACGCCTCCGCCTCTTTTTTCGACACGCCGAAGGGCAGGACGAACTCGGGGCGTTTGCGTTCCGGGCTCGTCTCGGCCTGCGCAACGTAGGGCGTGGCGCAGAACGCGCAGGCGGCGGTCCGCTCCCCTTCCGCTACGCGCACCGCGGCGCCGCATTCCTTGCAGCGGAGCGATCGCAGGGAAAGTTTTTGCTCGTCGGATGCGGCAGGATCTTGCGAGGCGAGCGCCGTCCCGCAGAGCTCGCAAAACGGCTGACCTGCCCGCGCGCGCCGGCTGCACTTGGGGCACGAAATCCAGCGCGTCGAAGCGGCTGCGGACATGTGCGGGCGAGATTATAGCCTCGAGTGTAGGAGGACCAAAGGGAGAGCGCGCAACGCGCGTTATGCCGGCGATGCGACACAGTCGTCAGCCCAGAAAAACCGTGATTTCCGCGAGCCCGCTTTGCTACAAAGGCCAGGAGCGTGGCGAGTTCGCAGCGCAGGAAGGGCCCGGAGCAGAGCACATTCGGATGAAATGGTACTACGCCGCAGGCGGAGAGCCCGTCGGGCCTGTCAGCGAAGAAGAGTTTATTGCTCTTCGGAGGCAGGGGCAGATCCGGGACGACTCTCTCGTCTGGAAAGAGGGCATGCGCGACTGGGAGCCCTGGGGTCAGGTGTACGCTCGCGAGGAAGCCGCGGTGCGGCAAGAGGCGGCGCTCAATCCGCTCGCGACCGCCGGTCCAACGCCGCAGCCGGCGCTGGCGCCTGGGGAGGCGGCGCAGGGAGGGGGCCGCCGGTGCACTGAGTGCGGTCGGTCGTTTCCCGCGGACGAGGTGGTGCAGGTCGGGATCGCCACCGTCTGCGCGGAGTGCAAACCACTCTTCCTCCAGCGGCTCCGGGAGGGTGTCTATCAGCCGACCGGCTTCGTGTACGCTGGCTTCTGGATCCGGTTCGCCGCGTTACTAATCGATTGGTTCATCCTCACGTTCGTGGAGATCATCGCTTGGCTCAGCCTCGGACTGGACGTCGGCAGGATTTTCGTTCGACCACTCGAAGCGAGGCGGCCTGAAGACGCCACCCTTATCTTGCTCTGCGTTTACGTGATCCCGTTCGTGGTTCACGTAGCCTACGAGACATTGTTCCTTGCGAAGCTGGGCGCCACCCCGGGCAAGATGGCCGTTGGTGTGCGTGTCCTGTCCCCCGAAGGGAAGCCCATCAGCGTCTCGCGCTCGCTGGGAAGGTACTTCGCCAAGATTCTGAGCAGCATGATCCTCTACATCGGGTTCATCATGGTGGGCTTCGACTCGGAAAAGCGCGCTCTCCACGATTACATGGCGAACACAAGGGTCATTCGCGTCTGAATGTCGCGGCCGCCATGAGCCCTCTGAGCTGCACGAAGTGCTCGGCCGAGATCCCTTCCGGCGTGGAGGCGTCGAGCTTCCTCCACACGTGCGATCAGTGCGGCTCGCGCTACAGCATCGAGGTGTTTCCTGCGCTCCACCGAAGTCGGCCCTCGGCGAGTGCGGGTGGGCGGATCGTGGAGGACACCGAAGCCAGCTGCTTCTATCACGAGCGCCGGAGAGCCGTCGTGGCCTGCGAGGGGTGCGGCCGGTTCCTCTGCGCCCTCTGCGACATGGACCACGGGGGGGCTCACTACTGCCCAAGCTGCCTCGAGGTGGGACGGCGCCAAGGGGAGCTCCACACTCTCGAGAGTTCTCGCATGCGCTACGACCGCCTGGCGATGAACCTCGCCATCGTGCCCCTGCTGCTCTGGCCGCTCACATGCCTCACCGCTCCCACGGCTCTCTACCTGGTGATCCGCTACTGGCGGCAGCCCGTGAGCGTCGTGCCGAGCCGGAAGCTGGGCTTTGCAGTCGCCGGCGCTTTTGCCATCATTGAGATCATCGCGTGGACAGTAACTCTCGCCAGCCTTCTCCTGGTGGAGCTTCGCTGATGGCGACGCCGCCGGAGTACCAGCGCATGCGAGGCAGCGGGAGGCGGCGTGCGCAATTTTACAGCCTCGTCTCCGTGCGGAACTCGGTGTGGCTTGCCCCAGATCATTTGCTTTCCGTCGACGACGTCTTCGTCAACGAGCGTTACAAGCGCTTCTTCTTCCGGGACGTGGAAGCCATCCTCATCCGCAGAACTTGGAAGAGCCTTCTGCGCGGTTCGGCTTTTGGGCTCCTCGTCCTGCTCGCCTCAGCCCTGCTGATTCTCGCGCAAAGGATACCGCCTTCGCCTCGCCAAACGTCGATGGTCGTGTGGGGCGGCATCATCGGCACTCTCGGCTCCATCCTCCTGATTTTCGAGGTGCTGGCGGCTATCCTCTTGGGTTCCTCGTGCAGGTTCTACGTGCGGACCGCCGTGCAGACGGAGGAGCTGGTCGCCTTTTCGCGATGGCGCAACGCGCGGCTCGCCGTCGAAGTGCTGCGCCCGAGGATACTCGCCTCGCAAGAGGAGGCCGCGCGCGTCGTGCCGGGATCGGCGCCTTCCAGCGGCTCGCCGGGCGAAGTTGTTGCGAGCCCGGGCCCCGAAGCGGAGCCGGTCTGACCCGTGTCGCCCCTCTTTACCGAGAGATGCTTCAACCACGCCCACCGTGAGGCGGCTGCCCGCTGCCGGGGCTGCGGCCATTTTTTCTGCCGCGAGTGCGTCTCCGAGCACGCCAACCGCCTCCTCTGCGCAGCGTGCCTTCGGAAGGCGGCTCAGAGCCCGGCGAGAGCCCGAAGAGGCCAGCGCTGGCTGCTCACGCTCGAGCTCGTCGCAGGGATTCTCATCCTCTGGATCTCGTTTTACTCCCTGGGTCTCCTGCTGCTGCGGATACCGACCGAGTTCCATGAGGAAGACATCTTGCGAGCTTTCGAGTGGTGAGACCCTTGCCTGGGAACGCTGAGGGCGGGCCGCTCGATCTCCTCGAGGACGCGGTCCACTTGCTGCGTTCGGCGCCGCGCTCGTCGCTGGCCTGTTATTTCGCCGGCACGCTCCCTTTCGCCACTGCGCTCTGGTACTTCTGGACGGACATGAGCCGCAACGCCTTCGCCGAGGAGCGCTGCGCGGCGCTCGCTCTCCTGCTGGCGTTCTTGTACGGCTGGATGAAGCTCTGGCAGGCCGTGTTCGCCGCGCGATTGCGCGCCCGTCTTGAGAACGCGCTCCCGCGCCCGTGGGGGCTGCGAGCATCCGCCGCGATCTACGCGAGCCAGACCCTTCTGCACGCGACGTCGATCATCATCCTGCCCGTAGCGGCGCTCCTGACGCTGCCGATGGCCTGGACCGTGGCGTTCTACCAGAACCTCACGGCCCTCGCATCTCCCGACGATGCCGCGGGAGCGCAGCTCGTGCGGCGCGCGGGGCGGCAAGCCCTCCTCGGACCACGCCAGAACCACTGGATGCTCCTGATCGTCAGTCTGTTCGCCGTGTTCGTGGGGATCAACTGGCTCACAGCGCTGGCCGTCGGTCCTGTGCTCTGCGAGATGTTCCTCGGCGTGGACACGCACCTGCCCAAGGGACTGCGCGCGCTTCTGAGCCCGACGGTCCTGGCCACGGCGCTCGGCCTGACGTACCTAACGATCGACCCGCTGATCAAAGCCGTCTACGTCCTGCGATGCTTCCGCGGGGACGGCCTTCGCTCGGGAGTCGATATCCTCGCGGAATTGTCCCGGCTGCGCCACCCGTCGCGCTCTGCGGTGGTCATCTTGTTGGCGGCAACGGCGCTCGGTGGCGCTGGTTTGGCCGCGAAGCCGGCCTGGGCCCAGGCGGACGACGCGGACGCTGGATCGACGGCGAGCGCCGCCGAAGAGCCAGGAGGACCCGACGAGCTCGACCGTCAGGAGGCCTCCGAATCCGGCGAGGCAGAGTCCAGTGGAGAAGGCGGTGTTTTGCCCAGCCCGACGGTGGCCGCCCCTCAGCTAGAGGACGCCGTCCAGCGCGTTTTGCGGCAGTCCCGGTACGCCTGGCGCCTTCCGCGAAAAAGCGAATCGTCCGGAGCGGATCGCGATGGGCCGGTGACGCGCTTCTTGATCTCCGTGAAGAAAATGCTGTATGACGCCGCCGTGTGGGTCGGCGAGCGGCTCTCCGGCTTTTGGGCGTGGCTCCGGGACCATATCTTCGGCCGTTCCCAGATCCCGAGCGGATCATCGTCGGCCAATTGGGTCCAGCTCCTCATCTATGCCTGCATCGCCGGCGCCGCGTGCCTGCTCGCCGTCCTCCTGTATCGCACCCTGCGAAGGCGACGCCGGGCGGCCCCGCCTACGCAGGTGCAAGCGCTCGCGCCCGCGCTGGATGTGGAGGACGAAAAAGTCCTGGCGGACGCACTCAGCGAGGACGGGTGGCTTGGATTGGCCAAGGAACTGCTCGCGAGTCAGCAGTTCCGCCTGGCCTTGCGCGCGTTCCACCTCGCGGGGCTCTCGCGGCTTGCCGAACGCAGGCTCCTCCAGATCGCCAGGTTCAAGTCGGATCACGACTACGAGCGGGAGCTCGGCCGACGCGCACACTCCCTGCCCGATCTCGTAACGGCGTTCCGCGGCAACGTCTCCGTCTTCGAAAGAGTCTGGTACGGGACCTACGCGGCGACGCCCGAGCTCCTCCGGGAGTTCCAGGCGAGGCTCGACGCGTTTCGGGGAGGGCCGCCGGCGTGAGCACCGTTCGAGACTCGAGTGGCGAAGGATCGAAACTGGCATCGGCCCTCGCCATCCTCGCCGTGGCTCTTTCGCTCGGCGCTGCCGCGCTAGTTTTTCGAATCGACATCGCGTCGAGCGCCTGGGAGCCTCCCTATTCCTCGCTCCGATCCGACCCGTTCGGCTGCAGGGCGCTTTTCGAGAGCCTCGAGCAGCTCGCGGTCGTCCAGGTCCGCCGCAACTATCGACCGTATTCCGGGCTTGCCGACGTACCGCGCGCGGCGCTGTTTCTCTTGGGCGCTTCCTGGAACGCGCCGCTCTCGACGGACATCGAAGCGTTCGTGCTGCGAGGAGGAAGGCTTGTCGTGGCTCTCGCGCCGATCGTGCGAAAGCCCGCGGCGAAAGTCGCCGAGCCAGACTCGCAGCCCGCGCAAGAGGAGCGGCAAGACGGCTCTGGCGCCCCGGCGAAGGAAGCGCCGTTCCCGCCGGCCCCGCACCTGGATTGGGCCAAGCTCGGCGCGTACCTCGAACTGCCGGAGCCCGGGCGGCCCCGGGACGCGGATGCCACTGCGGCCGCGCTCCAAGCTCCGCTGGACCTGCCGGGGACTCTCGCATGGCACAGCCGGGCGACTTTGCGCGTCCAGCCCGAGGATTGGCGAGTGATCTATGCGCTCGGCGAGCATCCCGTCATCGCGGAGCGGAGCTTTGGTCGTGGGACGATCGTGCTCTCGACGGACTCCTATTTCACGAGCAATGAAGGGCTCCTGCGCGACCTCCACGCCACCCTCCTCGCGTGGCTCGTGGGCCCCAGCTCGACCGTGATTTTCGACGAGGTCCATCTCGGAAGCGAGGAGCCGAGAGGTGTCGTCTGGCTCGCTCGGAAGTACGGTCTGGCATGGACCGCGCTGGCCCTTTGCGTGCTCGGCGTGCTGTTCCTCTGGAGCAGCTTGCCCGGTTTCGTTCCGCCGCGCGAAGAGGACCCGGCGGCTGCCGGGTCAGCGACCGGTAAGGATTCCGCCTCCGCGTTCGTTGGCCTCCTGCGTCGAACCATCCCCCGAGCGAAACTGCTCGAAGTCTGCTTCGCACAGTGGTCGCGAGCCGTCCCACAGTCGGAACGGCTCGTTTCGCGGCAGCGGCTTGCGCGCGTGAAAGAGGAGATGGCGGCCTACGAGGCCGAGCTCGCGGAGTCGCGCGACGCGCTGACGACGTTCCAGACCATCACGAGAATTCTCACGGAGAGGCAATGACCGACAACCTCGTGCACTTGAAAGACGTCCTGGTCCGGGCCAAGGCGGAAATCTGCAAGGTCATCATCGGGCAGGAGTGGGTGGTCGAGCAGGCGTTGATCGTCGTCTACACCGGCAGCCACGCGCTCATCGAGGGCGTGCCCGGCGTCGCGAAGACCCTGCTCGTCCGGACGATGGCCCAGGTGCTTGGCTGCGATTTCTCGAGAATCCAGTTCACTCCCGATCTCATGCCGGCGGACGTGACCGGGACCGGCGTTTTCAATCTGCAGAGAAACGAGTTCGCCTTGATCCGCGGGCCGATTTTCACGCAATTCCTCCTCGCTGACGAGATCAACCGCGCTCCCGCGAAAACGCAATCCGCGCTCCTCCAGGCCATGCAAGAGCGTGCCGTAACGATTGATCGCGAGACGCACGCGCTCTCTCCGAACTTTACGGTGTTCGCGACGCAGAACCCGATCGAGTACGAGGGGACGTACCCTCTGCCGGAAGCGCAGAAGGACCGCTTCATGCTGAAGATCGTCATGGATTGCCCCGAGCGCGAGGAGGAGCTCGTGCTCGCGAAGCGAACGCTCGGGGCCGATGCGCCCGAAGCGATCCTGGCGCGGGGCGATGTCCAGCCGGTGCTGCGCTCGGAGAGTCTGATCGAGCTGCGCCGGGAGCTTGAGCGGGTCGTCGTCCGGGACGAGCTGGTCGGTTACGTCGTGGACGTGGTCCGAGCGACCCGCCAGCAGGAGGCCGTGCTTGCCGGCGGGGGCCCGCGGGCCACGCAGTCCCTTCTCCTGGCCTCGCGCGCGCACGCGGCGATCAGCGGAAGAGATTTCGTCACACCGGACGACGTCAAACGCATGGCCCGGCCCGTCCTCGAGCATCGCTTGGTCCTGCGGCCCGAGTTCGAGGTGGAGGGCTCCACCACGTCCGAGGTGACCGAGCGGATTCTGGAAGGGGTGGCCGTGCCTCGATGATCCTGCCCGCCCCCCGACTTCTGCTGGCGTTCGGTGTCGTGGTCGTCCCCTTCGCCTTCCTGGCAGGCGTCTCTCCGGAAGCCGCGTGGGTCTCGGTGGCCGCAATCGCCTTGTTTGCTGCGGTGTCGGTCGTCGACGCTCTGGCCGGCCGGAACGCTCTCCGGGCCCTGCGCTGTGACCTGCCCGCAGTGGCGCGGCTCCCGCGGGGCAGGATGGGCTCCGTCCCGGTCCAATTCACGAAAGAGGTCGCCGGCGCGATGACGCTGCGAGTGGGGCTCCCGCTGCCCGCGACGTTCCAGGCGGAGCAGCCGATCCAAGTGATTTCCCTCCCGCGCGAGCCCGGCCGGTTCGGAGCGGCCTGGGTGTGCCGTGCGCTCGAGCGGGGCGCGTACCAAATTCCCGAACTGGCGCTCGAGGCCCTCTCCCCGCTCGGTCTGTGGGCGCGCCGCGAGCGCCGATCGGTCGCTTGCGAGGTCCGCGTCTACCCGAACCTCAGCGCCGAAAAGAAGCACGCGCCGTCGCTGTTCTTGAGGCAGGAGGGCTTGGGAGTGCGCAGGTCTCGGCGGGCCGGCAAGGGGCGCGATTTCGAGAAGCTTCGCGATTACGTGGCGGGGGACAGCTTCGACGAGATTCACTGGAAAGCGACCGCCAAGCGCGGCAAGCCCGTGACGAAAGTTTTCCAAGTCGAGCGGACGCAGGAGGTCTACGTCGTGGTCGACGCATCGCGACTGAGTGCCCGCGCGCTGCCATCCCTGGCCGCGGGCGTCTCCGAGACGAGCGTCGAGCGCTTCGTGAACGCGGCGCTCTTGCTCGCGCTTGCCGCGGAACGACAAGGCGACCGGTACGGAGTCATTTCTTTTTCCGACGGCGTCGAGGCGTTCGTCCCGGCGCGGTCAGGCAAAGCGCACTTTGCTGCGTGCCGAGAGGCTCTGTACGACCTCAAGGCGCGTCTCGTGCCGCCGGACTTCGATGAGCTCGTGTCGTTCCTCCGGCGGCGCTTACGCAAGCGAGCGCTGCTCGTCTTTCTGACGTCGCTCGACGATCCCATGATCGCCGAGAGCTTTTTGCGCTCGATGCAGCTCATCCGCCGGCAGCATCTCGTCCTCGTGAACATCATCCGCCCGGCGGGGGCCGCTCAGCTTTTCAGCGCTCCGCCGCCCGAGCGCTTTGATGAGATCTACGAACGACTGGGCGGTCATGCCCGGTGGCATACTCTTCGGCAGCTCGACCTGTCGTTGTCGCGGCAAGGGATCCGCCTCGCGGTACTCGAGAGCGAAGCGCTCTGCTCCGAGATCGTGTCGCGCTACGTCGACGTGCGGGAAAGGCAGCTCCTGTGATCATCGACGTCGGAAAGTTCGCCGAGCAGGAGCGGCCGTTCTGGCAAGAGCTCGAAGACCGCCTCCGAAAGCTCGAAGAAGCCTCTTCGACCGAGGTGTCGTTTGAGGATGCGCAGCGCACACACTACCTCTACGAGCGAGCATCCGCGGATCTCGCGAAGATCCAGACTTTCTCTGCGGAGCCCGAGCTGCGCCGCTACCTCGACGCGCTGGTGGCTCGAGCTTACGGAGAGCTCCACTCCGGGGCGCGGCGCGACCGGTCCCGGTCTCTCCTCGCGTGGTTCTTCGGCACATGGCCGAGGACGTTTCGGCAGCATGGCGGGGCTTTCGCAATGGCCCTCGGCGTCACTCTGGTGGGAGCCGCGTTCGGTTGGTTCGCGCTCGAGCTCGACCCCGAGGCCCGCGAAATTTTGATGCCTTTCGATCAGCTGTTGGTCGATCCGTCGCAAAGAGTCGCGCACGAGGAGCGCGCGACGCAGGATCCTCTGCGTGGGATGCAAGCGACGTTTTCCGCCCACCTCATGCAGAACAATATCCGGGTCTCGCTCCTCGCGCTCGCGCTCGGGATCACTTGCGGGCTCGGCACGATCGTGCTCCTTTTCTACAACGGCGTGATCCTCGGAGCCGTGGCGCTCGATTACGTCCGGGCCGGAGAGACTCGATTCTTGATGGGATGGCTTCTGCCGCACGGAGTCGTGGAGATTCCCGCCATGCTGATGGCCGGTCAAGCCGGGCTGGTCCTGGCAGCGGCCGTCCTCGGCCGCGGCTCGCGCGGGCGGCTTTCCGGACGGCTGCGGGAGGGGAGCCGGGACCTGTTCTCGCTGGCCGGAGGAGTGGCGATCCTCCTCGTCTGGGCGGGAATCGTGGAAGCCTTCCTGTCCCAGTACCACGAGCCCGTCCTTCCCTACTCTCTGAAAATCGCGTTCGGCCTGATGGAGCTGTGCGCGCTCGTTGGATTCTTGTCTTTCAGCGGGCGTGGCGCTCAGAAAAGCGCGGCCCGGAAGGGATCGGAGTGAGCCGCGGACCCCAAGTCGCTTTGACCATCCGCACTCCGGAAGGGATCACGTTCTCGCAGCCCCTTGCCTCGCCGATCGTGCGGTTCCTCGCCTGGTTTGTCGACGGGCTGATCAAGCTGGGCCTTCTGCTCCTTCTCCACAAAGCCCTCGTTCTCGTACAGCCGTATACGCCGGACTTGTCGACAGCGATCGACATCGCGCTTGGCTTCCTGGTCTTTATGCTCTACGGGATCTTGCTCGAATGGCGCCTCCACGGTCAGACGGTCGGCAAGCGAGTGCTTCGTCTTCGCGTCAGCGACGCCGAAGGCTTGCACCTAACAGTAAGCCAGATCGTCATCCGGAACGTCGTGAGCGTCGTGGACGCGTTGCCTCTTGCCTACCTGGTTGGAGGCGCGGCCTGCATGATCAGCCCCCGATGCCAGCGGCTGGGGGACCTCGCGGCCGGCACGGTCGTGCTCCGCATTCCCCGCTTCGCGCCCCCCGACCTCGCGAAAGTGCTCGGCGGTAAGTTCAACTCGATGCGCCAGCACGCCCACCTCGGGGCGCGCCTGCGGCAGCTGGTCTCTCCCGAAGAGGCAAGCCTGGCCTTTCGCGCGACGCTTCGCCGCGAAGCGATCGACCCCGACCGGCGCGTCGAGCTCTTCGATCGACTGGCGGAGCATTTCCAGGCCCTCGTTCAGTTCCCGCAGGAGGCGACGGAAGGCCTGACGTCGGAGCAGTACGTCCGCAACGTCGTGGACATCCTCTTCCAGGCCCGGGAAGCCCGCCGTCCGGCGAAACCTGCCGCCGCACGCGCTTGACGGAGGCCGGCGCTGCAGTCGCGATGCGCCTCCGGCGGCCTCGCGTCATCAAGCTTTCCGCAAGGGGAGCACGAAGAACCGAAGGACCGGGCCGATCGTTGGCCGCACGGAGGAGACGCGGAAGAAGAGCGACCGGTAGGAGATTTTCTCCACCACGCGAACCTCGCGAAGCCGGTGGGCCAGCGTGCCGCAGACCGCAAAACGGCATAGGCCAGAGAGCAGGAAGACGAGCAGGAATGGGTGGATCCCCTCCGGCGCTACCGAGACCGCCACGGCGCCGGTCATCGATCCGAGGAACACCATGCAGCCGTTCACGATGTTCATGGACGCCACGAGGCGCGGGCGTTCGGAAGGCAGCGCGGAGTCGAGCAGGAAATTGAACGCGCACAGCTCGTGGCCGGCCCAAGCCAGACCGCCCCACGTCTGAGTGAAACAGACGACGGTGAAATAGAAGTACGGATCCGTCCTCGGACAGAGCCAGAGGAGCGGAAGCACGGAGACCATCCAGGCGGCCAGCACCAGGCACTTGCGCGCGCCGAATCGGTCCGCGGCCGTGCCCCACAGCGGCAGGAATACGAATTTGAAGAACATCGTGATGCCGTTGACGAGCGTGAACGTGACGTAGGACCACTCGAGGCCGTTGTTGGCCGTGGAGCGCAGCATGAATGCCGAGAAGTAAGGCGCCGATACGTACACGCCGAAGCTCATGAACGCCAAGTAGACGATGAGCACGCGCTGGTGCGGATTGCCCAGCACGGCTGCCACGCTCGAGAGGGCCCGCCGCGTAGGAGGGTAGAGCATGGCCGGCTCCCAGTGGAGCAAGAGGAAAACGAGCGACGCCGTACGTGCTGCGGCCGCTATGCCGAAGACCGCGGTGAAACCCGCCATCTCCCTGCCGGCTTGCTGGAAAAAGAACAAGGTGACGCCCGAACCGGCGATGGAGAAGAAAGTCGAAATCTGGATGTAGCGGCTGCGCCGGCCGAAATAGGCCCCACGCGACCTGTCGGGAACGAGGTCCCCCAGCCACGAGCTCCAACTGGGCCCGAGGACCAGGCCGCACGACCAGTAGAAGCAGACGATCGCGAGCAGCAGCTCCGCTCGGTGCTGGGTCGCGAGGCGCTCGACGAGCAGCATGGGCAGGAACGAGAAGATCTGAAGCGCGACGCTGGAGGCGATCAGGCGCTTGCGAGTCCCCACCCACGCCAGCAAACGCTCGGAGAGGATCTGACTGAGAGAACCGACGAAAATCGGCAGCGCCACGAAGAGCCCGATCGTGAAGTTGGAGCCGCCAAGGAAGAGCGCGTAAGGAACGAAATAGGTCTCGCCAGCGCCCACCATGACGGAGTAGCAGGCTCCCTCAATGATCGAGTACCGCAGCGTGCGGCGCACGCGCGGGTCCGTCGAGCGAATCCGCTCGGCAGTGTCCAGCGCGGGCGATTCGACCGGAAGGGCGGCAAGGGGCATGGCTTGAGGGAACGGGAGAGCGTTGGGCGCCGCTTCGGGCCGGTAACACGGTCCCCTCGGGCGGCATGCAGTATGTCGGCGAAGGCGAGCGCTTCCCTTCACCGGCGGGTCGGGGGCATGGAGAGCAACGCCAGCGTCCTGCGGCGATTTCCGCGCAAGATGAAGCCCGCAGCGTGCGTCATCTGTGCGATGCGTTCAGCGGGCCGTGTTTGGCCGGGGCCCGCCGTGTTTTCCCGGGGCCTATCGTGCTTGCCCGGAGCCCCCGGTGCGGTTGGGGCCGCCACGGCGGGCTGGAGCGGGGCAGATCGTGTTCTCAGGAACGCAGATTTCCGCAAGGAGGCCACACCATGAATCGTCGTTTTGCAGTGTGCATCGCCATAGGGACTCTCGGCTCGTTGTCGCGAGCGTCGCTCCCAGCTGGTGAGGCAGACCAGGCGAGCACCAAAGAGAACCTCGACCTGCCCTACGACGCCGAGGTCCAGATCGTAGATGACGGCGGAATCCCGGAAGTGGTCACGTTCTATGGGACGCGCCTCGAGGGCGACGGCTTCTTCTACGTGATCGACCGGTCCGGCACGATGCAGCAGGGCGAGCTCCCAAGGGCAAAGCAGGAGGTCGTGAGCAATCTCCAGGAGTTCTCGGACAGCGTCGAGTTCGGCGTGATTTTCTTCGACAAGTCGGTGCTCAAGTTCCCGCAGAACGGTCAGCCTGCACGGGCAACGCAGCCCATGAAGGCTGCCGCCATCACTTTCGTGCGGAGCGTTGCTGGAGGAGGCGGCACCTGCGGCCAGGCCGGTCTATCTGCGGCACTGGATATGGCCAACCAGTCGAGCGTCCAGCGGAAAGTCATCGTCTACCTCAGCGACGGCGGCGGCACTTGCCCGGGCTTCGATGAATGCACGTACTTGCGCCAGACCCTGGCCAATATCACTTCGAAGAACTGGCAGAGAATTCCCATCAACACGATTGCCGTTCTGAGCCTCGAAAAATGCGGGGAAGAGTTTCTGCGCGGGCTCGCCACAGCCAACGGCGGCACCTACACGCGGATCGCGCAGTAGAGTTGGAAGCCTTCGAGGCCGCAGCGTCGAGTTAGGGCGTGCAGACGTCGGCGCAGCCGGGCATCCGCACGCAACTCGTGCCGAGCGCCGGCGGCGCGCCTTCCTGGAACAGGAAGCGCAAGATGAAGACGGCGTCCGTGAGGTTCACGGTTCCGTCGTTGTCGAGGTCCGCAAGCATCCGGTTGCCGGGGTCCTGCACGGTCCCGCCGTCGCATGGCAGCGCGGGCAGGAGGCCCTGGAAGAGGAAACGCAGCAAGGCGACCGCGTCCGTGATGTTGAGCGTTCCGTCCTGGCTGATGTCGCCGATCCGCTGCAATCCACCCACGGGGGCAGAGTCGGGCTTGCCCGGAGTGCCATTCGGCGACGAGCTCGGCCGCCACAGGGTCTTATCCCCGAGCGCGTCGGGAGGCGTTTGCGGATCGATGAGGACGATCGAGGGGCCTTTGCCGTCCGTCTCGGGGTACCAAACGTCGGCGTAGGCGAAGTCCATGATCGTTTCGTCGAGGTTGCCCTTGATCGCGATGGGCTCGCCCCGGTCGCTCAGGTCCTGCGTCCACTGGCCCGCGATCCGAATCGTCGCGTCGGGGTAGCGCGACTTGAACTCAGCTTCGTTTTTGACGACGACCACGTATTCCCCGGGGGCGAGGCTCGTGACGGCGCTCTCGGTGAAGTCGAACACGATGGCCTTCGTGAACCGCGCGCCGGTGAGGTCGTAGGTCTCGGTGCCGT
>Ga0111538_10001842_pt1 | contig 29711 bp, 22 predicted proteins | sample SoiMethybrSBSTD1_FD_79669 | JGI IMG/M metagenome (GOLD analysis project Ga0111538, IMG submission 79669) | Bulk soil microbial communities from a Populus tree surrounding site in Tennessee, USA - Soil MetaG P. TD hybrid SBSTD1 (version 2)... | ecosystem: Environmental > Terrestrial > Soil >... | reverse complement strand
CGGCGCCGGGCGCCGGGAGCCGCCGCGTGTCGCACGCCGCCACCTCGGCCGGGACCGCCGACCCCGTGACGGCCGCGGCCACGGACTCGGCCGTGACCGGCGTGAGCAGGACGCCGTTGCGGTGGTGGCCGGTCGCGACCACCAGGCCGGGCACGGCGGTGGCCCCGATCATCGGCAGGTCGTCGGGCGAGCCGGGCCGCAACCCCGCCCGGGCGGCCACGAACCCGGCCTCGTCGAGGCCCGGCACGAGAGCGAGGGCGTCGCGCAGCAGGTCGTGGGTGCCGCCGGCCGTCGGCGTGGTGTCCCACCCGCGCTCCTCGACCGTGGCGCCGACGACGACCCGGCCGTCGTCGCGCGGGACCAGGTACACGCTGGCCCCCCGCACGATCCCGCGCACCGTGCGGGTGAGCAGCGGAGCACCCGGGGGCTGGGCGAGGGTGAGGATCTGGCCCTTCACCGGACGGACCGGCGGTCGGGCGACGTCGGGGATGCCCGGCAGGGTCGGCGTGCGGCACCCGGCGGCCAGCACGACCGTGCCGGCCTCGATGGCGCGCGGCGCCCCGCCACCCGACGGCATCGCCTCGACCACCACGCCCGCCACCCGGCGGCCGTCCGGCGCGAGCGCGACCCGCTCGACGGCGCCGTGCACGAGGGTCACGCCGGCGCGCTCGACGGCGACGAGCAGGGCCTCGACCACGGCGGCGGGGTCGACCGACCGCTCGTCGGCCGCCAACAGGCCGGCGCGGACACCGGGGGCCAGGCCCGGCTCGAGCGCCCGGGCCTCGCGGCCGCGGAGCCGCTCGACGGTCAGGCCCATGTCGCCGTGCCGGGCCGCGAGCTCGTCGAGGACGGCGCGGTCGTCGGCGTCGAGCGCCACCATCAGCGTGCCGTCGTCGCGGTAGCCGATCGCCCGCCCGGAGGCGGCCTCGAGCTCGGCGGCGAAGTCGGGCCACCGCGCCCACGACGCCCGGTTCAGGCGCCAGTGGTCGTCCTCGCCCAGGCGCGCCTCGGTGACGGGGGCGAGCATCCCGGCCGCCACGCCCGAGGCCCCGGATCCGGGGGCGGGGTCGACGACCGCGACGGACGCGCCGGCCGCGGCCAGCCGCCACGCCGACGCCAGGCCGATCACGCCGGCGCCGACGACGACGACGTCCCAGCGGTCTCCGGGGGCGGTCACAGCCGGTCCCCGGTGTCGGGCGCCTCGGACGCCCCGACCGCCTTGGCCACGGCCATCAGCAGGTCGTGGGTGGCGATGTGCGGATCGGCCGACTCGGCCACCGCCCCGATCACCGCCACGCCGTAGGCCCCGGCACCGATCACCTCGTCGACGGTGGCGGGCGTGATGCCCGAGATGGCGATCACCGGGACGTCGACCGCCCGGGCCACGGCCCGCACGCCGTCGACCCCGATCGGCTCGGGCAGCCCGCGCTTCGAGCGGGTGACGAACGTCGGACCGACGCCGAGGTAGCTGGCGCCCTCGGCCACCAGCCGCCGGGCGGTCTCGGGGTCGCGGGCGGTGCCCCCCACCACCGCGCCCGGCCCCAGGAGCCTCCGGACGACCGCCACCGGCAGGTCGTCGGCGCCCACGTGGACGCCGTCGGCGCCGATCGCGAGGGCGATGTCGACCCGGTCGTTGACGAGGCAGGTGGCGCCCGCGTCGCGGCACCGCTCGAGGACGGTGGTGGAGAGGCGCAGGCGGTCGGCGTCGGTGCCCGACTTGATGCGCACCTGGAGCGTCGGCGCGCCGGCCTCGAGCGCGGCCTCGGCCAGCCCGAGCGAGTCCACGAGCACGTGCAGCCGTCCCAGGGCCGCCGGTGGGGTCGCGTCGCCGCCGCGGGTCACGGCGCCCCGCGGCTCGCGGTCGGCAGGACGGGGTCCTCGAGGTAGACCTCGCCGCCCGCGGCGACGAACTCGGCCGACTTCTCGCGCATGCCGGCCTCGAGGGCGTCGTCGGCACCGACCCCGTGCTCCGCGGCGTAGGCCCGCACCTTGTCGGTGATGGCCATCGAGCAGAACTTGGGACCGCACATCGAGCAGAAGTGGGCGGTCTTGGCGGGCTCCGCGGGCAGCGTCTCGTCGTGGTACGCCCGGGCCGTGTCGGGGTCGAGGGCGAGGTCGAACTGGTCCTGCCAGCGGAACTCGAACCGGGCCTTCGACAGCGCGTCGTCCCAGGCCTGCGCCTGGGGGTGGCCCTTGGCCAGGTCGGCCGCGTGCGCGGCGATCTTGTAGGCGATCACGCCCTGCTTGACGTCGTCGCGGTCGGGCAGGCCGAGGTGCTCCTTGGGCGTGACGTAGCAGAGCATCGCCGTGCCGAACCACCCGATCATCGCTGCGCCGATGGCCGAGGTGATGTGGTCGTAGCCGGGTGCGACGTCGGTGGTGAGCGGGCCGAGCGTGTAGAAGGGCGCCTCCTGGCACAGCTCCATCTGCAGCTCGACGTTCTCCTTGATCTTGTGCATCGGCACGTGGCCGGGGCCCTCGATCATCACCTGGACGTCGTGCCGCCAGGCGGCCCGGGTCAGCTCGCCCAGCGTCGCCAGCTCGGCGAGCTGGGCCTCGTCGTTGGCCTCGGCGATCGACCCCGGCCGCAGCCCGTCGCCCAGGCTGAACGCCACGTCGTAGGCGGCGAAGATCTCGCACAGCTCGTCGAAGCGCGTGTACAGGAAGTTCTCGGTGTGGTGGGCCAGGCACCACGCCGCCAGGATCGAGCCGCCGCGGCTGACGATGCCGGTCACCCGCTCGGCGGTCAGCGGCACGTACCGCAGCCGCACGCCGGCGTGGATCGTCATGTAGTCGACGCCCTGCTCGGCCTGCTCGATGACCGTGTCGCGGAACAGCTCCCACGTGAGGTCCTCGGGCACGCCGTCGACCTTCTCGAGCGCCTGGTAGATCGGCACCGTGCCGATGGGCACCGGGCTGTTGCGCACGATCCACTCGCGGGTGGTGTGGATGTCGCGCCCCGTCGACAGGTCCATGACCGTGTCGGCTCCCCACTTCGTCGCCCAGGTCAGCTTCCCGACCTCGTCGGCCGCCGACGACGACACCGCGGAGGTGCCGATGTTGGCGTTGATCTTCGTGAGGAAGTTCGTGCCGATGATCATCGGCTCGCTCTCGGGGTGGTTGACGTTGGCCGGGATGATGGCCCGGCCGCGCGCCACCTCGTCGCGGACGAGCTCGGGGGCGAGGCCCTCGCGGACGGCCACGAACTCCATCTCGGGCGTGACCTCGCCGCGGCGGGCGTAGTGCATCTGCGTGACGGTGCGGCCCGGCGCGGCCCGCAGGCGGGGGCGGTCGGCCCCGGAGCCGGGGAACGGCTCGGCCGCCGACCGGCCGGCGCGGAACGAGGCGCGGCCGTCGTCGCGCAGGCCGGCGACCCGGCCGGCGTAGTGCTCGACGTCGCCCCGCTCGTGGATCCACCCCGCCCGCAACGGGTCGAGCCCCGCGTGCGGGTCGCTGCCCGGGCCGCTCGTGTCGTAGAGGCGGACGGGCTCGTTGGGCGGGTCGAGCTCGACCTCGCACACCGGCACCCGCACATCGGCGCGCGTGCCCTCGAGGTAGGCCTTGCGGCGCTTGCCCATGCGGCATCACTCCCTTCGCCGGCATGACCCGGATCAGGTTCGGCGGTCGGCGCCGTCTGCGCCCTCTCAGCCCGTCGCCCGGGCTCCCGCGTGGTCTCGGTTGCCGGCCACCGTAGCGGTCCGTCGGGCGAAAGGGGTTGGCTCCCGGCGGAACCCGCCCGGTACAACGGTGCGCATGGCGATGGCGGAGGGCGCGGCCCTGGTGAGCGGCGGCACGACCACGGTCGACGCCGCGATGGCGACCGGCGACCGGGCCGGCGCGACCACGGCGTTCGGTCGGCAGATGCAGCTCCGGCGCGACCCGACGACGCCTGGGCGCTTCCACGTCGATGTCGACCCGGGGTGGAACTGCCCGATCGTCCCGCAGGGCGGGGTCATGGCGGCGCTGGCGGCCGAGGCCATGGCGCAGGCCCTCGACGACCCCGCCCAGGGGCTGCGCACGATGACGACGGTCTTCGTGGCGCAGGTGCCCGCGGGCCCCGTCACGATCGACGCCACGGTGCTGCGCCGCGGTCGGTCGATGTCCCAGATGAGTGCGGTCGTGCGCGGGCAGGGGGCCGACCAGGGCCACGTGACCACCGCCGTGTTCGGGCGCGACCGCGGCGGGTTCGAGTTCACCGACCTCACCATGCCCGACGTCCCCGGGCCTGCCGACTGCCCGTCGTTCCGCGACCCGCCGCCCGCCGGGGTCGACTTCGAACCACCGCCCGACCGCCCCGAGTTCGCGTTCTGGGACCGGGTCGAGGGCCGGCCGGCGCAGGGCCACGCCCCCTGGGACGACTACGTGCCGACGTCGTCCGAGTGCGCCTTCTGGTACCGCCTCGACGAGCCGCCGATGCGGGCCGACGGCACGCTCGACCCCCGGGCCGTGATCGCGCTGTCCGACCTCATGCCGTCGTCCGTCGGCGAGCGGATGGGCCCCGGTCCCCGCACGTGGTTCCCGCCCAGTGCCGACCTCACCGTCCACCTGTTCGGCGAGGCGCGGTCCGAGTGGCTGCTCGCGAGCCTGCGGGCCCGCCGGGCGACGGCCGGCTACGCCTCGGTCGAGACCGCCCTGTGGGACCCCTCCGACCGGTCGCTGGTCGCCCACGCGGCCCAGGTCATGTTCCTCGTGTTCCCCGACGGCGCGCCCACGGGCGCCGACCGCCTGCCCGTCGACCAGCGCTGACGTCCACCGGCGCCACCCGCCGCCGCGCGGGGGCGCCGGCCGCGGTGGCAGACTGGTGCCCTCATGGCGGCGGTGACGCTGGGCAGCCTCAACCTGCACATGGGCCGCGGCAGCGGCGGCCACGACGCGCCGTTCTACGACGTGGTGACCGCCTGCAAGGAGGTCGACAGCGACGTCCTCGTCGTGCAGGAGGCGTGGGTCCCCGACGGCGCCGAGGGCGACGTCCTCGCCGTCGCCGCGGGCCTCGGCTACACCGTGGCGGCCACGTTCGCCGTCGCCCGGGCCGAGTGCCACGACCAGGTGCGCCTCATGGGGCGCGACGGCGACGGCGGCGACGGCGACTGGGTGGTCGCCGTGCTGTCACGCCTGCCGGTGCGGGCGGCCGGCGTCGTGCCGCTGCCCCCGCAGCTGCCGCGCGACCCGGGCCGGCGGGCGTTGGTGCGGGCGGTCGTCGAGGTCGAGGGCGCACCGTTCACCGTGCTCGGCACCCACCTGCCCCTGCTCAAGGACCCCGTCTGGCGGCTCCGCCCCGCACTGCGGGCCGCGCTGCCCGGCCCCGACGAGCCGGCCGCGCTCGTGGGCGACATGAACATGTGGGGGTGGTGCGTCGAGGCGATGGCCGGCCGGGGCTGGCGGCGGGCCGTGCGGGGCCGCACCTACCCGGCCCACCGGCCGCACAGCCAGACCGACCACATCCTGGTCAACCGGGGTGTCGCCGTCGTGTCGTCCGAGGTCGTGCCCCAGGTGATGTCCGACCACCGCCCGGTGCGGGCCCGGCTGCGCGTCTGACGCCGCCCGCGCCGCCGGCGCCTGCGACCGGGCGCCGAGGCGGGCGCCGTGGGCGATGGCGGCCAGCGTGACGGCGAGGCCCACGATCTGCAGCGGCGCCATCGACTCGCCGAGGAGCACCCAGCCCAGGGTCGCCCCGGTGATCGGTGCCGCCAGCCCCAGCAGGGGCGGCGCCGCCGCCGGCAACCGGCGGACGCCGGCGAACCAGGCGACGAAGGCCAGGCCGGTGGCGACGACGCTCAGGTAGGCGTATCCCGCGAGGTGCGGGGCCGTCGGCACCGGGGGCGCACCCTCCACCCCGACCGCCAGCGGCACGAGCAGGGCGCCCGCCAGCAGCAGCTGCCACCCGGTCGCCGCCACGCGGTCGGCCGGCGCCGGGAAGCGCTTCGTGAGCACCACCCCGGTGGCGAAGGCGACGTTGGCGGCCACGGCCGCCAGCACCCCCACGCCGTCGAGCGCGGCGCCCGGCCGCAGCACGACGAGGGCCACCCCGGTGGCGGCCACGGCCCCGACGCCCAGGTCGACCGCGCGTGGCCGCCGCCCGCCCACCGGCCAGGACAGCAGCGCCACCAGGACGGGCTGGAGCCCGCCGGCCGCCGCGGCGACACCGCCCGGCAGCCGGTACACCGCCACCGCCAGCAGGGGGAAGAACAGGCCGAAGTCGGCGACGGCGAGCAGGGACGTGCGACCGAGGTCGCGGCCCCGAGGCGGCCGCAGCGCCCGCCCGCCCCCACGCACACCGGCGACCAGCAGCAGCACGAGGCCGGCCGGCACCACCCGCGCCGCCGCCACCAGCAGGGGTCGGCCGTCGGGCAACAGCTCGGTCACGACCACGTAGGTCGTGCCCCAGGAGACGGGAGCCAGGGCGGTCACGCCGGCCACCCCCGCCCGGCCGCTCGTCCACGTCATGACGCAATCCGTTTCACGTCAAGCATCTTAATATCAAGATACTCGACGTCAACAGATCTGTGCGCAGGCGGTAGTGTCCCCGCATGGCCGCCACCCCGCGGGACACCGTCGACCGCATCTCCGACGAGTGGGCGGCCGTCCGTCCCGACCTCGACTCGTCGCCGCTCGCCGTCGTCGGCCGGGTGTCGCGCCTGTCACGGCTGATCGACCGCCGCCTCGCCGAGAACTTCGCCCGGCACGGCATCGAGGCGTGGATGTACGACGTGCTCGCCACGCTCCGGCGCTCGGGCGAGCCGTACGAGATGACCGCCGGCGAGCTCGTGGCCCGCACCATGGTCACGACGGGCGCCATGACCAACCGCGTCGACCGCCTCGTCGAGCGCGACCTCGTCTCGCGGGCGACGGCCGGTGATCGCCGCAAGGTGCTGGTCCGCCTCACCCCGGCGGGACGCGCGCTCGTCGACGAGGTGGTGCCCGGCCACCTCGCCACCGAGCGCGAGGCGCTGTCGGCGCTCACCGCCGGGCAGCAGCGCGACCTCGTGCACCTGCTCCGCCTGCTGCTCGTCGGCCTCGGCGACCGGCCCGACGGCTGACGCAGCCCCGCCGAGCGCGTCACGTCGCGATCGTACGCGGGGATGTGACGCACCCCGACGAGATCATGGTCCGGCTCGGCGACGCGATGGCCCGGGCCCAGCAGGGCGACCGCACCGGCGCCCGGGCCGCCTACCAGCGCCTCTGGGACCAGGTCGGACCCGACGGCGACCCGTTCCACCGCTGCGCCGTCGCCCACTCGATGGCCGACGTGCAGGACGAGCCCCACGACGAGCGGACGTGGGATCGGCGGGCGCTCGACGCCGCCGAGCAGCTCACCGACGAGCGCGTCGCAGCCGGCGGGGTGGCGACACCCGCCGCCGGGCTCCTGCCGTCGCTGCACCTCAACCTCGCCGACGTCAGCCTGCGGCTCGGCGACCTCGGAGCCGCCCGCCACCACGTGGCCGCGGGCAGGGCCGCCCTGCCGGCGCTTCCCGACGACGGCTACCGGGCCACCGTCGAGGGCGGCCTGCGGCGCGTGGAGGGCGTGCTCGGGTCGCGCTGAGGTCTCGCGGGGCAGGATGGAGCCATGCTCGACCACGTCTCCATCCAGTGCGCCGACGTCGCGGCCAGCGCCGCCTTCTACGACACGGTCCTGGCGACCATCGGGGGCTCCCGGATCATGGACTTCGGCGAGGTCGCCGGCTACGGCGTCCCGCCGATGCCCGACTTCTGGATCGGCCCGCGCGCCACGGGCGAGGGGTTCCGCGAGTCGCACATCGCCTTCTCCGCCCCCGACCGGGCCGCGGTACGGGCGTTCTTCGCCGCCGCCACCGCCGCCGGGGCCGAGGTGCTCCACGAGCCCCGGGTGTGGCCCGAGTACCACCCGGACTACTACGGCGCCTTCGTCCGCGACCCCGACGGCAACAACGTCGAGGCCGTCTGCCACTCGCCCGAGTAGCCGCTCAGGCGGCGCCGACCAGCGTCGCCACGTCGGCGGCGCACCCCCACGACAGGGTGACGCCGGCCCCGCCGTGGCCGTAGCAGTGCACGACGGTGCGGTCGTCGCGCCGCTCGGCCTCGAGCCGCACGGTCGGCCGGGCCGGCCGCAGGCCGACCTTGTGCCGCAGCACCCGCGCCCCCGCCAGCTCGGGCACGAGGGCGGTCGCCCGCTCGAGGATCGCCGACGCGGTGGCCGGGTCGACGGCGAGGTCGTCGGCGCCCTCGTCGGCCGTGCCCCCCACCACGACGTCGTCGATGCGGGGCACCACGTAGGTGAGGGCGCGCCCGTCGCCGTCGTCGACGACCCACTCGTCGAGACCGAGCTGCTCGACCACCACCACCTGCCCCCGCACGGGCGTGACCGAGGCGTCGCCCACGAGCGCGCGGGCGCCCAGGCCCGCGCAGTCGACCACGGTGCCGTCGATCTCGGCCAGGTCGTCGAGGTCGGCCCACCGCGGCTCGACGCCGTGCGCGGCGAGCCGCGCCTCGAGCCACGGCAGGTAGCGGCTCATGTCGACGACGGGAGCGGTGAAGCGCCAGCCGACGGCCAGCCCGGGCGGAGCGTCGTGCACCTTGACCAGGTCGGGCACCGCCGCCGCCCACCACGGGTCGGGCCCGTCGTCGCGGAGCCACTCGGTGCCCCGCCGCAGGCGGACGCCCGCCGCCGGGTCGCGGTCCGCCAGCGCCACGAGCTCGGCGTACGTCGCCTGCGACCAGGCCAGGACCCGGTCGTACGGGTATGCCTTGTACGGGTACCAGACGGCCGCGGCCACCGACGACGTCGTGCCCTCGAGCCGGTCGCGGGCGAGCACGCGCACCTTCCGCCCGGCCTCCGCCAGCCGCAGCGCACAGGTGAGCCCGGTGACGCCCGCGCCCACGACGGTGACGTCGTGGGTCACGGCGCCGGCCGCCCGGGCGGCCCGAGCCGCTTCTCGAACCAGTGGTGGGCGTAGGGCTCGTCGTTGAAGGCCTCGACCTCGACGTAGCCGGCCGACCGGTACAGCGCGATCGCCTCGACCAACGTGCGGTTGGTGTCGAGGCGGGCGCTCGGCGCACCGCCCCTCCGGGCGTGGTCCTCGAGCTCGTGGAGCAGCCGGCGGCCGACGCCGAGCCCCCGGACCGACGCCGCCACCCAGAGGCGCTTGATCTCGGCGGGGCCGCGCCCGTGACGGCGCAGCGCACCGCAGCCGACCGCCTCGCCGTGCAGGCGGGCCACGAGCAGCAGCCCGGCGGGCTCGCGCAGCTCGGACGGGTCGACCGGCCGCGAGCGGTCGGTGTCGAACCCGGCGTCGAACCGCCGGTCGAGCTCGGCGGCGTAGGCCCGCAGGCAGGCGGCGGCGGCGTCGGTGGTGGGATCCTCGACGTCGACCGCGACGACGCCGGCGGTCAGCAGGCGCTCGACCTCGCCCATCGCCGCCACGAGGCGCGCCCGCCGGTCGGGATCGAGCGGGGCGAGCAGCGAGCGGGCCAGGTCGTCGCTGAGGTCGTCGAGCGCCCGCCGCTCGGTGCGCCCGCGGGCGGTGAGGGTCACCCGCCGCACCCGCCGGTCGGCGGCGGGCGCCACGGTGACCAGGCCGTCACGCTCCAGCGAGCGCAGCAACCGGCTGAGGTAGCCCGAGTCGAGGTCGAGCCGCTCGCGGAGCACCCGCACGTCGCACCCCTCGTCGCCCGTCTCCCACAGGAGGCGGGACGCGCCGAGCGGGCGACCCCGGGCGAGGTATCCCTCGTCGAGGGCGCCCACCCGCTGGGTGACCGTGCGGTTGAACCGGCGCACGGACGCGACCTCGTCGTCGTGGACGGCGCGCTCCCCCGGCCCGGGGGTGACGTCGACGTCCGCGGCGGCCATTCCCTGACTCTAGTCAGAGATCGAGCCGTCCGCCACGGGGCGCTCGGCGGTCCGACGGGGTACACCTGCGCCATGTCTGCGTGGACGACGGACGCACCCGGCGACGCTCGCACCGTCGCCCCACCCGAGACCGCCAACGAGCGGCTCCGCCGCCGGCTGCTGCGGCAGGGCCGCCGCCGGGCCACGGGGCTGCTCGTCGCGGTCGCTGCGAGCTGGGTGGTCCTGCAGCTCGTCGGCAGCGACGCCACGTGGGCGGGCTACGCCACGGCCTTCGTCGAGGCCGGCATGGTCGGCGGGCTGGCCGACTGGTTCGCGGTGGTGGCGCTGTTCCGGCAGCCGCTGCACCTGCCCATCCCCCACACGGCGATCATCGTCGAGCGCAAGGACCAGTTCGGCGAGACGCTGGGCGACTTCGTGCAGACCAGCTTCCTGACCCCCGACATCATCGCCGAGAGGGTGCGCGGGGCCCGGGTGGTCCCGCGGCTGGCCGACTGGGTGGCCGACCCCGACAACGCCGCCCGCCTCGCCCGCCACGCGGCCGACGCCGCCGTCACCGCCGCCGACCTGCTGCGCGACGACGAGGTGCACCGGGCGCTCGAGGACGTGGCCCGCCGCCGGATCGAGACCACGCCCCTGGCCCCGCTGGCCGGGCGGGCGCTGCGGGTGATGACCGAGGACGGCCGGCACCACGACCTGCTCGACGTGATGCTGCGGGCCATCGACCGCTTCCTCACCGACAACCGGGCGAGCCTCCGGGCCCGCTTCGGCACCGAGGCGCCCTGGTGGCTGCCCGACGCAGCCGAGGACCGCATCTTCGAGCGACTGCTCGACGGGGCGCGCAACGTGCTGGGCGAGGTGGCGCGCAACCCGGACCACGAGCTGCGCGTCGACTTCGACGCCCGCGTCCACCGCCTGGTCGACGAGCTGCAGACGTCCGACGCCATGCGCCGGCGGGGAGAGGACCTCAAGCACGACCTGCTGGCCCAGCCCGAGCTGCGGGCCTGGGTCACGACGGTGTGGACCGACGTCAAGGCCGGCCTGCGGGCACAGGCGGCCGACCCCGACTCGGAGCTGCGCCGGCGCCTCGCCGAGACGATCGTCGCCTTCGGCGTGCGGCTCCAGACCGACGTCACCCTGGCCGCTCGGGTCGAGGATGCCATCGAGACCGGCGTCCGCTACGTGGCCGAGCACTTCAGCGACGAGATCGGCACCCTGGTGAGCGGCACGGTCGCCCGCTGGGACGGGCACGAGACCGCCGACCGCCTCGAGCTGCTGCTCGGGCCCGACCTGCAGTTCATCCGCATCAACGGGACGGTGGTCGGCGGCCTGGCGGGGCTGGTGATCCACGCGGTGGGCCAGCTGTTCTGACGGTGCCTCCCCGCGCGTCCTCCGCGGTCCCGGTCGCCGGGGCGACCAGGACCGCGTCGGACCGCGCCGGGGTCGTCAGCCCCCGATCGTCGGGCGGGGGTAGTCCGGCGCCTCGTCCTCGGGGGGCACCTGGTCGTAGACGGTCACCGAGCTCTCGACGTCGAACAGGCCGGCGTCCTCGACCGTGTCGGGCATGTCGCCGATGGTGTAGCGCTCGCCGCCGTTGGCGTAGCGGTACATCCCTTCGCCCTCGTTGCCGGTCTCGTCCTCGCCGGTGGCCGTCGGATCCCACCAGATGAGCGTCATGTCGTCGGTCCCACCCCAGTCGAAGTCGGGCCACACCCCGTGCTCACCCCGCGAGGTCTTGACGTTGGTGGGCCCGCCTCCGGAGACGGGGAACCGGAACAGGCCGTCGCGGAACGTCTCGGGGTTCAGGTCGGGGCCGGCCAGGTGGATGCCGGTGAACATCGTGCGGATCGGCGGCTCGAGCACGTTGGCCGTGTTGTTCGGCGGCGACCCGCCGTAGGCCCAGTCCCAGATCTCGAACGCGCCGTTGGTCGAGCGCTCGCCCCGGGCGGGCACGGCCGACACGCCGAAGCCGTTCTTCCACTGGTCGCCGTCGGTGAGCCGGGCGAAGATCGTGGTGTCCATCAGCACGCTCGAGCCCAGGATCCACTCGGGGTGGTACCCCTGGGCCGTCGCCTCGGCGGTGAGCGCGCTGGGGGTGAACGGGTCGCCCGTGTAGATCACCGTGGTGATGTCGTTGGCCATGAGCTGGGCGATGTACGTCCGGGCGTTCTCCTGGGCCCGGGCGATGTCGAGCGTGAACTCGATGTCGGTGGTCAGCTCGATGCCGTTGGCCGCCAGCTCGTCCTGGTACGCCTGGAACACCTCGGCGAAGTCGCCGTCGGCGTTCTCGTAGTGCAGCAGGGCGTACTTGCGGTCCTTGGACTTCATCTCCTCGTCGCCGGCCAGCTCGGCCGGGCCGGGGGGCGCCAGGTTGCCGATGGCCTCGGAGGCCAGCGCCGCCGCCTGGTCGGGCGTCGGGCCGGTGCTCCACAGGTAGGGCTCGTTGGCCTTCACGACGCTCTCGGGCGAGGCCAGCGCGCAGTTGGGACCGCAGATGATGCCCCGCGACGCCAGCTCGGCGGCGAAGACGTTGTAGGCCTGGCTGGGCCCGCCCACGACCGCGAACGGGTCCTTCTCGGCGATGGCGATGGCGTCGGCCTGGGCGGCCTCGACGTCGGAGCCGGCGCCGGTGCCGGTGTAGACCTCGACGTCGATCGTGCGGCCGTACGTCTCGTAGAGGCTGTTGTAGAGGTCGACGTAGCCCTGCACGGTCTGTTGGGCCGACTCGGGGTTCACGTCCGCGCCGGCGTCCTCGGCCGTGGCCGAGAGCAGCGGGTCGAGGGCCGGGTCGCCCTGGTAGAACACGATCTTCACGGTGTCGGCCGTGACGCCGGGCGAGGTGGCGCCGCCGTTGTCGCCCTCGAACGGCTCGACGCAGGGCGGGGCGTACACCGACTTGAGCATGATGCGGCCGGTGTCGGTGTCGCAGGTGGGGCCGAAGTCGACGTCCTCCCCGAGCAGGTCCGCCTTCTCCGGCGTCATGGGCCCCGAGCGGATCAGGTCCTCCTCGGACGCGGACTGGTCGGTGCCGCCGGAGTCGTCGTCGCCGTCGTCGCCACCCCCGCCGCCGAAGATGAACACGGCGCCGACGATGAGCACCACCACCGCGGCGATGGGCCCGTAGCGCTTCAGCCCCTTCATCCACGGGGGCGGAGGCGGCGCGCCCTCACCCCCGGCTTCCTTGGTCTCGTCCGTCGTGGTCATCGACCACTCCTTTCGTGCATGGGCTGACGCATCGCGTCACCCCCCTGTCGGTGCACCGGATCGGGTGATGGCGGCCTCGTCGGTGCCGAGGTACGACGCCACCACGGCGGGATGTTCGATCACCTCTGCGGGCGAGCCCTCGGCCACGACCCGCCCGAGGTCGAGGGCGATCATGCGGTCGGAGATCGAGCCGAGCAGCGGCAGGTCGTGCTCGATCACGAGCAGGCTGGCGCCCAGCTCGTCCCGCACGCGGCGCAGCATCGGCGCCAGCGCCTCGGCCTCGCGCTGGGCGATGCCGCTCGACGGCTCGTCGAGCAGCAGCACCGTGGGCCCCTGGGCCAGCACGCAGGCCAGGTCGACGACCCGGCGGGTGCCGGTGGACAGCTCGCGCACGAACTTGTCGCGGTAGGCGCCGAGCGCCAGCAGCTCGATCAGCTCGTCGACCCGGGCGTGCACGTGCTCCTCGGAGTCCTGCACGGACGGCAGGTGCAGCGTGGCCGCGATCGGGTCGCGCACCTCGACGTGCTGCTCGAGGGCGACGGCGATGGCCTCGTGCACGGTCAGGCCCGGGAACAGCCGGCCGTCCTGGAACGAACGACCGAGACCGCGCCACGAGCGGACGTGGGTGGGGGCCGTGTGCAGGTCGACCATCTGACCGTGCGCCCGCAGGCGGATCGATCCGGCGTCCGCCGGCGTGTAGCCCGAGATGACGTCGAACAGGGTGGTCTTGCCGGCGCCGTTGGGCCCGATGAAGCCGAGGATCTCGCCGGGGCGCACGTCGAACGACACGCCGTCGAGCGCCCGCACGCCGCCGAACCGGCGGGCCACGTCGCGCACCTCGAGCACCGGCGCGCCCTCGCGCACCGCCGAGCGGGCGGCGGCCTCGCCCTCCTCCTCCTCGACCTCCTTGGCCGCGGCCCGCAGGAACACCGAGCGCAGCAGGTCGGGCCGCTCGAGCAGCTCGGAGGTCGGGCCCTCGAAGCGGATCTCACCCTTCTCCATGAAGTAGGCCCGGTCGGCGACCGTGAGCGCCACGTTGACCGACTGCTCGACGAGGATCACCGTCGTGCCGCCGTCGCGCAGCGCCCGCACCATCTCGAGCAGCTGGCCCACCACCGCCGGGGCCAGGCCCAGCGACAGCTCGTCGATCATGAGCAGGCGGGGCTTGCCGATGAACGCCATGCCGAGCGTCAGCATCTGCTGCTGGCCGCCCGACAGGTTGCCGGCGGGCTCGGTCCGGCGCTCGCGCAGGATCGGGAACATGTCGAGCACGCGCTCGGTGTCGGCCTTCACCTGCGCGGGGTCGTGGTGCCGCTTCTTGTGGTTCCAGCCCGCCAGGCGCAGGTTGTCGGCCACGCTGAGCTGGGTGAACACGCCCTGCCCCCCGGGAACGACCGAGACGCCGCGGCCGGCGATCTCGTCGGGCGGCGTGTGGGTCATGTCGCGCCCGTCGAACACGATGGCGCCGGCCGACGCCTGGACCAGGCCGGAGATGGCCCGCAGCAGCGTCGACTTGCCGGCGCCGTTGGTGCCCATCAGGGCCACGATCTCGCCCTCGTCGACCTCGAAGTTCACGCCGAACATGACCTGCACGCTGTCGTAGTGGACGTCGATGTCGCGCCCGAGCAGCAGCTTGACCTTGCCCTGGCGGCGGAGCAGCGCCACCTCCGACCGGGCCGCGGTGGACCGCCACACCTGGGCGATGTCGTGCTGCACGAACGCGCCCGCCGAGGCCAGGATCAGGCCGCCGATCACGAACACCGGGGCCGCCACGACCAGCCCGGTGCGGATCGAGTACTCGTCGGCGATCCACCCGATCAGCGGCAGCAGCACCAGGCCCGGCAGGATGAACAGGGTGCCGATGGCGAACCCGAACGACCGCACCTTGGCGGGCACGGCCAGCGACAGCGTCACGTAGATGCCGGGGATGAGCAGGAAGAACGCCGCCGACACGACGCCGTTGGCGATGATCGCCACGGGCAGCGTGGGGGCGAGGGCGAACACCACCCAGGCGACGGCGATGCCGAACGACACCTTGCCGAGGAACCGCACCACGTGGCCCGGGCCCTTGGCCATCAGGCGCGTCGACAGCGGGATGCCGAACATCAGCCCGACGAACTGCGCCACGCCCTCGAGCCCGGCGGACGTGAAGCCCCGCGCCCGCTCGTCGAGGTTGAAGACCTCGTCGTAGTAGAGGCCGCTGAGCGTGAGCAGGCCGACGATGGCGATGGCCACGAACGGCAGGGAGATGAAGATCCTCCGCAGCGTCCGCACCTGCCAGATGATGCGGAAGGACTCGGCCCACGAGGGGGCCTCCTCCTCGGTGTCGGCCACGTCGTCGGACACGCCCATGGCCTTGCGCTCGAACCGGCCGCGGATCGGCTCGCGCAGACGGAACGCCAGCAGGACGAACACCCCGGTGACGACGGCGAACACGAAGAACGGCGCCCGCCAGCCGAAGGCGAAGGCGATGAGGCCGCCCGCCAGCGGCCCGAGGAACTGGCCGAGCGCGTTGGCGTAGCGGTGCACCGCGTACACCCGGGGCCGCGCCGGGATGTCGTAGTAGTCGGCCAGCAGCGAGTTGTGCGTGGGGTCGTTGACCGCCCGTCCCAGGCCGGCGCCGGTGCGCGCCGCGCCCAGCATCCACACGCTCGAGGCCAGCCCGGTGAGCACCGAGAAGAAGCCCCAGATGCCGGCGCCCGTGCCGGCGATCGCCGTGCGCTTGCCGCGATCGGCGTAGAACCCGATGGGGAGCGCCAGGATGAGCGCCGCCACCAGCGACAGCGACACCACGGTGAGGATGCCGTTGTTGTCGAGGTCGAAGTGGTCGCGGATCTCGGGCAGCAGCACGCCGAACGCGGTGCGGTCGAGCTCGTCGACCATGTTGAGGCCGAACAGCACGCCGAGGGGGAACAGCGGTGCTCCCTGCGTCGTGCGCTGCTTCCATCGGGCCCAGGGTCCGCCGGTGGGCTCGGGCCGGCCCGACCCGTCGGCCTCGTGCAGCTTGGCGAGCAGCTCGTCGACGCCGTCGGCCGACGCGTCGGTGGGGCCGCGACCGGCGGCGTCGCCCGCCTCGTCGCGCGCCTCGTCCTCGGTCTCCTCGACGACCAGCGGGTCGAACACGGGGGCGCTCATGCCGATGGCGTCGAGCGCGGCGTCCATCGGTGCCTCGCCGGCACCGGGGGTGGGGCCGAGCGGGCTCTCGTCCGACCGGGTCACGACCGCACCTCCACCGGGTCGGCGCCGGAGTCGCCCCCGTCGCGGCGGTCGCCGTCGTCGCGCGGTGGTCCGCTGCCGTTCGGTGCGGCACCCGCGGGGGCCTCGCCCGCCGCACGGGCGCCGGCCTCGGCGTCCACGGGCTCGGTGTCCGCCGCGTCCCCGGGCTCGGTGTCCGCCGCGTCCCCGGGCTCGGTGTCCGCCGCGTCCCCGGGCTCGGGCTCGGGCGGCGAGGCGGCGGCCTCGTCCCCGGGCCCGGCGTCGGCGTCCACGGACTCGGGCTCGGGCGGCGAGGCGGCGGCCTCGGCGTCCGCGGCCTCGGCCACCTCCGCGATCTCCGCCGCCTCGGCCAGCACGGTCTCCTCGGGCGGCGCGTCGAGCGTCTCCTCGACCCGGACGTCGGCCAGCAGGCTCGGCACCACCAGGCCGCGACGCACCGCGACCTTGCGCAGGAACCCGTCGCGCAGGTCGGCGATCACCCCCCCGAACCCGCTCGGGAACACGAGCAGCACGAGCAGCAACCCGAAGCCCGTGGCGAGGAACCGCCACTCGACGGGCAGGAAGAAGTCGGCCGAGAACACGTAGGTGGCGCCGAGCAGCGCGCCCGGCAGCGACCCGAGGCCGCCGATCACCACCATCGTGAACACCTCGAGGCTGCGCTGGGGCAGGTAGGCGGCGGGCGACAGCCCGGTCTGCTGGTGGACGTAGAGGGCGCCGGCGACCGCGGCGAGGAAGCCCGACAGCGCGAACGCCGCCAGGCTGGTGCGCGTCGTGTTGACGCCGTAGGCGCGCGCCGCCTTGTCGTTCTCGCGGATGGCGATGAGCACCCGGCCGGTCCGGCTGCGCCGCAGCCCCACGACCATCAGCACGCCGAGCGCCAGCACGGCGAGGCAGGCGTAGAACATCGCCGTCTCGCTCGAGAGCTCGATGCCGAGGATCGCGCCGCGGTCGATGCGCCGGCCGGGCAGGCGGTCGCGGGTGGCGTCGAGCGTGCGGTTCAGCACGTACGACGAGACGAAGAGGCCGAACGCGAGCGTCGACACCGCCAGGGTCAGGCCCCCGCGGCGCACGGCCGGGAAGCCGACGATCACCGCGGTGATACCGCCGACCAGGCCCGCGACGAGCAGGGCGATCCCGAGGTCCCAGCCGCGGTGGTCGGTGAGGGCACCGCCGACGGCCGCCCCCACGCCGACGAACGCCATGTGCCCGAGGCTGACCTGACCCGCCCAGCCCGTGAGCACGACCAGCGACGCCGCCACGATGCCGAAGATCACGATCACGGTCGCGAGGTTGAGGCGGCTCGTCGACAGCCACAGCGGGAGGGTGGCCACCGCCACCGCGATCACGGCCCACAGCCCGATGCGGCCCCACACCACCTCGGGGAGGCTGCGCATCTCGCGCGGGACCGGCCGGATCTCCTTCGTGGCCTGCCACGTCGCCGAGGCGTCGGTGTCGACCCGCCCGGTGCCCCGACCCCGGCGCGTGAGCAGGAGCCCGACGAGCACGATGACGAACAGGACGGCGTCGTTGTAGGCCGCCTTGTTGCCGGACTGGAACGTCATGGCCTGGTCGACGATGCCGAGGCCGATGGCGGCGGTGGCGATGGTGGCGAACCGCTCGAAGCGGCCGAACACCGCGGCCGCGAGCGCCTGCACCAGGAACGTGGGGGCCAGCACCTCGCCGATCGGCAGGCCCACCGCCCCGGCCCGCAGGAACATGGCGAGGAACGCCAGCACCGAGGCCACCACCCACACGACCGTGTGCAGCCGCTTGACCGGGATGCCGAGGGTGAAGGCCCGGTCGGCCCGCTCCGCGGCACCGACGATGGCGATGCCGATCGTCGAGCGCTGCAGGAACAGGGCCAGCAGGACGAGGCACACCGGCACCACGATCATCGTGAAGATGTCGTTGGCGTTGAACGTGACGCCGCCGAACACGAAGCTGGCGTCGAACGGCTGCGGCAGCCGGGTGCCGAACGAGCTGTCGCCGAACGCCCGGGGCAGGAACAGCGCCGCCCCCGCCAGCACCTGCGACAGGCCGATGGTGGCGACGGTGAGCACGAGGCGCGGCGCGGTGAAGAACCGGCGGATGATCAGCCCCTCGACCAGCACGCCCAGCACGACGGCGGCGACCAGGCCGACGATCAGCCCGAACCAGTAGCTCCACCCCCACGACACCACGAGCATCACGCCCAGCACCGCCGGCAGGGCACCGAGGTCGCCCTGGGCGAAGTTCACGATGCGGTTGGCCCGGTAGACGAGGGCGATGCCGAGCGCGATCAACGCGATCCGGCCGCCGACCAGCGCGCCGTTCAGCACGATGCCGACCGGCGCCCGGAAGAAGATCTGCTGCACCGCCAGCAGGCCGAGCAGCGGGAAGGTCCACTCGGTGCGCCGGACGACCTCGGAGACCTCGAGCCGGAGGCGGCTGTCGACGGCGGCGGTCGTCATCGGGTCACTCCTGACGTCGGGGGGGCGGTGCGGTTCATCGGTCGGCGCCGGTGGTCGAGGGACGGGGCCCGGAGCCGTCGACGGAGCCGGACTCGTCGGCGTCGTCGACGGCCCAGTGCTGCACGAACGCCAGCAGCATCTGGCGCACCTGGGCGGTGGCCTCGGCGACGGACAGGCCCTGGTGGACACGCAGCGACTCCCACGTGAGGGCACCGCTGGCGGCGTCGAGCGCTCGCAGGAGGGGCATCTCGTCGCCGTCGACGGCGGCCAGCTCGGGGCCGAACGAGGTGGCGACCTCGGCCCGCATGGCCTGGCGGCCCGCCGTCAGCACGCGCTGGAGCACCGGCGAGAACGGCTCCTGCAGCAGCGCGGCCCGCCGGACGCCCGGGGCGAACTCGTGGATCTGGATGCGGCGCGCCAGGAACGCCTCGAACCGGACGTCGAACGACCCCTCCTCGACGATCGGAGGCAGGGCGGCGGTGAGCAGCTCGGTGTGGCGGCGCGACGACTCGACGAACAGGGCCTCGAGGTCGTCGAAGTGCACGTACAGGGAGCGCAGCGACACCCCGGCCTCGGCGGCGATGTCGCGGGCCGTCGGCCGCAGCTCGCCCCGGGTGTTGAGGGTCAGGAGGGCGTCGACGACCGCCTGGCGGGTGCGGGCGGCGCGGGTGAGGCGGCCGTCGGCGGTCGGCGCGGCCTCGGCCGGATCGACGGGATCGGCGGATGCCCCGGCCGACCCGCCACCGGAGCTGGCTGTGACGGATGTCTCACCCACGGGCGGGCACGGTAGGGTTTTTTCACAGGGGGTGCAATCCCGGTCGCGGAACTGTCATGAACTTGTCCTCACGTTCACGTCGTGACCTGCGATCCCGATCGAGGGGTCAGTTCTCGTCGACGCGCGACGTCCGGCGTCGGCGGCCGATCCCCCGCCGAGCGACCGATCAGGCGGCGGGTCGGCGACCGGCGGCGGCGAGCAGGTCGGCCCACGGGTCGCCGTCCAGGGAGAGCGGCGACCAGCCGGGCGAACGCCAGTGGGGCCAGCCCGCGGTGTGGTGGCGCAGCCGGTCGCAGACGTCGGCCGGCGGTGCGAACGGGACGCCCAGGCCGGCGCAGACGTCATGGCCGTGCAGGATCAGCTCGAGGCCCGCCCGCGGCGGGAAGTCGACCGGCGGGCGGACCTCGACCTGCGGCAACCGCCAGATGACCGCCCGCACCCCCGGGTCGGCCTCGGCGACGACGGCCGCCACGATCCTCACCGCCGTCTCGAGCGCCTCGGCGAGCAGGGCGGGAGGGGCATCGTCCCCGGGAGTCGACACGCCGTACGCCGGGTAGTCGTCGGTGCGGCGCGAGGCGAGGAAGAACGCCGGCGCCAACACCGCGTCGACGGCGTGGTCCGCGGTGCGGGCGCAGCTCCAGCGGAGCGTCCCGGCCGCCGCCGCCCAGTCACGATCGGCCCCGGCCCGCCACGCCCCGGCGACCTGGGCGCCCAGCGTCCGCAGGTCGACGGCGGTGAAGGTCACGGCGGGAGGGTAGCGACGGCGCCCGCCGGGGCCCGCGTCAGCGCGGCTGGTGGAGCAGGTCGTCGACCTCGTCCTCGAGCGCCATGAAGCGCTCGTCGCGCCGCAGCTCGGGGCCGCGCGAGCGGCCGAACGGCACGTCCACGACCTCGGCCACCCGGCCCGGGCGGCTCGACATCACGACCACCCGCTCCGACAGGTACACGGCCTCGCCGACGTCGTGGGTCACCATCAGCACGGTGGCGCCGGTGCGCTGCCAGACCTGGGCGAGGAACTCGTGCAGGCTGCGGCGGGTCTGGAGGTCGAGCGCCCCGAACGGCTCGTCGAGCAGCAGCACGTCGGGCTCGGTCACGAGCGCCCGGGCGATCGCCACCCGCTGGCGCATGCCGCCCGACAGGTCGCGGGGCAGGCGGTCGGCGAAGTCGGAGAGGCCCACGACGCCGAGCATCTCGGCCACGCGGGCCCGCCGCGCCGCCTTCCTCACGCCCGTGCACTCGAGGCCGAACGCCACGTTCTCCGCCACGGTGCGCCACGGGAACAGCGAGTAGGCCTGGAAGACCACACCGCGGTCGGGCCCCGGCCCCACCACGAGGTCGCCGTCGACCAGCACCTCGCCCGACGTGGGGCGGTCGAGCCCGGCCACGATGTTCAGCAGCGTCGACTTGCCGCACCCCGAGGTGCCGACGAGCGACACGAACCCGCCGGTCGGGAGGTCGAGGTCGATGCCGTCGAGGGCGACGACCTCGTCACGGCCGTCGCCGTAGACCTTCACCAGGCCGCGGATCTCGAGCTTGACCGGCCGCTGGTCGTAGGGAACGCCCTCGAGCGCCAGCAGGGCGGGGTCGGCGACGACCGCGCCGCGGGCACCGGCCGGGGCGCGGCCGGCGCCGTGACCGGCGGGCGGGTCGGAGACCTCGGGGCCGGTCACCGGTCCCACGGAGCCGCCTTCCAGCGGAGGCCCCGCAACAGCAGGTCGCTGGCCACGCCGATGATGCCGAACACGATCAGCACGGCGAACATGACGTCGAAGTTGAGGAAGCGGGTCGACCGCACGATGCGCACGGCGAGGCCCTCGTCGGACGCCAGCAGCTCGGCCACCACGAGCATGAGCCAGCCGGCGGCCAGGTTGATGCGGGCCACGTCGATGATGCCGGGCCACGAGTTGGGCAGGACCACGCGCAGGATGATCCGGCGCCGCGACGCCCCCAGCGTGGCCGCGGCGTTGATCAGCTCGCGCGGCACGGCGCGGGCGACGTCGGCGACCATGAGGATGTTGAAGAACACGGTGCCGATCACGATCAGCGTGATCTTCGGCGCCTCGTCGACGCCGAGCCACAGCAGCAGCAGCGGGGTCAGCGCGCTGGCCGGGATGTAGCGCAGGAAGCCGATCGGCGCCTCGAGCCCGCCCTCGACGCCGGGGAACGCACCGATGGCGATGCCCAGCACCACGCCGACCACGATGCTGATCCCGTAGCCGTAGAGCATGCGCTCGCCGCTGGCGGCGAGGTCGGCCTGCAGGGTGCCGCTCGACCACAGGTCGGTGAACGCCGACCACGTGGCGGCGGGCGAGGGCACGCGCACGCCCGAGTCGGCACCCGTCGTGCGGGCGGCGGCCACGAGCCACAGCCCGACGAGGGCGACGAGTCCCGAGACGCCGAGCCCGACCCGCCACCGCAGCGACAGGGTGCCCCGGATGCGGGTGAGGGTGCCGAGCGGGCGGCCCCGGCGTCCCCGCCCGGGCCGCCCGTCGTCGGCAGGGGCACCGGTCTCCCCCGCGCCGGCCGGAGCCGGTGCCGCGGTCCGGTGCGCACCGATCACGACGGCGGAGCCCGTCGGGGTCATCCGCCCTGGCGGTCGACGTGGCCCTGCAGGAACGAGTCGTCGTAGAGGCCGTCGAGCGACGGCTCCTCCTCGACCAGCCCCGACGCCGGCAGGAACTCGGCGACCTCCTGGGACATCGCGGGCAGGTCGGTGGGGGCGTCGCCGCTGATGCTGGCGAGGGCCTCGTCGGCGGTGAACAGCCGGGTGCCGCTGGCGAACGAGGCGTACTCCTCGACCGAGACGCCGGCCTGCTCGGCCATGATCGCCGTCGCCTCGTCGGGGTTGGCCGCGATCCACTCGAGCGTCGTGTACCAGACGTCGACGATCTTCTGGACGTCCTCGGGGCGCTCCTCGACCACGTCACCGTTGAAGACGAGGAAGTCGGGGATGGTGCCGGGGAAGTCGGACGAGTCGAACAGCACCTTGCTGCCCGGACGCTCCAGGGCCTGGAGGGTGAACGGGGCGAACACGCCGGCGGCGTCGAACTCGCCGTTCGAGAAGGCGGCGGCGGCGTCGGCGGTCGGCAGGCCCGAGAACTGGATGTCGGCCTCGGTCATGCCGACCGAGTCGAGCCCCTGCAGCAGCAGGAAGTGGTCGACGACCCCGGGCTCGGCGGCCACCGACTTGCCGGCGAGGTCCTCGATCGAGGTGATCGACTGGTCGACGATGATGGCGTCGTTGCCGGCCGAGTTGTCGTTGACGAGCACGACCACCTGGTCGTCGCCGGCCGACACGCCGACGAGCGTGTCGTTGAGGGTCTGGCTGTTGGCGTCGAGCTGACCGGCGCTCAGGGCGGTGAGCGACGCGAGGTAGTCGTCGAACCACTTGAGCTCGACCTCGACCCCGGCCTCCTCGAAGAAGCCCTGCTCCTCGGCGACCTTCCAGGGGAACCAGCCCGGCCAGGCCGAGTAGCCGAGCGTGATGGGCTCGTCGGAGGAGCCGCCGCCCTCGTCGGTCGACGCCTCGTCGTCGCTGTCGGATCCGCACGCGGCCGCGGTGGCCACCAGCGACAGTGCCAGAGCCCCGGCGAGCCCACGGGCTCGCCACGACCGGCGTGTTCGGGAAAGGACCATGTCCGCGTGGACCTCCAGCAGCGGCTGTCGTACCGCGGCGACCGTAGGCAGGCGCGGTCACAATCGAGTTTCCATAGAAATACGGCGGCTTTGCCGTTCCCTGACGGGGACCTGACGCGCGGTGCGGGAGCGATCGGGGACGCGGTGCGAGGGGTCAGGGCGTGGCTGCGGCGCGGACCCGACCCAGGTCGTCGGGGTCGGCCAGCAGGCCGCGCAGCGTCATGTCGGCCACGAACTCGGCGATCTCGGCCACCGGGTAGTCGCCGTCGGGCCGGCCGGCGAGGCGACGCCCGTCGAGCGGTCGGTGCCAGTTCTGCACGCCCTCGTCGTCGGACAGCACCACGAGCGCGGTCAACCGGGGGTCGACCGGCCGGAAGGCGCCCGCCTCGACGCCCCGGACGATCAGCCGCTCGACCCCGTCGTTGAGGGCCTGGCGCTCCTGCCAGTAGAGCTCGAACTCCTCGGGGGCCCGCCGGCTGAGCCGGTGGACCTCGTTGATGTCGAACGGGAAGGCGCACAGCGCGCCGACGTCGAACCGGATGAGCCGCCACAGCTGCACGGCGGGGTCGCCCGCCTCTTCCTCGAGCTTCAACACGAAGTCGAGCGGGACGCGGTTCACCTGCTCGACGATCTCGGCGAGGATCTCCTCCTTGCGGCGGAACCAGTAGTAGAGCGACGCCTGGCGCAGTCCGGCGCGGTGGGCGATCTCGGACATCGTGACGTCGCCCACGCCCTGCTCGGCGAACAGGCGCGCCGCGGCCGCCAGGATCTCGTCGCGGGGCGCCAGGTCGCCCGCCGTCGGGTTGGCCCGAGGCCGGCCGACGCGCCGGCGCGCCGGGCGCTCGGCGGAGGCGTCGGGCCGGCTCGACATGCCCCGGACGGTACCCCTCCCCCGCGCCGGCGACCGCCCCTGGGCAGCCCCGATCTGTTTCCACACCGTGAAATGGGCGGCGCCGGCGTTGACCGTGCGGGCGGCGGCCGCCAGCATCCCCCTGCTATTTCAAATCCACTTCGAAAGACGCGCCCGCGCGTCGCCCGGCCCACCATCGACCCTGCGAAAGGACGCCCCGTGGCCAGCACTGCGAGCACCTACGGCGCCCGCGACCACGCCCGCGCCCAGGACGGACGGGTGGCACCCACGCAGCCCACCGTGCCGTCCACGTCGGTGCCCGATCCGCCCGCGGGGGTCGACGCGGCCGACGTGCTGTGGGACGAGACGATCGGGGCCGGCGGCTACGCCAGCCGGGCCGTGCCCGTCGGCACCCGCGTCCGGCTCGTCGACGTCGACGGCGACACCTGCGCCGGGCTGCTCCTCCACCGGGCCGACCACCCCGCCGAGCGGTTCAACGTCGCCGACACGGTCAAGCTCCAGTGGCAGGCGTACCCGGGGCCCGGCTACCTGCTGCTGTCCGACATGGGCCGCGTGCTCGCCTCCGTGCTCACCGACACGAGCGCCTGCCACGACACGTTCTGCGGCACGTCCAACCGGCTCGACAACGCGGCCCGGTACGGCGACGGCTCGGCGCACGGCCCGACGCCGAGCGGGCGCGACCGGTTCGTGGTCGCCCTGGCCAAGCACGGGCTCGGCGAGCGCGACGTCGCCCCCAACGTCAACCTGTTCACCGGGGTGACCGTCGGGCCCGACGGCTCGATCACCCTGCTCCAGGGCCGCACGCCCGCCGGCGCCGAGGTCGTGCTCCGGGCCGAGATGCCGCTCGTCGTGACGGTGGTGGCCGTCCCCCACCGGCTCGACCCCCGGCCGTCGTACACGGCCGGCCCGGTGCGCATCACCGCCTGGCGCGGCGCACCGGCGGGCCCCGACGACCCCCTGCGCACCGCCACCCCCGAGTCGCGACGCGCCTACGAGAACACCGACGAGGAGACGCGCGTGAACGCCGCCGGCGAGGTCGTCAGGTGAGCCCGACCGAGCGCCGACGGCCAGCCGCGCAATCCACGCGTGGGGATTTGCCGACCGACCAGCACGCCGCCGGCGAGGTCGTCAGGTGAGCCCGACCGAGCGCCGACGGCCAGCCGCGCAACCCACGCGTGGGGATTTGCCGACCGACCAGCACGCCGCCGGCGAGGTCGTCAGGTGATCGTCCTGCACGACGAGGTCGTGGCGGCCCGCTCGCCCTGGACCCACCGGATCGCCGCCGGAGACCACCTGCGCATCGTCGACCTCGAGGGCAACCAGGCCGTCGACTTCCTCGCCTACGTCGCCGACGACCCGGTCGAGCGCTACAGCGCCCCGGACACGATCGCGGCCCAGGGCAACATCTTCCTCACCACGGGCACCGTGCTCCGCACGACGCGGGGCCGCCCGATGCTCACGATCGTCGACGACACCTGCGGGCGCCACGACACGGTCGGCGGGGCGTGCTCGTGCGAGTCGAACACGGTCCGCTACGGCCACCACACCCGGCACCAGCACGCCTGCGTCGAGAACTTCCTGCTCGGCGGGGCGGTCCACGGCCTGGGCAAGCGCGACCTCCAGAGCAACGTCAACTGGTTCATGAACGTGCCGGTCGAGCCCGACGGCACCCTCGGGATCGTCGACGGCATCTCGGCGCCCGGGAAGCACGTCGAGCTGCGGGCCGAGCTCGACGTCGTCGTGGTGGTGTCGAACTGCCCGCAGATCAACAACCCGTGCAACGGGTTCCACCCGACGGCGGTGCGGATGGTCGTCACCCGCCCGGCGGCCGGCTGAGCGCCCCGTGACCCCACCCTTCGGCCGGGTCCTCGTCGCCAACCGGGGAGAGATCGCCTGCCGCGTCATGGCCACGCTGCGCCGGCTCGGCATCGGCTCGGTGGCGGTGTACGCCGAGCCCGATCGGGCGTCGGCCCACGTCCGGATGGCCGACGAGGTGGTCCCGCTGGGCGACGGCGGCGTCGCCGACACCTACCTCGCCGCCGACCGCATCGTGGCGGCGGCGCTCGCCACGGGGGCCGAGGCGGTGCACCCCGGCTACGGCTTCCTGTCCGAGTCGGCGGCGTTCGCCCGGGCGGTCGAGGCCGCGGGCCTGTCGTTCGTCGGTCCGACGCCGGCGCAGATCGAGGCGTTCGGCGACAAGGACCGCGCCCGGACGCTCGCCCGGGCGGCCGGGGTGCCGCTGCTGCCCGGAACCGGCGTGCTGCCGCACATCGAGGCGGCCGCGGCCGAGGCCGAGGCCGTCGGCTACCCCGTGCTGCTCAAGGCCACGGCCGGCGGGGGCGGCATCGGCATGGCACGGGTCGACGGCCCCGACGAGCTGCCCGACGCCTGGGCGCGCGTGACCCGCACGGGCGCCGCCAGCTTCGGGTCGGGCGCGCTGTTCATCGAGCGCTTCCTGCCGGTCGCCCGGCACGTCGAGGTGCAGGTGGTCGGCGACGGCGAGGGCGAGGTGCGGGTGCTCGGCGACCGCGACTGCTCGGTGCAGCGCCGCAACCAGAAGGTGATCGAGGAGGCTCCGGCCCCCCACCTCGCCCCCGCCCTCCGGGCCGGGCTGGCCGAGGCGGCCCGCTCGCTGGCCCGGTCGGTGTCGTACCGCTCGGTCGGCACCGTCGAGTTCCTCGTCGACCCGGCGCGGGACGAGTTCCACTTCCTCGAGGTCAACACGCGCCTCCAGGTCGAGCACGGCGTCACCGAGCTGGTGACCGGGCTCGACCTGGTCGAGGTCATGCTCGACGTCGCCGCGGGGCGGGGCGTGGGCGACGACGTCGCCCCCGTCGGGCACGCGCTCGAGGCGCGCCTGTACGCCGAGGACCCCGCGCGTGGCTTCGCCCCCAGCTCGGGGCTGCTCACCGCCGTGACGTTCCCGCCCGACGTCCGGGTCGACACGTGGATCGACACCGGCACCGAGATCACGCCGCACTACGACCCGCTGCTGGCCAAGGTGCTGGTGCGCGCCGACGACCGGTCGGCCGCCGTCGCCGCCCTCGGGGCCGCGCTCGACGCCTCGGTCGTCGCCGGGGTCGAGACCAACGGCGAGTGGGTCCGGGCGGTGCTCGACGACCCCCGGTTCGCCGCGATGGACCACGGCACGCGCACGTTCGAGGACATGCCGTTCCGACCGCCGACGATCTCGGTGGTGGCCCCGGCCGGCCACGTCACGGTGCAGGACTGGCCGGGCCGGCTCGGCTACTGGGCCGTGGGCGTTCCCCCCAGCGGCCCGATGGACGACCGGTCGTTCCGCCTCGGCAACCGGGCGGTCGGCAACCCCGAGGGGGCGGCGGGGCTCGAGTGCGAGGTCCACGGGCCGACCCTGCGGTTCGACCGGCCGGCGACGGTGTGCCTCACGGGCGCCGACATGGGAGCGACGCTCGACGGCGCGCCGGTCGGGCGCTGGGTGCCCCTCGACGTGGCGCCGGGGCAGACCCTCGCGTGCGGTCCCGTCACGGCCCCGGGGGCCAGGGGCTACGTGCTGCTGGCGGGCGGCGTCGACGTGCCCGAGCACCTGGGCAGCCGGTCGACGTTCAGCCTCGGCGGCTTCGGCGGCCACGCCGGTCGGCCGCTGCGCCCCGGCGACGTGCTGCGCCTCGGCGACCTCGACGCGCTGGGCGACGGGCCCGAGCCCGCGACCGTGCCCGACGACCTGCGGCCCCCGCTCGGCGACGACTGGGACCTGGCCGTGCTCGAGGGGCCGCACGCCGACCCCGAGTTCCTGACCGCCGAGGGCGCCGCCGCCTTCGTCGCCGCCACCTGGACGGTGCACTACAACTCCGCCCGCACCGGCGTCCGCCTGGTCGGTCCGACGCCCGACTGGGCCCGCAGCGACGGTGGCGAGGCGGGGCTGCACCCGTCGAACATCCACGACACCCCCTATGCCGTCGGGGCGGTCGACCTGACCGGCGACATGCCGGTGATCCTCGGGCCCGACGGCCCGAGCCTCGGCGGCTTCGTGTGCCCGCTCACCGTCGTGGCCGCCGACCGGTGGAAGCTCGGCCAGCTCGCCGCGGGCGACACCGTGCGCTTCCGCCTCGTGGGCGCGGACCACGTCGCGTCGAGCGACGGCCGGGCCGCTCCCGCCCCGCCCGCGGCCGCGGTGCTCGAGCGGCGAGGGCCCGACCCGGACACGGCCCGCCCGCGGGTCACCTATCGCCGCAGCGGCGACCGCAACCTGCTCGTCGAGTACGGCGACCAGGTCCTCGACATCGGGCTGCGGGTCCGGGTGCACCTGCTGATGGAGCGGCTGCTGGCGGCCGGCGTCCCCGGCGTCGTCGACGTGACCCCCGGCATCCGCTCGTTGCAGGTGCACGTCGACGGCGACCACCTCACGGTCGACCGGGCGCTCGGCCTCGTGCGCGAGATCGACGACGACCTGCCCGCCACGGGCGACGTGTCCATCCCCAGCCGGATCGTCCACATGCCGCTGAGCTGGGACGACCCGGCCACCCGCGAGGCGATCGCGGTCTACATGCGGGTCGTGCGCGACGACGCCCCCTGGTGCCCGAGCAACCTCGAGTTCATCCGCCGCATCAACGGGCTCGACGACGTCGACGCGGTGCACCGCACGGTGTTCGACGCGCACTACCTGGTGCTCGGGCTGGGCGACGTCTACCTCGGCGCCCCGGTCGCCACCCCGCTCGACCCCCGGCACCGGCTCGTCACCACCAAGTACAACCCCGCCCGCACGTGGACGCCCGAGAACGCCGTCGGCATCGGCGGCGCCTACCTGTGCGTCTACGGCATGGAGGGCCCGGGCGGCTACCAGTTCGTCGGCCGCACCGTCCCCGTCTGGAGTCGCCACCGGCCGTTCCGCCAGACCACCGCCGAGCGGCCGTGGCTGCTGCGGTTCTTCGACCAGATCCGGTTCCACCCCGTCGGCGCCGACGAGCTCCTCGACCTGCGCGCCGACATGGTCGCCGGGCGCGGCGAGGTGCGGGTCGAGGACACGGTGTTCGACCTCGCCGCCTACCGCCGGTGGCTGGCCGACGAGGACGACGACATCTCCGCCTTCCGCGCCGGGCAGCGGTCCGCCTTCGCCGCCGAGCGCGCCCGGTGGGAGGCCAGCGGCGAGCTGCGCCGGGCCTCGGAGCTGGCGGCCGCCGACGACGGGGGTCCCTCGGCCGCCACCTCGCCCGGCGGCGCCGGGGCGGCGCCGCCGGGCGCCTCGCTCGTCGTGGCCCCCTTCGCGGCCAAGGTCGGGGCGGTGGCGGTGGCCGAGGGCGACACCGTGGCCGCAGGCGATCGTGTGGCCGTGCTCGAGGCCATGAAGATGGAGGTGTCCGTCCCGTCCGACCACGCCGGGCGCGTCGTGTGGCTCGGGTGCCGGCCCGGTCAGCTGGTCACCCCCGGCCAGGCGCTCGTCGGGGTCGACCCCGCATGACGCGGGCCGGGGCCGCCCCGCCGCTCGGGTCGCTGCGCGAGCTGCAGGCCGGGCTCGCCGAGGGGCGGTGGACGCCGCTCGACGTGATCGATGCGGCCATCGACCGCCGCCGGCGCGGGCCGGCGGGGGCGTGGATCGGGCACGTCCCCGTCGACGACCTGCGGGCCGCAGCCCGGCGGCTGGCCGACGAGGGCCCGGCGGGGCGGCCGCTGTGGGGCGTGCCGTTCGCGGTGAAGGGCAACATCGACGTCGCCGGCCTGCCCACGACCGCCGGCTGCCCGTCGTTCGCGCCCGGGCCGGCCCCT
>Ga0111538_10001841_pt1 | contig 29717 bp, 13 predicted proteins | sample SoiMethybrSBSTD1_FD_79669 | JGI IMG/M metagenome (GOLD analysis project Ga0111538, IMG submission 79669) | Bulk soil microbial communities from a Populus tree surrounding site in Tennessee, USA - Soil MetaG P. TD hybrid SBSTD1 (version 2)... | ecosystem: Environmental > Terrestrial > Soil >... | reverse complement strand
GCGTCGCGGTTCCCCGGGGCCGAGATGCGGATCGACATCACCCTCACGGGGGTCATCCTCTGGACCCCCGCGGAGAGCGCCGAAGAGTACCTGGTCCGCCGCGGCGATCTCGCGGCGCGCGCCTACGGGAACTACGGCGTCTGCTGGCTGCATGTCATGGGGCCGCGAGTGGGCGACACTGGCGTGTCCGATCCGGCCGTCCCCGCGGTCGGCGCGGGGTTCTTCTACTTCGTGCAGGCCGTGGACAACCCGTGCGGCAGGGGTCTGCTCGGGTTCGACTCACTCGAGCGGCCGCGGATCGAGACTCCGGACATCTGTCCCTGAACCGGGGCGCGGAGGCGGCGCTTCACTCCGCCCGGAGCGTGTCGGCGGGATCGACGCGGGCGGCCCGCAGCGCCGGCACGAGGCTCGCGAGGATCGCCACGAGGCCGAGTCCGCACGTCGTGACGATCAAGATCTCGGGGTCGTCCGGGCGCACCTCGTACAGGAGTCCGGCGAGCGTCCGCGACAGCGCCAGCGAGCCGAGCACCCCCGCGCCGAGGCCCAGGGCCGCGAGCCGCGCCGCATGACCGACGACGCCGCGCAGCACGTCGGCGCGCCGCGCCCCGAGCGCCATGCGGATGCCGATCTCCTTCGTACGCGACGCCACCCGGCCGGCGACGAGCGCGTAGAGCCCGGAGACGGCGAGCAGGACCGCGGCCCCGGCGAACAACGCCAGGAGCGTGCGCTCGAATCGCCGCCGCGCGGTCGCGGCATCCAGCACGTCCCGCATCGTGCGGACGCCGGAGAGCGACACGCCGCGATCCACCGACTGCAGCGCCACGCGCACGCCGCGCTCGAGGCTGCGCGCCTGGGCCTCGCTCTCCGCCCGCACCACCAGGTGCGCGCGTCCGGTGAACGCTCCCAGGGCCGCGGCCGGGAGCTGGGCGAACGGGACGTAGAGGGTGGGAGCCGCCTCCTCCTCGAGCGCCGCGAGCTTCACGCTGCCGACCACCCCCACGATCTCGACGTCCCGCCAGCCGCCGCCGTCGTCCAGACGGAGGCGGGTTCCGACCGCCTGCGTGCCGATGAAGTGCCTCCGGGCCAGGGTGGCGTCGATGACCGCGACGGCACGCGACCCGGCGTCGTCCGAGTCGTCGAACGTCCGGCCGGCGAGCAGCGGGATCCCCATCGCCGCGAAATACCCGGCGCTGACGGCGCGATTCTGCGCCGACGGCGTGTCGGCCGGGGTGGCCGGAGGCCGCCCGTCGATCGTGAAGTCGGCCCGGGAGAGCACGTTGGTGAGCGGCAGCACGGAGGTCAGCCCGACGCCGCTCACCCCCGGAAGCGAGCGCAGGCGGGACTCCAGGTGGGCGTCGAACGCCGCGACCTGCGCCATCGTCTCGTACCCCGCAGGCAGGCCGAGCCGCGCGCTGAGGACTCCCGCGGGACGGATGCCGGGCTGCACGTCGAGCAGGCGGGCAAGTGATTTGACGAAAAGTCCCGCCCCGACCAGGAGGACGAGCGAGACCGCCACCTCGGCGACCACGAGCGTCGCCTGGGCCCGAGTTCCGAACGGTTCCGGCGTCGCTCCGAGCGGCGGGCCGGGTCGCGCCAGTCCCGAAGCGGCCGATCCCTTGAAAGCCGGCACGAGGCCGCTCGCGATCCCCGCCAGGACGGTCGCGGCCAGCGTGAACAGAAGCGTCGACGGCCCGATCGAGACCTCGCCGGCGCGCGGCAGGTCCGACGGACTCAGGGCGAGGATGGCGGACAGCCCCCAGGACGCCAGGAGGAGTCCGAGCGCGCCTCCCAGGACGGCGAGCACGAGGCTCTCGGCGAGGAGCAGGCGCAGCAGCCGGCCGCGCGTCGCTCCGAGCGCGCCGCGCACCGCGATCTCGCGCCGTCGTCCGGCGGCCCGCGCCATCTGCAGGCCGGCCAGGTTGGCGCAGGCGATCAGCAGGACCGCGCCGACCGCGCCCAGGAGCAGCAGCAGCCCGGCGCGCCACGTACCGCTCACCTCCTCGCGCATCGGACGCACCCGGGGCGCGAGATTGCCCGCGTTGTCCTCGGGATAGCGCTCGCGCAGTGTCGCCGCGATCGCGGCCATCTCGGCCCCCGCCTGATCCGGCGTGACACCGGGGGCGAGCCGCCCGAAGGCGCGCAGGAAGTTCGCGCCGCGGCGGGCGTGACGCGGATCCGACTCGAACGACAGGGGGACGAAGATCTCGGTGCCCGGCTCGGCGTTCGGCAGGAAGAACTGCGGGGGGAGGACGCCGATCGCCGTGTAGGACTCGCCGTTCAGCACGAGCTCACGGCCGAGGATCGAAGGATCGGCGCCGAACCGGCGCGTCCACAGCCCGTGGGCCAGGACGGCGACGCGGCGGCCCCCGGCGGCGCCGTCGTCGGGGACGAGCGCACGCCCCAGGACGGCGCCGACACCGAGGATCTCGAACGCCTCAGGGGTGAGCCGTGCCCCCTGGAGCCGCTCCGCCTCGACCGCGCCGGCGAGGTTGGCCGCCCAGGGCGTGAACGCCCCAGGCCGCTCGAACGAGCGGCTGGCCGACCGGTAGTCCTCGAAATTGGGGATCGAGAAGAAGGCGCGATCCCGATCGGGACGCGTGGACCAGATCCACACGAGGCGGTCCTCGCCGGCGAACGGCAGCCGCCGGAGGAGGACCGCGTCGACGACGCTGTAAAGCGCCGCGTTCGCGCCGATCCCGGCCGCGAGCGCCAGGACCGCCGCGGAGGTGAACCGAGGGCTGCGCCGCAATCGGCGCACGGCGATACGCAGGTCCTGAGCGAATCCGTTCATGCCACCCCCCTTAAAGCGAGCAGCGGGCTGGATTCAAGGACCCTGCCACCCCGGTGGGGAGCCACCGGCTGCGCAACCGGCGTATGTGCGGCGGTGCGGCGGTCTCCGGGGCGCCTCCGTTGCCGGTCCTGGGACGACCGGTCCCAAGGGCGAACGACAGGGGGAGGAGCGACCCGAGGGAAGGGGGAAGGGTTCCCACCCTCGGGGCCCTCACAATCTTGTCGTTTCTGCAACTTTCTTGTGGCGATACAGCAAATCCTGCGTAGAATTCGCCAGCCTCATCCACATGCCATTGGATTGTGCCTGGCCGCCGCCGCCGGGATTGTCGCCATCCGTACGTTCCGGAAGGGGGGGGTCATGTCACGAGTCGGCTCGTCGATGCAGGTCCGAATCGCATGTCTTGTCATGCTCGCGGGGCTGGCGCTCGCCAGCGCCAGCGGGATCGTCCCGATGGCCGGCGAGCCGCCGCTGCCGATCGTGCGCGGGGACGCCTGGAAGTACCTCAAGGGGACCGCCGAGCCCCCCGCCCCCTGGAACACCGCCGCCTTCGACGACTCCGCCTGGCTCACCGGTCCGAGCGGCATCGGGTACGGCGACAGCGACGACGCCACCGTCCTCTCCGACATGCGCAACACCTACTCCACCGTGTACATGCGCCGGCTGTTCGACGTCCCGAACCCGGCCGCCCTCACCGGCCTGGAGATGAGGGTCGATTACGACGACGGGTTCATCGCGTACCTCAACGGAGTGGAGGTGGCCCGCCGCAACGTCCCCGCCGGCTTCCGCGCGTACAACACGTTCGCATCGGCGTCGCACGAGGCGTCCGCGGGCACGAGCGGCAACCCCGCGGAGACCATCAACCTGAATGCGTTCCTCGGGGCGCTGACGGCCGGGCCGAACGTCCTGGCGGTGCACGGGATCAACAACACACTGGCCAGCAGCGACCTGACGATGATCGTCGAGCTGCGGCCGACCAACGCGCCGCCGGCCGTCCCGTCGTCGCCATCCCCGGCCGCCGGCGCCTCCGGGGTCGCGCTGAACCCCACGCTCTGCGTCAACGTGAGCGACATCGACAGCACGCCGCTCACCGCGACCTTCTCCGGTCGCGAGGTCACCGGCGCCGCCGCCGACGACTTCACCATCATCGCCTTGCCGGACACGCAGTACTACTCGGCGAGCTTCCCCTCGACCTACACGACGCAGACGCAGTGGATCGTCAACAACCGCATCCCGCGCAACATCGTCTTCGTGACCCAGCTGGGCGACTGCGTCGACAATGCGTCGATCAACCAGCAACTGGTCAACGCCGACGCCGGCTGGGACATCATCGAGGCGAACCCCTTCGCCGGGCAGCCGTTCGGGCTGCCGTACGGCATCGCGGTGGGGAACCACGATCAGACGCCCGCCAACGACCCGGGGACGTTCGCGGACGAGGGGGCGACGACCTCCGCATTCAACACCTGGTTCGGCGTGCCGCGCTACACCGGCCGCGGGTACTACGGCGGGCACTACGGCATCAATAACGACAACCACTACGAGCTGTTCAGCGCCAGCGGCATGGACTTCGTGGCGCTGCACATCGAGTTCATGCCGAGCGATTCGCCGCTGCGGCAGGCGGTGCTCGCCTGGGCCGACGGCGTGCTCAAGGCGTTCCCGAACCGCCGCGCCATGCTGTCGACGCATTACCTGCTGGAGACGGGAAGCAGCACCGCCTTCGGCAACCAGGGGCAGGCGCTCTACGACGCCCTCAAGGGGAATCCGAATCTCTTCCTGATGCTCGGCGGCCACCTCGACCAGGCGAGCCGGCGGTCCGACACGTTCAACGGGCACACGATCCACTCGCTCAAGTCGGACTACCAGACGCGGCCGAACGGCGGCGACGGCTGGCTGCGCATCATGACCTTCTCCCCGGCCAACAACACCATCCAGGTGCAGACGTATTCGCCGACGCTCGGGCAGTTCATCAACAGCCACGCGGACAACACGGCGGGGACGGCGCAGAACGAGTTCACCCTGACGTACGAGATGGCGGGCGGCACGCCGTTCGTGACGCTCGGCAACGACTCCGAGCCGAGCGGCGGCACGGTGTGCGTGCCGTGGCCGGGGCGCCAGCCGGGCCGGCAGTACGAGTGGTCGGTGGCGGTGAGCGACGGCACGTCGACGACCACCTCGCCGCGCTGGACCTTCACCACCGCGCTGAACTGCACGCTCGACGGCGAGTGCGCCGACGGCAACCTGTGCAACGGCGTCGAGACCTGCTCCGGCAACACCTGCCAGGCCGGCACGCCGCCCGACTGCGACGACGCCGACGCCTGCACGACCGACGCGTGCGATGCGGGCACCGGCTGTACGCACCAGTCTGTGAGCTGCGACGACGGCGACGCCTGCACGACCGACACCTGCGATCAGATCTCCGGCTGCGGCCATCAGGCGGTCACCTGCCCGCAGGGGCAGGTGTGCAGCCCGGCGACCGGTCTCTGCGCCGAGCCCGCCACGTCCTGCGTCACCGCGGCCGACTGCGGCGACGGCAACGCGTGCACGACCGACACCTGCGTGGGGGCGAACGTTTCCGCCCTGTCGTTCGACGGGACCGACGACTACGTCAACATGGGGGCCTCTCCAGGGCTGGGGAGCGCGCAGTTCACGGTCGAGACCTGGTTCAAGAAGACCGGCGACGGCATCGGCAACTCCAGCGGCTCGAACGGCATCGCCTCGCTGGTGCCGCTCGTGACCAAGGGAGCCCCGGAGGCCGACGGCTCGAACGTGGACGCCAACTACCTCTTCGGTCTCAGCGGGAACTTCCTGGCGGCCGACTTCGAGGACACGGCGAGCGGCGGCAACCACCCAATCACCGCCTCGACGACCCCGATCGTCAACGGCACCTGGTACCACGCCGCGGCGACCTACGACGGCGGCACCTGGCGTCTGTACCTGAACGGCAACCTCGAGGCGACCCTCGCGGTCGGCGCCTTCACCCCGCGCGCCGACAGCATCCAGCCGTTCGGGATCGGGGCGATGCAGACCTCGACCGGGACCCGGCTCGGCGCTTTTCAGGGACGGATCGACGAGGTGCGCGTCTGGAACCGGGCCCTCAGCCAGGCGGAGATCCTGGCCGGCCGCGATCTGGAGATCGCCTCCGGGACCGGCCTGCTCGGGCGGTGGGGGCTGAACGAGAACGGCGGACCGGCGGCCGGGGATTCGGTGGGACCGACCGCCGAGAACGGCACGCTGACCAATGGGCCGACCTGGAGCGCGGCGGACGTCGCGCCGCTCGCGGCCGGCCTCTGCGCCCACACGCCCGCCCCGGGCTGCATCCCCTGCAACGGCGACGAGGAGTGTCTCGACGCGAACGTGTGCAACGGGGTCGAGACCTGCTCCGGCGGCGCCTGCCAGCCGGGGACGACGCTGTCGTGCGATGACGGCGACGCCTGCACGGTCGATTCCTGCGATGCGGAAGACGGCTGCCAGCACGCCATCCTCTCGTGCGACGACGGCGTGGCCTGCACCGCCGACGCGTGCGACCCCGGGCTCGGCTGCTCGCACCTCAGCAACTGCGCTCCGGGGACCGTCTGCGACACGGGCACCGGGCTGTGCGAGGCGCGCTGCGGGATCGCGGCCGACTGCGACGACGGCAGTGCCTGCACCACCGACGTCTGCAACGGCGGCAACGCCGCGGCGCTGAACTTCGCCGGCACGAACGACTTCGTCTCCATGGGAGCGGCGGCGGGGGAGGCCGCGCTCGGGGCCCGCGCCTTCACCCTCGAAGCGTGGATCCGGCGCGACGGCGCCTCCTGGGGGGCCACGACCGGCACCGGCACCGGCGGCGTCACCGCCGTGCCGCTCGTCACCAAGGGGCGCGGCGAGGCGGAGAACTCCAACGTCGACGCCAACTACTTCTTCGGGATCACCGCGACCGGCAGGCCGGTGGCCGACTTCGAGCAGTTCGCGGCGGGCGGCAGCGGCAACTGGGCCGCGGGGCAGAACCACCCGGGGTGCAGCAGCGCCTCGATCGCCGACCAGAACTGGCACCACGTGGCGGTCACCTACAGCGCGGCGACCGGCTGGCGCTTCTACATCGACGGCGTCGAGGGGACGAGCCCCGACGGCAGCGCCTGCACCACGTGCAGTCCGCTCGATTCCTGTCCGCAGAATCCCGGCGTCGAGCCGCGCTACGACAGCATCCAGCACTTCGGTCTCGGCACGGCGATGACCTCGGCCGGGACGACCGGCGCGGCCGGTTTCTTCGGCGGCGTCATGGACGAGGTGCGGGTGTGGAACCGGGCGCTCGGCCAGGCGGAGATCGCCGCGAGCAAGGATCTTCCCCTGACCAGCGGCACGGGTCTCATCGGCCGCTGGGGATTCGAGGACGGGACGGCCGACGACTCGACGAGCCCGGCCGAGGACGGGACGCTGTCCGGCGCCCCGGTCTTCTCCGCCGCCGACAAGCCGGTGCTGCAGTCGGGGACGTGCGATCACACGCCGGTCGTCTGCGACGATGCGAACCTTTGCACGACCGACTCCTGCAACCCGGCCAGCGGCTGCGTCTTCACGCCGGTCCTCTGCTCGGACGGCGAGGCGTGCAACGGGCTGGAGACCTGCAACCCGGCGGACGGCCAGTGCGTCGCCGGCACGCCGCTGAACTGCGACGACGGCAGCGCCTGCACCCTCGACTCGTGCAGCGGCGGTGCCTGCCAGCACGCCGCCGGCAATGAAGGCGGGGCGTGCAGCGACGGCAGCGCCTGCACCACCGGGGACGTCTGCAACAACGGCGTCTGCTCCGGCGCGCCGAACGCGTCGCTGTGCGACGACGGCAACTCGTGCAGCCTCGATGCCTGCTCCGTGGCGCCGCCGCAGGGGGGCCTCGCCTTCGACGGCAGCAACGACTTCGTGGACATGGGGGTCGCGGCCGAGCTCGGCAGCGCCCAGTTCACCGTCGAGACCTGGTTCAAGAAGACCGGCGACGGCCTCGGCAACACCACCGGCACCAACGGGATTACCTCCCTGGTGCCGCTGGTGACCAGGGGAGCGCCGGAGGCCGAAGGCTCGAACGTGGATGCGAACTACATCCTCGGCCTCAGCGGCAGCTTCCTGGCGGCCGACTTCGAGGACACGGCGACCGGCGGCAACCACCCCATCACCGCCGCCACGACCACCCTCGTCACCGGCACCTGGTACCACGCCGCCGCCACTTACGACGGCACGACGTGGCGCCTCTATCTGAACGGCAACCTCGAGGCCACGCTTGCGGTCGGGGCCTTCACGCCGCGGGCCGACAGCATTCAGCACGCGGCGCTCGGCGCGATGGTGACCTCCACCGGCACGCGTCTCGGCGCCTTCCAGGGGGTTCTCGACGAAGCGCGCATCTGGAACCGGGCCCGCAGCCAGGCGGAGATTCAGGCGACGATGACCAGGCGCCTCACGGCGATGCCCGGTCTCACCGGCCGATGGGGCCTCGACGAGGGGACCGGATCGACCGCCTTTGACTCGACGGTGCCGGCCAGCAACGGGACCCTCACCAACTTCACCCTGCCGGGCCCGTGGGTGGCCGGCGCCCCGGCTCTCGCCGACGTGCTCTGCTCGTCGGGCAACCTGCCGGACGGCACCACCTGCGCCGACGACGGCAACGCCTGCACCGCCAACACCTGCACCGTCGGCGCGTGCGGCGCGACCTACGCGCCGACGCCCGGCTGCTGCGCGCAGGATGTCCAGTGCGACGACGGCAACAACACCACCGTGGACACCTGCGTCGCGGCCTCCTGCAACAACGCGGCGCCGGTGTCGTGCTCCGCGTCCGCCCAGTGCGACGACGGCAACCCGTGCAGTCTCGACGCCTGCGTCGGTGGGAACATCTCGGCGCTCAACTTCAACGGCACGTCCGATTTCGTGACGATGGGGGCGGCGGCGGGGGAGAACGCGCTCGGTGCGCGCGCCTTCACGCTCGAAACCTGGATCCGGCGCGACGGCGCTTCGTGGGGCGCGACCACGAACACCGGCACCGGCGGCGTCACCGGCGTCCCGCTCGTCACCAAGGGGCGCGGCGAGGCCGAGAACTCCAACGTCGACGCCAACTACTTCCTCGGCATCACGACAGCCGGCCGGCCGGTCGCCGACTTCGAGCAATTCGCCGCGGGCGGCGGCTGGGTCGCGGGGCAGAACCACCCGGCCTGCGCGTCCGGCTCGATCAGCGACCAGGCCTGGCACCACGTGGCGGTCACGTACAGCACCACGACCGGCTGGCGCTTCTACATCGACGGCGTGGAAGGGACGAGCACCGACGGCAGCTCCTGCACCACGTGCAGCCCGACCAATTCCTGCCCGCAGAATCCCGGGGTCGAGCCGCGCTACGACAGCGTCCAGCATTTCGGGCTCGGCACCGCGATGACCTCGGCCGGGACGACGGGGGCGGCCGGGTTCTTCGGCGGCGTCATGGACGAGGTGCGCGTCTGGAACCGGGCCCTGACGGCCGCGGAGATCCAGGCCGGCCGCACGCAGGAGATCGCCACCGCGACGAACCTGATCGGACGCTTCAGCCTCAACGAGAACGGCGGCACCACCGCAACCGATACCACCGTCACCCCGACCCAGAACAACGGCACGTTCGCCGGCGCTCCGGCCTGGAGCGCGGCCGACCGGGCGCCGATCGTCGCCGGCACCTGCACACACACCGCCGCCAACTCCGGCGCGATGTGCCGCGCCGCCGGTGGGTCGTGCGACGTCGCCGAGGCCTGCACCGGGGCGAGCGTCTTCTGCCCGTCGGATCTCAAGGCGCCGAACGGCACCACCTGCAGCGACGGCGACGCCTGTACGGAGGGCGACTCCTGCCAGGCCGGCGCCTGCGCCGGCGCCCCGATCCCTGCTCCGGGCGAGGTGGCCAACGTCACCTTCGATGCGGCGACCGGAACACTCACCTGGGATGCACTCGGAGGGGCTCTGCCGGTCCAGTACGACGTGTCACGTGGTCTGACGACCCAGCCGCCGACGGGTGGTGCGCCGGGATCGGTTTGTCTCGCCACCGGCACGAGCCTCACCGAAGCCACCGACGCCACGGTCCCGGGGAGCGGAGAGGCATTCTGGTACCTGGTGCGCGGGCGGCACTCCTGCGGCACCGGCACCTGGGGGCACACGGCAGCGAACGGCGTTCCTGGTCTCGAGCGACTGGTCGACGCCTGCCCCTGATCGCGAAATAAACGTCGGTTCTTTCCCGGCGCCGGGCTGCCTGTCCCGGCGCCGGGGCAGCATCTTCTGTTCTGCGACGCCTGCCGCGTCCGGAACATCACGACCGCGCCCGCCGGCACGGTCATCAACCAGGGGACGTTCACGGTGCCGCCGCGGTGCGCGGATCGGGGGGGCTTCCTCCCCCGGTCCCTCCCTTTCCGGCGGCCTGTCCCGGTGAACTTTTCGACCCGTCCCGGCCACTCAGGGTGGTAACCGGATGACAATGGGCCGGTCGATCAGGGGAGATCCGATGAAGCGACTGGGTGTGGTTCTGGCCTGGATGGCTCTGGCTCCGGCCGTGCTGGCCGCCGATCTGCCGGCGGGGTGGGTCCGCGCGGGGAGCGCCCCGGCCGATTACGAGATGGGCATGGACACCGCCGTTCGGCACATCGGGAGGGCGAGCGCTGTGGTGCGCGCCCTCGACATCCAGAAGAAGCCGGACGGGTTCGGCACCTTGATGCAGATGGCGGATGCGGGGTCGTTCCGCGGCAAGCGAGTGCGGCTCTCCGCCTGGGTCAAGTCCGAGAAGATCGACGGTGAGTCGTGGGCCGGACTGTGGTTCCGGGTGGACGGCGATGGTCGCCAGAACTTCTCCCTCGCGTTCGACAACATGCAGGACCGGCCGATCAAGGGGACGAGCGACTGGACGCGGGTGTCCATCGTGCTGGACGTGCCGCAGGAAGCGCTGCAGATCGCCTTCGGCGTCCTGCTCAACGGCAAGGGCCAGGTCTGGATGGACGATCTCAAGTTCGAGGTGGTCACTTCGGACGTTCCAGTGACCGGAATGCGACGTAACAACCAGGGACCGCAGAACCTCGACTTTGAGGAATGACGAGCCTCCACCGGCGGTGATCGTCGAGTCGGACGAGAGCCTGCTCGCAGCGGGGCGGCGCGGCGACGACGGCGCCCTCGCCCGGCTCGTGGAGCGTCATCGCGCCGGTCTCGCCGCGTTCGTCACGCGCCGGCTCGGCGCGCAGAAGGCCTGGGCGGAGGACGTCGTCCAGGACGTGATCCTGACGCTCTACCGGACGACGCGCCGCTACGAAGGGCGGTCGGCCTTCAGGACATGGCTTCTCGGCATCGCGCGCAACTGCTGCCGCGAGTGCCTGCGCCGGGAGCGGCACGCGCCGGCAGACGATCGCGCCTTCGCCGCCGTTCCGGACGCGTCGCTTGACCCGCTGCAGCGCATGATGCGGGCGGAACGGCAGGCGCTGGTCCGCTCGGCCGTGGCCGGTCTCTCCGACACGCATCGCCTGGTCCTCCGGCTGCGCGATCGCGACGGCCTTTCGTACGCGGAGATCGCCGAGGTCCTGGACGTGCCGATCGGCACCGTGCGCTCGCGCGTGCACAACGCCCGCGCCGCCCTGGGACGAGCGCTCGCCGCGACGATCGCGGGGGGTGGACGATGACCTGCGACCCGATCCGCGATCGCCTCAGCGCCGCGCTCGACGGCGAGCTGGCGCCGGAAGAGGCGGGGGACGTGCGGCGTCACCTCGAGTCCTGCCCGGACTGCGGACGGAAGGCGGCGCTGCTCCGGCAGACGCGGGATGCGTTCCGCGCCGCGGCGATCCCCGGACGCTTCCCGCGACCCGTGGCGCTCGCCGCTGTCGCGGGGATCCTCGTCCTGGCACTCGTGGCCGGCCGGAGTTTCCGTCAGCAGGGCGCGCCGGCCGCTCCGAAGTCGGAATCCGCGGTCTTCGCGACGGCGGCGCGCAGCGGCGTTCGTCCGGCAGGCGCCTCGGACACCATCGACTGCGGGCTTCCCGGCGCGACCGTGTGCCTGGTCGATCGGCCCTGCGCCGACGACCGATGCGCGCCGCGGTCGCCCGGTCTCGTCATCCCTTGAGGAGCGCCTCGACGGCACGGCGCCCCTCGGCGGCGGCGCCGTTCCAGTTCTGGTGTCCCTGCAGCTCGGAGTGGCCGATGGCGATGCGGCCGAACGGCCGGCGGATGACGTCCGGCGCCGGCGTCCCGCCGCCCTGGCCGAACATGAACCCGGGGCCCGGATTCACGTAGGCGTGTCCCCAGCGGTTGAGAAGGGGCAAGGGATCCCGCGGAGCGGGTCTGCGCACGCGCTCCCGTCTCATGCACGACGGATTGAGCATGACGCGCAACGACGCCATCCTGCGTCACGGGTCCGAGGCACGATCGGTCACCGACGGCTACCGGGTGCTCACGTCCGCCGAGCGCCAGGCGCTGCTGACCTCCCTGGATTCCCTGTGGTCGCCGGAAGTGCGGGGCGGGGGCACGGCGCGGCCACTGTCCCCCCGCGAAATCCCGTCCGTGCCCCAGAATGCGGTTGACTTGCCCCCTCCACCGGGCGTATCTCAGTCTCGAAGCGTCGCCGCAGCCGTTGAACCTGTTCCACGCCGAGGTGCATCGTGCGCCCGAGAGGGGGGTGCGTCTACGCGTTCGGACACTGGATCGAGCCGGTGTCGCTGCAGCGCGCCGCGCTGCTGCTCGCAGCCCTGCCGCTTGTCCTGCTGGCCGCGGCGCCCGGCGCGCCGTCCTGGGCCGGCGGAAAAAAGCCACCTCCGCCGGGCCTGGGTGCCGATCCGGGGAGGCCAATCCCCGTGCCGCCGGGCCCGCCGTTCGCGCCCGGGGAAGTTCTCGTCAAGCTGCGGCCCCAGGCGGGTCGTATCCGCCTCGAGCAGGCCCGCCTCCAGGTCGGGGGGGAGTCGGTGCATCGGTTCGCCGGCGGGGCGGAGCTCTGGCGCATCCCCGACGGGACGACGGTCGGTGAGGCGATCCGGCGGCTGACCGCCGATGCCGCGGTCGAATACGCCGAGCCGAACTATGCGGTCCATGTCCTCGCCGTCCCGGACGATCCCCAGTTCCCGCAGATGTGGGGCCTGCGGAACACCGGCCAGTCCGGCGGCACGCCGGGGGCCGACATCGGTGCGGTCGAGGCGTGGGATCGCGTCACCGGATCGCGCGATGTCGTCGTTGCGGTCATCGACACCGGCATCGACGACCGCCACCCCGACCTCGCGGACAACCTGTGGACCAACCCCGGCGAGCTCCCCGGAAATCGCCTGGACGACGACGGCAACGGCTACGTGGACGACGTGCACGGATGGGATTTCGTCTCCAACGACGCCGATCCCTTCGACGATCACTTCCACGGCACGCACGTCGCCGGGACGATCGGCGCCGTCGGGAACAACGGTCTGGGCACTGCCGGGGTGTGCTGGCGGGTCCGGCTGATGGCGGTCAAGTTCCTGAACATCGGCGGGTCCGGGTACGTGGCGGATGCGGTGAAGGCGATCGACTACGCCGTCGCCCAGGGAGCCGACATCCTCAACAACTCGTGGGGCGGTGGAGGTTTCTCCCTCACGCTGCTGCAGTCGATCCAGGCGGCCGACCAGGCCGGCGTGCTGTTCGTCGTGGCGGCGGGCAACGATGGGAGGAACATCGACGTCAATCCCCTTTATCCGGCCGCGTACGAGGTTCCCAACGTCCTCGCCGTCGCCGCCACCGATGACCAGGACCGGCCGGCGGATTTCACGAACTTCGGGAGCGGTCACGTCGCCATCGCGGCGCCCGGCGTCGACATCCTGAGCACCTTTCCTGGAAACGACTACGCGCGCCTGAGCGGGACTTCGATGGCGACGCCGCACGTGGCGGGGGCCGCCGCTCTTCTCAAGTCGATCGCACCCGATCTGACGCCGGAGATCATCAAGGACATCCTCCTGGAGAACGCCCAGCCCGTGTCCACGCTCGCCGGGCTGACCTCCACCGGGGGACGACTGCGGATCGCCGGGCTGGGCGTCCGCGACGTCACGGCCCCGGGGTCGGTCGATGACCTCGCCGCCGAGGGCGCTTCGAGCAACTCCGCCCTGCTTCGCTGGACCGCCCCGGGCGGCGACGGCCGGGCGGGACGGGCCTGGCGGTACGAAGTCCTTTGGTCCACCGATCCGATCGACGACGCTCATGCCGACGCGGCGGCCCGCGCCCCGAACCCCCCGGCGCCCCTTTCCGCGGGAGGATCGCAATCGCTCGAGGTGCGCGGGCTGTCTCCCGGGACGGGCTACTTCTTCGCGGTGCGCGCCTTCGATGCGTGGGGGAACCGCGGCCCCCTCGGGCCCTCCGCTCAGGCCACGACCCTGCCGCCTCCGGCCATCGCCACGGACCCCCCGGGGTTCTCCGTGACGCTCGAACGGAACCAGAAAGCCAGCCTGCCGATGACGATCCGCAACACCGCTTCGGGGACCCTGGACTGGAGCGCCGTCGCAAGCACCGAGTCGGAAGGGTGGACGGCTCCGGACGCTTACGGCTACCGAGCCATCGACAGCACGCATGCCGCCGGGCCCCGCTTCGACTGGCACGACATCCGCGACGAGGCCCGGCTCCGTCTCATGACTCCAGGCGGAACGGTCCTCAGCGATCCGATCCCGCTCCCCTTCCCGTTCCATTTCTACGGCTCGACCTTCACCAGCGTCCGCGTCAGCGGCAGCGGCTACCTGACCTTCGAGCAGCGCGCGCCTGGCGCTCCTTCCTGGGACCAGGCGGAATCGCTGCCCGTGCCCCGTTCCGACGCCCCGCCGTTCCTCATCGCGCCGTACTGGAACCGCCTGTGCGGTCCGTGCTTCAGGGCGACTGATCCGGGCGGGGTGAGCTATCGCAGCGAGCCGGACCGTCTGACCGTCCAGTACACGCTCATGGAGTCCCCCTTCGTGAGCGCCGGGGTCTACACCTTGCAGGTGATCCTCGAGCCGCCGGACCGGATTCTCTTCCAGTACCTGTCGATGGAAGGGGACGCCGCGCCGGGGACGGTCGGGATCCAGGACGGCACCGGCAAGGTCGGGCTGCAGATCTCCCGCAACAAGCCTTACCTGAAGTCGGGAATGGCGATCCGCATCGAGCGGCGGCCGCAGTGGCTGTCGCTGTCGCCGCCTCCGCTGTCCGGGCGGCTGCGCGGCGGCGAGAGCCGCCAGGCGATGGTGTCCTTCGATTCCACGGCGCTGCCCGCCGGGGTCTATGCCGGCACGGTGGATGTCTCGTCGAACGATCCGGAGCGCCCGACGATCCCCATCCCGGCGACGATGACGGTCGTCGGCGGACCGCGGCTCCTCCTTCGCGGTCCCGAGGAGGTGCTCGAATCGGTCCAGGAGTTCACCGGGACGGGCGCGGAAACGGTGCACGAGATCCGGCTGCCGCGGCCGCCTCTCAGCGGCGGCACGCTCGATGTCACGCTGGAAGGGGATTTCGACATGCGCGGCATCCCGGTCGTCGTGGACGGGACGAGCCTGGGAAACATCATCGGTGCCGACTCCTGCGAGACGACCACGCGCAGCTTCCCGCTCGCGGCCGCACGTCTGTCGGACATCGCCCTGGACGGGGTCGCGGAGGTGCGGCTGAGGAACGCCGCGAGCGTCGTGCCGCGGTGCGCCGTGAACCAGCACCGGGTGTCCCTCCGCTACGAGCCGCTCTTCGACCGCCTCGACTTCGGGACGCTCCTGCCCGGGGAGGAGCGCACACTCTCGTTCCGAATCGAGAATCCGGGAGGTGCGGTCCTGCAGGCCGCCTTCCGGAACGACCGCCACGATCTGAGTGTCGAGGTGCCGGGACAGGGCGTGCCGGTCGACGCGTTCCTGCCGGTGACCGTGACCTGGCGTCCGACCGGGCCGGGGACTCTCGACGGCGCGTTGCATCTCGAGACCAACGACCCGGATCGGCCGGTGGTCGATCTGCCGCTCGCGGGGACGCTGCCGCTGCCGCCGCGGCTCGACCCGCACGAGCAGGATGTGGTGCTGCCGCCCGGAGTGCGCGACACGACGCGCGAGATCGTCGTGGTCAACGACGGACCGGTCGGCGTCGACGTCGACCTGGCGGTGGCAGGGGAGCGCTACGAGGGCGCCGCTGATCTGTGCCGCACGTCGGCGCTGGTCGCCTTCAGCGGACGGCGCACTCTGGAGAGAATCGATCTGCGCACCGGCGCGAGCCAGCGACTGATCAACAGTCCCAGCGCAGACCCCGGAGTGGTGACGATCGACCCTGCCGGCGCGAACGCCTATTTTCTGCTCGGGCGCGGCCTGCGAAGGATGCCGCTCGCCACGGGCGTCTCGGTCCCGATCACGACGCTGTCGAGCACGCCGCGCGGGCTGGCCGTGGCTCCCGATGGTCGGACTGCCTACTTCTCGACACTACTCCCGGGGGGCTTCCCGACCAATACGGGCGCCGTGCTGTCCGCCGTCAATCTCGCCACGGGGGGCACGACCGAGATTGCCCGGGTCCCCCCGGTCGGGATCGAAGGCATCGAGGTCGGCGGTGTCGCCGCCGATGCGCGCGGACGCTTCGTCCTCATGGCGGTCGGGCCGGGGCGCCTCTCCTCCGTCGAGGTCGGGACGCGTGCCGTCCGCACGGTCGCCTCCGGGCTCGTCCGGCCGGAGGGGATCGCGCTCAATCGCGATGGCACTGTGGCCTGGGTCGCCGAGAGGACCAGCGGTCGCATCGCCCGGATCGATCTCGCGACCGGCGCCGTGGTGCGCCTCCCGCCGGTGTTGAGCGAACCGCGCGGACTCGCACTCGACGCGACGGGCCGGATCCTTTACGTGGCCGAGGCGAGCGGTGACCTGGTCGAGATCGACCTTGCGACCGGGACGCTGCGGCGGCTGGGGTTCTACGGGGGCGACCCCGCGGACATCGCGCTCACGCCGGCGGCCGACTGCCTCGCGCCGTTCGTCGCTCTGTCCCCGCGGAGCGGCACCGTCCCGCCGTTCGGGACGCTGACCTTTCCCGTCCGTCTCGACGCCGCGTCTTTGCGCGCCGGAGCGTTCCACGCCGACGTCGTCCTGCGGGTCCGGGGCAGAAGCGAGATCTCGGATGTCGCGGCGCTGACGCTGCACGTTCCCGGATCGCCGCGCCTGGTCATCGAACCGTCCGCCCTGGCGTTCCCCGACGTCCAGACCGGGCGCGCGGCGACGCTCCCGCTCCGCCTGCGCAACCAGGAGGCGGCGCCTCTGACGATCACCGGCCTGGCTTCGGGAGGGGACTTCGAGTGGGTCGGCCCGACCCCGCCGTTCGAGATTCCCGCCGGGGGCGAGGCGCCGATCGAGGTGCGGTTCACTCCCGCCTCCGAGGGGGATGGCGCCGGCATCCTGTCAGTGCGCAGCGACGATCCCGGGCGTCCGCTGGTCGATGTGCCTCTTTCCGGCCGCGGCGTGGCTCCGCCGATCCTCGAAATCCTCCCGGCCTCGCTCGCGGCGCAGGGGTTCGAGGGGGAGGTCGGCGCTCTCGCCCTGGCGCTGCGCAACTCCGGCCGCGGCGATCTGCGCTGGCGGCTGCGGACCCGGCCACCGGACGGAGCGTCCGCGGACGCGTGGGACTATGGCTGGCGCGATTCCCGTTCGCCGGACGGTCCGCTGTTCGACTGGGTGGAGATCCGCGCCCGCGGAACGCTCGTGAGCGGCCTCTCCCCTGTGCCGCTGGGGTTCGAGTTCCCCTGGTATGGCGGCTCGTTCGACCGCGTCTACGTGAGCCCGCTGGGGGGGCTGTCGTTCACGTCGTTCCCGGGCGGCGCCCTGTCGCTCCCCGGCCCCGCGGCGACGCCGAATCTCCTGGCGCCGCTGCTCGGGACTCTCCGCGTGCGCGAGTTCTCCACCGTCCACGTGCTCCGCGGGGAGGACCGCGTCGTCGTGCAGTGGAGCGATCTCGAGCACGTGCTCGGCGATGCCTCGTACACGTTCGAGGCGATCCTCGAACGCGACGGCCGCGTCCTGTTCCAATACCTCGCGATGGACGGGGTTTCGAGGCCGGCGGTCATCGGCTGGCAGAACGGCGCGGGGAACGCGGGCAGGACGATCGCCACCACCGCGGGGTTCGCCACCGCCGGGACCGCCCTGGAAATCGTCCGGGGACCGGCGTGGCTGTCCTGGTCGCAGGGGCGCGGCGTCGTCGCGCCGGGGAGCGAGTCGGAGGTGACCATCGGGTATGACGCGGCCGGGCTGGCCTCCGGGGACCATGCGGCGGTGCTCGAGGTGCTCGCCGACGACGGCGCCGGGCCGCATCCTGTCCCCGTGACCTTGTCGGTCGTGCGGGACGACGATCGCGATCGGATCGACGACGCCGTCGACAACTGCCCCTTCCCCAACCCGGGTCAGGAGGACGCGGACGGTGACCGCCGCGGCGATGCCTGCGACAACTGCCCTCAGACCCCCAACGGCGATCAGCTCGACGCCGACAGCGACTACGTCGGCGACGCCTGCGATCCGTGCGTCGACGTGGACGGGGACGGCCGCGGCGAGGCCTCCCTGCCCGGACAGACCTGCGCCGCCGACAACTGCGCCGAGGTCATCAATCCGGGCCAGGAAGACGCCGACCTGGACGGATCGGGCGATGCGTGCGATCCGTGCACCGACACCGATCGCGATGGCCGGGGGGATCCCGGGTTCCCCGCGAACCTCTGCTCCGAGGACAACTGTCCCGGTCGGGCGAACGCCACCCAGGCGGATGCCGACGGCGACCGGCTCGGCGATGCGTGCGACCCCTGTCCTCTCAGCGGGCTCAACGACGTCGACGGTGACGGCCACTGCGAGGACGCCGACGACTGCGACCTCGTCCCGGATCCCGCGCAGGAGGATGCCGATCGGGACGGGCTCGGCGATGCGTGCGACGACTGCCCCTCCGCGGCCGACGCGGACCAGGCCGATCGGGACGGGGACGGAATCGGAGACGCCTGCGACACCTGTCCCGGTCAGCCGGACCCGGCCCCTTCGCCCGATCGGGACGGTGACGGCCTGGGGGAGGCCTGCGACAATTGTCCGACCGTCGCGAACCCGGGGCAGGAGGATCGGGACGAGGACGGAGGCGGCGACGCCTGCCAGCCGGCGCTGGCGCTGAGCGGTTTCCTCTCGAACGGGCGGGAGATCTTCCTGCGCGCGCGGGCCGAGGATCCTCAGGGGGATGTGCTGCGGGGCTCGCTGCGTTTCTGGCTCCGCGAGGCGGTGGAAGCCTCGATCCCGGACATGAGCCAGGAGTACGACTGTGCCCGGGGCCTGTCTCTGGACGACGATCCGCTTCGAGCGCTCGGCTATATCGCGGTGCCGCCGGTCCTGTTCGATGCTGACACGGCGCTCGGCTGCAGCGACGGGCGGTCCGACTACGGACTCCGCTGGGGCGGGTGCACCGAGACCTCGGACGGATTCGAGCCGGCACTCATGCTCGAGGAGCGCCCGCTCCCCGCGACCCTCTGCGTGAAAACGCTGCACGCCCCGGCCGAGCGGCGCGAGGTCGTCCTCCTCGGCACCGGGCCCGACGGCCTGCGCCTGCGCCTCGATCGCGCGCTGCGGCCGTCGCTCGATGTGTCGTTCTCCGGCGGTCTGCCTCGCCGGACGAGCCTCGCCGGTCTCACGACCGGCCGCGCCTATGCTCTGTCGATCGTCGTGGCGGACGGCACGTCCCCGGAGACGGGATCGATCGTCGCGCTCGCGTACCAGGGAGAATCGACCCTGGTCGTGAACCATCCGCCCCGCGCCGCGGTCGCCGCCGCGCCGCGGAGCGAGTGCCAGGGGGCCGGCGGCGCCGTCGTGCTCCTGGACGGCCGCGGGTCCGGCGACGTCGATTCCGCCCCGGGCACGTCGGACGACGTGGTGCGGTACGAGTGGCTCGAGGATCCCGGGCGTCCGGGCGAGCGCACCCTCGGCACGGGGCCGGTGGCGCGCGTCGACCTGTCGCCCGGAGCGCACGCGCTCGCCCTGAGGGTGACCGACACGCAGGGGGAGAGCGATCTCCGGACGTTCGAGACGGCGGTCGTCGACACCGGCGCCCCCGATCTCGAATTGTCCGTGATTCCCGATCTCCTGTGGCCGCCGAATCACCGGCTGGTCCCGGTGCACACGGCGTGGCAGGGGCGCGACGCCTGCGATCCGGGCCCCGTGGTCGTGCTCGAATCGGTCCGGAGCGACGAGCCGGACGACGCGCCCGGTCCCGCCGACGGGGCGACGACGGCGGACATCCAGGGCGCCGACCTCGGGCGCGCCGACGATGAAATCCTCTTGAGAGCGGAGCGCGCCGACCGGGGCGCCGGGCGGACCTACACCCTCACCTACGTCGTCCGCGATCGATCCGGCAACGAGACGCGCCGGTCGGTGCGCGTCCTCGTCCCGATCGACCGCGCTCGGTGAACTTTCGCAGGCGCGACCTCAGGGAAGACAGGGGAGGACGCGCTTCATGCCCGCGGAGTTCCTCCACCAGTCGCCGATGTAAGGAACGCTGTTGCGCACGAGGTAGAAGAACGCCTGGTTCGGCGCGGGGATCGCCGGGTCGTCGATGTACCTGTTGAAGATATTGGCGTTGAAGACCGTGCAATTGCCGGAGAAATCGACCCGCGTGGAACGGACCGCCTGGAACTGGCTCGCCCCCACGACCGGGCCCCACTGGAGACGCACGCCGCCGGACAGAAAAGTCACATGACTGCTCAGCTCGTCCACCAGCCCGTAGCCTGGTTCGCCCGGGCAACTGTTGTCGATCCCGTCGGCCCGCTCCGCCGCTCCCGGGCGGACGGTCGCATTGTTGTCGTCGCAGTCCCCCTCGCAGGGTCTGAGGCCATCCCCGTCGACATCCAGCTCTTCGGGCGTTGGCGCGCCGTCGCAGTCGTTGTCCACTCCGTTGCATCCCTCGGGCGCCCCGGGATGGATCTCCATCCGCAGGTCGTCGCAGTCGTCGGACGGACCGAAGGGGCACGCCGCCGATCCGGGGAACCCATAGCCGTCGCCGTCGCGGTCGGGGCACACCAGGGTGCAGGGGCCCACCACCGCCGGGTGCTGGTCAACGACCGGAGTGCTCTGCGAGGTCACGACGCCGGTAATCCGGATGTCATCCAGCCACCAGCCGTCGTCATCGAGGTTGTTTCCCCAGGATCCGCCAACGGCGGCGTAGTGGGGGTTGGCTTCGTCGAACACCCAGCTCTCGGCGATCCACCGCAGGCGGATCCGCTGACCCAAAAACGAGGACAGGTCGAAACGGGTCTGGACCCAGAGGCCGGAGCCGGAAGGATCGGCGATTCCCGGCCCGTCGCACTCGCGTCCCCCGGCCAGCGTCGTGCCGCGGACGGCTCCGCAGCTCGACCACGCCCCCTGTGGGAAGCAGAGGGTCTCGTGGAATCCATACGGAGACGGCGCCGTCCTGCCGGCGTCGGTCGGCGTCTGGACGCAATAGTCCCCGGCGCCGTAGTAGGACCAGGCCGCCGGGACGTGGTCGTAGACGTTCTGGAATGGAACGAGCTTCTCCCAGATTCCCCAGTCGTCCACGGCGGGATCGGCGGCGCGATCGATCTGGATCTGCACGTCGCCGCAATCGACGCAGGGGTGGGGAAGCGACGGCGGATTTCCGACGCTGACTTCGTCCATCAGATCCGCGATGTGCAGCATCGAGAAGATCAGATCGCCCGGGCGCGGCAGGGGCGTGAGGTTGATCGGCCCGGAACGATAGGCCTGGATCGTGCGGAAATGCGTCGTGTCCCAGGTGGAGTCGCGTCCTGAGAAGTGCAGCCCCATGTGCAGCGAGTTCGGCGGGCTCGCCGCCTTCTGCCCGTCGGCGGGTGTGGCAAAGGTGCACGGCGCCCCCGGCAGGCCGTCGAGGCAGGGACCGCTGTCGATATTGGAGCAGTTGGTCGCCCCCGGCGGGCAATGGAGGTGCCAGTCCATCGGGTGGTCCGGGTCGAGCATGCAGTGCCCTTCGCCGAACAGGGAATAGCCGCCGCACCTCACGGCCGACATCGCCGATCCGCCCGGCGGCTCGACCGCCCGCATGTACTCGCCGCGGCCGACGAGGCCGGTCCCCGCGTCGGTCATCCGGAAAGTGTCGCGCACCGTGAACTGGCTGTCCCCGTCCCGATCAACATCGAAGTTCTCGAGCAGCGTGCCGTCGTCCGCCGTGCCGTTTGCGCCGTCGGGTCCGGCGATGAAGGGGGCCGCCGTGGCGGGCGGGCTCAGATCCGCCTGCAGGGAGAAACAGACCGGCGGCGAGACGCCCGCGATCTGGTCGGCCCGCAGGCGGACGCAGAAATCGAGCCGGACGGGGTCGGCGGCGGAGGCCGATGCCAGCGCGGTGGTCGCGAAGCGGAAGCCCGGAAGGGAGGGGTCCAGGCTCCCCACCTCGACCGTCTGGCCCGGGGCGAGCGTGCCGACCGGGACGACCGCATCGAGAATGCAGGCGACGAAGGTGGTCAGCTCGAGCGACGCGTTGGTATAGGCGTTTTGTCCGTTGCGCAACGTGACGACCAGGCGTCCCGTCTCGCCCGGATCGGGGAACGAATCCTGGTCGCCGTCGAGATCGCGGTAGGTGATGGAGACCACGCCGAACTGCGGCAGGAACTTCGACTGGGCGAAGACGCCCGTGACGAAGAGAGGGATCAGTCCCGCCACCAGGATCCGGCACGGCACGGTGCGCCGCCGCTTCATGACTTGTCCTCGAGATTCGGCAGTGGGGCCAAGCTACGCCGGTCGCCGGATGGCGTCAAGCGCGCCGAACGGCAGGCGCCCTCGACCGCGCGGGACTCGTCTTACGACGTGCGCAGCAGCGCCTCGACGGCGCGGCGGCCTTCGGCGGCGGCACCGTTCCAGTTCTGGTGGCCCTGCAGCTCGGAGTGGCCGATGGCGATGCGGCCCAACGGCCGGCGGATGATGTCGGGAGGGGCCGTCGCGCCGCCGGCCCCGAACATGAAGCCGGGGCCCGGGTTCACGTAGGCGTGTCCCCAGCGGTTCAGCACGATGCCGGCGATGTCCCGGGCCGGATCGAAACCACCGTCCGCGAACAACGTCGCCATCTGCTCGCGGATCTCCCGCTCGATGTCGGCGAACGACGCCTGCAGCAGCCGGAGCCGTCCCATCTGCCCCTGCTCCTTCGCCGCCGCGCCCGGCGAGAAGTACGGGACATAGAAGGTCAGCACGATCGGATCGTCGGGATGCAGCCGGCCGGTCACCGCGCCGACCTTCATCGGGCGGCGGACGTTGCACGAAAATCCGAAGCCCCCCTGCCAGAGGCAGGCGCCGAAGCCGAGCCGCGTCAGGAACCGCCAGTTCCGCAGCGCCACGTTCGCCACGAGGACGGGGGAGTGCAGGAACGACCCATAGGCCTCGCGATGCGAGGCGGGAAGATCGGCGAGCACGTGGCGGTTGATCCAGCCGCCCGAGGCCATCACGACGCGACGGGCCTTGAGCTTCCTGAGCGCGGCGCCGTCGAACCAGGTCACGACCGCGTGCTCGGAGCGATCGAGCGGGCCGCGATGCTCGACCCGGACCACGGTCGATCCGAGCCGCATCCGCACCGGCTCACCCGGGCGATCGAGCGCGGCGAAATCGACGGGTCGATCGACGACGTCCTCGAAGCGCGCGGCGCCGCCGATCGCGGCCGGGAGAAGCTTCTTCACGAAGTGCCGCGCGATGACCGTGTTGCCGCCCGGGTAGCAGTGGAAGACGAAGCCGGTGTAGCGCGACGAACGCCGGAACCCGGGAAGACCGAAATGCCACCCCCACCAGGCCGAGATCGCGTCGCACCCGAGCCCGATGATGCTCGCGAGGATCGGATCCACGTAGGCGCTCATGTCGGCGGGAAGACCGAGAACCTGCTCGTAGTACTGCTTCACCGTCATGCCGTCGAGCCACGCGCCGATTTCGTCCGCGGGCCTGTCGGCCCGGCCGCGCCGGAACGCCTCGGTCTCCTCCGCCGAGGTGTCGCGCCAGCGGGTGATGGCGGCGCGCGTCCTGTCGTCGAATCGGCCGGCGAGCGACGCGGCGCTCCACGGATCCTTCTCCCAGCCGGAGCGGCCGTGGAGGAGCAGGCCGGCGCCGGTCGAGGCCGAGCCGGTGTCGCCGCCGGTGGAAACGGATCCGGTCTCGGAGCCGGCGCGTCCCGCAGCGCCGAATCGGTAGCCGACGTCGAAGCGATCCGCCGCCCAGTGCAGAAAGGAGTAGTTGTCGAGCGGCAACCGCATCCCCGCGGCCGGCCCCTGAGGCTCCACGTAGTCGTACGACCGCGGCAGTCCGAGCGAGGTGAAGTAGTCCTCCGGCCCCCCGGTCGCGGGCTGGATCCCGAAGTCGTTCGATCCCTGCGGTCCGACCAGCCGGTGACCGTCCACGAGGAACTCGTTGCGCTTCGCCTCGCCGCCGAAGATCGGATGGTTGTCGAGGATGAGGCAGCGCCCCGTTCCCTCGAGACGGCGGAAGTGATGCGCGGCGGCGAGCCCCGCGAAGCCGCCGCCGACCACCACGAGGTCGTACTCCTCGCCGGTGTCGTGGGCCGCGGCAACGGCGCTCGCGTCGAAGCGGCCGTTGCGCACGCCGTGCGCCGCCTTGAGGACCTCGGGCGTGTTGCCGTGCGACAGGGCGTAGTCGCCGACCCCGCCGGGGCCGTACCAGTCGGGTCCCGGCTCGAGGGAGGCGCCGGCCGGGACCGGGGCGAACGGGTCCGCGCCGGATGGACCCGGGCCTGCGCCGGCGGGGGTCCCGATGCCGCCGGAGCGGGCGGCCCCGGATTCTTCGCGCGTCACGCGGCAGGCCGCGAGCAGCCCCGCGAGCGCCGGCAGCCCGTAGACGAAATCGCGGCGCGTGATGGCGCGGTGCATCCCGAGCGCGGCATCGCGCCTGAGGCGTGCTGCCGTCCCCGATGCCGCGCGGTCGGCTGCGGAGCGCTTCGTGGTCACGCGGCGGATTCTACGCGGACCCGAGCGCGTTGAAGGAGGCGCAGTCGAGCACCGCTGCCAAGGACGCCTGGCGGCTCATCCGCCCGCCTTCGGTCCGGCGGCCACGAGCGCAGCGCGCCGGCGCTCCTGGCTCTCGGCGGGCCAGAGCGCCTTCGGATCGTAGTAGGCCTCGAACGCCGGCACCGACTCGGGCAGCCGCACCCAGGGGAGCTTCGACCGCGTGTAGATGTGCACGTCGGGCGCCACGGCGGCCGGCCGATCGAGGGTTCCGCCGCGGACGAAGAGGATCGCGGACCGCCCGCCGTAGACGCTCCAGACCGCAACGCGGCAGGTCGGGCAGCGGAAGATCTGGTTGGGCGTCCCCCCGTTCGGCGGCATTTCGACCGGCTCCGGCGTGCCGCGCAGCCGTTCGACGTGCGAGGCCTCGATCAGGAGGTTGATCACGAACGCGCTTCCGGTGTGCTTCTGGCAGTTCAGGCAGTGACAGCAGTGCACGAACATCGGCGACGCTTGCAGCCGGTACCGCATCTCGCCGCAGGCGCAGCCCCCTTCAAGGCTCTCCGTCATCGTCACCTCTGGATGCTCGAACGGCCGGGAGTCTACTCCTCCCTCGTGACGATCGGGCCGAATCGGCGGGCGATTGTCCGCACGCACGGCGCTATACTCCGGGCACACGCTCGGAGGGAGCCCACCATGCGCACAGCCGCGGTCGCCGTGGTCGCCGTCGTCTCGTTTCTCGTGTCCGCCGGGACCGCCCGCGCCTGGTCGCTGCGCGACGAGGTCACGGTGGTCGCCCCGGGGCTGACCGCCGAGCTGGTGTGGGAGATCATCAACGCCAAGACCTACTGCCAGTCGAACCCGGTCAATCTCGATCGACTGTCCTGCGCCACCGTCCCCGATCCGGGGGAGTTCTGGGCGGGGCTCGACGCGGCGGGAAACGGCTACGGCACCATCAATGGCATCGACGCCGCCGGCGAATACTTCGACGTGTATCGGCGACCGGCCGGGACCAAGCTCAGCCAGCATCTCATCCGGATCACCAAGAGAAAGGAGCCGATCTTCGGGCAGATCACCAAGCTCGCGCTCACGAGCGACTGGAAGATCGACCAGACCTCGGGCGTGCTCCTCATCGGGCTGACCGGATCGTGTCTGTCCCCGGCCTGCACTTCACAGGGGGACACGACCGATCACCTCGGGGTGATCCGGATCACCGGGTTGCCGACACTGTTCGACCTGGCGCTGACTTATCAGTCGCCTGCGAGCCTCGCGCTCAAGATGCCGGTGCGCCCCGAGGCGCTCCCCGCCGCCGATCACGTCGATCTCTACTACGGTCCGGTGCCGGCGTTGTCGAACCTGGCGACCGCCAGCCCACTCGCCTGCAACGTCGCGCCAGGAGCGGTCCCCGGGGCGATGGTGACGGTCCCGGACCTGCTGCCGAATCCTCCGGTCGGCCAGGCGCGCTATTACCTGGCGGCGGTGACGCACGGCGCCGACGTGCGGGCCGGCCGGCGCTACACGAACGGCGCCTACCAGGGGCGCAACACCTCCGGTCTGCCGGCCTGCCACTAGGTTCCTAGGCAAACTCACCGATCCCCCGGGCCCGATCGCGAAAATTTGCATCGATGCGCACGGAATCCCGTTGACACGCTTCCGATGGGTCTGGTAGTTAGGCGCATACGCTCGAAAAATTCCCTGCGGCAGGCCTGAAAAAAGGTTGCTCGGGGTCCGATCACGCGAAAGGAGGACGCAGCGCCGCCCCCGGCAGGCCACCGCGCTCATCCACCCCATCACACCTCCGAGGAGAGTCGAATGAGAACGCTCGCCAAGCTTCTCGTCGTGAGCACAGCCGCGCTTCTGGCGGTCTCGCCGCTCTCGGCGACGATCCTGAAACAGATGAACCTCGAAGAGCTGGCCGGCAATGCCGGCCGGATCTTCAGCGGGACGGTGATCGAGATCGACAAGGGGACACTCGCGGTCGGCGGCGGCAAGATCGCGACCGTGACCTACCGCGTCGCGGTGGACAACGCCTTCCGCGGCGACTTCATCGACAAGGACGGGCGGAAGATCGCCGAGATCCGGATGGTCGCCGACCCGGGACCGAGGCACGCGGGGAACGCGGTCGGATTCGCCCGCCTGCCCGAGATGCCGCGGATCGAGCAGGGCGGCCGCTACCTCTTCTTCACGACCGCTCCGAGCGCGATCGGCCTCTCCACGACGGTTGGGCTCGGCCAGGGTTGTTTCCGTATCTCCGGCGATGCGGGGCAGGAGCTGCTCGCGAACGAGCTCGACAACGTCGGGCTGTTCCGCGGCATGCGCGCCGAAGCCGCGCCGAAGCCCGGCGCCATCACGTACTCGGACATGGCCGCACGCATTCACGCCCTCCTGGGCGGGAAGTAGGAGGGGGCCATGACGACCAACATCCGACGGAACCGCTTCGTCCCATTCGCCGCCGGCGCCGCCATCGCCGCGGCGCTGCTCTTCGGCCTCGCGTCGCCGGCGCACGCCACCGGCCCGCTCGCCAACTGCAACCCCGGGCAGCCGTACCTCTGGCCCGGCGGCGGCGCCGCCATCCCGTTCAACCCCGATCTGGGGGATCTCGGTCCGCTCACCAACGCGCAGGCGGTGGCGGCGGTCGAGTCGGCCTTCAACGTCTGGGGCGCCGTCGCGACCTCGACGGTCAGCTACGTCAACGGCGGACCGCTCCCGGTGGACGTGGACATCACGAACTTCGGGCCGTGGCTCGACGCCCCGGCGCCGGACGGCCTGAGCGCCATCGTCTTCGACCACACCGGCCAGATCTTCGACCTGTTGTTCGGCCCCGGCTCCGGCGTGCTCGGGTTCGCCGGTCCGGAGTGGGGCGACCCGGCCACCTGCACCATCCTCGAGGGCTACTCCTTCCTCAACGGGCCGTCGTTCGACGACGCCGTCGCGGCGCAGGACGTGATGGTGCACGAGTTCGGGCACTACACCAACCTGGCGCACGCCGCGGTCAACGGGCAGATCTTCCTCGCCGGCGACGCGAGCGGTCCGTCCCCGAACAATACGTTCGGTGCCCCGGCGTCGATCACCCAGATTGAAACGATGTACCCGTTCTACTTCGGGCCGGGCTCGGGCACGGCATCGCTCGCGGCGGACGACATCGCGGGCGTCTCCACGCTGTATCCGGCCGCCGGGTTCTTCGCCTCGACCGGGACGATCCAGGGGACCATCTTCGCCTCCAACGGCACGACGCGCCTCAGCGGCGTCAACGTCATCGCGCGCAACCTCCTGAACCCGTTCAACGACGCGGTGTCGGCGCTCTCCGGCGACTTCACCGACAGCGGGTCGCAGCTCGACCCGATCGTCGGCACCTTCACGCTCAATGGGCTGACGCCGGGGGCGCAGTACGCCGTCTACGTCGACCAGCTCCTGGCGGGCGGGTTCAGCACGCCTCCGGCAACCCTGCCGGCCGCCGAGGAGTTCTCCAATGGCGCCGCCGAGTCGAACAACATCACCAGCCCCGACCCGCCGGCGGTCTATGCGCCGGTGACCGCGGTGGCCGGTGTGCCGGCGACCGGCGTCAACGTCATCTTCAACTCGATCGCTCCCGGCGACCCGATCCCGCTCGGCGACGACGACTTCGAGCAGATCGCGCTGCCCTTCCCCTTCTCGTATTGCGGTCTCGACTACAACGCCGTCTTCATCAACTCCAACGGGAGCCTGACGTTCGGAGCGGGGAGCACCGACTTCTCCGAGACCGTCCCGGAGTTCCTGGCCGGCGCCCCGCGGATCGCGGGGGTGTGGGACGACCTGGCGCCGAACGCCGGTGGCACCGTTGTCTTCAACCAGACCGCGAACGAGTTCTCCGTCGCCTTCACCAACGTTCCGGCCTTCCCGAACACGGGCGCGAACTCGTTCACCTTCATCCTGCACCGCTCCTCCAGCCTGGTGGACGTGATCTACGGCGGCCTGACGGTGACCGGCGGCATCGCCGGCCTCTCCTGCGGCGGCCGTGTCACCACCGGCTTCGAGACGGAGTCGGACCTGAGCAGCATCGTCCTGCCGATCAACGCGCGCAACGCCTCGGCGCTGTTCGAGGCCTTCACGGCGGCGGACAATGATCTCGGCGGGAAGACGCTCACCTACAACACCCCGAACGTCTTCAAGGACACGACCGAGCCGAACGGCACGCCCGCCAAAGCGACGCGCGTCAACAGCCTGCCGTACAGCAGCGTCGACAAATACACGGCGATCGAGCCGACCGGCAACGACGTCGATTTCTTCCGGGTCAGCCTCTCGGCCGATCACACGTTCACGGCGGAGATCGTCAGCGGCGCCCTCGACTCGCTCGTCGGCCTGTTCAACGCCCAGGGGACGCTCGTGGCGGCCGACGACGACAGCGGCCCCGGCCTGCTGTCGAAGCTCGTCTACCCGGTCCCGGCCAGCGGGACCTACTACCTGGCCGTCTCCACCTATCCGGACATCGCCTTCACCGGGGCGGGAGGATCGGGCGGTCGCTTCGTCCTCAACATGTCGGAGGTCGCCGGGTTGACGATCGTCCTCGGGGACGATGACACGCGGCAGGTCACGCTGCCGTTCGCGTTCCCCTTCAACGGGACGTCGTACTCGAGCGTCTTCGTCAACTCCAACGGGAACCTGACGTTCGGCACCGGCAGCCTCGACTTCAGCGAGTCGGTCGCCGAGCTGCTCTCCGGCCCGCCGCGGATCGCTCCGCTGTGGGACGATCTCAACCCCGGGGCCGGCGGCACCATCGCGATCACCCAGACCGCCAGCAGCTGGAAAGTCGAGTTCCAGGGCGTTCCCGAGTTCCTGTCGCCCACCGGGAACACCTTCTCCGTCACCCTGACCGCCGCCGGCGGGATTGAGCTCGCCTACGGCGCCACGGCCCACAACGACGGGCTGGTGGGGGTGTCGCAAGGCGGCGGCGCCGCCGATCCGGGGGAGACCGATCTCTCGGCGGCGGGGGCGTTGTCAGCCACCGGCACCACGTACGAGCTGTTCGGGACCGGTGAGCTGGACCTCGGTCTCCTGCTGCTGATGTTCCTGCCGTAGAAGTCTTCACCAGGCGGG
>Ga0111538_10001840_pt1 | contig 29719 bp, 18 predicted proteins | sample SoiMethybrSBSTD1_FD_79669 | JGI IMG/M metagenome (GOLD analysis project Ga0111538, IMG submission 79669) | Bulk soil microbial communities from a Populus tree surrounding site in Tennessee, USA - Soil MetaG P. TD hybrid SBSTD1 (version 2)... | ecosystem: Environmental > Terrestrial > Soil >... | reverse complement strand
TGTGGCATAACTATCCGCCCGTGAAATCGGTGCGTGCTGCGGCCTCATGCTGTCTCGTGATCATGCTGTTCTCCTCGGGGTCTCTAGCAGGACGCTTTCAGGATCTCCCTGCCTCTCGAATATCCATTGCGGAACTCGATGCTCTTGAACGCGAGGGCAAAATCTTTGAACTCCGTGAAAAGGTCCAGGCGGCTGCGGAGGCGGAGCCTCAGGATCCTGCGGTTCTCGGTCATCTGGCGCGGATCAGCGACGCGTTTGGCGATCATTCCGGTGAAGCGTATGAACGTTGGACTGACGCGCTGCGGCGAACCGGGGCATCCCCGTCGGCGGTGGTCCAGGCCCTGGAGCGCGGGGTCGTTGTTGCCCTTCGCGACGGAGAGGTCGAGCGAGCGCGACGCATGTCGGCTTTGCTTGGTCCGAACTCCCGTTTCTCACAACTTTTGCCTGAACGGGCGGCGGCAATTCCGGAAGGGTCGGGCCTGAGCATTCCGGGTGGCACGGCGACGCTTGCTGAGATTGCCCAGGTGGATCCTTCTGCGCCGGCGTCACGCTTCATGGCCGAGTATGCACGAGCCATTCTCAGGCGGAACAATATTGGTGAACAGGAAAGGCGGCTTTTCGAAGACAGGTTGAAGCGGTACTTCGATGTCATGCGAACACTCGTGGCCTATGGCCGGGCGGACAGTGAGCAAACTGAAATCCGGCTGGATACTGCGAATCCCACGGGCATCGATCGCACCGAAAAGATTCTCGCCGTGCTCGGCTGGCAGCTTCGACGGCTGCCCAAAGGTGGCCTGCTGATCGAACTGGCTCCGGGCGCAGAAAACGGCGAGCGCCAGCAATTCGGGTCCGCGGCCGGCATCGACGAAGCGGACATGAAGCTGACTCTCGAATCCGGGAAACCCTTCGTCCTACGCCTTCGACACGAGCGGGTGCCTGTTCTGATCGATCTCCCGTTTTGGGAAAAGTTGGCTGCTAAAAAAGGCGTCCCCGCAAGGGGACTGCTGGAGGAGATGATTTACAACCCGCGCGTCACCGGGCTTTACGTCGCACTCTCCAGCATGAACGAGGAGACACGCCGCGCGATCCTCAATGTCACTCCATCCGAAGAGCTGTTGGATCGTACGAAGCAGCTGTCCTTCTATGGCGCCAGCATCTCGATCGAGAACGGCCGACTCTTGTTACCCGGAGGCGCGGAAGCCATCGATGCCTGGACGAAGCTGGTGGAGGCGGATCCCTCACAAATTCGCGCGTTTCTCAAGAACCTGGAGAGAAAGGACGGCGGCAAACTTTTTGCGTACTATCACGCACTCGCCGTGTTGCCGCTCCCGAACCAGCGTTTCTTTACACGTAACGCCTCTCGACTGGCCCGGTTCTACAAAGTTTTCCCATTCTCGGATGAAAAAAGCCTGGACGGCGGCTTGTTTGTGAAGAAAGACGACCAGTTCGCGAGACTGGCGCGCGAGATCCCGCTGGATGCGCAGGGCAATGTGCGGTTTCCCGGAAGCGAGCGCGTGTGGATGGTGGCGAAGGAGGGCTCCGAAAACCTCGACGATCTTCAAAACCTTCTTCAATCTGCCAGGAACCTTCGCACGCCAGATGCGGAAGATGAAATCCTTTTGGATTTGCTCGAGCGCGAATACGACAACGAGATGCACCGGAAGTTTCGGCTCATTCAAAACTTTCTTGCGGTCGTCAGGATTGAGGCTCACCGCCGCCAACCCATGGATGAAACGATGGCCCTTGTGCTCGCGCAGAACTACGCGAAGTATGAGGCCGTTTACGCGTACTTTGCAGAGCTCCCTGAGCTGACCGGACAGCAGGCGACGTCGTTCTTTCGGGCAGCGCGCGTACTGGAGGGTTTCAAGGGAGCCGAACTCGAAACCGCGCTGGGTGAATTTGATTCGCTTTTAAAACTCATATCTCTTTTGCAGGGCACAGGTGCCCTTTCGGAACCGAAGTCGGCGGAGTTGTTTGGAATGGTGTGCCTCAATTTCGCTCGCATCAAAGCTCCAAGTCAGGTTCCTTCGGTTGCGTTCGATTCCGTGGAAGGCATTCTTCGAGAGATTCGAAGGGGTTCCGAAGAGGATGCGGACGAACGACTCGCCAACGCCTTTGCGGGGCAGGAGATGCCCAGGCAGTTCGCGTATCGGGGTGCGATCCGAGCCGTGAACCCTGGGGAGGCGAACAAACGGCGCATGCGTGAAGTGCTGCGACTTCAGGCCATTGTGCCTCTTGAAAGCCTTCTTCGTACGTATCGCGCCGCACTGCAGTTGACGCGGGGCATCGACGCGCAATCGCTGACGCAGATTGAAGCCAATCTGGGGAGCATTGTTGAGATTGTTCCCACGGCGGCCGAAAAACTGCCGAACGACTTTGCCGACAGTATTCTCATCGGCCGGCCGTCGGAACTCGCAAGCGTCACTCGGAAACTAAAAAAGCAACTCGAGGAGAAGGAACCTTCGACAAAAAACGTTTCCAGGCTGGCGAACGAACTGATCGGTGAACTTCATCCCTTCCTCAAGACAGCGCTCACGGGTTGGATCTACGCTTATTACCTGTCACCGGCGGATCTCGCCGTTGCCAGCAACCGGTACTTCGTCCGCAGCCATGTTTTTAACGAACCGACAGTCAAAGACTACTGGCCGAAGGTACGTTTGCAGCCGTCTCCCGCCGGTTTGCGTCTTCTCGGCGGGTTTGCTCAGGTTGGGGCGACGTTTGGCGCCGTCGCCGCCACTGCCGTGGACTCGTCGGATTCGATCTCGCAAAACCACGCAGCGACATTTCAACTGGGCGCCATCCGAAGCATTCCCTGGCACGTTGTCGATGGAAGGAGCATCCACCTTACTGCGCTCAGGATTCGTCTCGGGCGGGAGTTCATCGTGCAGGCAGCCTTTAGTGAACCCTTGCGGAATCTGCTCGCGGGCGTCACGGTGGGAGTGGTCGGTCCGGCGAGACGCTATGACCTGCTGAATGCCGTCAGCGCGCGTGATGTTTCCCATGCGTTGAGCCTTCTGACGGCGACGGATTTTTTCGTTCTCGCCGATTCGTTGATCAGGGGCCCCGGCGATAAAGGAAATTCCTCGAGTTTGTTATCCGCTTATGCCAGTGAGGTCCGAGTGGTTCCTGAGAACCAAATGAATTACTTTGGCGGCATTCATACAGAAACGGCAGGATGCACGCATCCGCATCTGTTTACTTCGCCCTCATATGAGGAATACGCGGACAATTTCAGTCCCACGCCGCTCGCCGAACGAATGAGCGGAATCTTGCTCGAGGTTGTAGAATCAGCGGACCGCCTGGCGCTCCCCATCGAAGCTTTCGGTCTGATGAGTGAGGATGTCGTGCGGCAGTACTTCAAACAAACCAGAAGCACTCCGAGGGAGGACTGGCTCAGCGCGGTTCAGGCGATGAGAACCCTCGACCTCTCGACATTGGACGGAGCATTGGAGAACCGGTGATGCTGAAGTGGAAATGGGGCTTGGCGTGCTGCCTGCTGCCGTGCCTTTTGATTGCACAGATCAAAATCGACGTCCGAATGGTGGAAGTCTATGTGTCGGTGAAGGACTCCAAGGGGAAGGCCGTTACCAGTCTTCAGGCCGACGATTTTCGTGTGCTTGAAGACGGTCGGCAACAGGACCTCCGTGTATTCGAGCCTGTTTCCGCAGGTATTACACTCGCTCTCCTGCTGGACACTACAGCAAGCGTGGCGCCGGATTTGCCTCATGTGAAGAACGCAATAGGCCGGCTGCTCTCCGCCATGGGGCCGGAGGATAACGTCGGTCTATTCACCTTTGCGACGACGCTCACTTCTTTGAGCGACTTTACGACCGATAGAAGGAAAACACTGGGCGCCGTCCTTCAGACTCGGGCCAGCGGCAACACCGCTCTTTTTGACTCCCTTGTTCAGCTTTCACGATCCCTTTCGAAGGTGAATGGCAAGAAAGCGATCCTGTTGTTCACGGACGGGGATGATAACGCCAGCGTGTTATCGCTTGAAAAGGCTCTGGAAGAGACGCGACGGGTGGGTGTCCCAATCTACTCGATGCTCTACGGACGTGCGCTCGAAGAGGCAAGTCTCCTGCAACGACTCGAAAATATTTCCAAGAGTTCCGGCGCAACTTCATTCCGTGTGCGGAATGCGACCGATCTGCCGCTCGCATTCCAGAATGTCGCCGAAGACCTGCAAGATCTCTACATGGTGGGGTATCAGTTCAACGGCGATGCCACAAAAAAATGGCACAGCCTGAAGGTGGACGTTCCCGGGCAACAAAAGCTTCGAGTCAGTTCAAGAGAAGGCTATTGGCACTAGAGTCCCGAGTCAGAAAAACGCGCAATCCGCTTCATCCGTGTAATCCGCGGTTGTAGAGTCTTACCTATGGATCGACGAACTATTGTGGTGACGGGCGGTGCGGGACATGTCGGATCTCACGTGATCGAATTGCTGGTCGCCGATCCTGCCAACAAGGTCATTTCCCTCGACAATTATTTCAATGGGCGCGAACAGAATCACATCGAGGGGGCCGAATATCGTCGTGGGCACACCAGGGATATCGAGAACCTGATTCCCGAGACGCCACACATCGTTTTTCATCTGGGCGAATATGCCCGGATTACTCCTTCATTCGAGGACGTGCGGGAGGTCTACGACATGAACATGGCCGGCACGTTCGCCGTTGTGGAATTTTGCCGTGGACGCAAGGTGCCCAAACTCGTGTATGCCGCGTCGAGCACCAGGTTTGCGATCGAGGGAGACGGCCGGCACCAGAATCCGTATTCCTTCACGAAGGCATCGAATGTCGATCTGATCACCGACTACGGACGCTGGTACCAACTGCCTTATGCCATTTGCTATTTCTACAATGGCTTCGGTCCGCGGGAACGAGGCGACGGCAAGTACGCAACATTGATCGCGAAGTTTGAGCAGCAGTACTTGCGAGGCGAGCCCCTGACCGTCGTGAGCCCTGGAACACAGCGGCGGGCTTTCACATACGTCAAGGACCTGGCGCGCGGGATCGTTCTCACTGGAGAAAAAGGTCGCGGCGATGGATATGCGCTGGGTGTGAACAAGAGTTATTCAGTCCTCGAGATTGCCCAGGCATTCGGCGGGCCGGTCAATATCATCGACGGGTATCCAGGCCGGGCGGAATCTGAAAACAATCCGACCAAGGCAAGGGAAGAACTGGGATGGGCGCCGACCGTGGACATAATGGATTACATCCGGGAGTTTGTAAGGGTGCATCCGAAGTAAGGCGGGACTGTCCGGCACTCTCCGAACTGTTCAATTTCTCACCATTGCCGCGTATCGACTGTCCGATTTCTGAACGGATCCCGTTCTAAACCCCATCGCAATCTGCATCAACGCCGTTGGAAGTCGAAGTGCACCGATTTGGCATCTGTTCGCAGGGTGGTCTTCGTGGACTTTACTATGGTGCGCTTCAATTGGCGCAGGTTTGCTAAGTGGGTCGCACTGGCGACGTTCCTGTTGCTCGCAGGCGTCGTGATCCTGATCCATCTTGATCCCGTCCAGCAATTTATTCTTCGCCGTGCAGAGACTATGGCTCGGAGTGCCGGCTACACGGTCACGGCACGACATATTCACTTCAAACCGTTCGAGCTTCAGGCTCTTCTCAGCGGCTTCGTTTACGACAGTCGCGACGTTCGTGTTGAAGCGGAAGAGCTGCAAGTGGGCTTTCCATGGCGCGTTCTCACCGCCGGCGAAATCGTGCTGAACACCCTGTCTGCCGACAAAGTTCGAATCGATGTGGAGAGGCGAGGGCCGCCGCAGTCGGGAACAATTCCACGGATGTTGATCCGCAGCCTGAACATTCGCAACGCCACGCTGTCGTATGTGGACGCGGCGACTCGAGTCGAAATTCCGGACTTTGACATCCAGGCCGAAGGGGGACCCGGTGTCGTGCGATTTCGGCGACCGATCACCGTTTCACTTGATACAACTCTGGAGCTCGACAGCATTCCGGTCACCCTGTCGCCGGATCGCGTGTCGTTTGGTCCGTTGAGGTGGTCGACTCAGTATGGCGAGTACGCCGGTGAGGGTACCTCGCGAGGGCTCGTCCGGTGGACACCCACGATTGCGGCAGCAGTGACCTTCCAAACAGATCCATTGAAAATCGAAAATTGGAATGAGGTGTCGGCTCGCGGTCTGATGCGCTACGAAGACAGCGTGCTTCATCTTGAAGAGTTTCATGCAACACGGGGTGACGGCGTGCTTACGGCTTCGGCCACTCTTGGCGACGCGGAGAGTTTTGCTGCCCTGACCTGGAACGACCTCTCGATCGATCCGCTTGGCCTCCGTGGCAGAACTACCGGCGACATGAAACTGCGATGGACTACGTTCGCGCTCAAGGACATTAGCGGAGAAGGTCAGGTTCGCCTCGAAACGGCCGAATATGGCGCTGCAAGCAGCGATGTAGACATCCGCGACGGACGAGCCCGCCTGCGTCTGAGTGGCCATTCCTACGGCGCTGACATTCGGGCCGATGTGAACGCCGACCTGGATCGCCATCTGGCAGGAACATTCGAAGCGACACATCGGCAGTATGGACTCGTTTCCGCGAACGGCCGGATCTCGGGCACCCTCGATGACCCGCATGCCGAGGCGGAGATCCGCGCTTCCAACGTTGTCTATAAAGAGGTGGGGCCGCTAACTGCAACCGCTCAGGCAACGTACCAGGACCGCGTGCTTGATATCGAGAACGTGATGGCGGCGTTGAAAAACTCGTCGATTCCTGACGGCAACCTGCACATCGATCTGAAGTCTCGGACAGTGGCTGGCGCCGTGCCTGAGATTGTATTGCAGTCGCAGGACTTTGTTCCCGATGCAATCGGCACGCTTCAGGCGTCAGCGACGATTTCCGGAACACTCGACCATCCGATGGCAGCGTTCACCGCAGCATCGATGGGCATCGACGTCGGGGGAACGCACATCGACAGCATTGAGGCTGACGCGATGCTGGATGGCTCTGTGATTCAAGTGTCCCGTCTGGTAGCCACGCAGGAGAAAGGCAGTCTGGAAGCTTCCGGCACCGTCAATCTGGAGACGGAGCAAACTCAGGCGCAGGCAAAAGTCTCGAATCTGCAGATCACAAACGTTCGCGATTTTTCGGCGACTGTGAATGCGGACGCGGATATCTCCGGGCCTTATCGCGACCCTTCGGCGAATGTGAAAGGAGAACTGCTTGAGGTTGTCTACGCCATGGAACCTCACGGCTCGGTCCTGTTCAATGGAGTCGTCAACCAACGTGATTTGAGTCTTCGACTCGAGAGCCAGAAATATAACGCGGTCGTCGATGGAGTCGTCAGTACTCAATCGCCTTACACCTTTTCCGCCGGCGTGCAGGCGCGCCAGAGCGCGGTTCAATATCAGAAGTACTCCGCTGTAATCGACGGACGCGCTGACGCGCGCGGTAGCCTGGAGCCCGCACGACTGGACTCCATCGCCTTCGAACGTTTTACCGTTATCGGCGCCGGCGTGAACCTGCAGGCCGATGGCTCCCTCGACGCTGGAATGAATGTGAAGGGGTCGGCAAATCTCGCACAACTTCCTGTTGAGAACCTGGAACTTGCCGGTGATGCGCAGATCGCTGCCGTTATTCGCGGACCCTTTGAGAACCTGACTGTCGATGGCTCTCTGGAAACGACCAACGCCACCGTCCGACGTGAGGGAATGACAGGACCGGCAAGTATCGAAGCCGTTGTGGACTTCATGCGGGACCGCTTCGCGATTCGTTCCATGCGAGCCGAGTACGAGGATTCGCACGTCGCCATCGATGGGGGTGGCAGTTTTCAAGGTTCGGGCGAGTTCAGTTTCGTCGCTGAAAACATTCGCCCTGAACGTTTCTTTACGAATCGGCCCATTAGCGGCGTGGCTGGACTGCAAGGCAAAGTGCGCCTCGACGCTCCTCGCCTTGACGCGATTGCCGCAACCGCGACGGTGACGCAACTGGATCTCAACCTTCGCGGAATACAGATAAAGCAAAGTGATCAAGGGACGATCCGCCTGGAAAACCAGGTTGCCACGATCACGAACCTCAATCTCTCGGGGCCGGAGACCAAAGCATCCGCGCAAGGAACTGTGAATTTGGGCACAGGCGACCTCTCGCTTGATCTTGAAGCGACTACAGATCTTCGTCTCGTGGAAGCCTTCATTCCCGACTCCAGCGCCCTCGGACATATTGAATCTCGCGTCACCGTGCGAGGCAGTACGAACGAGCCGAATCTCCGCGGTTTCGTGAATCTCCAGGATGTGCAGCTTCAGATCCTCGACCCTCCTTTGCTGGTTTCGAATGTAGACAGCCGCCTGGTGCTGTCCGGCAACCGTTTGGAGATCGAGCATGCAACCGGCGAGTTCAACGGCGGTGCGTTTGAACTGAGCGGGGGAACCGGATTCGGCTCCGGTGGTCTTGAGTCCGCAGCCGTTCAGATTCAACTGACCAATGCGACGCTCGAATACCCGGAAGGATTGCAGGGCGGCATTACCGCAAAACTGCGTCTCGAAGGAAGTTCGCCTGCGCTGACCCTGGCCGGGAACGTGGAGATTCTGGACGCGATCTATAAAAAAGATGTCGACAATCTCCGGGAACGAGTGCTGGAGCAACTGACCCTCGAGAGTGAGGAAACGCCAGCGCCATTCAGCGTGCCGGCGATTGCGGGAGAACTCAATCTCGACGTGACGGTCGAAACCACAGGGCCCGTCACTGTTTCCAACAATGTGGCACGCGCAGATCTATACGGAACGTTCCGCATTAGAGGTAATGGACGCGAACCTGTCATCCTCGGCCGCGCCGATGCCGCGGAAGGCGGCGAGGTGTATTTCGGGCCTGCTGGTGGCGGTGAGGCATTGGCATTGCGGGAACGTCGCGACCGATTCGCCATTGAACGCGGCGTTATCGAATTCAACAACCCCCTGCAGACCGAACCGACCCTGGACTTTGAAGCCACGCATGATCTTCAGGTTCAGGGCGAACGTTATGCGATACGTTTGACAGCGACCGGACCTCTCGACAATTTGAGGACAGAATTGACGTCGGATCCTTTTCTTTCGGAGCCGGACATCATCGCGATGCTGCTGACAGGCAGGTCCTTTTCAGAAATGCAAGGAGCGCAGGTAGCCGTCGCGCGAGAGCAATTGCTCGATTATGTTTCGGGGCAGTTGTCGAGCCGATTCTTTCAGGGTGCGGGCACTGCCGTTGGCCTCGATACCGTGACGATCGAGCCCGTCACGGGTGCGGCTGAGGAAGACGTGAGTGCCAGGCTGACTATGGGGAAAAACCTCAGTTCCGATATGAGCCTCATCTACGCGCAGAACCTTTCGGGCCCACGCAACCAATCCTGGATTGTGAATTATTCCACGGTGAAGAACCTGGTTGTTCGTGCGATCAACAGGCCCGATGAGGAAGAGCTTCGATTTGAATTGCGTCACGGACTCGAGATTGGTGGCGGCCCGCCACTGCCCCGGCGTGTGACGCCGCGTGAGGATCCGCGACTTGCTGCAGTGACGTTCAGTAAAACGAGTTTTTCAGACGAAGAATTGCTGAAGCGGGTAGCGAAGATCGGGAATCCATACAGCTTGAGCGTGATGAGCGACGATGTCCGGTCACTCCAGGACTTCTTCGCCTCGAATGGATACGCGGACGCCAAAATCCGCACGTCACGCGAAGTGTCGGAAGAAGGCGTCACCGTGCGCTTCAGCATCGAGGAAGGTCCGAAAATTACATTCGAATTTCAAGGCGCGGCGGTTCCCGATTCTATTCAGAAGGAGGTTCGTCAGGTGTGGGTGGAGGCCCGCTCCGAGGGACCATCCATCAAGCAAAGCGCGGACTTGATCCAGGCACACTTTGTCGACAGGGGATTCCTCGAGGCGCGCGTTTCCGGGACGAAGGATTCCGCAACGCTCGAAGCGCAGCACTTTGTTTTTCAAATTGAGACTGGGCAGAAATATGACGACCCGAAGTGGGTGTTCAACGGAATCGAACCACTCGACATCAAGGAAAGCGCCGGCGAGGTTCTCCGGGATCCTGATGCGATTCGCAAGCAGATCGAACTGCGTTTACGCGCCCGTGGTTTTCTTGATGTGAAGTCGACGGTGCCGATGCTGGAGAAGGGACCGAAGCCACGATTCGTAGTGACCGTCGATCCTGGCGCCCAATACAGCGTCACCGGCCTTAGCTTCGAAGGCAACGCCTTCTTCAAAGATCCACACCTGGTGTCTGCTGTGCTCGTGGGGCCGACTCCCGTGATTCCCGCCGACCTGCCGGGAGCCGCGAGGCCTCCCGGGGCCGACAAGCCCTTGAAGCCCTTTCCGTTTACGTCGGACTGGGTGAATACCGCCAGGCGCCGGCTCATGACCGAGTACTGGCAGCAGGGGTTCAATGACGTCCTGATCTCGCCTTCGACCCGGTTCGTTCCGGGCAGTGGACGAATCGAGGTGAGTTTCGATATCAAGGAAGGCGAGCGCCAGGTCATCACCGACATGCGCATCCTGGGAGACGAGAAGACTCTTCGCTCACACCTCCAGAGATACTTCGAGTTTGCGCCGGGTGATCCCGTGGATTACTCGCGAATCAGCCTCACTCGGAAACGTCTCTACGACACGGGTCTCTTTAAACGCGTGGACATTCAGATGGTGAATGAGAAAGACGGGCGAGTTGCGGAAATCCGTCTGAACGAGCGCGCTCCGTGGAGCCTGAAGTATGGCGCCACGATCAGTGACCACAGGGAAGAGGGCCAACGCGATCGGGATCTGGGACTGAGCACGGAAGTGACTTATCGAAATCTCTTTGGTCGCGGCGTGACGGTCGGAATGTCGAACAAGCTCGATACCCGGTTGCGTGAGGCAAGACTCTTCAGTTCGTTCCCCGTGTTTTTCGATCGCGACGTGACCAGCACCGCGACTCTGTTCCGTACGCGAGAAACCCTCCCCGACGTTCTGTCGAATACCTGGGGAGTGACTTTGAAACAGCAGTGGAGATTGCGCGACTTCTATCTGCTTTCTTACGACTATTCCTATCGTCGTGTCAGCTCATTCGAAAGGGACAAGACGGAGGATAATCCCGATATTCTGGATGGTGTGGTGCGTGTCGGACGCTTCAACGCAACGCTGACTCGCGATACCCGCGACGACGTGTTTAATGCAACGCGGGGCACCTTCATGTCCAACAGCTTCGATTTCGCGCCTCCCGGCGTGGGCTCGTCAATTCGTTACATAAGGAACTACACCCAGTATCTGAGGTTCAGGGAAATCCGCCCGAACCTGATTTGGGCAAGTGCGTATCGGCTTGGAGTTGCACGCGGATTCGGTGGATCCAACCTGGTGCCGACGGATCAGTTTCGGGCGGGAGGAGCCACGTCGCTTCGCGCGTTCAGCGAAGACAATGCGTCCCTGAGTCCGGGCAATGCGCTATTCATCACCAATCAGGAATTGCGTTATCCCCTGTTCAGTCGCGTGGGTGTCGTTGGCTTTTTCGATATCGGAAATGTGTATGAAAGGATCGGTGCCGCGAATCTGTTGCGACAGCGGTATTCACCGGGATTTGGAATTCGAGTCCAGACTCCGTTCGTCCTTCTGCGGGTGGACATGGGCCTGAATCTGTGGTCGCGAACGGGAGAAGACGGAAGACGTATCTCGTTTGGGATCGGACAAGCGTTTTAACCGCGGATTACATCCGCGCAATCCGCGGTTAAAGCAATTTATCAGGACGCCATGCGGCCGTTCCGCGGAGCGACGGTCTGCGTTTGGCGCTGCTTTCGCAGGATGCAGAATTTCGCCGCGGACTTTAACGGTAGCGAGAACTGAAACTCAGAACCGACTTCCGCCACAAACTCGTCGACGGCTGTCTGCGCGCCCGAAGAAAACCAGCCGTAATCGTCGACCATGATCGCGCCGCCAACCGGGACACGCGAACGCAGGAAGCGAAGGGCTGTCAGGATCGGTTCATAGAAATCAAAGTCCACATACGCAAAGCACACCGTCTCCGGCATTTTGGCCGACTTGATCGTCTTTTCAATGAATCCGGGAACGATATGGGTTCGCTCCGAAGGGAACTGAATCTCAGCGAGGCGTTGCTTCACCAGCTCGACGGGGTTCGCCATCGTGCCGGCGTACTTTTCAATGGAACCCAGATTGAAAATGTCATCGATCAAGTGATCTTTCGCGGTTGGTTTCGGCAATCCCTCGAACGAATCAAATAACCAAAGGTGTTTTTGCGTGTCGCGGATCTCATTGGCCAACAGCGCCGAAGTGGCGCCTTGTGCCACACCGAATTCACAGACGTCGCCGTCGGCGTCCAGGCTCGAGCCCAGAAGGCCGACGACGTAGAGGCCTTCACTGACCGGCGTGCCGATCAATTTACACAGCAGCTTGAGGCGATTCTCTGAAGGGGTGAGGTTTGGAAAAACCAGTTCGGAAAAGCACCCGTGCAGTTCGGCGACAGCCTCAGGGTATTTGTCTTCCAGAATAGTTGCTTGCGATGATTTCCTTCGGACTTCAAGGCCAAAGGGGGTCAACGTCCGATTAATCCACCGCGCCATTACTTTTCTCATGCCTTAAGTCCTCCAAGTCAAAAATTACAGCCATGGCAGACAGAAACGGCAGAATGAGATGCTGGTGAGTGTGAGAATGGCAGCCGTCAGTCAGTTTATTCGAGATGGAACAAATAAATGGAGCAGTTTTTTTCGGGAATATTCAAAAGGATCTGCTGTTTGCGCGGTGGATCACCTCGTCCAACTCGGCCCCGGTCAGAATCGCGAGCCCACAAACGTAGAACCAGAGCATGGTCGCAATGACCCCGCCGATTGCACCGTAGGTGGCGATGTACTGGGATTGAGCGAGTACGTACAGCTTGAAGCTGAATGACGCCGCAACCCACGCGATGGTCGCCACAATCGCGCCGGGACTCATCCATACCCATCCACTGCGACGGTCTGGGGCATAGTGGTAAACGAAGTTCACGCCAAGAGCCACGAAGAACACCATCATCGGCCACCGCGCGATTTGCCATGAAACTGTGGCGGTGTCCCCAAGGTTGACGGATGCGGCAATGCGCGTCGCCAGTCCAGGTCCGATCGAGAGGAAGGTCAGAGCCAGAAGGGCGAATGCGGCCAGCACGATCGTGAGTCCGATGGCGGTGAGTTGCCGTTTCCACCAGGGGCGCCAATCGATCACGCGGTAGATCCGATTCAGAGCGTCGATAATCGCCATCATTGCTGCCGAACTGCTAACCAGCGCGCCCACCATGGAAATGGTGAGAAGACCGGGGTTTTGTTCCATCGTGATTTGTTCAAACTGCTCTCGAAGAAACGCTATGACCTCCCACGGGACGATCGCTGCGGCGGAAGAAAGCACCTGCATCGCCGCCTCTCGAACCGGGACGAAGCCGAGGAGAGCGATGAAAAAGAGCAAAGCCGGGAACAGGGCAAGGACGAAGAAGAATGCCACCTGGGCGGCCAGGCCCAGACAGTTATCGTGTTGTATGGCCTGCAGGGTGCGGCTCGCGATCGTAAGCCAGGTGGTTGATCGTAGAGGCATCTCTCCGCTTTGCATGTTGAAGGTCGGAGCATTGTTGGTGCCAAACCATGGTCAGCGCTCAAAAACATTGGAGCCATTTCGAAATCGGACGAACGGAAACCTCAGATCCGAGATCCGAAATTGAGAATGGAACTGGTCCAATCTGCCATTTCGGATCTCGGATCTGAGGTTTCCGTTCGTCCGATTTCGAATTAACCACCCGGCGAAGCGATATTTTCCGGTGGACAAAGACTCAAAAAGTAACCCGCCAGACGCAATCGACGTACAGCCACAGTGGGGGTGAATACCGCCTAAAAGCTTACGCTTGTGGAGGTTCCGCGTTCGTGTTAATAGTTGGTACTTTCATTTTTGGGAAGTTGAATCTGATCGAAAATTCCGGGGGCCAACCAGGTTTCAAAATATGAAGCGATTGATATTTATGTGCGCCATAGTTGCGCTGCTAATCGCCTCTCCGGCGGTTCTTCAAACGAAGGCTTTGCAGTCCGGTGCACCTCGCGCCGCCGGCGCTTCGGCCCAACCTGAACAAAACCAGGTGATGGTCCAGACCAACTGTGCTGGATGTCACAATTCGAAGTTGGCGAAACCGGCAGGTGGTTTGGCTCTGGACAACATAAAGGTGCAGGCCGCTGCCGAGCACCCCGAAATCTGGGAGAAAGTCGTCCGAAAGTTGCGCGGTCGCCTGATGCCTCCTCCGGGCAGTCCTCAGCCTGATCAGAAAGACATCGATTCCCTCGTCGAATATCTCGAGAACAGCCTCGATAAAAACCCTGCTCTTCCGAAGGCCGGCTACGTCGGGATCCAGCGGATGAGCCGCACAGAATATGCCGCGGCGGTGAAGGCTCTGGTCGGTGTGGAGATCACAGCGAAGGACGTTTTGCCGCAGGATGTCTCGGTCGACGGGTTCGACAACATTGCATCCGGGCTCAGCGTATCGCCGACGTTCGTCGAACAGTACGTCGAAGCGGCGCGGTTGATCGCCAGGAAAGCGGTTGGGGATACGAGCCTTGAGAATGTGGTGTACCCCCTTCGCACGTACAGCGGCGGAGAGGCCATGCCGCTCGGACTTCGCGACGGCGGACTCCGGCTCAAGCACAATTTCACTGCCGATGGCGAATACCGATTCAAAGTGCATTTTCCCGATCAAACGCTCGGTCTTTACACGGGAAGTCTGGAGAACGCAGCGACGCTCGTCATCCTGGTTGATGGCAAGACCGTATTCAAAAAGGCTATCGGTGGACTTGACGACCTCATGCTGAACAACCGAAAGGCCGGTGATGGACGCGCACAGATTCAGGACCGGTTCGACAAACTGCCCGTTCAAATCCAGGCCGGGGTTCGCGAAATCGTGGTGGGGTTCATTGACCGCACCGTGGGCGGCGGCGGTGGCGGATTTGGCGGCGGATTGCCCAGCTTCGACGAGCTCGAAATTACCGGCCCGTATAAGATGACCGGCGTTTCTACCCTGAGTCGTAGCCTGATTTATGTCTGTGACCCCAAGACTGCGGGAGAAACGCCCTGCGCGAAGCAGATTGCGGGGAATCTGGCACGTCGCGCCTACCGTCGGCCCTCTAACGAAACAGATGCCACAACGCTGATGCGTTTCTATGAAACCGGACGCAAGGAAGGCGGCAGCTTCGACAAGGGGATCGAGCGCCTTGTCGCTGCAGTGCTGGCGAGTCCCGAGTTTCTCTATCGGACGATCCGTGGCGTACAGGCTCAACAAGCGAAGGAGATTGCTCTCACCGATTTCGAATTGGCGACGCGTTTATCCTTCTTCATCTGGAATACCGGCCCGGACGAGGAACTACTTAAGTTGGCGGGTGCAAGGGAACTGTCGAAGCCCGCTGTTCTCGATGCGCAGATCAATCGCATGGTTGCCGATCCCAGGGCATCCAGTCTGGTCTCAAACTTCACGATGAAATGGCTCGGCCTCAACGAACTCGAAACCATCAAACCGGATCAGCAGATTTATCAAGGCTTCAACGACCAGCTAAAGAGGGACCTGGTCACTGAAGCGGAAACGTTCATCAACAGTGTTCTGCTGGAGAACCGGCCGCTCGTTGAACTTCTAACGTCCGACCAGACCTATCTCAACGACCGCATTGCCCGCCATTACGGGCTGACGGGTATCACGGGTTCCCAGTTCCGATGGGTGAAACTGACCGACAAGAATCGTCTGGGCTTGCTGGGCAAGGGTGCTGTGCTGATCAAGACATCGTACCCGGATCGGACATCGCCCGTTCTTCGTGGCGCATGGATTCTCGACAAGATCGTCGGCACGCCGCCGACACCGCCGCCGCCTGGTGTGGAGACGGATCTGAACCCGAAGCAAGGGGATGCGCCGAAAACGGTGCGCGCGCGTCTGGAACAGCACCGCGAAAATGCCACGTGCCGACAGTGCCATGGCGTGATCGATCCGATGGGCCTCGCTCTCGAGAACTTCGATGCGGTCGGGCAATTCCGTACGACCGACAGCCGGGCGGCGAATGCGCCAATCGACGCGAGTTCTGTGCTTCCCAGCGGACTCCCCATCAATGGCCCGTCCGATTTGCGCGACTATCTCGCAAGCAATCCGGCAAAGTTCGCTCTGTCATTCACGGAGAAACTCATGATGTACGCGGTGAACCGTGAACTGGAATATTTCGATATGCCGCAGGTGCGGACGGTCGTCCGCTCCGCGGCCAAAGAGAATTACACGCTGTCTTCAATTGTTAAGGGTATCGTCCATTCCGACGCCTTTCTAAAACAGGCTCCTGCTCCCGCCCCGAAAGCGGCAGGGACGAAGGTGGCGGCAAGCAATAAATAGATGAGGGACAGCATTAATGCTGTCCCTAAGGAGAGAATTCCAATGTTCATTTTCAAGAAGCATATTTCTCGCAGAACAGTGATCAAGGGCGCCGGAGTGACATTGGCTCTGCCTTTCCTGGAGGCCATGGTTCCTGCTGCCACGGCTCTGGCGCAAACAGCCGCCAATCCGAAGTTGCGCGCAGGCTTCTTCTACATTCCTCACGGCGCCGTCCAGCACGACACCAAGTTCGGTCCTGAAGGGGATAAGTGGACGCCGAGCGGTTCCGGTGCCAGCTTCAAGCTGAACCGGATTACGGGACCGCTGGAGCCTTTCAAGAAGTATGTTTCGACGATTGGGAATCTCGACAACCCGGCAGGCGCGGGAGTGCACACCAAGAATCCTGGCACCTGGCTCTGCTGCAGTACTCCGTCCGCGACCATCGATCAGATCGTCGCCAAGAAGATCGGTCAGGACACAGCGCTTCCGACCCTGGAAGTATCTTCGGAAACCACGAGACAACAGGCAGCCGGCAATGGTGTAAGTACAGCGGCTACGATTTCGTTTCGGGATGCCAATACCCCGCTCCCGATGGAATACAACCCGAAGAAGGTCTTCAACACGTTATTCGGTTCGACCACGCTGAAGGAAAAGGTCTTGAATGCGCGGGAGTCCGACAGCCTCCTCGATCTCATCCTGGACCGCACGAAATCGTTCCAGAGCCAACTAGGCGCCGCGGATCGCGCCACCCTGGACGAGTACATCGAGAGCGTGCGTGAAATCGAACGACGCACGAGTATTGTCGCGTCCACCGACATCAGCAATATGAAGATTCCCGAGCGCCCGGTAGGAGTATTGGAAGACTTCGACAAGCAGGTCGATCTTCTCTTCGACCTGATCGCGATCGCCTATCAGGCCGACCTCACCCGCGTGTCATCCTTTGTCATGGTCGCTGAAGGTACGAATCAGACCTACAACCACATTGGTGTTCCCGATTCCTTCCACCCCATCTCGCACCATGCCAACGAACCGGACAAGATCGAAAGAGTGGTGAAAATCCAGACCTGGCACATGGACCGCTTTGCGAATTTCCTGAAGAGGATGGCGGAAATAAAGGATGGAGACGGTTCGTTGCTGGATCATTCGATCTTCCTTTATGGATCGAACATGGGCAACAGCGACAGGCACAGCAACTGGCCGATTCCGACGGTCGTCGTCGGCGGCGGTAACGGCAAGATGAAGCTGGGCGGTCAGCACCTCGAGCTCAAGCAGCGGAGCCCGCTGGCCAACGTGCACTTGACCCTGCTGAACAAGTTCGGAATCGAACAAGACAAATTTGCCGACAGCACCGGCATGATTTCAGAGCTGTAGGGACGCCTACAGGCCGGAGGTTAGATTGGATCGCAGAGAATTACTAAAAAGCGCGCTGGCGGGAACCATGGCGTTGGGTATCCCTTCCTTGCTTCGCGGACAAGCGGCGGCCTCCGGAGTTCGCCGCCTGACCGACAAACTCGCAGTAGTGGATGGCGGCGGAGGCAATGTCGTCGCTCTCTCTACGGGCGACGGTCTCTTTCTGGTAGACAGCGGCGTTGCCGGCAACGGGGACAAACTCGCGGCGGCGCTTAAGGGCGTTGCCGGGAACTCCAAGGTCAACATCCTCTTCAACACGCATTACCATCGCGAGCAAACCGGCAATAACGAATTGTTCTCCGCCAACGGCGCAAAGATCATCGCTCACGATCGTACGCGCCAATGGATGGCCAATGATTTCTGGCTTCCCGAAGAGAATCGGTATGAAAAGGCTCGGCCGAAGGCCTCCTGGCCGACCCAGACATTTTTCAATAAAGAGTCCATCAAGGTTGGCGCCGAACAGATCGATTACGGCTATCTGATCGATGCGCATACCGGCGGAGACGCTTATGTGTTTTTCAAGGATTCCAACGTCCTCGTTGTCGGCGACGTCGCGTCACCCGTAAAAGATCCGGAGCTGGATTGGATCACCGGCGGTTGGATCGGAGGACGCGTCGATGCGATGGATCTCTTGATCAAGATCAGCAACGACAAGACGATGTTCGTTCCGGGTACCGGTCCGGTGATGAGCCAGGCCGAGTTCAAAGCGGAACGCGAATTGATGGAGACCGTTCGGCAGCGGCTGTTCAAGCAAGTCCGATCGGGAGACGGCCCCAAGGATATGTTGGAAGGGGGCGTCCTGTCGGGACTCCCGCGCACCTGGAAGGATCCCTATAAGTTTCTTTATAGCGCCGCGAAAGGCCTGTGGGGGAACCACAACAAGCTGGATCCGGATGTTGTTTAATTTTTGGAGGAACGAGTGAAGCGTTTCATTCTTGCCATTATTTTTGCGGGTATTGCGGCAGCAGGCTCATTCGTGGCGCGGCCATTCATGGCGCAGGATCAGCCCGGCAAGCTGGCCAGGACGATTCAAGACGGAAAGCGCACCGCGGCGTTTGAGATGATCCGGGCGGGAGCCGACGTCAACGAGGCTCAGCCGGATGGGACTCGACCGGTTCACTGGGCGGTCTATCGCGTCGATCATGATTTGCTGGCGCTGTTGATCGAAAAGAAGGCCAAGGTGGACGTCACGAACGAGTTCGGTTACGCGCCGCTCTCGGAAGCCGTGAAGCAGGGCGATGCCCGCATGGTCAAGATGATCATGGACGCGGGATCCGGAACCGAAGCTCCTAACGCGGACGGCCAGACCGCGCTGATGATTGCCATCAGGAACGGGGATCTCGCGATCTTCCAGATGCTCATTGATGCCGGTGCGAAGGTCAACGTCGTGGAAAAGGTCCAGGACCAGACGCCGCTCATGTGGGCGGCGTCTGCCACCCGTAATGCGGGAGAAATGGTGAAGGTCCTGATCGCTAAGGGCGCCACCGTAAACGCTCGCGCCAGGTACAACGACTGGCCAAGTCAGATTACGTCGGAGCCTCGCGCCCAGTACCACGCGTATGGTGGCCTCACTCCGCTCACGTTCGCAGCACGCGGTGGCTGCCTGGCATGCGCCGAGGCGCTTGTCAGCGCCGGCGCCGATGTCAATCTGCCTACACCTGAAGGCGCCACTCCGATGATGGTTGCTCTCGAGAACAACAATAACGACGTCGCGAAATTTTTCCTGGAACATGGCGGCAATCCGCATCTCTGGGATGTGTATGGACGAACGGCACTCTACATTGCCGTCGATCGTGTGGGTGGTGCAGCCGCTGGCGGTGCAGCCCCAGGCGGTGGCGGGCGCGGCGGTGCGGGCGGCGCAGGCGGCGGGCGTGGTCCCGGAGCCCCCGGTGCCGGAGGTCCTGGAGGTCCTGCAGTTCCGGCTGTCCCCGGAGCGGGTCAACCCGGTGCGGGCGCTCCGCCTGCTGCCGGTGCTCAAGCGCCCGGCGGGCAAGGCGGCGGCAGAGGCGCTGGTGGGGGTCGGGGTGGCGGTGCTCCTCAGGCGGGACGCGGCGGCGGTGGCCCCGCTGGTGGCGGAGGCGCGCGTGGTGGTCCCGTCAATACGGTTTCGAGCACGGAGATCATCAACCTGTTGCTGGCGGCCGGTGTCGATCTGAATCCGCAACTCAATATGCGTCGTCCCAGCAATCAGGGAGGACGCTTCAGCGATCCGCTTCTCAGTTCAGGAACAACGCCGTTGCTGCGTGCACTGGTTGGCGGAAACATGGATGTCGCTCGACTACTGGTGCAGAAGGGCGCCAATCCGAACATCTATGGCATGGGGATCTCACCATTCCTGTATGCCGCCGGAATTACCAGTGGAACCTTTAACCCCACGCGTGGGGGTGCTGCTGGCACCGTCAATACGGAGCTTCTCGACCTCATGTTGCAGCATGGCGCCGACGTGAATGCCCAGGTGAGCGGAGCCGCCGACTATTCTGGGCGCATAGCCCGGGCACTCACTGGCGATCCCGTAAACACGGTATCCAATGAAGGGATGACGGCGCTTCACGTTGCCGCTCGATCCGGAAACACGAACCTCGTTGTCTACCTGCTGAATCATGGGGCGCGAACGGACATCAAAGATGCATCGGGGAGAACTCCTCTCGATGTGGTGAATGGAGTCGCTGCACTTCAGCCGGCTATATTTGCTGATGCGTCTGGAGTGGCTGCAAAAGCCAGTGCAGCGGCGGCTCCGACTCCTGCTCCCGCTCCTGCAGGCGCGGCGCCCGCACGAGGCGGCGGTGGCGGCGCGAGAGGCGGCGGCAATCCCGCGGCCGCACAGGAAATTCGCGCGCTGTTGCAGAAGTAAGATTGACCGCGGATGACGCGGATTAAAAACGGATTGCGCGGATGATTTTAGTAACATCCGCGCAATCCGTTTTTAATCCGCGTCATCCGCGGTTAAATTCACCAGATGGATGACCTCCGCCATCGAAAAACTCCCGCACAGATAGATCCTGAAGAATTCCGCGCTCTGGGGCATCAGCTCGTAGATCGCATCGCAAATCATTTCGAGACCCTTGCCGGACGCGGCGTGACTTCGGGAGAGTCCCCAGAGGCTTTGCGAAAGCTGCTGCGTGCAGATGAACCCCTTCCCCATGCGGGAAGTTCGCCGGGGCCGCTGCTGGACGAAGCGGCGGCCCTGGTGCTGGCTCACTCTCTCTTTAACGCCCATCCCCGCTTCTGGGGTTACATCACCGCAGGCCCTACAGGCATTGGTGTCCTTTCGGAATTGCTCGCCGCCGCAGTGAATCCCAATGTCTGCATTTGGAAGCTGGCACCCATGGCCACGGAAATTGAAAGGCAGACGGTTCGGTGGATCGCGGAGTTCATCGGTTATCCCGTCGATTGTGGAGGCCTGCTGGTGAGTGGCGGCAACATGGCGAACTTCATTTGTTTTCTTGCCGCGCGCCGTGCAAAGGCGCAGTGGGATGTACGCCAATCCGGACTTGCATCCAGGGATGCCCGAACACTACGGATTTATGCTTCCGCTGCGACGCACACCTGGATACAGAAAGCTGCCGACCTGTTCGGTCATGGGACCGAAGCCATTCGCTGGATTGGCGTGGACCATCATGATCGTCTCGATCTCGAAGCGTTGAGGCGGCAGGTGGATTTCGATCGTTCTCATGGAGATCAACCGTTCCTCGTGGTCGGCAATGCAGGGACCGTTGGCAGCGGAGCCGTGGACCCATTGCCCGAGATGGGTGCCTTTTGCCGCGACGGCGGTTTGTGGTTTCACGTCGACGGCGCTTATGGTGGGTTTGCCGCGCTTGTGAACGGTGCCCCACCGGACCTTGCGGGACTGAGCGATGCGGACTCCGTCGCTGTCGATCCCCATAAATGGTTGTATGCGCCGCTCGAGTGCGGTTGCGCTCTCGTTCGACGTCCGTCGGACCTGTTTCATGCGTTTGTCTATCATCCGACGTACTATCACTTTGAAGATAGCGTCACGAACTACCTCGACTCCGGGATGCAAAACTCTCGCGGATTTCGCGCGCTGAAAGTCTGGATGGCGCTCCGACAGATCGGCCGCGACGATTATCGAAAGATGATCGGCGACGATATCCGTCTCGCTCAGCATCTTCATCGACTCCTGGACGCGCATCCAGAATTTGAAGCCTTGTCGTGCGGCCTGAGCATCACGACGTTTCGATATGTCCCGCTGGGGATATCTGCGACGGACGCCGACCTCGATCGATTGAATGCTGCGATCCTCACGCAGATCGAGAACGGCGGGGAAGCTTTCGTGTCCAATGCCGTCGTGAATGGGAAGTTTGCGCTGCGGGCGTGCATCGTGAACTTCCGGACATCGCTGGAAGACGTCGAGGCCCTCCCCGGCATCGTCGCTCGCCTCGGGCGAGAGCTTCAAAAAAAGATGGGTTTCGAGTAGTCTGACCCCGAAATTCCCCAGGAGGACATATATGACCGGGATTGTCATCGCAATCGCCGCAGTAATGGCAGCGGCCCAGGTTCCACCGGACATCGCCGCGCAGCTGAGACAGATCGGAACAGGAGTCTGCGTTCCGGAAACGGCAAAGATCTACGCTCCCCTGCAGCAGCACGAGCCCTATAAAGGAGTGACTGTTGTTCGTGACATTCCCTACGCGCCAGATCCGAGAACAATCATGGACGTGTTCGCTCCCGAGAAAGGTGGCGGCAATCGACCTGTGTTGATTTACGTTTCGGGCGGCGGCGGAGACAAAAGAGTATCCGGGCCGGACGGTGACGCGTTCTACGACAACATCATGTTGTGGGCCCTGAAGAATGGAATGACCGGCGTGAACATGCAGCGTCGCGGCGGTCTGGGTGGCGGAGGGCTCGCCTGGGACGAACCGGCTAAGGACGTGGGTCGCGTCGTCGAATGGGTGCGGGCGAACATTAAGATGTACAAGGGCAACCCCAACCGCATTTTTCTCTGGGCCGATTCCGCAGGCAATGGTCCGGTCAGCACCTATGGGGCTCATCCGGAAATTCACGGCGCGAATGGCGCGGCGGTTAAAGGCATCGTCCTGATGTCCCCACCGAATTTCAACATCCTGCCCGAAACTGCTCCGGCTCCCGCTCGTGGCGCAACTCCGGACGCGAGTGGTCGCGGATCGCTGAGCACGACTTGCGGCCGTCCTCCCGGTGAAGCTCGTGGAGGCGCTCCGCGCGGTGGTGGTGGACGCGATGGGCGCGGTGGAGGAGGTGCCCCTGGTGCGGCCGCGCAGCCTGTGGATGCCGCTACGCAGTTATCGCGATCGAATCTGCCTGGTCTCTCAAAAGGAAAGATCGCCGTATTTCTCGGATGGGGAGAAATCGATTCGGCCAACATCTGGGTGTTCGATGAGGCTCTAAAGAATGCGCTGTGCAAGGCGGGACGATGCCCGACTTCGGCCGTGTTCAAGGATCACAGTCACGTGTCGCTGGTTTTTTCGCCCAACACGAAAGATGACTCCGTGACCGGACCGATTCTTAAGTGGATGAAGAGCGTGAAGTAGGGGACCTTTCTACTGCTCTCTTCTCGAGCATCACGGGATCGCCAACGCGGATGATCCCGCCTCGTTCGACATCGGCGTTGAGCGCCAGTTTGCCGTCGAATCGCTCGACGATGTCGCGCAGCACGCCGGGATCGACCTCCATTGTGTCGGGATCGACGGTCGTCATGTGACAGCGTCCGCGCAGCGAATCCAGCCGGATGATCGCGTCACGAATATGCAGCCGCCCGCCCGGCCAGTCCCGTTCGGCCAGCCCGTCGACGCCGGCGATCACGATGTTCGGGCGAAGGCGGCGAACATCGCGTCCGAAAGCAGCAACAGCGCCGTCAGTGGCGACCAGCAGCGGGAGGATGTCGAAGCGATCGAGACCCTCCCACGCCTCAAGCCGCGCATCAGCACCAGCGGCGTGTTGAATAAGGGCGAGAGCCTCGGGGCTGTTCCACGCATGGCCGTCAATTCGTGGACGTCCGTGGGCATCGAGCGTGCCGTGCAAACCGAGAAGCCGATACTGCCGCCGAGATGTACGGACGCCTTCCGGTCCACGCACCCGCAGGACGCGGTCGCCAGGAATTCCGCTGGGTCCAATGGCGGCTATTGACAGCGGTTCTCCCGCCAATGATTTCACCGGATAGCGCCAGAGTTCTGCAACGTGCATCATCCCCTTGAGATGCCGCGGCGATCGGAGTGTGACAAGACTGAGCCTTGTCACAGAAAATGTGCGGCGGCATCTCAAGATGCAGGTGAACGTTTTAGGAAGGAGAATCAAAGATGTCCGAGAGTAAAGAAAGCCTGCACATTGCTTGCGCGTCGATCGTGCCAGACTGTCCGTTCACTGCCAGCGCGGCGACCGAGGAAGAGTTGTTGAAGAAGGTGGCGGCTCACGCCGCGCACGATCATCGGATTGAGGAGGTTTCACCGGAGTTGGTGGCCACGATTAAGGCGGCGATCAAGAGTCGGTAGGTGTCAGTGAGTACGAACGTTCCCACGTCTGAACCGAGCGATGAGCTACTCGCCGAGCGGGCCGCAGGGGGGGATAACTCTGCTTTCGAAACGATCGTTGAGAGGTTTCAGGCGCGTGTCTTTCGTCTGGCGTGTCGGCTGACGACCGAAACCGATGCGCCCGACGTGCTGCAGGAAACATTCCTGCAGGCATATCGGCACCTGCCGTCATTCCGCGGCGAGTCGCAGTTCGGCACGTGGCTCTACCGCATCGCGATGAATGCCGCTCTGATGCATCGTCGCGCGAAGGCTCGACGGCCGTCGGATCCTCTCGATGGCTTTCTGCCTCGATTCGATGATCAGGGAAGACACGCAGCCACGCCTGCAGAACTCCAAGTCGTGTCGCGCGCTGACGAACTCCTGGACCGTCAGGTTCTGGCGGAAAAGGCCCGGGAGGGGATCGACAGGATGCCCGACATCTATCGTGATGCGTTTGTGCTCAAGGATCTTGAGGAGATGTCCACGGCGGATGTGGCGCGCGCTCTCGACATCGAACCCGCGGCAGTGCGACAACGTGTGCATCGCGCGCGGCTAATGCTTCGCGGATTTCTCAGCGATCTCATGGGGGTGAAGTCATGAAGGAGATCGCCTGTGTCTCCGGCGTGGAACTACTGATGGACTACCTGGAAGGCGTGCTCCCTGCCGATGTGCAGGCTGCGCTCGAGGCTCATGTGGAGGGATGCGCTCGCTGTGCTGCGTTCGTCGCGTCCTATCGCGCGACACCCCGGATTCTGCGTGAAGCGACGGCATCGAGGCTCCCAGACGATGTCGAGGCTTCACTGAAGTCTTTCGTTCAACGGATTCTGAGGAATAAATAGGGACGTACCCCAATTTCCGTGAAGGAAATCGGGATACGTCCCTATTTATCTACTGCTGTCCGCGTTGACCGCGACCGGCTGGTGCGGCGGGTGTAGCGCCAGGTTCTTCGGCATCCGCGGCCCCTCGTGCCCCCCGACCCCCTCGGCCGCCAGCGCCACGGCCGCCCGGCGCTGGCAATGCGTACGCCACCAATTGCGCCGTTGTTCCGGTCTGCGCATTTGCACCGGCGGCCACGAGGATGAACTGGCGACCCTGATGGATGTAGCTCATCGGAACCGCCGTCTGCATTCCCGGCATGGGAATCTGCGCAATGTCTTCGCCGGTTTTCTTGTCGTAGGCGTGGAGTACGGGATCTGTGCCATCCCCGGCAAAGAGCAGTGTCTTCGTCACGAGGAGGCCGACGTTTCGCGCGCTACCGGTTTTGGGAATGTTCAGCCCCTGGAGCAACGCATGGTTTTTCACATTCGCCGGCGTATCTCCATTTGCGATCTGCCACGCGATCTCCCCTTTGTTCATGTCGTAGGCGGTGATTCGACCATACGGAGGCTTCATGATGCTCAAGCCCTGAAGGTTTGGAAACTGCGCTCCGCCACCAGTAACGTAATCGAATGGAGGAAGTGCGGGATTTGCGGGCGGCGCATTCGGTGCCGGCGTATTCGGACGCAGCGCGATCACATAGGGCGATGTTGCGGACGTCACGTAGACAAAGCCCGTCTCCGGATCGGCCCTGCCGCCCCACCAATTCGTGCCGCCGAAAAACATGACGGCTCCGCGTGTGCCGTCGGGCGCGTTCGCCAGTGATCCCGGAAGGAACATGTCGCCGTAGCGCAGGTTGGAAGCCTTCAATGCCGCAAGCGCTTGCTGCTTCAATTCCGGTGTGAAGTCGATCAGGTCGCTCTCCTTCAGACTTTGCTGACCGAAGGCCGGAGGTTTCGAAGGAATGGGTTGCGTGGGCGAGGTCCATTCTCCGGGAACGTCTGTCTGCTTGACTGGAACTTCCGGCATTGGCCAGACGGGTTGTCCGTTTGTGCGATCGAAGACATAGGTAAAAGCCTGCTTGCCGGTCTGCACTACAGACTTGATAGCGCGTCCGTTCACATTGATGTCGAGCAGGATCGGCGCCGGCGGCATGTCGTAGTCCCAGATGTCGTGATGGACCAGCTGCTGGTGCCAGACCCTCTTGCCTGTTTTGATCTCGATGCACACCAGTGAATTCGAAAAGAGATTCGAACCCTTCCTGTGACCGCCATAAAAGTCGTTGGTTGCGTCCTCGATGTTCAGATAGGCGTAGCCCAGTTCGTCGTCGGTGGAGAACGGTCCCCAAACGCCGGTGTTGCCGGTGTAATCGGCGGATCCGTCCAGCCACGTGTCATAACCGAACTCGCCCTTTCGCGGGATCGTGTGAAACACCCACAGCTTCTTTCCCGTGCGCGCATCGAAGCCCATCACGTCGCCCTTGACGTTCTTATACGAAGGGGAATTCGGTGTTAGCGCCGGCCCAACCATAATGACGCCGTTGGAAATGACAGGAGGGGAACTGTTCCCGATCCGCCCGATGATGTCGCCGGTGAAATCCAGATCCAGAGCTTCAAAGAGATCGACCGTTCCATTTTGTCCGAAGCTGGGAACCGGGACACCGGATTTCAGGTCGAGTGCGACGAGCCGGAAGCCCGGCGTGATCGTGACGATGCGTTCTTCCGCCCCATCTTTCCAATACGCCACCCCACGGGCATAGGTGCGCGCGGCCCGCGTTTCGCGATCGTCTTGAGGAGGCCGCCATGTCCACAGCGTCTCGCCCGTGCCCGGATCGGCAGCCACGATGGTGCGTCTCGGGCTGAGCGGGAAATAAAGGATTCCGTTCACCATGATCGGAGTGACTTCGGTGTTGGTGGCTCCGAAGTTGTCGAACTTCCAGCTCCATGCAATCTGCAGGTTCTTGACATTATCGCGGTTGATGAGATCGGCCGGCGAGTAACCTGTGCTTCCATTCTCCGCGGAGTAGGCGGGCCATTGGCCTTCGCGCGCGCCTTTTTGCGCGACGAGCGGCAGAACCAACAGAATCGCGAGAATCAGCAAACCTGGAACGGCGTATCGAAAGGTTCGTGACATGTGTTTTTCCTCCGGATGCGTTAAGGAATTCTAGCCGGTTTGTTACTTTGTTGCAGCCGGCGGTCGGACCGGGAATCCGCAATTCGGAACAGTACACACGGTCAGGCTGTGAACGAATCGAAGCTTTCCGGCTTCGACGCGAAAGAGATGAGAGTCGGGCACGCTGCTCGGCCATCGGATGAAACCGACAACAGCGCCGGTCTCCGGGTCCGCGATGAAACGGCGGTTCGTCAGTTTCATCCCACTGGGCACGCCGACATTGCAGCTGTCTTCGGGCTGGCCCCGGCCGGTTCGGATGCCGCCTTCGAGGCGATTGCATGGCGTCCCCCACGGCACCTTCACGCTGTTATCGTCGAAGACGTCGAAGTAGGCGTTCGCGGCGCCAATCAGTGTTTGGCGGCTGTCGCGAGAGGCCGCGGGAATGGGACTCCAGTTTTCGGTTGGGGAAAACTTCAAGTAGTTGTCGGCGTTGAAAAGCCAGTCATCGGCATCTGTAACTAAGGTTTCGAGTTCGGAAATTCGTCGATTCAAAACCTTGGTGCGGACTCCAAGAACATACGGATGACTCTTGTCCGTAACGATAACTTCGGTGAATGTTTCGCAGATCATGGTGTCGAGCAGGCTGCGGTTGAAGTCGATCTTGAGTGCGCTCGTGACGATGCTTTTGCCGAGAGGCGTATCGACCGTGTTCTCGATGTATTTCGCGCCCGTCGCCAAGGGCAAGGCCGCAGGATTTCCGCTTCGCTGCGCGGCTAAATAACCATCCACCGCCGACTGCAGGTCCGCGCGCGTGCACGTACCCTGCGCGAAAGCGGGTGTCGAGAGGATGGGGCTGATCCAAAGGACGAGAAGGCTAAGACCGATAGACCGTGTCATGGATAACCTCACGATGGTTCCTTGATGTGACCGCGGGAGATTATATATGTCGCGACAGACTGAAACACACGATTGGGCGTCTCTGTCTCCTCGCACCCCTCACGGTGCGCGTTTTTCAATCAAATGCTTAACCCGGGGTGGCTCGCTATCGCTCGCTCACCCCGGGCTAATTTCCTGTCACGCCTCCGGCGTGAAAGACGCGGCGCGAAGGCTGACCTCCAACTCCAGCAACCGCTTTTTCCGCCATAGCCCACCGCCATAGCCGGTCAGATCGCCATTCGCTCCAATCACGCGGTGGCACGGAATAAGGATCGCAATCCGGTTATCCCCATTCGCTCGCGCCACCGCACGCACTGAACGCGGCGCGCGCAGCGCGACGGCGATATTCGTATAGGAGACAGTGCTCCCGTAGGGGATCTCCCGCAGCTTCTCCCAGACGGACTGCTGGAAATCGCTTCCCGGCACAACCAGTGGGACGGTGAACTGCTGCAGCGTTCCTGCAAAATACTTTTCCAGCTCGGACTTCAGCTGTTCCAGTATCGGATTTGACGCAGCCAGAAAGAACGCATTGAACCGCTTGCGAACCCGGCGAAGTTGGAGTTCCAGCTTGCGGCGGTCGGCGAATTCAAGTAAGCAGACGGCGTTCTCTGTAGCCCCGGCGAGCATCGGGCCGAGCGGCGTCACGATGCGCGTCAGATGCACGACCGTGGCATCCTTTGCCGTTGTTGGGTTCGTGCCGAGTGCATTGCGGAATGCTTCGTTGAATCCGCTGAGCGAGTCGTATCCGTGATCAAGGGCCGAGGCCACCACCGACGTTCCGCGTCGAATCTGATCCAACGCGAGTCCGAGCCGGCGCGCCCGGGCGTAGGCATGAAATGTCATGCCATGGTGTTTCTGGAACCATCGCCGGACGCGATCCGGATCGACCTTGAGCGCGCGAATATCGGCGTCTGACCATCTGGACTCGTGAGCCTGATCGACGGCTGTCAGCAGAGGTTTCAGCCACTCGGGGGCTTCGCCTTCACGCTCCATCGGCCGGCACCGTTTGCACGGGCGGAATCCCGCGTAGAGCGCATCCCGCGTTGTTGCAAAAAACTCCAGCTGATCCTCACGCGGTGTTCGTGCCGGGCAGCCTACTCTGCAGAAAATGCCTGTGCTTCGGACCCCGGTGAAAAAAACGCCCTGATAGCTGCTGTCCTTCGCGAGGAAGGCTCGAATCAATTCCCGACGCTCCGGCAAAGTCTCTGTACTCATGGTGTGAGACTACTTCGTCGCTGCAATGCTCTCCACCGGAAAATTGGCAGTAATCTGTTAGAAATCATGCCGGACTGCTACTACCTGTAGTGAATGAGTAGGGAAGACTTATACGCTGAGGCAGACTCTACCTTCGGTGCGGCGATCGAACGCTTAGCTCGCGGATACGAACGGGATCCAGACAGAGCGTCGGATCTGGTCCAGGAAATCCATATCGCCTTGTGGCTGAGCCTTTCGCGCTTTGAAGGCCGTTGCTCGCTTCGGACCTGGGTTTATAGGGTTGCGCACAACACCGCGATGTCGAAGTCCATCCGCCGTGAGGCAAATAGGCCCCTGATGCTGAGCTTCGACGCGGACCTGGAATCTTTTGGGCTCTCCTCTCCGTTCACCGGTGAAACG
>Ga0111538_10001839_pt1 | contig 29721 bp, 27 predicted proteins | sample SoiMethybrSBSTD1_FD_79669 | JGI IMG/M metagenome (GOLD analysis project Ga0111538, IMG submission 79669) | Bulk soil microbial communities from a Populus tree surrounding site in Tennessee, USA - Soil MetaG P. TD hybrid SBSTD1 (version 2)... | ecosystem: Environmental > Terrestrial > Soil >... | reverse complement strand
CGTCGGACACGGACTCCGCAGCAGTGTCGATGACGCCCAGCGCCGCGGCGCGCTCCAGCGCCTCGGGGTTGCGGTCCACGCCGATGAGCGTGGCCACCCCGCCGGCGCGACGCAGCGCCAGCGCGAAGGACCCGCCGATGAGGCCCACGCCGACGATGGCCACGCGCTTGAGGCGGCGCATCAGGGCTCCAGCGTGTTGCGCAGCGTCGCCGCGAGAGCGGCGAGGAAGCGCTCGTTGTGCTCGGGCAATCCCACGGTGACGCGCAGGTAATCGGGCAAGCCATAGCCCGCGATGGGGCGCACGATCACGCCCGCGGCAAGGAGCTCGCCGTACACACGCCCCATGTCCGGGCCGATGCGCACGGTGATGAAGTTGGCGCGCGAAGGGATGTATTCCAGCCCGAGGCGCGCGAGCCCCGCCGCAAGCTGCTCCAGGCCGGCGGCGTTCACCGCGCGGCTGCGCTCGATGAATTCGGTGTCGCCGAGCGCGGCGCACGCGGCCACCATGGCCAGGTGGTTCACGTTGAACGGCTGGCGTACCCGATTCATGATCTCGATCACGTCGGGATGGGCGATGCCGTAGCCCACGCGCAGCCCCGCGAGCCCATAGGCCTTCGAAAGGGTGCGCGAGATGACGAGGTTGGGATAGCGCGCGAGCCAGCCGGGGGTCGGGCTCCTCAGGCCATCGGGGAGGTACTCCTCGTATGCCTCGTCCAGCACCAGCAGCACGGAGGGCGGCAGCCTCCGCGCCAACGCCTCGATTTCCGGCCAGGGGCTGAAGGTGCCCGTGGGATTGTTCGGGTTGGCGAGGAAGACGATGCGCGTGTCCTCGCGCACTGCGCGGGCCATCGCCTCGAGGTCGTTGCCGAGTTGGCGTGCCGGCACCTCGAGCCCGGTGGCCCCGATCGCCTGCACCACGAGCGGATACACCATGAACGCGTGCTGCGAGTACACCGCCGAGTCGGCGGGACGCAGGAACGCGCGACCCACCAGTTCCAGCACGTCGTTCGAGCCGTTGCCGAGCACGAGGTTCTCGGGCGACACGCCCAGGCGCGCGCACAGGGCGCGCTTGAGCTCGTAGCCGCTGCCGTCGGGGTAGTAGTTGAGGCTGCCGAGCGCGCCGCGAATCGCGTCCACCGCCTTCGGCGAGGGTCCCAGCGGGTTCTCGTTCGACGCCATCTTGAGGATGGACTCCTCGGCGATGCCGAGCTCGCGCGCGGTCTCCGCGATCGGCTTGCCGGGAACGTAGGGGGCGATCGCGCGCACGTTCGGTGGCGCGAGGTCGCGCAGGGAGAAGTCCTTCGCGTTCATCTCAGATCACCGCGGCGGGATAGGAGCCGAGCACCTTGATGTAGCCGGCGATGCGCCCGACGTCCGCGAGCGCCTCGGCCACCTGCGGGTCGTCGCGGTGCCCCTCGATGTCGACGAAGAAAAGGTACTCCCACAGCGCCTCGCGCGAGGGACGCGACTCGAACTTGGTCATCGAGACACCGCGCGAGGCGAAGGGCGTGAGCATCTCGTACACGGCACCGGCGCGATTCTTCGCCGACAGCACCATGGAAGTCTTGTCGCGCCCCGAGGGCGCGGGCTGGTAGTCCCCGAGCACGAGGAAGCGGGTGGTGTTGTTGGGCTCGTCCTCGATGTTGGGCTCGAGGATGGTGAGCCCGTAGTGCGCGGCCGCGGCCTCGCCCGCGACGGCGGCCGAGGCCGGCTCCTCGGCGGCGCGGCGCGCCGCCTCGGCGTTGCTCGCCACGGCGACGCGCTCGGCATGCGGCAGCTTCGCGTTCAGCCACTCGTGGCACTGGCCGAGGGACTGGCCGTGCGAGAACACGCGGCGGATGTCGCCGAAGCTGGCCGGCGGCACCTTCGCCATGAGGTTGTGGTGGATGCGCACGATCACCTCGCCGCATACGCGCATCGGCGTGCGCGGCATGAGGTCGAGCGAGCGGCCCACCGCGCCTTCGGTCGAGTTCTCCACCGGCACCACGCCGAAGTCCGCGGCGCCCGACTCCACCGAACGGAACACCTCGTCGATCGAGGGCGCCGGCAGACCGACGGCGCCGTGGCCGAAATGCTTCATCGTCGCGCTCTCGCTGAACGTTCCGCGCGGGCCGAGGTAGGCCACGGTGATGGGACGCTCGAGCGCGAGGCAGGCCGACATGATCTCGCGGAACAGCAGCGCGATCGTCTCGCCCGAGAGCGGCCCGCGGTTCGCCTCCTTGATCCGGCGCAGCACCTGTGCCTCGCGCTCGGGCCGGTAGGCCTGGCCCACCTTGAGCGTGCCGATCTCGCGGGCGAGACGCGCGCGCTCGCTCAGCGCCTCGAGGATGCGCAGGTTCACCTCGTCGATGCGGCCGCGCAGCCGCTCGAGCTCCGTGTCGCTCACGCGCCTTGCGCCTGGCCGAGCGGCAGCGACCGCACCGAGAGCACGCCGTGGATGCGGCCGATGCGCGCGACCAGTTCCGGGGCGGCGGCGCTGTCGAGGTCGACGAGCGTGTACGCCATGTCCCCGCGGGACTTGTTGACCATGTTGTGGATGTTGAGGCCGGCTTGAGCCATCGTAGTCGAAATCTGTCCCAGCATGTTGGGCACGTTGGCATTCGCGATCGCGATTCGATGCTCCGATTCGCGCGCCATCTCGACGTTCGGGAAATTGACGGCGTTGCGAATCGTGCCGTGCTCGAGGAACTCGCGCAGCTGGTCGACCACCATGGTCGCGCAGTTTTCCTCGGCTTCCTCGGTCGAGGCGCCGAGGTGCGGCAACGCCAGCACGCCGGCATTGCCCTGGAGGCGCGCGCTGGGAAAGTCGGTCACGTAACGCCCGAGCCGCCCCGAGGCGAGCGCGTCCACCACCGCCTGGTCGTCCACCACGCCCTCGCGCGAGAAGTTGAGCAGCACGAGCCCGCGCCGCGCGGCGGCGAGGCGCTTCGCATCGACGAGATGGCGCGTGTGCTCCAGCAGCGGCACGTGCAGCGTCGCGAAGTCCGAGCCCTTGAGGACCTCCTCGATGCTCTGCGCCTTGCGCACCGAGGCGGGCAGGCGCCACGCGGCGTCCACCGTGATCTCGGGGTCGTAGCCCATCACCCTCATCCCGAGCCGGATCGCGGTGTCGGCCACGAGCCCGCCGATCGCGCCCAGCCCGATCACGCCCAGCGTGCGCCCGGGGAGCTCGATGCCCGCGAACTGCTTCTTGCCGTCCGCGACGCGCTTGTCGAAATCCGCGCCGGGCGCGAGCTGCGCGACGTAGGCCGCCGCCGGCACGAGGTTGCGCGCGGCCGCGAGCATGGCCGCGAGCACGAGCTCCTTCACCGCGTTGGCATTGGCGCCGGGTGCGTTGAACACCGGGATGCCCCGCCGGCTCGCTTCGTCCACGGGAATGTTGTTCACCCCGGCGCCGGCGCGCCCGATCGCCTTCACCGACGGCACCAGCTCGGCGGGCGTGAGCACGTGCGAGCGCATGAGCAGCGCATCGGGATCGGCCAGGCCCTTGCCCACCTGGTAGAGCGGCGCGGAGAAACGCTCCAGGCCGCTGGCCGAGATTGCGTTGTAGACGGCGATGCGAAAGGGCACGGGGTCCCGTCAGGCGCGCTTGCGGCGGAACTCTTCCATGTACTCGACCAGCGCCTCGACGCCCTCGGACGGCATGGCGTTGTAGATCGACGCGCGCATGCCGCCCACCGAGCGATGGCCCTTCAGCTGCGACAGGCCGCGCGCCTCGGCACCCTCGAGGAACGCCGCGTCGAGCGCCGGATCGCGCAGCGTGAACGGCACGTTCATGCGCGAGCGGTCCTCTTTCGCGACGGGATTGGCGTAGAAGTCCTGCGAGTCGAGGTAGGCGTAGAGCCGCTTCGCCTTGGCGATGTTGGCGCGCTCGATCCCGGCAAGGCCGCCGCGCTCGAGCAGCCATTTGAAGGTAAGGCCCGCAAGGTAGAGCGAGAACGTGGGCGGCGTGTTGAGCATGGAGTCGTTCTTCGCCTGGATCGCGTAGTTGAGGACGTCGGGCGTCTCCTTCATCGCGCCGCCCAGGAGGTCTTCACGCACGATCACCACCACGAGCCCGGCGGGCCCGATGTTCTTCTGCGCGCCGGCGTAGATGACGCCGAACCTCGACACGTCGATCGGCCGCGAGAGGATGTGGGACGACATGTCCGCGACCAGGGGCGTGGCGCCGGTGTCCGGAGTGAACGGAAATTCGACCCCGCCGATCGTCTCGTTGGTGCAGACGTGGAGATAGGCCGCGTCGGACGAGCGCTTCCACGCCGGTTGCTTCGGCACGTAGGTGAAGTTGCGGTCCTCGCTCGAGGCCACGACGTTCACCTGCGCGAACTTGCGCCCCTCGGCGATCACCTTCTGCGACCACACGCCCGTGTTCACGACGTCGATCACCTTGCCGCCGCGCAGCAGGTTCATCGGCACGGCGGCGAACTGCGCCGTGGCCCCGCCCTGCAGGAAGAGCACCTTGTAGCTCGCGGGAATGGCCAGGAGCTTGCGCAGGTCGGCCTCGGCCTCGGCGGCGATGGCGACGAACTCCTTGCCGCGATGGCTCATCTCCATCACGGACATGCCGGCCTGGTGCCAGTTGACCAGCTCCCACTTGGCCTTCTCCAGCACTTCGACCGGCATGGTGGCCGGCCCCGCGCCGAAGTTGAAGATGCGCGCGGCCGGCTTGGTGCTAGTGGCGCGTCGGACCGCCCTCGCCGGGCTCTTCGCCGGGCGCGTGACCTTCCTCGCCGCCTTCTTCACCGGCGGCGCCTTCGCCGCCTGCCTCTTCGCCTTGCGCTTCACCGTGGTTGCCGCCGTTGCCGTTTTCGCCATTTTCGTCGTCGCGGTCGAGGATGCACTGCAGGCCCGAGAGCTTCTCGCCCTCGCCCAGGTTGATGAGCGTGACACCCTGCGTGGAGCGGCTCATCTCGCGGATCTCGTTGACGCGCGTGCGGATCAGCACGCCGCCCGAGGTGATCAGCATGATCTCATCCTCCGGCGACACCAGCGTCGCGGCGACCACCTTGCCGTTGCGCTCCGAGGTCTGGATCGCGATCATGCCCTGCGTGCCGCGCCCGTGCCGCGTGTACTCGGCGATCGGCGTGCGCTTGCCGTAGCCGTTCTCGGTGGCCGTGAGCACGCTCTGGCTCTCGTTCTCGGCCACGAGCAGCGCGATCACCCTGCCTCCCTTGGTGAGGTTCATGCCGCGCACGCCGCGGGCGCCGCGGCCCATGGGGCGCACGTCGTTCTCGTCGAAGCGCACCGCCTTGCCCTCGTCGGAGAAGAGCATCACGTCGTGCTTGCCGTCGGTGACGGCCACCCCGACCAGGCAATCGCCTTCGTCCAGGTCCACCGCGATGATCCCCGACGGGCGCGGGCGCGAGTAGTCGGCGAGCGAGGTCTTCTTCACCACGCCTTCCTGGGTGGCGAAGAACACGAAGCGGTCTTCGCGGAACTCGCGCACCGGCAGGATCGCGTTGATGCGCTCGTCGTCGTCCATCTTGAGGATGTTCACGATCGGCTTGCCGCGCGAGGTGCGGCTGCCCTGCGGCACCTCGTAGACCTTGATCCAGTAGACCTTGCCCTTGTTCGAGAAGCACAGCACGTAGTCGTGCGTGTTGGCGATGAACAGCTTCTCGATGAAGTCGTCCTCGCGCGTGGCCGCCGCCTGCTTGCCGCGCCCGCCGCGCTTCTGCGACCGGTATTCGGCCAGCGGCTGCGACTTGATGTAGCCCGCGTGGGAGAGCGTCACGACCACGTCCTCGGGCGCGATCAGGTCCTCGAGCTGCAGGTCGGCGCCGTTCACCACGATCTCGCTGCGGCGCTCGTCGCCGAACTCGCGCTTGATCTCGGCCAGCTCCTCGCTGATGATCGCCGAGACGCGCTCCGGGCGCGACAGGATGTCGAGCAGGTCCTCGATCGTCGCGATCACCTCGCGGTACTCCGACAGGATCTTGTCCTGCTCGAGGCCCGTGAGCCTCTGCAGCTGCATCTCGAGGATCTTCTGCGCCTGGGGCTCGGAGAGCCGGTAGCCGCCCGAAGACAGGCCGAACTCCTTCGGCAGGCTCTCGGGGCGGTAGAGGTCGGCGGCGGAACGCTGCAGCATCTGCTCGACCAGCGTCGAGCGCCACTCGCGCCCCATGAGCGCTTCCTTGGCCGCCGCGGGCGTGGCGGCCGCCTTGATGAGCGCGATCACCTCGTCCACGTTGGACAGCGCCACCGCGAGGCCTTCCAACACGTGCGCGCGATCGCGTGCCTTCCTCAGGCTGTAGGCCGTGCGGCGCGTGACCACCTCGCGCCGGTGGCGCAGGAACGCTTCCAGCAGCTGCTTCAGGTTCAGCACGCGCGGCTGGCCGTCGACCAGCGCGACCATGTTCATGCCGAACGTCTCCTGCATCTGCGTGAGCTTGTACAGGTTGTTCAGCACGATCTCGGGGACTTCGCCGCGCTTCAACTCGATCACGATGCGCATGCCGCCCTTGTCGGACTCGTTGCGCAGGTCGGCGATGCCCTCGATGCGCTTCTCGCGCACCAGGTCGGCGATCTTGATGAGCAGCGCGTCGCCGCCCACCTGGTACGGCAGCTCGTCGACGATGATCGCCTGCTTGCCGGCCTTGTCGGAGTCCTCGACGTGGGTGCGCGCGCGCATCACCACGCGCCCGCGACCCGTGCGATAGCCCTCCTTCGCGCCGGCGGTGCCGTAGATGATTCCCGCCGTGGGGAAATCGGGCGCCGGCACCAGGCGGATCAACTCCTCGATGTCGATCGCGGGATCCTTCAGCAGCGCGAGCGCCGCAGCGACCACTTCACCGAGGTTGTGCGGCGGGATGTTGGTCGCCATGCCCACGGCGATGCCGGCCGAACCGTTGACCAGCAGGTTGGGAAACTTGGCCGGCAGGACCGAGGGCTCGACCTCCTTGCCGTCGTAGTTCGGCACGAAGTCGACGGTGTCCATGTCGATGTCGGCAAGCAACTCGCCGGCGATCTTCTGCAGGCGCGACTCCGTATATCGGTAGGCCGCGGGGGAGTCGCCATCGACCGAGCCGAAGTTGCCCTGCCCGTCGATCAGCACGTAGCGCATCGAGAAGTCCTGCGCCATGCGTACCAGCGATTCGTAGGTGGCGGTGTCGCCGTGCGGGTGGTACTTGCCGAGCACGTCCCCGACCACGCGCGCGCACTTCACGTAGGGCCGGTTCCACACGTTGTTGGCTTCCTGCATCGCGAAAAGGATGCGGCGGTGGACTGGCTTCAACCCGTCCCGGACATCCGGCAGCGCCCGGCCGACGATCACGCTCATTGCATAGTCGAGATAGGAGCGGCGCATCTCCTTCTCGAGGCTGATCGGGTGGGTTTCCTTGGCGAATTGTTCCATGTAAGTGCTTGTTTTAGCTCTTAAATTTCGATGCGGGCAAACAGAAATTCTAGCACAGGCGGCGGGCACTTGCCACCGCCCCGGGTGATCCAAGCCCTTGTGGTAAAAAAGCAACTCGGCGGGAGCAGACTGTTGCTAAAAGCCCCACTTTTGGTTGTCGAAGGGAAGGGCCTTTGTGTATGATGCTGCGAGCAAGTTCGGCTTGAGCCTCAGACAAAAAAGCCCCCATCAAACAATCATCCAAATCCTCTTGGGAGTACCGAATATGAAGATTTCCTCGCTTGGGCTGACGCTTTGCGCGATGGCGCTGGCCGCGGGTTCGGCATCCGCAAATGTCGGCCCGAATCTGGAGGACGCGTCGGGCAAGGCGGTGAAGGACGCTTCCGGTGCCTGCGTGGTGACCTCGGGTCGCACGCTGCCCGAGTGCCAGCCGGCACGTGAGGCTCCGAAGCCTGCGGCTCCCACTGCGCCCGCTGCGCCTTCCGCGCCCGCCGCCCCGGCTTCGCCCGCGGCCCCGGCCCCGGCTGCCCGTCCGGCGCCCGCCTCGGTGCGCCAGGCCGTCGTGATCCAGGCCGACGCGCTGTTCGACTTCGACAAGTCGGTGCTGCGCCCCGATGGCAAGAAGAACATCGACGACGCCGTCGCCAAGCTGAAGGGCGTGGACCTCGAGCTCGTGATCGCCACCGGCCACACCGACTCCGTCGGCTCCGACGCGTACAACCAGCGCCTGTCCGAGCGCCGCGCCGCCGCGGTCAAGGAGTACCTGGTGAGCAAGGGCATTCCGGCCTCGAAGATCACCACCATCGGCAAGGGCGAATCGCAGCCCGTGGCGACCAACAAGACGGCCGAAGGCCGCCAGAAGAACCGCCGCGTGGACATCGAGTTCAAGGGCGTTCGCCAGTAACCCGGTCCCGCAACGCAGAAAACCCCGCTCCGGCGGGGTTTTTTGTTTGGATAATCTGAAGTTGCCCATGCAGACCGTCGACACCATCGTCCATGCCGCCCACGTGCTGCCCGTGCAGCCGCGTGCCGCGCTCGCCAGCCATGCGGTCGCCATCGACCGCGGCCGCATCGTGGCGGTGCTGCCCTCGGCCGAGGCCGATGCCGGGTTCGAGGCGCGAACGACGGTACGGCTGCCGCGCCACGTGCTCATGCCGGGACTGGTGAACCTCCACTGCCATTGCGCGATGACATTGCTTCGCGGCCTGGCCGACGACGTTCCTCTCATCCGCTGGCTGTCCGAGCACATCTGGCCCGCGGAGACCCGGCACGTGAGCGACGAGTTCGTGCACGACGGCAGCCTCCTTGCGATGGCGGAGATGCTGCGTGGCGGCGTCACTTGCGTGAACGACATGTACTTCTTCCCCGAGGCCACCGCCCGGGCGGCGTTGCGTGCGGGCATGCGCGCGATGCTGGGCATCGTCGCGATCGAGTTCCCGTCGGCGTACGCCGCGGACGCCTCCGACTACCTCGCCAAGGGGTTCGCGACGCGCGATGCCTACGACGGCGAGGCGCTGCTTTCGTTCTGCCTCGCGCCGCACGCTCCCTATACGGTGAGCGACGAGACCCTGAAGCGCATCGCGGTGCTGGCCGAAGAGATCGACGCGCCGATCCACACCCATGTGCACGAGACGCGCGGCGAGATCGAGGACGGCATCGCCCAGCACGGCGTGCGACCGTTCGAGCGCCTGCGCCGCCTCGGGCTCGTCGGCCCCCGCCTGATCGCCGCGCACGCCGTGCACATGGACCCGGCCGAGCTCGACCTGATGGCGCGCGAGGGCATGCGCGTTGCCCATTGCCCGTCCTCGAACCTCAAGCTCGCGAGCGGCATCGCGCCCGTGGCGGCGATGCAGGCGCGCGGCATCATCGTCGGCGTGGGCACCGATGGAGCCGCCAGCAACAACCGACTCGACGTCCTCACCGAGGTGCGCAGCGCGGCCCTGCTCGCCAAGGGATCGAGCGGCGATGCCGCGGTAGTGGACGCGCACACGGCGCTGCGCATGGCCACGCTGGACGGGGCCACGGCCCTCGGCCTGGAATCCCAGATCGGGTCGATCGAGGCTGGAAAATGGGCGGACCTCGCCGCAGTGGAACTGGACGCCACCGAAACCCTGCCCTGCTACGACCCGGTGTCGCACGTCGTCTACGCAGCGGGGCGCGAGCACGTCACGCACGTGTGGGTTGCGGGCGAACCGCGCCTGCACGAGCGCCGCCTCAAGGGCCTGGACGAGGCCGACCTGCACGAAAAGGCGCGGTGGTGGCAAAGTCGGATCTCATGAGCACCCAACCCGACACCGCCGGCCCGGCCGACGACAACGTCGACGCCCGCGAGCTGGCGAAATTCAGCGCGCTCGCGCATCGCTGGTGGGACCCCACCAGCGAGTTCCGCCCCCTGCACGAGATCAACCCGTTGCGCCTCGGGCACATCGAGCGCCTGGCCGAGGGCCTCGCCGGCAAGCGGATCGTCGACGTCGGATGCGGCGGCGGGATCCTCGCCGAGGCGATGGCCGCGCGCGGGGCGATGGTGACCGGCATCGACCTGGCCGAAAAGCCGATCAAGGTCGCCAGGCTGCACGCGCTCGAGTCCGGGATGAAGGTGGAATACCGGCTGCAGTCGGCCGAGTCGCTCGCCGCGGAGCAGCCCGGAGGCTTCGACGTGGTCACGTGCATGGAGATGATCGAGCACGTTCCCGATCCCGCCAGCACCGTGGCCGCCTGCGCGCAACTTGCAAAGCCCGGCGGGCGCGTCTTCTTCGCGACCATCAACCGCAACGCCAAGTCGTTCCTTTTCGCGATCGTCGGCGCCGAGTACGTCCTGCGGATGCTGCCGCGCGGGACGCACGAATACGCCCGGTTCATCCGGCCGTCGGAGCTGGTCGCCCATGCCCGCGCCGCCGGGCTCGCGGCCGACGATCTCACCGGCATGACCTACAACCCCCTCACCCGAACGTACGCGCTTGGAAGCGACGTCGACGTGAACTACATCGCCGCCTTCCGCAAGTGATCCGCGCCGTGCTCTTCGACCTCGACGGCACGCTCGCCGACACCGCGCCCGACATGGCCCGCACGGTGAACGTGCTGCGCTCGCGACGTGGCCTCGCCCCGGTGCCGCTGCGGCAGGTGCGCCCGCACGTGTCCAAGGGCGCGCGCGGCATGATCTGCTCCGCCTTCGCGATCTCGACCGAGCATCCCGACTACACCGGACTGCGCGAGGAATTCTTCGAAGCCTATTCCGGCAACCTGTGCGTGGACACACGCCTCTTCCCCGGCATGGAGGGGTTGCTCGACGACCTCGAGCAGCGGGGCATCGCCTGGGGCGTGGTGACCAACAAGTTCGAGCGCTTCGCGCGCCCGGTGCTCGAGGGCCTGGGCCTCGCGCAACGCGCCTCGGTGATCGTGGGCGGCGACACCTGCCCGCGCGCCAAGCCCTTTCCCGATCCCCTGCTCTTCGCCGCCCGCGAGCTCCAGGTCGAGCCCGCCGACGCGCTCTACGTGGGCGACGACGAGCGCGACGTGCAGGCCGCCCGCGCCGCGGGCATGCCGGTGCTCGTCGCCGGGTACGGATACCTCGGCGACGGCCCGCTGCCCGAGGCGTGGGGCGCGGACGCCATCGTGGACTCGGCCGACGGGATCGGCGCATGGATCCGCGCATGATGGCGTCGGCCTCCCGCCGCCGGCTGCTGCGCGCGCTCGCGGCCGCGCCTTTCGCCCTCACGCTGCGCGCGGGCGCGCAGCCGGCGACGCAAACGCGCCTGCTGGTGCTGGTCTACCTGCACGGCGGCAACGACGGCTACAACACCTGGGTGCCCTACACCGACCCGCGCTACTACGCCTTCAGGCCGACGATCGCCGTACCGCGCGACTCGGTGATCCGCATCACCGATCGCCACGGGCTCCATCCCGAGCTCGCGCCATTGTTGCCCGCGTGGGAGGCGCGTGAGCTCGCCCTGGTGCAGGGCATCGGCTATCCCGGAGTCACGCAGCAGCACTATCGCGACACGGAGATCGCGTTCACCGCGGACGATGTCCTCCAGCTGACCGACGGCTGGGCGAGCCGGGCGCTCGCGCGCCGCGCGCGTCCCGGCACGCTCGGCGACGCCGTGGCGCTCGGCCTGCTGGACATCCGCGAGGCCGACCCGATGGGACCTTTCCGCGGCGACCGCGTGGGCGTGGTCCAGGTGCACCACGTGCAGGAGCTGCTCGCCCGCAGGCCCATCGCCGACTGCGTGCTGGACACGAACACGCGCGGCCGCGACTTCGCCGCGCGCGCAACGCAGCCCATCGCCACGCAGCTGCTGCGCACGCGCTTCCCCGAGGATCCGCTGGGCCAGGCGATGCGGGCCGTCGTGGACCTCGCGGTCGCCGACCCGCAGCTGCCCGTGGTCCACGTCACGCTGAACGGCCTGGACGGCGACAAGCACCATTCGGTGGACACGCACTGGAAGCAGCTCGACTACCACGGCAATGCCCTGGGGCGCCTCGCCGCCGCGCTCGCGGCGCTGCGCTCGGCGATGATCGAGCTCGGCCGCTGGGACCGGACGCTCGTCGCGACCTACGACGAGTTCGGCCGCTCGCCCATGGAGAACGAGGACCGCGGCACGCACCATGGAGCCGCGAGCACGCATTTCGTCATGGGTGGCCGCGTGCAGGGCGGGTTGCTCGGCGAGGCACCGCCCGTGGTCAAGGTGCACAACATCGGCGGCCCCGAGCCGGTCATCGACACGCGCCGCCTGTGGACGACCGTGGTCGAGCGCTGGTGGGAGACCGACGCGGCCGGCCTCTTCGCCGGACGCCCGAAGGCGCTCGACCTGCTGCGCGGCTAGCTACTTCTTCCCGCCGACCGCGAGCAGCACCACGCCGGCGACGATCGCGCCGATTCCCGCCCACTGCGGCACGTTGACCTGCTCCTTCTCCGCCACCGAGAGCTTGAGCGGGCCGATCTCGGCCTTGTGGGTCTCCTTGGTGTAGCTGAAGCCGCCGTACGCGAGCGCGGCAACCCCTGCGACGATGAGGACGATTCCGACGATCTTTGCGGGTGTCATGGGACTCCTTGATGTCTGCGGGAACGATCCCACATAGACAGTGCCGTATACTCGTTCGTGCAATCCCCGAATTCAAGGGGGCGACCCGGTTTCGACGCGGGCACGGAAGCAGCTTCAGGGCATGCCGAGGCGCGGATTACCTCGTAAATACACCCGCTAACGACAATAGTCGCCAACGATAGCAACTACGCTCTGGCCGCCTAATACCGGCCGGACTCTGCCCCGGGTGTGCTCATGCGCCCGGCCGGACTTGTAGCACCGGACGCAGAGTCATATTCATGGGATCGCGCTAGCCGGGGCCACTTCGGCGGGCGCTAAAACCAAGGTGGCTCAGCATCGCCAAGCTCGCCGGTCTGCGGGGCGGTGGTTAAACCAAATGGCCTGGCTACGCATGTAGAACTGACTGTGGATGGCTTGCGGACGGGGGTTCGATTCCCCCCGCCTCCACCAACAGCGATGCCGCCCTTCGGGGCGGCATTTTTTTGCGCGCGAGGGGCCATTCGACCCCGTCGCCCCCTCCCGGTATCATTCGCTCGCCCGCCCCGACAAGATCAAAAGGCCGTGAACCGCGCCCGCTGGATGCCCGAGTTGAGCCTGAACGCCTGGATCCGCGTCGCCGCGGGCGTGGCGGTCGTCCTCGCGTCCCTGGTGCACGAGGCCGAGTGGTTCCAGTACCGCATCGTGCAGCAGATGGAGCTGTTCGCGTACGACGCGCGCCTGCGCCTGTTCATGCCGCGCACGCTGGATCCGCGCGTCGTGATCCTCGACATCGACGAGAAGAGCCTCAACGCCGAGGGCCGCTGGCCGTGGAGCCGCAACAAGCTCGCCATCATGGTCAAGCAGCTGTTCGAGCACTACAAGGTCCGGGTCGTCGGCTTCGACATGGCGTTCGCCGAGGCCGATCCGAGCTCGGGTCTCGCGAGCCTGGAGGCGCTGGGAAAGGGCGAGCGCAAGGACGACGCCGAATACCAGGCGTGGCTCGAGAAGGCACGCCCCACGCTCGACTACGACCGGATCTTCGCCGACGAGGTCGCCAAGCACCCGGTGGTGTTGGGCTACTTCCTCGGCGGCAAGACGGACAAGGCAGGCGTGTTGCCGCTGCCGACGTTCGACGAGAAGTCGCTCGGCAAGCCCGGCTGGCAGTTCCGCCACCACCTCGCCACCGGATACAGCGGCAACATCGAGCAGCTGCAGAAGCAGGCCACGGCGGCCGGGCACCTCTACCCGGCTCTCGACGTCGACGGCGTGACGCGCCGCGTGCCGATGTTCATGAAGTACGGCGAGAGCTACTACGAGGCGCTTTCCTTCGCCGTCACGCGCACCTACCTGGGCAACGTGCCCGCGAAGATCCGGGTCCAGCCGCCGACCCGCGGGACCAACCTCGCCAACATCCCCTGGGTAGAGATCGAGCCGGTGCGCATCCCCCTCGACGAGACGATGGCGGCCCTGGTGCCCTATCGCGGCGCAACCGGCGTGTATCGCTACGTCTCGGCCACCGACGTGATCCGCGGGACGCTACCCGCCGACGAGCTGCGCGAGAAGATCATCATCGTGGGCACGTCCGCGCAGGGCCTGCTCGACCTGCGCTCCACCCCGGTGCGCGAGGACTTTCCCGGCGTGGAGGTCCACGCCAACCTGATCAGCGGCTTCCTCGACCAGAAGATCATGCACAAGCCGGCCGAGATCCTGGCGATCTCGGTGCTCACCGTGCTGCTGCTGGGCCTGCCCTTCGCGATCCTGCTGCCGCGTCTGTCGCCCATCATCTCGACCGCGGCCGTGGCCGGGACGCTCCTGTTGCTCGTGGCGGTGAACCTCTACGTGTGGAGGTCGCACGCGCTGGTGCTGAACATCGCCGCGCCGCTCACCATGCTGGTCGTGCTGTACCTGCTCAACATGGCGTGGGGCTTCTTCATGGAGACGCGCTCGCGGCGCCTCATGAGCGGGCTGTTCGGCACCTATGTGCCCAAGGAGCTCGTCGCGGAGATGTCGAAGAACCCCGAGGAGTTCTCGATGCGCGGCGAGAGCCGCGAGATGACGGTGCTCTTCTCCGACGTGCGCGACTTCACCTCGATCTCCGAGGGCCTCCCGCCCGAGGGTCTTCGGGAAATGATGAACGCGTACCTCACGGAGATGACCGAGACCATCCAGCACACGCGCGGCACGATCGACAAGTACATCGGCGACGCGATCATGTCCTTCTGGGGCGCGCCGCTCGCCGACGCGGACCATGCCACCCACGGCCTCGAAGCCGCCCTCGCGATGCAGAAGCAGATCCGCGGGCTGGACGCGGACTTCGCGAAGAAGGGATGGCCGGCGCTCAACATCGGCGTGGGCCTCAACTGCGGCAACATGAGCGTAGGGGACATGGGCTCGAGGTTCCGCCGCGCGTACACCGTGATGGGCGACGCGGTGAACCTCGCCTCGCGCCTCGAGGGGCTCACGAAGGAGTACGGCGTCGGCATCCTGGTCTCGGAGAACATGGTCAAGGCCGCCCAGGGTTTCGTGTACCGCGAGGTCGACAAGGTGGCGGTCAAGGGCCGCACCGAGGGCGTGCTGATCTACGAGCCGCTGGGCAAGGTCGGCGAGGTCGACGAATCGCTGGTGGAGGAGGCCTACCTCTTCGAGAAGGTGCTCGGACACTATCGCGCGCAACGCTGGGAGGAGGCCGAGCGGCTGCTGGCCGAGCTCGCCAGCGCCTCGCCCGGCACCAAGCTCTACAAGGTCTTCCGCGAGCGCGTCTTCCAGTACCGCTACAGCCCGCCGGACGCAGGCTGGGACGGCGTGTGGGTATTCAAGACCAAGTAAGCCACCCGTTCGAGGAGCGCATTCCCCAGCCCGGCGAGGCGATCGAGGTCGCCCCCGGAATCCTGTGGATCCGCATGCCGCTGCCGTTCGCGCTCGACCACATCAACCTGTGGCTGGTCGAGGACGGCGACGGCTGGACCCTGGTGGATACGGGCTACGGTGTCGAGGCCACCTGGGCGCTTTGGGAGCAGCACTTCGAGCACGCGATGCGTGGCCGCCCGGTGAAGAACATCGTGGTCACGCACTACCATCCGGATCACGTGGGCAGCGCCGCGTGGCTGGTCGAGCGCACCGGCGCGCCGCTCTGGATGACCGCCGCCGAGTTCCTCTCCGCGCACGCCGCCCACGCGGACGTTGGCGGGTTCGATCGCGAGAACACCGTGGCGTTGTTCCTCGCCAACGGCGTCCCGGCCGCGGCGGTGCCGGAGTCGACACGCAGGGTGAACGGCTACCGGCGCGGCGTGCCCGACGTGCCGCGGCACTATCGCCGCATGATGCACGGCGACCGACTCCTCATCGGCGGCCACGAGTGGGAGGTGATCACGGTCTTCGGGCACGCGCCCGAGCACGCCGCGCTCTGGTGCGCGGGCCGCAACGTGCTCATATCGGGCGACCAGGTGCTGCCGCGCATCACCACGAACGTGGCGGTCTGGGGCAGCCAGCCCGAGTCGAATCCGCTCAAGCTCTTCCTCGAGTCGATGTCGCGCCTCGCCCACGTCCGGGCCGACGCGCTGGTCCTGCCCTCGCACGACCGCGTATTCCGCGGCGTCCACGCGCGCATCGCGCAGCTGCACCAGCACCACGAGCAGCGCCTGGAGCGGCTCCTGGAGGGCTGCGCCAACCCGATCACGGCCTTCGAGGCCCTGCCGCTGCTCTTCCGGCGCAAGCTCGACGACCACCAGCTGATGTTCGCCATGGGCGAGGCCATCGCCCACCTCCACTACCTGGAGGCCGCCGGCCGCGTGCGCCGCCGGGTAGCGGGGGGCCAGCGCCGCTTCGTTAAAGTAGAATTGCCGGCATGAGCAACGAAAGAACCGTGCGGGACGGTTTCCTGAATACGGTCCAGGAGCAGATCGCCTCGGGCGATCCCCCCGTGGTCCGCGACACGCGCGACCGCCTGGTCGGCCAGGGCCTGTCGGAGAACGAGGCCGCGCAGATGATCGCGATCGTGCTGCGCAACGAGATGAAGCAGATGATCGCGGAGTCGCGTTCGTTCGACGACGTGCGCTTCGCCGGCCTGCTGCACCAGCTCCCCACCCTGCCGTAACGCCTACGCCTTCGTGGCGAGGCCCTTCATCGCGCGCTCGAGGCCCGCGACCGTGACGGGATACATGCGCCCGTCCATGATCCGCAGGAGATTCTGGATCGACGTGGTCCAGCCCCAGTGCTCCTCGGGGACGGGATTGAGCCACGCGGCGTGCGGCCACGTCCGCAGCAGGCGCTCGAGCCACGCGCGGCCGGGCTCGTCGTTCCAGTGCTCGACGCTCCCGCCGGGCTGCTCCAGCTCGTAGGGGCTCATCGAGGCGTCGCCCACGAAGATCAGCTTGTAGTCGTGCCCGTACTTGCGCATCACCTCGACGGTGGGCACGCGGGCATGGCGGCGGCGGTTGTCCTTCCACACGGTTTCGTAGACGCAGTTGTGGAAGTAGAAATGCTCGAGGTTCTTGAACTCGCTGCGCGCGGCCGAGAAGAGCTCCTCCACGCCCTGGATGTGGTCGTCCATCGAGCCGCCGACGTCGAGGAACAGCAGCACCTTCACCGCGTTGTGCAGCTGCGGGACCATGCGCAGGTCGAGCCAGCCGGCGTTGCGCGCGGTGGAGCGGATGGTGCCGTCGAGGTCCAGCACCTCCGGCGCGCCGTCGCGGGCGAAGCGGCGCAACCGTCGCAGCGCCAGCTTGATGTTGCGCACGCCCAGCTCGCGGTCGCCGTCATAGTCGCGGAACTCACGCTGGTCCCAGACCTTGACCGCGCGGCGGTTGCGCGAGCCCTCCTGGCCGATGCGCACGCCCTCGGGGTTGTAGCCGTAGGCGCCATAGGGCGACGTGCCCGCGGTACCGATCCACTTCGAGCCGCCCTGGTGGCGCCCCTTCTGTTCCTCGAGGCGCTGGCGCAGCGTCTCCATGAGCTTGTCCCAGCCGCCGAGGGCCTCGACCTGCTTGCGTTCCTCCTCCGTGAGCAAGCGCTCGGCGATCTTGCGCAGCCACTCCGCGGGGATCTCGGTGAAGATCTCGTCCGGAATCGCCTCCACGCCCTTGAAGTAGGCGGCGAACGCGAGGTCGAAGCGGTCGAAGTAGGCCTCGTCCTTGACCAGGGTGATCCGCGAGAGGGCGTAGAAGTCGTCCACGCTGCCGTAGACCACGCCGCGGTCCAGTGCCTCGAGCAGCGTGAGGAACTCCTTCACGCTCGCCGGGACGCCCGCCTTGCGGACCTGAAAGAAAAAATCAAACAGCATGGCTGCGGACCACCGTCCGGGCGGCCGTTGGAACGGACATCGGGCTGCCGTTCAACGGCGCGAAGCCGTCATCACCGCCCGCCCCGGCGCTGCATGAAGAGGATCTGCTCGAACAGGTGCACGTCCTGCTCGTTCTTCAGCAACGCGCCGTAGAGCGGCGGGATGGAGGCCTGGTGCCCGGTCGGCGCGCGCAACGCCTCGGGCGGGATGTCCTCGGCGAGCAGCAGCTTCAGCCAGTCGAGCAGCTCGGAGGTCGAGGGCTTCTTCTTCAGCCCCGGCATCTCGCGGATCTCGAAGAACACCTCCATCGCGGCTTGCAGCAGCCGCTTCTTGATCTGCGGGAAGTGCACGTCGACGATTGCCTGCATCGTCTCCTTGTCGGGGAAGCGGATGTAGTGGAAGAAGCAGCGCCGCAGGAACGCGTCGGGCAGCTCCTTCTCGTTGTTGGAAGTGATGAAAATGATCGGCCGGTGGCGCGCGCGAATCGTCTGCTGCGTCTCGTAGACGTAGAACTCCATCCGGTCGAGCTCGCGCAGCAGGTCGTTGGGGAACTCGATGTCGGCCTTGTCGATCTCGTCGACCAGCACGACCGCCTGCTGCTCGCACTCGAAGGCCTGCCAGAGCACGCCCTTCACGATGTAGTTGGCGATGTCGTGCACGCGTTCCTGACCCAGCTGCGAGTCGCGCAAGCGCGAGACGGCGTCGTATTCGTACAGGCCCTGCTGCGCCTTGGTGGTGGACTTGATGTGCCACTGGTAGAGGGGCTTGCCGAGCGCGCGCGCCACCTCCTCGGCGAGCAGCGTCTTGCCCGTGCCGGGCTCGCCCTTGATGAGCAGCGGCCGCTCCAGCGTGACCGCCGCGTTCACGGCGAGCTTCAGGCCCTCGTCGGCGACGTAGGTGTCGGTTCCGGTGAATTTCATCTGGAAAGTATAGCGTCGGACGCGAACCCTTTCGGCGCGGCCGGCCGTTAACATGGCGACCTACCCTGGAGGCACCATGACTTCGCTACGCCCCATCGTTGCCGGCATTGCCGGCGCCGTCGCGCTCCTGGCGAACGCCGAAACCGCGATCACCGTCTACTCCAGCGCCCGCCCCGGGACGCTCGACCCGCGCGTGTTCCGCGAAGGCGGCGAGGGCGTGGCCGTTCCCGGCTATGCGCTGGTGCGCGAGGAGCGGGAGTTCGAGCTCGGCGCGGGCCGCACCCTGCTGCGGGTGACGGATGTGCCCGCGCTGATCGATCCGACGACGGTCGCCTTCGCCTCGCTCACCGACCCCAAGGCGACGCGCGTCGTCGAGCAGAGCTTCGAGTTCGACCTCGCGAGCACCAGCAAGCTGCTGTCGCGCTTCCTCGAGCGCGAGATCACCGTCGAGCAGGCGCGCGGCCAGGGCGTCGAGCTCGTGAGCGGAACGCTGGTGGGCACGCAGGGCGGCGTGATCCTGCGCCAGGCCGACGGCAGCGTACGCGTGGTCGAGAACCGGCTGGGCCTGCGCTTGCCCGGCCTGCCCGGGGGCCTCATCTCCCGCCCGACGCTCGTCTGGGACGTCGAGACACCGACCGCGGGCCGCCACCAGGCGCGCTTCGCCTACCAGACCGGCGGCATGACCTGGTGGGCCGACTACAACCTCACCTACGCCGAGACCCGCGCCACCGGCTGCCGGCTCGACGTGGCCGCGTGGGTGACGCTGGTGAACCAGGCAGGCGTGGGATACCAGGACGCGCGCCTGAAGCTCATCGCCGGGGACGTGCAGCGAGTGCAGCCGAGGCCAGCGACGGCGCAGGCCTCTGCTCCCGCGGTGCGTGCGCTGAGCAAGGCCGAAGGCTTCGAAGAAAAGGCGTTCTTCGAGTACCACCTCTACACGCTCGGGCGCACGACCTCGCTGCCCAACAACTCCACCAAGCAGATCGAGCTCTTCCCCACCGCCCCCAACGTGGGTTGCGAGAAGCTTCTCGTGTACCAGGGCCAGGCGACAGGCTTCGTCCCGTATGCCGCTCCGATGACCGATCGCAACTTCGGCACCCAGTCCAACCGCAAGGTCGACGTCTACCTTCGCTTCAGGAACGCAGCCGCCAACGCCCTGGGCGTTCCGCTGCCCGCCGGTCGCGTCCGCGTCTCCAAGCTCGACACCGCCGATCGCAGCCTCGAGTTCATCGGCGAGGACGTCATCGACCACACCGCGCGCGACGAGACCGTCCAGATCAGGCTGGGCTCGGCCTTCGACGTGGTGGGCGAGCGCCGCAGCACCGACTTTCGCCTCGACACGACCGCGAAGTGGATGGAGGAGGACATCGAGGTGCGCGTGCGCAACCAGAAGCCCGACGAGGCGGCCGAAGTGGTCGTGAAGGAAACGATGTATCGGTGGAGCGCCTGGAGCGTCTTGCGCAACTCGCACGAGTTCCGCAAGGAGGACGCGCGCACGGTCCACTTCCCGGTAAAGCTTGCCCCGAAGGGCGAGGCGGTGATCCGCTACACCGCGCGCTACACCTGGTAGCTTAGCTCTTCGCGATCACCGCGCAGGCGAGGCGCGGGCCGGCGTTGCCCGCGGGCTGCGACTTGTAGTCGTCCGGATCGCGGTGGACGATCAGGCCCTTGCCGACGATGTCGGCCGCGCCCGATCCCACGGTGATGCCGGTGACCTCGAACGACGCCGAGGCCTTGCCGTAGCTGTCCGCCTTGAGGTTGGGAAGGTCGCCCGCGTGGCGGTCGCCGCCTGCGTGCACGTTGCCGTGCGACTTGGCGGCCGGGTTGAAGTGGCCGCCCGCGCTCATCCCGTCTCCAGAGCTGCAGTCGCCCTTCTCGTGGACGTGGAACCCGTGCTCGCCATCGCTCTTCAGGCCCGAGATGTCGACGGTCACTCGCACGCGGTCGCCGCTCTGCGTGAAGGTGACCTTGCCACTCGTGGAATTGCCCTTGGTGGGCGCGAGGTTGCCGACGGCGCTCGGTCCGCCCGAGCCGCCCATGACGGCGCAACCCGCGGCCATCGCGCAGGCGATGGCCAGCGGGAGAAGTGCCTTCAGCATCGTGATCTCCTCTGAGTTGTTGGTCTTCTTGGAGAGCTGGGGCTAGCCTTTTTTCTCGGGCGCCTTGGCCGGGGCCGGTGCAGCCTTGTCGCCCGGCTTGGCAGCGGCCCCGGGAGCGGCCGCCGGGGCCGGAGCAGCGGCAACCACCGGGGTTGCCTTGGGAATCGGCTTGCCGGCCTTCTTCAGGTTGGCATCGCGGTTCTTGATCATCTTGTCCGTCGCCGCGTCGAAATCGGCCTTCGCCTTCTCGGCGGCGGCCGCGTCCTTGGCCTTCTTCTCCTCGGCCGCGGCCTTGCCCTTCTCGTCGAGCGGTGGCGGCGGCGGAATCTTCGCCCAGGCCACCGAGGCGCCCGCCACGAACGCGGCGGCGAGCAGCGTGCTGCGCATGAGCTTGCCCATCAGTCGTCTCCCGGAGCCGGTTGCGCGGCGCCCGAGACGAACTTCTCGGGGCGCTTGCCCTGCTTCACTTCCTCGTACCAGATGCCGTGGTGCTCCTTGGCCCACTGCTCGTCGACGTAGCCGTCGCGCATCGCGCCATAGGCGCCCGGCAGGCCGAGGGTGCCGAGATACATGTGGCCGAACGAAGCGCCGATGAAGAGCACCGCGCAGATCGCGTGGATCACGTTCGCCTGCTGCATCGCCTCGCGCCCCTGGTTCCAGTTGGGGAAGTCGAGGATGAGGCCGGTCACGCTCACGAGCGTGCCCAGCAGCACCATCCCGCCCCAGAACCACATCTTCTCGCCCGCGTTGAACTTGCCCGACGGGACCTCGGGTCCGCCGAACATGCCGCCCGCCTTCTTCAGCCACTCGATGTCGTGCTTGGCGGGCATGTTGTCCTTCAGGTACAGCAGGACCATCACGATCAGCGAGAAGATGAACAGCGGACCGACGAAGTTGTGCAGGTTCTTCGACAGCACGGTGAGCCACGAGAAGGCGGTGTATCCCAGCCACGGCAGGACGATGTGCTTGCCGAACAGGATCACGATGCCCGAGATCGCGAGGATCACGAAGCAGATCGCCATCACCCAGTGCGAGACGCGCTCGACGGCGTTGAAGCGCTCGATCATGCGCCCGGTCAGCTGCCCGTGGACGACCATGGGGCCGCGCACCAGGTAGAAGACCATGATCGCGGCGAGGATGCCCACCAGCAGCCAGCCGCCCAGCTTGGTGAGCGGGCCGTTGCGGAACTCGCGCCATTCGCGGCCGGCGCCCTGGATCAGGCGGTTCACTTCGCGCCCGGGGATCGATGCGTACTGCGGGCGCTCGCTGCTGTTGTCCCAGGCGGGCGGATTGTTCCACCCCGGCACGGCCGTGGAGCCGGCGGCGGGTTTGGGAGCAGCCGTTTGCGGCGCCGCGGGAACGTTGCCCGCGTCCTTGGTCGGCGCGGTGGCCGGAGGTGCGGGCGAGGCTGCCGGCGCCTGGGCCTGCGCGGATGCCGCGATCGGCAGGGCCAGCGCGGCACCCAGGACGAGGGCACCGACGAGGCGCATCTGATTCTTCAGCATGGAGCTTTCCTCCTAGGGGTTCGCTCTATTTTTTCTCGACCCAGCTCGCGCGGGAGTATTCGTTTTGGTAGTTCGCGCGCTTGGCCAGGGCCTGCTCGTACTTCGCCTTGTCCCCCTTGAACACGTCGCCCGCATACGGCTTGGTGTCCGCCTTGCCCGCGTACGGCTTCGCGGCGTCCTGGGGAACCTCGCCGCAGGCGGCGAGGCCCACGGCGAGAGTCACTGCGACCACAGCCCTCACGACTTCACCTCGGGCTGCGCGGAGGCTTTCGGGCTCACCTTGTAGGCCATCGCCCAACCCCAGATCTCGTCGCCCTTGCCGCGCTTGGCGACGCGGGTCTTGTAGATCGTGGTGATGGCGGCGGCATCGCCCGCCAGCAGCGCCTTGGTGGAGCACATCTCGGCGCAGGCCGGCAGCTTGCCCTCGGCGATGCGGTTGCGGCCGTACTTGCGGAACTCCTCGACCGAGTGGTTCTCCTCGGGGCCGCCGGAGCAGAAGGTGCACTTGTCCATCTTGCCGCGCAGGCCGAAGGCGCCGGCCTGCGGAAACTGCGGGGCGCCGAACGGACAGGCGTAGAAGCAGTAGCCGCAACCGATGCACAGGTCCTTGTCGTGCAGCACGACCTGGTCCTCGGTGCGGTAGAAGCAGTCCACGGGGCAGACCGCCATGCAGGGCGCGTCCGTGCAGTGCATGCATGCGACCGAGATCGAACGCTCGCCCGGCACGCCGTCGTTCACGGTCACCAGGCGGCGCCGGTTCACGCCCCAGGGCACCTCGTGCTCGGATTTGCAGGCCGTCGCACAACCGTTGCACTCGATGCAGCGCTCGGCGTCACAGATGAATTTCATTCTCGCCATGGTCGTCTCCCGGTCAGGCGCGCTCGATGTTGCAGAGCGTCGTCTTGGTTTCCTGCATCATCGTCACCGAGTCGTAGCCGTAGGTCGTGGCCGTGTTCACCGCCTCGCCGCGCACGATCGGCGCCGAGCCCTCGGGATACTTGTCGAGCAGGTCCTTGCCCTGCCACCAGCCGCCGAAGTGGAACGGGATGAAGCTGGTGCCCGGACCCACGCGCTCGGTGACGAGCGCCCGGACCTTGATCTGCGCTCCGGTGGGCGACTTCACCCACACCCAGTCCCAGTACTTGATGCCGCGCGACTCGGCGTCCTTCGGGTTGATCTCGACGAAGTTTTCCTGCTGCAGCTCGGCGAGCCACGGGTTGGACCGCGTCTCCTCGCCGCCGCCTTCGTACTCCACCAGGCGCCCCGACGTGAGCACGATCGGATACTTCTCGGCCACCTTGTCCGAGATCGCCTTCTGCTGGACCGTCTTGTAGAGGGTCGGCAACCGCCAGAACGCCTTCTTGTCGTCGTGGGTCGGGTACTTGGCCACGAGGTCGGGGCGGGGGCTATAAATCGGCTCGCGGTGCTGCGGGACCCCGTCCGGGAAGTTCCAGACCACGGCGCGCGCCCGGGCGTTGCCCCAGAAGTGCACGTTGTGGTTGACCATGCAGACGCGCTGGATGCCGCCCGAGAGGTCGGTCTTCCAGTTCTTGCCCTCGGCCGCGGCCTGCTCCTCGGGGGTGAGCTCGCTCCACCAGCCGAGCTTCTTCATCAGCACGTGGTCGAATTCCGGGAAGCCCGTGGTGATCTCCGAGTCGAGCGAGTGCGAGCCGTCGGCCGCGAGCAGGTCCACGCCATCCTTGGTGATGCCGAAGTTGGCGCGGAAGCAACCACCGCCATCCATCATCTTGAGGTCGGTGCGATACAGGACCGGAGAGCCGGGGTGCTTGACCTCGGGCTTGCCGTAGCACGGCCACGGCAGGCCGAAGTAATCGCCCTTGATGTCGTAGCCGGTCTCCTTGTCGACCACGCTCTCCGTGCACCGCAGGGTGCGCGGGTCGAAGTGCCCCATGAGGCGCATGTGCGCCTTGAGGCGCTCGGGCGTCTGGCCGGTATAGCCGATGGTCCAGTTGCCGGCGTTGATCTCCTTGGTCATGTCCTCGATCACCGGCTCGTCGAAGCCGAGCTTGCCCTTGGTCACGCGGATGTTCTTCACGAACTCGGCGCCGAAGCCGAACTTCCTCGCGAGGGCCAGCATGATCGTGTGGTCGGGCAGCGACTCGAACAGCGGCTCGATGATCTTCTCGCGCCACTGGATCGAGCGGTTGGACGCCGTGCACGAACCCGCGGTCTCGAACTGGGTAGCCGCCGGCAGGAGGTACACGCCCTCCTTGCGATCGGGCATCACCGCGGCCGCGGTGGGGTACGGGTCGATGATGACCATCAGGTCGACCTTCTCCATCGCCTCCTTCATCTCGATGCCGCGCGTCTGCGAGTTCGGCGCGTGACCCCAGTAGATGATCGCGCGCAGGTTCGAATCCTGGTCGATCAGCTCGTTCTTCTCCAGCACGAGGTCGATCCAGCGCGACACCGTGCTGCCCGACTTCTCCATCATCGCCTTGGAGGCGAAGCGCGACTTCATCCACTCGTAGTCGACGCCCCAGACCTTGCACCAGTGCTTCCACGCGCCCTCGGCGATGCCGTAGTAGCCCGGCAGCGAGTCGGGGTTGGGGCCCACGTCGGTGGCGCCCTGCACGTTGTCGTGGCCGCGATAGATGTTGGCCCCACCGCCCGCCATGCCGATGTTGCCGAGTGCCAGCTGCAGGATGCAGGAGGCGCGCACGAAGGCGTTGCCGATCGAGTGCTGGGTCTGGCCCATGCACCAGATGATGGTCGACGGCCGGTTCTTGGAGAACGTCTCGGTCATCGCGTAGAGGTCGGCTTCGGAGACCCCGGTCACCTCGGCGACCTTGTCCGGAGTCCACTTCTGCAGCGCCTCCTCGCGGATCTTTTCCATGCCGTAGACGCGATCGTTGATGTACTTCTGGTCCTCCCAGCCGTTCTTGAAGATGATGTGCAGCATGCCGAAGAGCAGCGCCACGTCCGTGCCCGAGCGGAAGCGCACGTACTGGTCGGCCTTCGCGGCGGTGCGGGTGAAGCGCGGGTCCGCCACGATCATCTTGGCGCCCGTCTCCTTGGCGTGCAGCGCGTGCAGCATCGACACGGGGTGCGCCTCGGCCGCGTTCGACCCGATGAAGAACATGCACTTGCTGTTCATCAGGTCGTTGTAGGAGTTGGTCATCGCGCCGTAGCCCCAGGTGTTGGCCACGCCCGCGACGGTGGTCGAGTGGCAGATGCGCGCCTGGTGGTCCATGTTGTTGGTGCCGAACATGGACACGAACTTGCGGAACATCTGCGCCTGCTCGTTGTTGTGCTTGGACGAGCCGATCCAGAAGGTGGCGTCGGGCCCGCTCTCCTTGCGGATCGCGAGGAGCTTGTCGCCCACCTCGTTGATCGCCTGCTCCCAGCTGATGCGGCGGTACTTGCCGTCGACCAGCTTCATCGGGTACTTCAGGCGGTGCGAGTGCTCGGTCATCCCGTGCTCGCGCACCGAGGCGCCCTTGGCGCAGTGAGCGCCGAGGTTGAGCGGCGAGTCGAACACCGGCTCCTGGCGGACCCAGACCCCGTCGACCACGATGGCGTCGATCGCGCAGCCGACCGAGCAGTGCGTGCAGACCGAGCGCTTGACCTCGGTCTTGCCGGTCTTGGCCTGCGCCTGCGCCTCGGAAATCATGCCGAGGGGCAGCTGCGAGGCGAAGGCGGCGGCACCGGCGGTAATGCCGGAGCCCTTCAGGAACGCGCGGCGGTCGAACGTGCGCGCGGCGAGCGCCGAAGCGGCTCGGGCGAGCGGGTCGACGTTCTGGGCGCTTGCTTCGGCTTTGCGGGTGAGCAGCATGGCGGGCTCCTCAGATCTCGGTCGTCTTGTAGTACTTCTGGATGTGCTCGGTGACGTGGTAGCCACTGGGCTGGGCCTCGGCCGCTGCGATCTTCTCGCGGCCCGGCTTCCTGGTCCCGGTGACGACCGCCGCGGCGACGCCGGCTCCACCGAGCCCGGCGGCGAGAAGGAAGTTGCGGCGGTTGGTCGGTTTCGCTGTTTTCATCTCGAGCCTCCGTTTCACAAGGGCCTGCGTGTTCAATCCAGCTGGAAGGACTGCGACTCCAAGGCCATGAAGGCCGCGCCGACCGCGGCCGCATGGCGATAGTAATTCGCTTGGGGAGCGGCGGCCAGTGCCGTGAAAAACGCGGCGGCGGCCTGCTCCAGATACGCCTGGTAGAAACGCTTCTGCTCGGCAAGGGGCGAGGGCTTGCGCCCGGGCGCCCCGGCCACGAGCACGCGCATGACCTCGAAGAGCCCCCCGAGGTGGTCCTCCGGCTCGCTCACCCGCCCGGCGCGGGCGAGGCCCAGCGCGGCAAGGTCGGCCTGCAGCCTCACGCGCGGGTGGTCGATCGCCGGAGCCCCGAGGTAATAGCCGGCATACATCGAGATGGGCGCCTTGCCCACGGCGGCGAAGAGCTCGTCGTATTCGAATGCGGCAGCCTCCGCGTCCATCGCCTTGGATGCGTCCACCAGGCCCTGCCACGCGCGCGCGAGCGCCGACTCGCCATCGATCGGGCCGGCGGCGGCGAGGTTGGCCAGCAGTGCGCCGGAGGGCGACGTGACGAACAGGCCCGCGAGAAGCGCGTAGAAATCGCCGCGCGCGGCCTCCTCGGGCGGCAGCATGCGCTGCATCGCGACGGGAGCCACGGCGACCTGCGCGCTCACGAATCCGCCCCCAGTCGCAGCACCGAGGCCTCGTTCTTCGATTCCATCATGTCGACCACGCGGCAGTCGGCGCACATCTGCAGGCGGCGCAGCGCCTCGCCCCCGGCGAACATCGAGTGCCCGGCGAGGCGCCCCATCATCGCGTCGACCATCAGGCGCGTGCCGAACGGCTTCTGGCAGCGCACGCAGTGGAAGGGCTGAGTCTCGTTGAGCACGCGGGCTTCGCGAACGGCCGGCGTAAGCAGCAGCCGCGGCTCGAGGCGGATGGCGTCTTCGGGACAGGTCGCCTCGCACAGCCCGCACTGCACGCAATTGCGCTCGAGGAACTTGAGCAGCGGGCGGTCGCCGCCGTCCATGAGCGCGGACGCCGGGCATGCGCCCACGCAGGACATGCACATCGTGCAGCTCTTCGGGTCGACGTGGATCTGCCCGTAGGGAGCGCCTTCGGGCAGCGGCACCGATTCAACGCGGCGCGGCGCGTGCTTCACAAGGTGCTCGATGGCGAATTCCATCGCGGTGCGCTTGTCGTTCGAGAGCGCGAACGTCGCCGGCTGGGAGACGGCGCCCGCGGGCGCCAGCGCGGCAAACGCCCGGGCGATCGACGGGCCGTCTCCGGCCTCGACGAGCTCGAAGTGGCGGCCCTCGTATCCCAGCGCCGACAACACCGCCTGCCCGATGGCCATCTGCTCGCGCAGCGCCCGGACGTATTCCCGATCCTCGGAGCCCGTCGCCAGCACCACGACCTGGCTCGCGCCATAGGCGATGGCGGGCAACAACAGGTCGAGCCCCGTCGAGGCGACGTGCCATGTCTGCAGCGGCAGCGCGCGAGCCGGGAGGCCATTGCCCGCGGTCGCCGCCTCGGCAAGCAGCGTGGGCGCGTCGGTCCCATTGTGGAATACGACGCAGGCGCCCGTGCCTCCGGCTTGCCGATAGGCCGAGAGCAGGTGGCGCATCTGCGCGCCGCGGTCTTCAGGCCGCGGGTACTGATAGCCCATCGCTCCCGACGGGCACACCGTGGCGCATGCGCCGCAGCCCATGCACAGGTGGGGATCGACGGCGACGTGGTCGCCATCTGCGCGGATCGCCTGCGTGGAGCAGATCTCGATGCACCGGTTGCAGCCCTCGATCTCGGAGCGGCTGTGGGCGCAGAGGTTTTCCCGGTAGCTGAAGAAGCGCGGCTTCTCGAACTCGCCCACGCTTTCGCCCACTTCGCCCAGCACGCGCGCGAGCGCTTCGTCGTCCGCCGGCGCGCGGAAATAACCCTGCGGCGGCATGCGCATCCCGAACGCCGGTGATGCGCCGAAGTCCAGCACGAGGTCGAACCGCGCCGTGGTCGGCGCTTTGGCAGGCGCCGCCTGCGCGACCCGCAGTGCCTTGATCGTGGCGGTGAATTCGCCCAGGTGCCCGGAGAGCGACTCGACCGCCCCGCTCCACGCGGTCGTACCCTGCAACGGGGTTGCCGGAGCGCGCGTGAGCAGGGTCACATGCAGCGTGGCAGCCAGCCGTGACGCGGCGCCCTGCGCACGTTCCGGCGCATCACCGGCGATCACGAGGAGGTTGCCGCGCGAGACGTAGCCGACGCTTGCGACGGCAGGGGGCGGCGGCAGGGTCGCGAGCGAGGCGAGCGCGGCGACCTTCGCGTCGCAAGCTTCGGAGGGCGAAGTCCAGCCCCGGGATTCGAGGGCAAACAATGCATCGCGGGTCGGGGACCCGTTCGCGTTACCCGCCGGCGCGGGTGTTCTCACATCGGTTGCTACGGTCATGCCTTGGCGGTTTCCTTGATCCCGCGGAAGATCGCGCACCGCGGAACTCCTCATATATGTCAGCCCCGCAAATTTGCTGTTTTCCGGGGCTACCGCTTCAGTTTCTTGTTTGAGGGCAGTGTACACCGCCGCAGGGGTCTGGAAACCGCCTGCTTGTTTCAGGATTCTTTCAATTCCTGTTCGCGCGGTACTGCATCGGGAGTATCGGATCGAGTCTCCGCCGGCTCCTCGACAAGGCTTTGATTCTCCGCCTGTATCTGAGGGGTCGCGGACGGGTCGGCCGGCTTTTCCGCCTCGGCGGAATCGGCCTCGGGGGGCTTGTAATCACCCAATCGGGCCATCTGGTTCAGTTTTCCCAGCCATTCGGGCGGAATCGGGTCCGGTTTCGAGTAGTCGTCGATGTAGACGTCGAGCCCGTCCATCACGTTGAATCGCGGGTCGCGAAATAACGTCCGCAACGCCTGGCGGCGCAGCAGCGGATCCACCTCCTCGTGCATGAAAGGCGTGAAGTCCGACTCCGGGGTGAGGGATTCGACCGGCTGCAGCGGCTCCCGCGCCTTCGCCGGCACATCGGCCGGCCTGGGCGCGGCCGTCGCAGCCGCGGCGCTCTTCGTTTCGACCGCGGGTTCCGGCGTTTCGCCACGGGCGGCGGCATGCTTGCGGCGCGACCATCGCGACAGGAAATTGTCGTCTTCGCGCGTCACGACGCACCCTCCTTGCGGAACCGGCCTTCCTTGCCCTCGAAGGACTTGGGACGTTGCCGCTTCTTCGGCTCGGGGCGGTAGTTGGCCTCGACCCAGACGCCCAGCCAGGCCGCGAGCTCGGGCCACGCCTCGGCGCGCTCCACCCGTTCGTTGCTGTCCATCCAGCGCGCGGCCTCGTTGTAAGAGAGCGTCGCAAGGAAGGGATACGGTTCTCCGGTTGCCTCGTCGATGCGCAGGCTCACGAACACGCTCGGCGCCTCGCTCGTGACGTTGAGGTAGTAGCCCTCGGCCTCGTCGCGGTAGAGCACGAGCTCGAATCCGGGAAAGACGCGCAGGAGCGTGCGCTCGTGCTCCGCCGACGTGCGCGTCTCGCCGCCCACGTCGGGCATCACGGCGTGCAGGTCCCAGCGGTGG
>Ga0111538_10001838_pt1 | contig 29732 bp, 27 predicted proteins | sample SoiMethybrSBSTD1_FD_79669 | JGI IMG/M metagenome (GOLD analysis project Ga0111538, IMG submission 79669) | Bulk soil microbial communities from a Populus tree surrounding site in Tennessee, USA - Soil MetaG P. TD hybrid SBSTD1 (version 2)... | ecosystem: Environmental > Terrestrial > Soil >... | reverse complement strand
GACTTGATCTCAGGACCGGCCACTGGCCACTGATCTCAGGACTGGCGACTGGCGACTGATCTCAGGGACTGGCCACTGGCGACTGATCTCAGGACTGGCCACTGGCGACTGATCTCAGGACTGGCCACTGGCGACTGATCTCAGGACTGGCCACTGGTGACTGATCTCAGGACTGGCCACTGGCGACTGATCTCAGGACTGGCCACTGGTGACTGACGCGAGCGGTGAGGCGCTACGAAAATAGTATGACCAGTACATGTCCTCCCGACGTCTTGGCGGACATCTCGGATCTGGAACTGGTCGCGCGCATCGTCGTCGACGGCCTGGTGTCGGGGCTGCACCGCAGCCCCTTTCACGGCTACAGCGCCGAGTTCAGCCAGTACCGTCACTACCAGCAGGGCGACGATCTGAAGCACGTCGACTGGAAGCTGGTCGCGCGGACCGATCGCGTCTACACCAAGCAGTTCCGCGAGACCACCAACATGGCCGCGATGCTGGTGGTCGACACCAGCGCATCGATGGATTTTTACGGAGCCGGCCGTTCGATCGAGGGGCGTGCGCCCGGAGCCGCGCCGTCCAAGTTCCGGTACGCGGTCATCGCATCCGCCGCGCTCGCGCACCTGATTGCCGGCCAGGGCGATGCCGTCGGCTTGCAGGCCGGCGGCCGCTTCCTGGCGCCGCGCGCAGGGCGGCAGCACCTGCGCGCTGTGCTGACCGCGCTCGCGTCGCTCGAGGCGCGCGACACCTGGCAGGGGGCCGACGCGATTCGCGGCGCCGCCGAGCGGCTGAAGCGGCGCGGCTTGCTGCTGGTGCTGTCTGATTTCTACGATGACGAGGAGCGCACGCTGAGCGAGCTGCGGCGTGCCCATCGGATCGGCCACGAGGTCGTGCTGTTCCAGATCCTCACGCGCGACGAGATCGAGCTGCCGTACCGGCGCGGCGTGGAGCTGACCGATCTCGAGACCGGACGCCGGCTCGCGATCGACGCCGGCCTGGCCCGCCGCGGCTACACCGATGCGGTCGCCGCGTTTCTCGAGCGGTGGCGCCGCCGCGCCGCCGCCGAGGGGTTCCAGTATTCGCTCGTCGTCACCGACGTGCCGCCGCAGCGGGCGCTGCGCAACGTCCTGCTCGCGCGCGTGCATGCGTAGCGCGCATCCGTAGCGCAGCCATTCAGGGCTGCCGACAGCCGTAGCGCAGCCCTTTAGGGCTGCCAGTTAAACGATGTTGACCTGGCAGAATCCCGCGCTGCTCTTCGCGCTCGCCCTCGTTGCGGCGCCAATCCTGATCCACATCCTGGTGCAGCGCCGCGCCGAACCGCTGCCGTTTCCCACGCTGCGTTTTCTCCAGCCGACACGCCTCGCCTCGATTCGCCGCCATCTCATAGACGATGGCGCGCTGCTGGCGGTGCGGGCGGCCATCCTGGCCGCCGCGGTCGCCGCCTTTGCCGGGCCGCTCGTCATCACCCCGGCCCGCCGCCAGGCGTGGGACCGCCGCCTCGTCCGCGCGTCCGTGATCGATGCATCGTCGAGTGACGCCGCCCGTGCGGCGCTCGCTGCTACGCCCCCGGCTTTTCTCTCGCGCGAGTTCACAGCGAGCTCGCTGCCCGACGGCATGCGCCGCGCCGCCGCCTGGCTCGAGTCGTCGCCGCCGGCGCGCCGCGAGCTGATCGTCGCCTCGCCGTTCCCGATCGGATCGATCACGACGGCGGACGTTGCCGCCATTCCTCGAGCGATCGGCGTCCGCTTTGCGCGCGCCGGCGCGCTTCCGCCGGTGCGCACGATCGACGCCGGGCCGGTCCTCGCGATCGACGGCCTTGTCGCCCGCGAGGCGACGCTCGACGGCCCGCGCACGGTGGTGCGCGAGACGCCGATCGCCGGTGGCGCCGCATTGCCTATCGAGATCGTCAACTCCCGCGATGCGCGGCCGGCCGTCGACGCTGCCGTCGCCGCCGTCTTATCGCAGCGCGTCCAGGCGCCGGGAGCCGGCCATCGCGCACGCGTCGTGATCGTGGATCCAGCTCGGAACGTCGAGACAACCACCAGCCAGGTTCTCACGCCGTGGATCGCGGACGCCATCGCGCGGGTGATGCGCGATCCCGATTTGCAGACCGCGGCGCGGCGCGTCGCCGCCGGGTTCGACGGCCCGCGGCTGCCATTGCCCTGGCTGCCGATTGCCGCGGCCGCCGACGGCCGTCCGCTTGCCGCTGCGGCCGAAGACGGCGAACGGCTGATCGTCGCCTCGGCCGCGCCGCCGGCGGATCTCTTCACGCCTGTGCTGCTGCGAGCGATCGCCAACAGCCTCGGCGTGTTGCCAGACCTCACGCGCGCCGAGGTCGTTCCAATCCCCGATCCCTGGTTGCGGGAGCACGAGCGCGCCCCCTCGCCGCCAGCGCCGCCGACGGGCGACGCCTTGCGCAACGACGACCACGACAACGATCGGCGCGGGTTCTGGCTGGCGGCACTGGCCCTGCTGGCGATCGAGGGCTGGATGCGCCGCTCGCGGCAGCGTGCCGCCGAAGCGCGCGAGGAGGCGTCGCGTGTCGCCTGATCCGGCCACCGGCATCCGGGCGATCGTCGCCGCGGCCTCGCGCCGCGGCCGCCTGCTGGCGGCCGCCGAGGCGGCAGCCTGGGGCGCGGCCGCCGGAGCATTTTCACTCGCGGCGGGGATCTTCGTCGCCGTCGCGGTCGCGATCTGGCGCTGGCGCGCGACGCGCCGCCGCGCGATCGTCCGCGCGCTCGAGCGCGCGCAGCCCGCGGCGCGGAACCTGTTCGTGACCGCCGACGAGATCGAGCGCGACGCGCTCGACCTGAAGCCGGAGGTCGGCGCGCGCGTACTGGCACGTGCACATGCGGTCGCGGGCACGGTCGAACCGGGCGCGGTCTTTCCATGGGCTCCGCTGGGGCGAGCTTGTGCCGTTGCGGTCGTTGCCTGGCTGATCGCGGCGTTCGTGTACGACTGGCGCGTCACGCGCGGGCGCGCAGGGTTCGAAGCCGGCACACAGCCGAACGCCGCAAGCGGCCGCGCAATGTCGCCCGCCGCGCTGCGCGTGCGCATCACCATTCAACCCCCTGCATATACGCAGCTGCCGGCGGCGACGCGGGTCGATCCGACCGAGATTCGTGCGGTTGAAGGCGCGACCGCGCTGGTGACGGTTGAATCAACCGCCCGTGCCATCACCATCGAGCACGACGGCGAGACGCGAACGCTCGAGCGCGCAGGCAGCGCGGCGTTCGACGGCCGCATCGAGCTGACGAAGAGCGGCTACCTGCTGGTCACTGCGGCCGATGTTTTTCGGCGGATGATCCCGATCGTCGTCTCGCCCGATGCGCTGCCCGCCGTTCGGCTGTCGGCTCCCGACCGCGATCTCGTGTATAGCGGCGGCAACCCCCGCATCGCGTTCGAGGCGCACGCGACCGACGACTTCGGGCTGCGATCGCTGTCGCTGCGCTACACGATCGTCTCGGGGTCGGGCGAGCAGTTCGACTTCACCGACGGCGACATCCCCCTGCGCTTGAACGCGAACGGCGCGCGCGACTGGACCGGCGCCGCGTCGCGGACGCTGGCCGATTTCAACTTGAAGGAGGGGGACATGCTCGTCTACCGCGCCGTGGCGTCCGACGCGCGCCCGGGCGGGACGGCGAGCTCCGATGCGTTCTTCATCGAGATCTCGCGGCTGGGCGCCGCCGCCGGCGACAGCTTCACGCTGCCAGAAGAAGAGACGCGCTACGCGCTCAGCCAGCAGATGCTGATTCTCAAGACGGAGAAGCTGCACCAGCGGCGCACTACGACGCCGCCCGGCGAGCTGACGGAAGCCGCGCTCGGCCTCGCCGTCGAGCAGCGGATGATTCGCGCCGAGTTCGTCTTCATGCTCGGCGGCGAGGTCGAGGACGAGGAGGTCGAGGCGGCGCAGTCGAGCGAGCTGCAGGCGGGCCGCCTCGAAAATCGCGGCCAGCGCGACGTGCGCGCGGCGACCATCGCGATGAGCCAGGCCGAGAAGGCGCTGACCGGTGGCGACACCGCGGCCGCGCTCGTCGCCGAGCGCGCCGCCGTCGCCGCGCTGCAGCGCGCCTTCTCGCGCGAGCGCTACCTGCTGCGCGCGCTCGCCCAGCGCAGCCGCCTCGATCCGTCGCGGCGGCTGACGGGCAGCCTCTCCGAAGCGGCCGGCTGGCGCCGCACGCCGCCGGCGGCGCCCGAAGATCGCCGCGCTGCGCTGCTGCAGGATCTCGTGACCGGCATCGCCGGGCTGACGTCCTCGACCGAGCCGGCCGCGCGGTTCAGGCAGCGCGCGCAGCTCCTTGCCGAAGAGGCGATCAGGATCGACGCGACGTCGGCACCGCTTCGCGAGGCAGCGGTGTCGCTGCAGCATGCGGCAGATCTCGCGGCCGATCCGGCGTCGCGCCGAAGCGAGCTCGCCGGAGCGGCCACCGCTGCCGTTTCAGAGGCGCGGCGTGCGATGGCCGCTGCGCCGGCGGCGCCACCGCTGCTGGTCCCCGCGCTCAGGGGCGCGTTCGAGGATGGGTTGCGAAAGGGGCCCAGGTAATGGACGCACGATCGCGCATGCTCGCCGCGATCCTGCGTGCCGTCGCCGTGGCGATCGCGATCGCCGCCGTCGTCGATCCCGCTGTCAGCATGCGAGGCACCGCGCGGCCGCGCCTGGCGATCGTCACCCAGACCCCGGCCTCGCCGGCTGCCGCCGACGTCCGCGCCAGCCTCGTGCGCCGGTTCGGCCGGTCGCACGAGATCGTGCCGCAGATCACCTCCGACGCCGCGGCGGCGATCGTCATCGGCGATCGCTATCCGGCCGAAGCGGTCGCCGGCAATCTTCCGGTCGCGACCGTTACGACCGCTGATGTGCCGCCGGTCCGAATCGTCAGCCTGTCGGCGCCGCGATCCGTTCCGGCAGGAACCGCGATACGCATCGAGGCTGACGTCGAAAGCTCGCAGGACGCTCCGCTGTCGACCGGTCTCGTCGTTTCAATCGGCGGCCTGGAAGTTGGCCGGCTGTCTCACGAGTTCAAGGCCGCGGCAGAACGTTGGATTGCCTCAATCGACGTCGTTCCCGTCGGCACGGCGCCATGGATCGTGCGCGCGCAGGCGGGCGAAAGCGTCGTGCAGACGGCCGTCGCGCTGCGGCGGGAGCCGCTGGCGGTGCTCTTCTACGAGCCTCGGCCGTCCTGGGCGACGACCTTCGTGCGGCGCGCGCTCGAATCGGATCGGCGGTTCCGCGTCGAGACCACGAGCTTCAGCTCGCGCGGTGTCGCCGCGCGGACAGCGGGTGCCGTCACCCTGGCGAACGCGCCGCTCGACGGCTTCGATGCGATCGTCGCCGGCGGCCTGGAGGGGTTGACCGCCGCGGATGCGCAAGCGCTCGATCGCTTCATGCGCGAGCGTGGTGGTGCGGTGGCGCTGATTCCCGATGCGCGGGTGGAGCGTGGCGCCGTCCACGGCCTGATGCCGCTGGCGACGGCCGAGCGGCTGCTCGAGCGACCGGAAAAACTATCGACGCGCTTTGGCGCGCCGTCCTTCGAAGCGTCGGAGCTGCTGATCTTTCGCATCGGCGGGGCTGAAGCCCCGCCCCGCGACGAGATCGCGGCTGCGAGCGACGGCTCGGCGGTAATCGTGTCGATGCCGCACGGCCGCGGCCGGCTGCTGGTGTCGGGGGCCATGGATGCGTGGCGATATCGCGCCGCCGGCGGCAGCGCGTTCGATCGTTTCTGGCAGTCCAGCCTGGCCGCGCTCGCGCTGACGGCGCCGCCGCCGATCGACGTCGACGTCACGCCCGCAGTACCAAGTCCGCTCGAGCGCGCCGAGATCTCGGTGCGGCTGCGCTCGCGTGCTTCGGCGCCGGTCGCGGCGTCGGCTGACGGCAGCGCCATTCGCCTCTGGCCCGAGCCCGAGGCCGGCGTCTATCGCGGCGCCTTCACCGCGCGCTCGGCGCATGGTCGCATGGCGATCGAGGTGCGGGCTGGGGGCGAACGCCCGCACGAAGTCGCGCAAGGCGTGCTCGTTCAGGAAGGGATCGCGAAGCCTGCCGGCATCGATCCGCCGCTCGCGCTGCTGTCGTCGTCGCGGCGCGGCATCGACGTTCCGCCGGAAGGCGTCGGCGCGCTCGGCGGGTTCGTTCGCGAGTCGGTTAGCGCACCGGCCGGGGGCGTCGTGAGGCGGCCGTTGCGATCCACCTGGTGGCTGATTCCCTTCGCCGCGTCTCTTTGCGGGGAGTGGTGGCTGCGGAGGCGGCGAGGGCTTCGCTAATCAGACACGGATGAAGACCAGGTGACGGTTTTTTTGACGGATCAGTTTCGATCGCCCACATGCTCATGCAGTTGCGACAGCTGAGGTAGACGACGTCGTCGCTGCGATATTCGGCCGAAAGCTGCGTCCCGCCGCAGACGCGGCAGGAAGTTTGTCGGCCTTGCCCGCTGCGCATCGACATTGATGGAAGCATAAACAATTCCGCTAGCATCGACGCTTAACGGCGTAAAGCGAGTAGCTCAAAAGGTTTATGACAAGATACGCCCCGTTATGACTTCAACCCGGCGCCAGCTTTGTGTCCGGGATCACGCGAGTTAGCCAGACGTCGCGCCCACGATCGCTTCGGCTTCGATCTCCACCAGCATCGCCGGGTCGATCAGCGCCCGCACTTCCACCATCGAGGTCGCCGGCCGGATGTCGCCGAACACTTCGCCGTGCGCGCGGCCGACCTGCTCCCAGTCGGCGGCGATGTTGACCACGTAGATACGGGTGCGGACGACGTGCGCGAGGCTGGCGCCCGCCTTGGCCAGCGCGGACTCGATGTTCTTCAGGGTCTGCTTCGCCTGCGCGTAGGCGTCGCCGGGGCCGGCGATCGTGCCGTCGGGCAGCGTCGCCGTCGTGCCCGAGACCCAGATCTGGCCGCCGACGCGCACCGCGCGCGAGTAGCCGACAATCGGCTCCCATTTCGCGCCGCTCGAGATCAGCTCACGGCGCATATGCCCCCACCATCGACCCTCCTGTTTGCCGAATCTTACCTTGCCTCCAGCCGGCGCTCGCGCAGGTAGAGGAACAGCGGCAGACCCAGCGAGACGCCGACGGCGAGGCTGGCGGCGATCGGTGCCCACAGATGCGGAACCCCCGCGCGCCGTCCCTCCACGGCCACCAGCACCCACAAGACGATCGACGAGACGATCACGTCCATGCCGAAGAAGCCGCTCACCGGGTTGGCGAACAGCTGCTGGAAGAAGAGCCCGAGGTCCAGCCCGTTGTCGCGCACAAACGGCATGAACTGCCAGAGCGGCAGAACCGTGCCGGCGACCGACAGCGCCAGATACAGGTGTTTCACGGTGGTCGTCTCCACTACACTCCGCATGCAGGGAGGAGACGATGGTGGATCGGCGAACGTTCTGCAACCGGGCGGCGGCGACATTCGCGGGCGCGCTCGCGGCGCGCAGCGGGCTGCAGGCCGCCGCACACCTGCAGGCCCGCGGCCGCCGCCAGGTGACCGTGGGCGGAAGGCGCGTCAAGGTCATCGACGTGCACGCCCACTGCGTCGTGCCCGGCATCATGGAGATGATGGGGCAGAAGACGACGGCGAACGCGGCGCTCGTCATGGGCACCAGCCGGCTGCAGCAGATGGACGAGCAGGGGATCGACGTCGAGGTGCTCAGCATCAACCCGTTCTGGTACGCGGTCGAACGCGATCTGGCGCGCACGCTGATCAAGGCGCAGAACGAGCAGCTGGCGGCGTTCTGCCGCGAGCATTCGGATCGGTTCGCCGGGCTCGCCACCGTGGCGCTGCAGCATCCGGAGCTGGCCGCCGAGCAGCTCGAGGAGGGGATGAAGATGGGGCTGCGCGGCGTCTCGATCGGCGCCAGCGTCAACGGCGAGGAGCTGGCCGCGCCGCGGCTCGATCCGTTCTGGGCGAAGGCGGAGGCGCTGCGCGCGCCGATCTTCATGCACCCGCAGGGCGTGCCGGACCTGAAGCGGCTGCAGGGCAACGGCCTGCTCACCAACGTCATCGGCAACCCGCTCGACACGACGATCGCGCTCTCGCACCTCATTTTCGAGGGCACGCTCGATCGTTTCCCCGGCCTGCGCATCTGCGCCGCGCACGGCGGCGGCTACCTGCCCTCCTACGCCGATCGATCCGATCACGGCTGCCTGACGTTTCCGGAGCAGTGCAAGGGAAAGATCAACAAGGCGCCGACGGCGTATCTCAAACAGCTGTACGTCGATTCGCTGGTGTTCTCGGGCGAGGCGCTTCGGCACCTCATCGCCGTCTGTGGCATCAGCCAGATCGTGCTCGGGACCGATTACCCCTTCCCCTGGACGTCGACGGCGGTCGATCACGTGCTGGGGACGAGCACGCTGAGCGACGCCGACCGCGTCGCGATCCTTGGCGGCAACGCGGCCAAGCTGCTGAACATCCCCGCCTGATGCTTTGCCTGCATGAAATCATTCAGCACCACCATCGAGATCAAAGCGCCGCCGCAGCGCGTCTGGGCGGTGCTCGCCGACATCGAGGGCTGGCCCGACTGGACGGCGTCGATGACAAGCGTCGAACGTTTCGAGAGCGGCCCGCTCGTCGTCGGAACGCGCGCGCGGCTGCGGCAGCCGAAGCTGCGGCCGGCGATCTGGCAGATCACGCAGATCGAGAAGGGCTCGAACTTCACCTGGGTGACGCGGAGCCTGGGGCTCGCCATCACCGGCCATCATCTGGTCGAACCGGTGAAGAAAGGGAACGCGAGCCGCGTGACGCTGACTATCGAGTTCACCGGCCTGTTGGGGCCGCTCGTCGCCTGGCTCACGCGCGGCTTGAACATGTCTTACCTGGCGCTCGAGGCTCAAGGCCTGAAGAAGCGCAGCGAACAGGAGCCGCGGCTCGCGACTGGTGACTGACGACTGCGACTGGCCACTGACGCATGCGACTGGCCACTGGCGACTGCGACTGACGCTAGCGTGATAACGGTTCTTCTGACGCCAGGCGGTAGCCGACCCACGGCTCGCTCAGGAGATAGCGCGGGTGCGCGGGGTCGGGCTCGATTTTCTTCCGCAGCTGCGCCACCAGCACCCACAGGTGCTCCGGCTGGCTGACTGCGTTCGCGCCCCAGATCTGGCGCAGGATCGCGCCGTGCGTCAGCACGCGATCGGCGTTGCGCGCGAGCAGCGCCAGCAGCTCGAATTCCTTCGGCGTCAGCCGCACCTCGTCATCGCCGCGGACGACGCGGCGGCGGCTGAAGTCGATCGCCAGGTCGCCCACCTGCAGCCGGCCGGTCTCTCCCTCGCCGGCCGAGAACACGCGCCGCAGCGCGACCCGGATGCGCGCGAGCAGTTCCTCCGGGCTGAACGGCTTGGTGACGTAATCGTCGGCGCCGAGATCGAGCGCCGACACCTTGTCCGCATCGGCGCCGCGCGCCGTCAGCACGATGATCGGCAGCGCCGATGTGTCGCGCACGCGGCGGCACACTTCGATCCCTTCCAGATCGGGCAGCCCGAGATCGAGCACCATCAGGTCCGGCGCCCGCGCCGCCACCTCGCGCAGCGCCTCGGCGCCGTTCGAGGCCACCTCCACCTCGTAGCCGCGCGAGCGCAGCAGCGGCGCCAGCGTCCGCTGAATCGAGACCTCGTCGTCGACGAGCAGAATCCGTCCAATGCGAGTCACGAGCGGTTGAAATAGGTTACTCGTAGCGCGCCCTTCAGGGCTGCGCCCCGGGCGGTTCATCCTAATGCCGCAGGTGGAACGGCACGCTGGTGACGACGGTGTTGGGTTCAAATAGCAGCGCCCCCTTGATTAACAGCGCGCGCTGGTTGTGGAACAGATGATGCCACCAGCGCGCCGGCACGAACTCCGGCAGGACCACGGTGATGTAGCCGTCGGGATCTTCCGCCGACACCTGCTCGATGTATTCGAGCAGCGGTTCCATCAGCGATCGGAACGGCGACGCCAGCGCCACCAGCGGCACGCAGGTGCCGAGCCGCTCCCAGCTGCGCCGCAGCTGATCGCTCGACGCCGGGTCGACGTCGACGTAGACGGCGCGCACGTCCTTCGACAGCGTCGACGCGTAGTCGAGCGCCTCGGCGACCGCGCGCTGCACGCCGCTGATCGGCACCAGCACCGTGTTGTGCCTCGGCCCGCGCGAGCGCCACCCGTCCATCGTCAACTGCGCCGCGACCCGGTCGTAATGCCGGCGCGTGATGCGGAAGAAGGCGACGTTGACCGGGATCAGCAGCAGGATGATCCAGGCGCCCTCGAGCGTTTTCGTGACCGCGACCACGATCAGGACGATGCCGGTGACCAGCGCGCCGATGCCGTTGACGACGGCGCTGGTCCGCCACCCCGGGCCGCCGGTGCGCTTCCAGTGGACGACCATCCCGGCCTGCGACAGCGTGAACGACACGAAGACGCCGATCATGTAGAGCGGGATCAGCGCGTGCGTGTCGCCGCCGAACACCACCAGCAGGATGCCGGCGAACGCGCTCAGGCCGACGATGCCGTTCGAGAAGGCGAGGCGGTCGCCCTGGTTCATGAACTGCCGCGGCACGTAGCGGTCGCGCGCCAGGATCGACGCCAGCCGCGGGAAGTCGGCATACGCGGTGTTCGCCGCGAGGACGAGGATCAGCATCGTCGCCGCCTGCACCGCGTAGTAGGCGAGGCCGCGATCGCCGAACACGCCGCGCGCCAGCTGCGACACCACCGTCTCGCGCTCGCTCGGGACGATGCCGTAGGCGTGGGCGAGCAGCGTGATACCCAGGAACATCGTGATCGACAGCGCCGCCATCATCAGCATCGTCGCCGCGGCGTTCTTCGATTCGGGCCGCTGGAAAGCCGGCACGCCGTTGGACACCGCCTCGACGCCGGTCATCGCCGTGCAGCCGTTGGCGAACGCGGTCAGCAGCAGGAACAGCGTCAGCGGCTCGTGAGACGGCGGCGGCGCGGCCGCCGCAAGCGGGTGGATGCCGCCGCTCAGCGCTCGCCAGACACCGACCGCGATCAGCCCGAGCGCCGTCGCGATGAAGAAATAGGTCGGCACCGCGAAGATGCGCCCCGACTCGCGGATCCCCCGCAGGTTGCCGATCATCAGCAGGACGACGAAGGCGAGCGTCAGCTCGACGCGGTTGACGTGCCACTCCGGGAACGCCGAGGTGATCGCGGCGACGCCGGCGGCGATGCTGACCGCGACCGTCAGCACGTAGTCGATCAGCAGCGAGGCCGCCGCCACCAGCGCCGGCATCTCGCCGAGGTTGTCCTTCGACACCAGATAGGCGCCGCCGCCGCTCGGATAGGCGTGGATCGTCTGCCGGTACGAGAAGACGACGATCGCGAGGATGGCGGCGATGGTCAGCGCGATCGGGCTGGCGTAGCCGAGCGCCGCCGCGCCGGCGAGGATGAGAACGCGCAGGATTTCCTCGGTCGCGTAGGCCACCGACGACAGCGCGTCCGACGACAGCACCGCCAGGCCGGTGACGCGCGACAGCCGTTCGTGGTGCGCGAGGTGCGAGGGAATCGGCTTGCCGACGACAAGCCGCTTGACTTGCGGAAACAGCCCCTGTTCAGCCACGTCGTTCCTTCCAACGGCCGACGGGGTTAGCTGGCGGGCTCGAGGTTGGAAGTCCTCGTCCGGATTTCGGATTAGCCCCTGAGGCAAGACGCCTCGTTGGTTCCCCCGTAGAGCCGCGGCGTCGCGCCGCGCTCTTTAGGCCACTCTCAGTCGATGGTACGGCCGGCGCCCCGCCTGCGGCTCGCGTTTAAGGGACTTTTTAGGACTTTCTGCGGCCGCGCTTGGGCCTGCCAACCGCTGCGCTACGAGAAATCCGCGGCGTGTGCCACGGCCCAGTCACGAAAGCTGCGCGCCGGCGATCCGGTGACGTCGCCGACCGTTGTCGTCACGAACGCCGGGATGCCGACGGCCGCGGCGTAAGCGTTCAGCAACATGTCGGCGATCGACGACGGCACGCTGGCCAGCAGCTCCTGGCGCGCGGCTTCGCGCGGCAGCTCCTCGAGGCGCAGCGGCCGGCCGAGCGCCTCGCCGACGATCTCCACCTGTTCGCGCTGGGTCAGCGAATCCGGACCGGTCAACACATATTCCTTGCCGGCGTGACCCTCGTCGCATAGCGCACGGACGGCGACCGCCGCGATGTCGCCTTCGTCAATCGGCGCCGTCGCCGCGTCGGCGTAGAACCAGCGCACCACGTCGCCCTTGCGGATCTGCGGTCCCCACCAGTGCAGGCAGTTGAGCGCGAAGACGCCCGGCCTGAGAAACGTACACGGCCGGCCCGACTGCTCGATCAGCTGCTCGACGCCGGCGTGAACGGCCGCCATCGCATTCGGCTGCTGGAAGAACGGATGCGGTGTGCGATGCGGCGCGGTGAGGAACACGATTCGCCCCGCATGCGCCGTAAGGCGCTCGATCGCCGCCGCTGCCGGCGCAAGCGGCCCGATCCAGACCAGGAAGACCGCGTCGACGCGGCCGAGCGATCGATCGAGCGTCGCCGGCGACGACAGATCGCCGCGCAGCACCTCGACGCCGGCCGGCAGCCTGGCCGACTCGGGATTCCGGCTCAATGCTCGAACGCGGCAACCGTTCGCGACGAGCTTGCCGACGAGCGGGCGGCCGATGTTGCCCGTGGCGCCGGTGACGAGAACGTGTTTCATCGGTCTGCCCGCTGTGCGCTCACCTGGTACGGCCGCCGACGACCTGCTCGATCGGCACGCCGTCGATGAACAGCCCGTCGATCACGCCCGCGCCGTTTTTGACCCGCACGCTCAGCCACGCCGTGCTCCGGGCGTTGCGCCCCACCGCGGCGGTGTAGCGCTCCTGCGCCGCCGGCGCGCTCGCCTCGTTCATGTAGTAGCGATCGAACGGCAGCGAGATCGTGTAGCCATTAGCGGCGTTGTTCGCCAACCGGACATCGTCGATTGCGAGATAGTCTCCGCCGGCCGGCCGCGTCGGAACGATGTCGACGGCCCGCGCAAACCCCTGCGCGTCGGCTCCGAGCGCGACGAAGCCGGTCGCGCGCTCCTGCTGGAACGACTTGACGACCGCTTCGGTCTCGGGTGCGATCGGCGGCGTCAGCGTGATCGCAGGCCGAATCGCGACGTATCGGCCGTGGAAGGCGTCGGCCGGATCGACCGGCACGACCCGCAGCTTGTACGGCGTGCCCGAGGCGAGCGTCGACTCGTAGCGCACGATCGACCAGCCCGCGGCCGTCAACTGCGCCGCCGCCAGCACGAGGAGCAGCATCAGCGTTGTGCGCCTAGGCATGTTTCTCCTTGAGCCGTCGCATCAGCTCGAAGTTGAGCGCAAAGCAGGCGATGCCGAGCGCCACGAACGCCAGGCCGCGCAACAGGAAGCTCAGATCGGTGTCGAAGAAGCGCGCGACGACCAGGGCGGCGATGGCGACGAGGCCGCGATTGGCGAGCCCGAGGTCCAGGTTGCGAATGCCGGCGTGGAGATTCAGCGCGCCGACTGCCAGCAGCCACAGATTGAACGCGATCCATCCCGGTTGGTCGAGGCCTTCGATTGCCAGCGCGTGCGTCGCGACGACCAGGGTCGCCGCCGCGGTCGCCGCCGCGAGATCGAAGCGGCGAGCCTGCGCCAGGCGGAACGTCGCGATCGACGCGAACGTCGCGCAGGCGACCGCCACCATCGCGATGACCAGCAGCGATGGCTGCATGAGGCGGAGCGAAACGGCCGTGAGGCGGCGCCAGGCATCGTCGAAGCTGAGGATGGTGCCGACGACGATCAACACCCCCCACGCTGGCAGCAGGATCCGCCGGCGCCACGCGCCGGCTGCATCCGCGGCAGGCCACAACGCCGCGGCGATCACAGCGGCCAGCCAGGCAACCTGGAAGACCGCCCACAGTCCTGCCCACTGGCGATCGATCGCCTGGAAGGTGCCGGCCAGGAATATTCCTCCCGCTGCCATCCACATCACCAGCGTCGTCGGCCACGCGTCGGGCTGGCGGCGCGCGCGCAGCACGACGAAGGGCAGAGCTGCCAGCGCCAGCGGCCAGACGTCGAGCGGGGCGTTGCGCGCGCCGAGGCTGCCGACGCGAATCACGAACAGCCCCCAGAAGCCGACGGCGGCGAGGCAGGAACCGGTGATGTACGGAAGGGGGACCACCAGCCAGAGCCACGCGCGCATCAGCGCTTCGAACGAGCCGCCGACGTGATAGGTCTGGCCGACGAGCGCGATCGATGCGCCGGTGGCCGCGACGAGCAGGCCGGAGGCGGCTTCGAGCCAGGCGTCCGAGCCGCCGCGGCGCGCGACGGCAAAGAGAGTGAGCGCCTGCGCCGCCAGCAGCGATCCGATCGCGATCGCCGCCCGCGTCGGCCGATCGAGCAGATCCCAGTTGTGCGCGAGGATCAGGATGATGCCGCCGCCGACCAGCACCGCGCCGACGCAGGCGAGCAGCACCGGCGCCCAGTCGATCGCCGGCGCCTCCTCCTCGCGCGAGCGGTAGTGGCGGCGAAGCGCCTCGGCCGCCTCGGAGGTGAGCACGCCGTCGTGCTCCAGCCGGGGAAGCTCGGCGAGGAGCCACGACACTCGCTTGCGCATCCGCTCATTATGCGTTCGGAGGCGTGCTGTCGAACGCCCGGGCGGGTGGCGTATGATGAGCAGTGCCGCCCTGCCAGGATCGCCGTCGATGATTCGTCTCGTCCTGGTTCCACGTCTCGTTCTCGTCCTTGCATTTCTCGCCGCCGCCTGCGCCGGCCATTCGGGAAGCCCGGGCCGCACCCCGCTCGGCCAGCCGTTCGAGCTGCGCGCCGGGTCGTCGGCCGCGGTCGAAGGCGGCCTGCAGATCACCTTCGAGCGCGTGCCAGCCGACTCGCGCTGCCCGATGGATGCGCTGTGCATCCGCGCCGGCGAGGCGCGGGTCGCGCTCACCGTGTCGCAGGATGGACGCAATGCCGACAGCCGCGAGCTGCGCACCGATGGCGCGGCGTCGGAGACGACCTATCTCGGCTTCTCGATCAAGCTGATCGCGCTGGCGCCGTACCCGCGATCCGATCGGCAGATTCTGCCCGAGGACTACGTCGCGACGCTGACAATAAGGGTTCAAGGTTCAGGGTTCTAGGTTCTGGGTCGGTTCCCAGAACCCAGAACCTGAACCCAGAACCCAGAACCCAGAACCCTGAACCTCGAATGTCTCCCCCAGAAGCGTGGCTGCGCGGGCCGGTGCCTGGAATCCCGGCGATGCTGCAGCCGGTGGCGCACTCGCTGGTGCAGTGCCGCGACGAGCTGACAGCGAGCCTCGCCGGGTTGACGCCGCAGCAGATTTGGGAGCGGGGACACGGCGCGGCGTCGATCGGCTTTCACGCGCGTCACGCCGCCGGCAGCCTCGATCGGCTGTTCACGTATGCGCGCGGCGAAGCGCTGTCGCCGGCGCAGTTGGCAGCGCTCGCGTCGGAGGGCACTCCCGATCCCGCGGCGGGCGTGGCAGCGGCGCTCGTTGCCCTGTTCGACACCGCGGTCGAGCGCGCGCTCGCGCAGCTGCGAGAAACCGACGAGACGACGCTCACCGAGCCGCGCGAGGTCGGCCGCGCGCGGCTGCCGTCGACGGTGCTGGGGCTGCTGTTCCACGCCGCGGAGCACACGCAGCGGCACGTCGGCCAGCTCGTCACCACCAGCATCATCGTACGCAGGGCGGCCCTTTAGGGCCGTGCATCTGCCAGCCCTGAAGGGCTGCCCCAGGTACGCAATTGATCGCCGCTTACAACTTTGGTCGCGCTTTTATAGCGATCGCCGGCAACGTTCCCTTTCTGACGCCGGCGCCGCGCGCGCTCGTTCGCAAAGGGAACCCGATTTCTCTGCGAAATGATCGCGGCCGGGTGCACACTGGACGTGCTCCCAGGCATCGAGTTCGGCAGGTCCGCGCGTCTACCGCAAGAGCCTCCGTCCGCCCCAATTCCTCAGGGTCATTTATGTCAAATCTGTACGCGCCGCCCCAGGCCGCCGTTCGCGACGTCGCCGATCCCGCCGCCACCATCGTGCTCGCCGAGCGCGGCACCCGGCTGGGGGCGTCAATCCTCGATGGCCTGGTGTTCGGCGTGCTGGTCTACATGCCGTTCATCGCGTTCGGCCTCGTCGGCGCGGCCGCGTCGAAGTCCGGCGACGCGGCTGGCGGCTCCGGGATGCTGGGTCTTGGACTCGTGTTCGGGCTGGCGGGGTTCGCGATCTTTTGCTGGTTGAACATCCGCAACATGATGCGCAACGGGCAGTCGATCGGCAAGAAGATGGTTGGCATCAAGGTCGTCCGCCGCGACGGCGCGCCGGTTTCGCTCGGCCGGCTGATCTGGCTGCGCAACGCCCTGATCTGGGCGATGGGCCTGATTCCGCTCTTCGGCCTGGTGGATTCGCTCTTCATCTTCGCGGAGTCGCGGCAGTGTCTGCATGACAGAATCGCGGACACGATTGTCGTCGTTGCCTGAAGCGCTCGCGCCCTCGCCAGACATCCTCGATACGGTGGTCGCCGCCGAGACGCCCGAAGGGATCCTGCTCGAACTGCGCCCGGCGGGGCTCACGGCGCGGTTCTACGCGTTCTCGCTCGACTGGATCATCCGGCTGGCCGTCATCTACGCCGCAGCCATCGTCGCCCGCTTCACCGGTGGCATCGGCATCGCGTTCTGGATCGTTCTGATCTTCGTGCTCGAGTGGTTCTATCCGGTCGCCTTCGAGCTGATGCGCGGGGGAGCGACGCCCGGCAAGCGCGTGTTCGGCCTCCGCGTGGTGATGGACAACGGCCTGCCGGCGACCGCGGCGGCATCGGTGACGCGAAACCTGCTGCGCGCTGCCGAGTTCCTGCCCTTCTTCTACGGCTTTGCCATCGTCAGCATGCTCGTGCGCCGCGACTGCAAGCGCATGGGCGACATCGCTGCGGCGACGCTGGTCGTCCACGAGCCGCGCGCGGTGTCGCGGCCGCCGCTCGACCAGTTCATGCCGGTCGTGCCGGCCAGGCCGCTGGCGCCGCAGGACCAGGCGGCGGTGATCGCGCTTGCTGCCCGCGCGCCGACGCTGACCGCCGAACGGCTGGACGAGCTGGCAGCGCTCGCCGCCGCGGTGTCTGGCGATCAAGGACGGACGGGCCGTGCCGTCACCGAGCGGGTGCTCGGCGTCGCGCAGTGGCTGCTGGGGCGCCGGGCATGACGCCGCTGCAATTCGAAAAGCTGTACGAGCACGACTGGGCGGAGCTCGAGCTGCTGCTCGATCGCGTGCTGCAACGCAGCGGCACGCGGGCGGAACGCGCCGCGGTGTCGGGCGCGCGTCTCGCCGCGCTTTATCGGCGTGCATGCGAGCACCTCGCGCTGGCGCGGGCGCGCGCCTATCCGGCGCATGTTCTCGAGCGTCTCGAGCGCCTCACAGCCGCTGGCCATCAGCTGATCTACCAGCAGCATGAATTCGGGCTGGCGCGGCTGCGAGCCATGTTCGCAACCGACTTTCCCGCCGAGGTCAGGCGGCAGTGGCGGTACGTCGCCGTTGCCGCCGCGACCTTCATGCTGCCGACGCTCGTTGTCGGTGTGCTCGTGTACCGGCATCCGGAGTTGATCCTGTCGGTCGTCACCTCTGACACGGCTGCCTCGTACGAAACGATGTACTCGCCGGCTGCCGATTCGATCGGCCGCGTCCGGACCGCGACAACGGACTGGATGATGTTCGGCTTCTATATCCGCAACAATGTCGGCGTAGCGTTCCAGTGCTTCGCCGGCGGGTTGTTTGCCGGGCTCGGGAGCCTGTTCTATCTCGCCTATAACGGCCTGCTGGGCGGCGCCGTCGCCGGCTATCTGACCGAACGCGGCCTGTCGTCGACCTTCTACCCCTTCATCGCCACCCACTCCGCGTTCGAGCTGACGGCGATTGTCCTGTCGGGCGCGGCAGGGCTGCGCATCGGGCATGCGCTCGTGGCGCCGGGACGCCTGGCGCGGATGCAGTCGCTGGTGCGCGCGACACACGAGTCGGCCATCCTGCTGTACGGCGTTACCGCGATGCTGCTGGTCGCCGCCGGCATCGAGGCGTTCTGGTCGTCGGCAACGTGGCTGCCGTCGGCAGCGAAGTACGGCGTGGCTGGCGTGTGTTGGACGGCGGTCATCTGCTATTTCGTCCGGCCTGGTCGGGCCACTGAACGCCATGCAGGTTGACGCGCTTCGCGTGCGGCTGCGCCCGCGGACATCGATCGAGGCCGCGGATCTCGGGCCGCGTCTTTGCCAGAGCTCCGCGCGGGAGATTTATTCGTGCTACGCGATGGTGGCGCTGCCGATCGCCGCCCTCTCGTTGACATCGATCGAGATCGCCGCCTGGTTGCCGTTCCTGCTGATGTGGTGGTCCAAGCCGTGGCTCGATCGCACGATACTTTTCGTGCTGTCGCGCGCGGCTTTCGGACAGCGCACCAGGCCCGCAGACGTGTGGCGCTTGCAGCGGCAGGTCTGGTGGCGGCAGCTGCTGTTCACGTGGACCGTGCGACGCTTCTCGCTGTGGCGCACGCTGACCGAGCCCGTCTACCAGCTCGAGGAGTTCTCCATCGTCAAGGGCCGCGCGCGCGTCCGCCAGATCCGCCGCAAGCACGCCGGCGCCGCGATGATGATGACCTCGGCCTACAGCCTGGCTGAAACGTTCCTCACGCTCGCGCTCGCCTCGCTCGTGTTCTGGTTCGCGCCAGCGGGGCGGACGCCGGAGATTGCCGCCCTCCTGTCGGGGGAACCCGGTGTGCTCGCCTTCGCCCTTCCGATCGCCTACGTGGCCGTGGTGTTGTTTCTCGAGCCGTTCTATGTCGCCGCCGGATTTGCGATGTACTTGAACCGGCGCGCCGAGCTCGAGGCGTGGGACATCGAGCAGGAATTCCGCCGTGCCTTCGCGCATTGATGCCGCGCTCCGCGCCGCCGCGTTGACCGCGTTGCTCGCGGCAATGCCGGCGGTTGCAACCGCAGCCGCCGACCAGGATGCTCCGCCGGCGAGGGCGGCGAGCCTGACGCACGACGAAATCTCGGACGCCATCGAGGCCGTCCGGTCCGATCCCAACATCGCGCCCACCCGCACCACCAAAACGCTGCGCTGGAAGGAGTCGGGCCCGAAGCCATCGCGTTCGTTCGGTTTCCTGAGGTGGATCGCCGGCCTGTTCGAGAAGCTGACGCAATCGGCGCGGCTGCTGATGTGGGCGGCGGCGTTCGTGCTCGCCGGGTGGCTGCTCGTCTACGTGGTTCGAACGCTGCGGCCGCTGCAGCGGGCTCAGCGCGACGAGCCATTTGTCGCGCCGACGCACGTGCGCGATCTCGACATCCGGCCCGAGACGCTGCCGGCCGATATCGGCGCCGCTGCCCGGGGGCTGTGGGACGCCGGTGAGCAGCGCGCGGCGCTGGCGATCCTGTACCGCGGGCTGCTGTCGCGCCTGGCCCACGTGCATCGGGTTGCGATTCGCGACTCCAGCACCGAGGGCGACTGCCTGGCGATGGCGGCGCACTCGTTGCCCGCCTCGAGGTCCGAGTACGTGGCGCGTCTGATTGGCGCCTGGCAGCGGTTCGTCTACGGCCGCGAGGAGGTCGCCGCAGCGATCGTGTACGGGTTGTGCGACCAGTTCGCGGCCGCACTCGATCGTGGGGATGCGCAATCGCCGGCTGAGGGCGCCGCATGAAGCGTTCGGTGCTGATCGGGATCGTCGCCGGCTTGCCATTGACGGCGTTGCTCGTCTATTGGATTGCGGCCAACACTTACTGGGCTGACGTGACGCTGCCGCTGCCGCCGAAGGGCGAGGCCGTGACCAATCCGTTTTACGCGGCGCAGCGCTTCGCCGAGAAGCTCGGCGCGCGCACCGCGAGAGACCGGGACGTCGGATCCGCGTCGTCGGACTCCGTCATCGTCGTCTCGGCGTTTCACTGGAGCCTGAGCCGGAGCAGGCGCGACGCGCTGGTACGGTGGGTCGAAGCCGGCGGCCGTCTGGTCGTCGATCGAACGGTCGTCGACAGTCGAGGGGATCTCGCACGCTGGTCGGGCGTCGAGCGCACCTGGGCGCCCGTGAACGACACGCCTGAGCCCGCCGATGACAGCGACGAAGACTCATGTCCGATGGTCATCGAGGAATCGCGCGACGCGACCGCGGACTCCGTCACCAGTTATGACATCTGCGATCTCGACGAAATCTCGTCGCTCACGACCGAAGCCGACGTGCTGTGGGCGGTTCGCGACAAGACCGGCCGCCAGGCGATACGCGTCCAGATCGGTCGCGGCAGCGTGACGAGGATCAACGCCAACCCGTTCCGCCACCGCAGCCTGCTCGAGGGCGAGCACGCGCGTCTGTTCGTGGCTGCGACCCAACTGCGGCGAGGCGACGAGGTCCGTTTTCTCTCGGACGACGATTCGCCGTGGCTGGTGGCGCTGGCGTGGCGGCATGGAGCGCCGGTGGTGCTGCTCGCCCTCGCCCTGATCGCGCTGGCGCTGTGGCGCGACCTCGTCAGATTCGGTCCGCGCGCGGCGGCGCCGCACGCCGGCCGGCGGTCGCTGGCGGAGCAGATTCGCGGCACCGGCCGGTTCGCGCTCCGCCAGGGCGGCGGTGCGGCGCTGCACGGCGCGCTGGTACGCGCGCTCGACGAGGCCGCGAAGCGGCGCGTCAAGATGTTCGCGAGCCTGCCGGCGAACGAACGCACGACGGCGCTGGCCCGGCTGACCGGCCTCGATCCCCAGGTGATGTCGGCAGCCGTTCATGCCGATGCCTCGGTCGTCGGCTCTCACGAGCTCTGCCAGGCGATCGCGGTGCTTGAATCGGCGCGGCGCCATATTGTTCTCGAACAGACAGGGCCTACGCATGGAAGAACGTGAATCGGACGGAGTCGCTCAGGCCGCCAGCATGCTGGCTGACCTGCGCGGCGCAATCGGTCGGGCGATGGTCGGCCAGGATGCGGTCGTCGAACAGGTGCTGATTGCCCTCGTCGCGTCGGGGCACGTGCTGATTGAAGGGGTGCCCGGGCTCGGCAAGACGCTGCTCGTGCGCGCGCTGGCGCAGGCGCTGTCGCTGGCGCATGCCCGCGTCCAGTTCACGCCCGACATGATGCCGTCGGACATCACCGGGCACGCGGTCCTCGATCCGTCGACCCGCGACCTTCGGCTGGTGCGCGGCCCGGTGTTCACGCACGTGCTGCTCGCCGACGAGATCAATCGCGCGCCGGCAAAGACGCAGAGCGCGCTGCTCGAGGTGATGCAGGAATATCAGGTGACGCTGGAAGGGCAGACACTCGTCCTGCCGAAGCCGTTCATGGTGCTGGCGACGCAGAATCCGGTCGAGACAGAGGGGACGTATCCGCTCCCGGAAGCGCAGCTCGACAGGTTCCTGCTGAAGATCGAGATCGGCTACCCGTCGAGTGCCGAAGAAGTCGCCGTCGTTGCCCGCGTCACCGCGAATCAGGCCGGGGATGAGCTGCCGCTGGCGGCGGTGAAGCCGTGCCTCGACAGCGCCGGCGTTTCGAAGCTGCAGCAGCTTGCCGCACAACAACGCGTCGACGAGCAGGTCGTCGACTACGCCGTGCGGATCGTCCGGGCGACGCGCGAGCATGCCGCCGCCGCCATCGGCAGCGGCCCTCGAGGCGCGCTGGCGCTGGTGCGCGCCGCGCGCGCGGCGGCGCTTCTCGAGGGACGCGGCTACGCGACGCCCGACGATGTCAAGCGTGTCGCCTTGCCGGCGCTGCGGCACCGGATCGCGCTGGCGCCCGACGCGCTGCTCGAGGGCCGCACGGCCAACGACGTGCTGTCCGAGATCATGGGCAGCATTCCGGCGCCACGGGTGTAGCCGTGGCCGCGCCCATTCCAGGCCGCAGGGCCGTCGCCGCGCTTGCCGCGGCGGCCGCAGCCGCGTTCGTCGCCTTGCTGGCAGGCGTACCGCTGGGTGCCGTCAGCCGCGCGACCGCTGTCGCGATGCTCGGCCTGACCGCGGCCGCGTTCTGGGACTATCGCGCCTCGCTCACAGCCTGGCGCCGATCGCCGCCGGCGATGACGCGACGTCTTCCTGCGGCGTTTGCGATCGGGGTGCGGCGGCCGGTTCAGCTCACCATCGAGACACCCGGACGCGGGGTGTGGCGCGGCGAGCTCTACGACCACGCGGATCCGACGCTCGTGACCGGTGGCATGCCGGTCGCGGTGACGCTCGCCGGCGGCACGCGCACCGATATCACCTACACCGTGACGCCGACGACAAGAGGCGAGGTGAGGTTCTCGCCAGCGGACTTGCGCGTCCGCTCGCGCTGGGGCCTCTGCGAGCTGCTGCACCGCATCGGGCCGACCGACGTGCGCCGCGTCTATCCCGACTTCGCGCAGGTGGCGCGGTACGCGTGGCTCGCCGGCGATCGCCGGCTGCAGGAAATCGGCATCAAGACCTACCAGCTCCGTGGCAGCGGCACCGACTTCAAGGAGCTCTCGGAGTACAAGGTTGGCGCGTCGGTGCGCCACATCGACTGGCGCGCGACGCTTCGCGTCGGCAAACCGATCGTGCGCGAGTTCCAGGACGAGCGCGATCAGTGCGTGATGCTGCTGGTCGACTGCGGCCGCCGGATGCGGGCCGACGATCGCAGCGGCCCCGCCGGCACCACCCATTTCGACCAGGTCCTGAACGCGGTGATGCTGCTGACCTCGGTCGCGCTCAAACAGGGCGATGCCGTGGGGACCTTGACCTTCGGCACACCCGCCGGGGAAGCGCGGTACTTCGCGCCTCGCAAGGGGATCCAGACGTTGAATGCCCTGATCGGCCAGCTCTACGACGTCCAGCCGACGCCGACGCACTCCGACTACATCGACGTCGCCCGGCAGCTGCTGCGGAAGCAGCGCAAGCGGGCGCTGATCATCGTCATCACGAATTTCCGCGACGAGGACGGCACGGAGCTCCGCCATGCCCTCCAGCTGCTGCGGCAGCATCACCTGGTGCTGCTCGCCAGCCTGCGTGAACGGGTTCTCGGCGAGCTGCTGGCGCAGCCAATCGCCGGCAGCGACGCGGCGATCGAGATTGCCAGCGCCCACCTCTACGAGCAATCGCGCCGCGACGCCTTCAATCGCCTCGCGGCCCGGGATGCGCTGATGGTCGATGCGGAACCCGAACGACTCGGGATCGAGCTGGTCAACCGCTACCATGCGGTCAAGCGCGCCGGCCTCATTTGAACCGCGAGCTCGAGGCACTACGTAGGTCCATTACGGTGCCTTCCTGAATTGATCGAGTCGATGACCTGCATCGCGCGCTCGTGCGGCAGGTTGCGGAACGCGGTCGGCGTCAGGCCGGCGACCTGCTGGAACGCGCGGTAGAAGTTCTTCTTGCTCTTGTAGCCGACCTTCAACGCAATCGCGTCGATCTTTCCCGTCGGCACCTGCGGCAGCGCCTCGATCAGCCGCATCGTCCGCTGGTACTCGCGGATGCTCATGCCGAACTCGCGCTGGAAGGCGCGGCGCAGCTGCGGCGGCGTGACGTGAAAGCGGCGCGCCAGCGCCGGCAGGCTCCACGGCCGCTGGTACTGCTCGCGGATGAGACGCGCCGCGCGGGTGGCGGCCGACGGCGGATGCGTCCGGGCCAGCTCCGCGGAGAATGCCGCGACCCAGTTGAGGAACGCGCGGCGCGGATCCTGCGACGTGCTGCGTAGAAAGCGTTCGAGGACCAGCACGGGCTGGAACGCGCAGCGGCCGGCGCAGCGGCGGGCGGCGCGCGCATGCATCAGGTCGCCGCAGCGCCACGCGACGTCGAGCAGCAGCGCGCGGAGGATCAGCCGCTCGATCGGATTGGTTGGCGCCGCCAGCGCGCGGGCGAAGGTGGTGAGCGCCTGCTGCGCCTCGTCTGGTTCGACCTGGTCGCAGCGGCCCGCCACCCGTTGCGAGGCGTCGACGACATCCTTCAACCAGTCGGGCTTGACCATCGGTTCAACGGGCAATGTAGCGCACTGGCGGGGCTGAAGTGTCGGGCACTGAAGCCCCGCCCTACGTACGTCAGGCCCGCCCTACGTCCGAGACGTCATAAAGCCGATAAGGATAAGGATGCCCCTGTTCAGGCCCCTGCCGCCCTCTGTGACCAGGCCGGTCTCGATCGCCGTGATGCTGGCATGGGCCGCGGCGATGGCGGTGCTGGTCAACCGCTCGTATCTCACGGCCTCGCCGGCGTCGCTCGCCACCGATCTGGCGCGCTACGGCTCATCGGCCACCTGGCGCGGCGTCTACTACCGCGGCGAGAAGATCGGCTTCACCGTCAGCCAGACCGTGCCGACCGCCGACGGCTTCGACCTCGAGGAAAGCGGCCGGCTGCAGATGTCGCTGCTCGGCGCGACCACCGCGGCCGCGATCCGCACCACGGCGCACGTCGATCCGACCTTCGCGCTGCGCGCGTTCGAGTTCTCCCTCGACCCCGGCACCGGGCCGATCGAGGTGCGCGGCCGGTTCGACGGCCGCCGCCTCAGGCTGGACGTCACCACTCCGTCGGGGACGCGCAGCGAAGAGCGCGAGCTCGAGGAGCCGCCGGCGCTGTCGCTCAACCTCTCTCGCCGGCTCGCCGATGAAGGGCTGGTGCCCGGCGCGCGGCATCGCTGGACCGTGTTCGATCCCGCCACGCTGCGCAACTCGCCGGTCACGATCGACGTCGGCAAGCGCGAGCTGGTACGGAGCGCGACGACGCCAATCCCCGCGTTTCGCGTCGACATGCAGTTTGCCGGGCTGAAGACGGTGTCGTGGGTCACCGACACCGGCGAAGTCGTTCGCGAGGAGAGCCCGCTCGGGTTGATCACCGTGCGCGAGACCGCGGAGCGCGCGCAGGCGATGGCGGTGCCGGGACGGATGCGCGCCGACCTGCTCGCCGCATCCTCGGTTGTGCCAGACGGAGAGGTGGCGATCGGCGAGCCGCGCGACGTGCGGCGGCTCCGGCTGCGCGTCGACGGCCTGGATCTGTCGGGGCCCGACATCGACGGCGTGGCGCAGCGCGTCGACGGCGCGAGCCTCGAGCTGCGCGATCCGCAGTTCCTCGGCGCCCAGCCGCCCGATCTCGACGCCTCGCGTTATCTCGCGCCGGAACCGCTCATCGAAAGCGACGCGCCGGAGATCGTTGCCGAAGCCGCGGCGGCGCTGCGCGATGTCTCGGGCAGCCGCGCTCGCGCCGAGAAGCTGACGCGCTACGTCAACGCCCTGCTCGACAAGAAGCCGACCGTGAGCCTGCCGTCGGCGCGCGAGGTGCTGCGCACGAAAGTCGGCGACTGCAACGAGCACACGGCGCTCTTCGTCGCAATGGCGCGGGCCGCCGGCTTGCCAGCGCGCATCGCCGTCGGCCTCGTCTACATTCACGGCGCGTTCTACTACCACGCGTGGCCAGAGGTTTACCTAGACGGTGGAACCTGGCTGCCGGTCGATCCGACGCTCAATCAATTTCCCGCCGACGCGACGCATCTGCGCCTCGCGCGCGGCGGCCTGGAGAAGCAGGCGGCGATCCTGCCGCTCATCGGCCGGCTGAAGATCACCATCCTCGATCTCGATCTCGCGCCCGGCTCGACGCCGATCCTGGTCGGCCGGCAGGAGCCCGACTACTCGGCCCTCACGTCCCCCATCCCGCAGCGCGAACGGCGCTGCTGCGTGTGCCCGCGATGATCGCCATCGAGAACCTGGTCAAGCAGTACGGGCAGTTCACCGCGGTCGACGGCGTCAGCCTCGAGGTGCCGCCGGGCGAGATCCACGGCTTCCTCGGCCCCAACGGCGCCGGCAAGACGACGACGCTGCGGATGATCGCGGGCCTCTTGAAGCCGACGGCAGGGCGCGTTCTGGTCAACGGCCACGACATCGCGCAGGAACCGGAAGCGGCAAAGCTCTCGCTCGGCTTCATCCCCGACCGGCCGTTCATCTACGACAAGCTGACGGGCGGCGAGTTCCTGCGCTTTCACGGCGGCCTCTACGGCCTCGGCGAGCCGGAGATTGGCGGCCGCGTCCGCGAGATGCTGGAGCTGTTCGAGCTGGCGCGCTGGGAGCACGAGCTGGTCGAGAGCTTCTCGCACGGCATGAAGCAGCGGCTGGTGATGTGCGCCGCCTTCCTGCACCGCCCGCGCGCGGTCGTCGTCGACGAGCCGATGGTCGGCCTCGATCCGCGCGGCGCGCGGCTGATCAAGGACGTGTTCCGCCGCATGGCCGAGCGCGGCGTCGCCATCCTGATGAGCACGCACACGCTGGAAGTGGCGCAGGAGATGTGCGATCGCATCAGCATCATCCTGAAGGGAAAAATCATCGCCCGCGGCACCGTGCCCGAGATCCGCTCGATGGGCGACGGCCACGACGATCACCTCACCGCCGTGTTCCTGAAGCTGACCGGCGGCAGCGGGCTGCAGGAGATCGACGAGGTGGTCGGATGAACGTACGCGCGTTCCCGTATCTGCTGCTGCCGCATCTCTGGGCATCGCGCAACCGGGCGCGGCGGCGCGAGCGCGGCGACTTCGCGCGCGGGGTGATGTTCGGCGGCGTCGGACTGATCGTCTTCGCCGCGCTCGTCCAGGGGTCGTACTGGCTGACCGGGCATCTCCTCGACTACGAGGAGCTCGGCGACTACCTGCTGCGGATCGGCCTGTCGTGGCTGTTCCTCACCTTTCTCTCGTTCCTCGCCTTCAGCGGCATCGTCACCGCGCTGTCGACGTTCTTTCTCGCCGACGATCTCCGCCTGCTGGTGGCCTCGCCGGTGGCGACGCGGCGCCTGTTCCACGCGCGCTTTTTCCGCACCGTCGTGCAGGCGTCGTGGATGGTGGTGATCTTCGTCGTGCCGATCCTGATTGGCATCGGCTGGGCGCGCTGCGCCGGGCCGGGCTTCTATCTCACCGCGCTGGCGACCATCGTGCCGTTCGCCATCATCCCGGTTGCCGCCGGCACGGTGGTGACGCTGCTGCTGGTCAACACCTTCCCGGCGCGCCGGGCGCGCGACATCCTGATGCTGATGGGGCTGCTGTTCGCCGCCAGCCTGGTCATCGTGCTGCGCTTCATCCGGCCCGAGCAGCTGCTGCGGGTCGAGTCGCTGCCCGATCTCACCGATTTTTTCGCCACGCTGCAGTCGCCGATCACGCCGCTGCTCCCGTCGTTCTGGGCGGGTGAAACGCTGTTCGCCAGCCTCGCCGGCGGCGCCGATCTGATGCACGCTGCGGCGCTGTGGACGACGGCGCTGGCGTCGGTGGTGGTCGTCGGCGCCGCGAACGAACGGTGGTACTTCTCGGGGTACAGCCGTTCGCAGGAAGCGCCGAAGGCGCGCTTCACCCATTTCCGCGCGCTCGACGTCGCCGCACGCGCGCTGCCGCTCCCGACCGTGCGCCGGCAGCTGCTGGTCAAGGATCTGAAGATCTTCCTGCGCGACGTCAGCCAGTGGTCGCAGCTCCTGCTGCTGCTGGCGCTGGTGCTGCTCTATCTCTACAACTTCAGCGTCCTCGACCTGCAGCGCATCCCCTACATGAGCGGCTACATCAAGAACGTCTACGCCTTCGTCAACCTCGGGATGGCCGGCTTCGTGATGGCGACCGTCGCCGTCCGCTTCGTCTTCCCGGCAGTGTCGTCGGAAGGCGCGGCGTTCTGGATCATCCGCACGTCACCGCTGCCGCTCGGCGACTTTCTCTGGTCGAAGTTCTGGACGGGTCTCGTGCCGGTACTCGCGTTGACCGAGGGACTGACGGTGGCCGCGAACCAGTTCCTCGGCATCGATCCGCTCCTGAAGGTGATGTCGGCGCTCGCGATCGTGCTGATGTCGTTTGCGCTGGTGGGCCTCGCCACCGGCCTCGGCGCGCGCTATCCGCGGTTCGGCGCCGACCCGAGCCAGGCGGCCGGATCGTACGGCGGCGTCGCGTTCATGGTGCAGGCGGTGCTCTTCATCATCGTCATCATCGCGCTCGTCGGCTGGCCTTCGTCCGTGTATCTCATGCACCAGATGCGGCGCGCGCCGTTCACGGCGGCGCAGCAGCTGCTGATGGCGGCGAGCCTGGTTGCCGCTGCCGGCCTCAGCCTGTTCGTCTGGCTCGCCTCGATGCGATCCGGCGTGCGCGCGCTCGAGCAAATGGGATAGCTCAGAGGCTCAGAGCGCTCTGAGACTCTGAGAAGGCGTAGAATCCGCCCGTGAGCACCCACCATCGACGTCAATCATCCGCCGCCGTCTTCATCGTCTGCGCCCTGCTCGTGATCGCGACGGCCGCGGTGGCCGCGCACTGGGGCGTCCAGGAAGCGCCGGCCGATCCGCGCGCCCGCATGTACCCGTCTGCGAAGTCCGGCGGCAACTACATGCACAACTACTACTTCCCGATGTCGCCGAGCTCGAGCCCGTGGTATCCGGCCTGGTCGCCCGACGGCACGCGCATCACGGTGTCGATGGCCGGGTCGATCTGGAACGTCGATCCCGCGACCGGCATCGCCGACGAGCTCGCGTTCGGATCGAAATACCTCTCCTCGCCCGCGTGGTCGCCCGACGGCAAATGGATCGTCTACACGGCGGACGACGACGCGCAGACGATTCAGCTGGAAGCGCTGAACGTGGAGACGGGCAAGACGCACGCGCTGACGCAGGACGAATTCATCTACACCGATCCAGTCTTCTCGCCCGACGGCACGCGGCTGGCCTACGTCTCGACCCGGCCCAACGGCTACTTCAACATCTTCGTCCGCGCGATCAAGGACGGGCAGTGGGCGGGCGAAGAGCTGATGGTGACGAAAGACAACCGCTATCCGCGCAACCGGCTGTACTTCGGCTTCTGGGACATGCACATCGAGCCGGCGTGGACGAAGGACGGCAAGAGCCTGCTCATCGTTTCCAACCGCGGCGTGCCGCTCGGGTCGGGCAACGTCTGGAAGATCCCGGTTGAGGCCGACGCGATGCAGAAGGCGGTGCCGGTGCTGGTGGAGCAGTCGCTCTTCCGCGTGCGGCCCGACATCTCGATCGACGGCAAGCGCTTCATCTACTCCTCGCACCGCGGCGCCGGCGATCAATACGACAACCTGTACGTCTTGCCGGTCAACGGCGGCGAGCCGTACAAGATGACGCTGTTCAACCACGACGCCTTCCACCCGCGATGGTCCCCAGACGGCGAGTCGATTGCCTACATCTCGAACGAAGGCGGCGTGCCGCGCCTCGCCGTGCTCGAAACCTACGGCGGAGGCAACCGCAACATCGACATCGTCCAGCGGCGGTGGAAGCGGCCGGTCGGCGTCCTGTCGATCCAGACCGTCGACGCGACCACCGAGCAGCGGACCGCGTCGCGCATTCAGCTGACCGCATCCGACGGCAAGTTCTACGCGCCGCCCGATACCTACGCACGCATCGCCCAGGGCTCGCGCACGCATGCGTTTCACATCACCGGCACCACGCGGTTCGAGGTGCCCGCCGGCAAGCTCCACCTCGACGCGATGAAGGGGTTCGAGTTCTTCCCCGGGCAGGCCGACATCGAGATCAAGCCCGGCGAGGTCAACCAGGTGACGCTGAAGTTCCAGCGCATGACCGACATGTCGGCGCTCGGCTGGTACAGCGGCTCGACCCACACCCACATGAACTACGGCGGCAACCTGCACAACACGCTCGAGAACCTGATGCTGATGGCCGACGGCGAGGACGCCGACCTGGTCAACGAGCTGATCGCGAACAAGGACAACCGCGTGCTCGACTACCAGTACTTCGTCCCGGGCGGCGGCGCGCACCCGATCTCGAAGCCCGATCGGCTGATGCTGGTCGGCCAGGAGTACCGGCCGCCGTTCTACGGCCACGTGATCCTGATGGGGCTGCGCGACCATCTCCTGTCGCCGTGGTCGACCGGCTACGAGGG
>Ga0111538_10001832_pt1 | contig 29792 bp, 24 predicted proteins | sample SoiMethybrSBSTD1_FD_79669 | JGI IMG/M metagenome (GOLD analysis project Ga0111538, IMG submission 79669) | Bulk soil microbial communities from a Populus tree surrounding site in Tennessee, USA - Soil MetaG P. TD hybrid SBSTD1 (version 2)... | ecosystem: Environmental > Terrestrial > Soil >... | reverse complement strand
GTTCTCACAGGAGCAGCGTCTCGACCCTGTGGGCGTGGACCAGCTCCTCGCACGGCGACCAGGCAAACACCGTGAAGCGGCCGTCCTGCGAGGCCACGAGCGCGATGGCGTCGTGCTGATCGTGGACGAATTGGGCCGCCGACAGATGCCTCGTGCCGCCGAGCCGGTTGGGATGGAAGACGGCCTTGGTTCCTCCCTCGATCGGTTCGGTGACGGCGACTCGTTCGACCTGCGGCGACCCCTTGCGTCGGGTAATCTTCGCGCCGAACACCACGACATCGTATCGGGATGTAAGAATCGTCGCGCCATCGACCGCCGTGAGGCCGGCGACCGCGCTCACCGCCTCTGCCAGCGCATCGCGCCATCGGCGCTTGGCCCGCTCGTCCTCGGCTTGCTGCACGAGATCGGCGAGCTCCGTGAAGGGCGGGGCGACGGTGTAGGGTGCCGGCTGCACGATCGACTCACGCCACAGCTCCTGATCCGCTGGCACCACCAGCAGCGCGCCGCCGCGCCCGTGCGCGCGCATCGACACGGCCAGCTGCACCAGGACGTTGACCGAACCGGCCCATGAACCGGCCGTCTCGAAGCCCAGGAGCGAGGTGAGAAGTGGGGGACAATCAGGCAGGCTCGAGGCTTGTTCATCGATCACCTTCACCTGGTCGCCTTCGATCACCGCCACGTTGACGAATTTGCCGATCTCGCCGCGATGATGCTTGACGACCAGCAGTCCTGGGGCGGCCACCTCCAGCACGAAGCAGAATTGCGGAACGGTGCGCGCGGCGCCCCAGACGCGCAGCTCACCTCCATCGCGCCAGACCCCCAAATGGATGCCCGGCCGCTCGACGGCGGCCGCGATGCGAACCAGCGAGCTCGTGGCCAGCGGCATCGATCGCGCGAAGATGAGCGAGGGCGCCGCCTGCTCGGGCGTCAGCAACGCGAGCGAGATTTTCGGGACATACCCTTCTTCGCGCCGCAGGCTCGCCCAGAATGCCGCATCGATAATTGCCTCGATGGCGTCCGTCTCCGGCGGCGGCGGCAACGGATCGACGCCCGCCGCGCGTGCTTTGGCGATGTGGCGGACAAAATGGTCGTGAATGGCTGGCGCAATCGTGCGAGCAGCCGGATAACCGGGCGTGGGCATAGGGCGGGATCATTGTACGAGGTTAGAGGTTGGAGGTTAGAGGTTGGAGGTTAGGGGTTGGACGAACCATGTGAACCCATGTTCAGGTTCTCATCGCCCTCAAGATTGCCTCCATGTGCGCGACGTACTTGTCGAGCGCGCGGCGGCCAGCCGCCGTGAGTCGGTATTCTGTCCGGGGCATCCGCCCTTCGAAGCTTTTCTCGCAGATGACATACTCGGCTTCCTCAAGCTTTCGAGCATGAACGCTCAGGTTGCCATCCGTTGTCTGCAGCAGACGCTTCAGTTCGTTGAAGGTCAGGCGCTCGTTGACGGCCAGCGCACTGACGATACCGAGCCGCAGACGCTCGTGTATGAGCCGGTCGAGCGAGAGCGCCGGCCGCGGTGCCTTGCCAGGGGCGGCCTGAGCCGCCGCCAGCTTCGAGGTGCTCGCTCTTGGCTTCTCACCTGCCGGTCTTGCCTTGTCAGCGATCAGTGCTCGACGACCAGCGACCATCGTCCTACCCACCGTACCTCCTCGCGATGATGATGCCGAAGATTATCTGGAGGCCGCCGAAACCGGCGGCCAGAAACATGTGCCCCCACTCCGGCGGAGCCGCGAACGCCAGGCCGCCAAGGGCCATCAACCCGACGCCCATGATCGGGACGACCCGAACCGAGAAGGCGCCGCCGCTGCAGACGGCGGCGCCGTACAACAGCAGCCAGCAGCCTGGGAGCTGATTCCAGAGGCCCTTCTGGACGAAGACGGCCGTCAGGCCGGCTCCAGCGGCGATCGCCGGCGCGAATGCGAGCGCGAATCGGCGGGCGCCGGGCCCGGCCAGCGGTGTGCCCGCGCGGCGCGCCTTCAGCGTGATGGCGGCCAGGCCGATCGCGATCGCCAGTGCCGCGTCGCCCAGCCAGAGTGCCAGCCAGGCCGGTTCAGCGCGCGGCGGACCGGCCAGGCCGGCGGTGCCGAGGGCCGTCACACCCATCAGGGCGCCGCCCCAGCCCGGCACGGCCGTGAAGCCCGCGGCATTGGCCATCGTGTCGCGGATGAAGCGCAGGCTGTCGGCCGCATGCCGGTCGAGCGTCGACGGTGAGGGCATCGCTCTAATACTATGCGAAGCGCTTTGCAATGAAAAGTTGAGATACTCTGCCACGAACGCACGAAACGCTTGCCACGAAACCACGAAACATACCTGTTGACGACACGTCTCCAACCCGTACTCGAGCTCGCCGATGCGTCCGTGATCAAGGGCGGCGTGCGGGTGCTCGATCGCATCACGCTGACGATTCACCCCGGTCAGCACACCGCCATCCTCGGCCCAAACGGCGCCGGGAAGACAACCCTCATCAACCTGCTCACCCGCGACGACTACGCGTTGCCCAGGCCTGATGGCTTGCCGCCGGTGAAGATCTTCGGCCGCGCGATCTGGGACGTGTTCGAGCTCCGCACTCGCCTCGGGATCGTCACGGCCGATCTGCAGCAGCGTTTCGTCGAAGGTCACTCGGTGGGAAGAATCACGGGAGAGGAGGCGGTCCTCTCTGGATTTTTTGCCACCCGCGGATTCCTGCTGTATGCGGATGTGACGAACGACTTGCGCCGGCGCGCGGCCGACGCGCTCGCCCGCGTCGAGGCGTCGCCGCTGGCCGGCAAGCTGCTCAACGAGATGTCGACCGGCGAAGCCCGGCGCGTCTTGATCGCCCGTGCGCTCGTGACGTCGCCAGACGCGCTCGTCCTCGACGAGCCTGCGGCCGGACTCGATCTGGTGGCGCGGCACCGTTTCATGGAGTCGATCGCGAGGCTGGCGACGCAAGGCACGACGATCGTGCTCGTGACGCACCATGTGGAGGAAATCATGCCGGAGGTGCAACAGGTTGTGCTGCTGCAGCGCGGTCGAGTGGCAGCCGCGGGCCCGACCTCGTCGATGCTCACAGCGGAGCACCTGAGCCGCATCTTCGATGCCCGGGTGTCAGTCGAGAAGCAGAACGGGTACTACTACGCGCGCTCGGACGAGCGCGCGTAAAATCCCCTGCGCCTACGGTTTGATTTCGACCAGCTCGATCGCGACCAGATCGGGTCCTTCGATCATTGCCGCGCGCATCGCGCCCCACGGGTGAATCTCCTCGGTAACCTTCACGCCTTCGCCCTTCAGCCGCGCGATGGTCGCATCCAGATCCGGAACGCTGAGCGCGACATGATCGACGATCTGCCCGCGTGGGCTGACGTACGGTCCGTGCCGCGGCCGAATCAGGATAGACACCATGTCGCTGATGGGCACGGTCCCGGCCGGGTTCCGAACCATGCCGGTCTTGTCGAAGGCGGGCCAGGTGACCTCCTCGTACGGCCGCTTGCAGTCGGCCGGTGCGGTCGCGGTTGCCACCGCGGCTGTTGCTCCGCCTGCTGCACCGCGCACGCCGCCGCCCCCGCGGCCTCCACCCACACCCAGATGCGTCGTGTACCACTGCGCCGCGCACGCGGGATCTTCGTGAAACATGTGCACGTGGTTGAAGTACTCGGTCGGCGGATAGTTGCCGGCGTTTTCGATCAGCGCGCCATCGGGGCCTCTGAGGTACTGAAAGCCGCCGACTCCAGAGGGCTTCGCGCCCTGCGCTTGCAGCTCTCTCAACCTTGTCGTCGTCGGGAAGTTGCCGAGCACGTCACTTGAGATTTCCACGACGCGATTCTCCGGATCCGCATACATCGGCACGACGTCGAGCTTGAGTGCATGGAATCGTTCCAGGTAGGCGCGGGAGTCGGGAGTGTTCCACCCGAAATGCCAGATGGCACTTTGCGGTTGGGTGGGTGGCGGCGTGTTGACCCTGGTGAACAGCAGATAGGCACCGTTGACGGTCTTGACCGCGTCGTAACCATTGAAAGTGGTCTTGACCGAGGTGGTGAACGCGTTCGGGTAGTACTCGGCCGCAGCCGCCGGATTGACCGAGTTCAGGTGCACGTGATGAAACCGCACACCTGAGGGCGACGATGGCGGCTGGCCTGCGGGTGCTTGAGCCTGCGGGGAAAGGCTTCCGATCGCCAGCGCGCACAGAACCACGACAGGAATGACGGCTGGAATTCCCTCCTTCCTCATGGCGTTGCGGCTCCTTCGTGATTCGTGGCCTTCATGGCTGAAATCGCCAGCACATTAGCACACGTTCGGCGACGCTCTTGTAGAATGGACCCGGTTCTTCCTGGAGGAATGTTTGTGACTGCATCACGTCGTCTCATGCTCGTGCTGATGACCCTCTTGCTCGCCGCGTCGTGTGGTGGCGGAAGCGAGCCGAGGCCAGATCAGCCCGCCGCCGGCGCTGCTACGCCCGTTCGTGGAACCGTGTCAGCGGACAAGAACGCCTATCCGGTGTTTACGAATGCGGATGCCGGCGCCGATCCGTCGGTTCCGGCCGAGCAGGGCGGCAAGGGATTCAAGGGCGAGGGATGGGAGACCAACACGGATTTCGATCTGATCGGTGATCCGCGTGCCACCAAGGGCGGAGTCATCCGCGAACACCAGCTGGACTTTCCCGGCACCCTTCGCGTGTACGGGCCCGAAGCGAACACCGTCCTGAACGGAATGATTCAGGCGATGGTGTACGAAACGCTCCTCACTCTTCATCCCACGACACTCGATTTCATCCCTGCTCTGGCCACGCACTGGCAGATTTCTCCCGACAAGCTGACCTACCGGTTCCGCATCAATCCGAACGCCCGCTGGTCGGACGGCCAGCCCGTGAAGGCGGAGGACGTCGTCGCCTCATGGGCGTTCACCATGGACAAGGGTATGCAGGATCCGATGACCCAGCTGGTCTTCGCGAAGTTCGAGAAGCCGGTCGCCGAGAGCCTGTACATCGTCCGCGTCAAGAGCACCGTGCTCAACTGGCGGAACTTCCTCTATTTCGCGCAGTCGCTGCCGGTGTTTCCCGCTCACGTGCTCAAAACCATCGACGGAGCTCGCTATGTGAAGGAGTTCAACTTCAAGCTGTTGCCGGGCAGCGGCCCGTACAGGGTCGACGACGCCGACGTCGTGAAGGGGAAGTCGGTGTCGATTCGGCGCCGGACCGACTACTGGGCGGAGAAAGACCGCCGCAACGTTGGTCTCAACAATTTCGACGAGATCCGGGAAATCGTGGTCCGCGACGAGAAGCTTGCGTTCGAGATGTTCAAGAAAGGCGACCTCGATTACTACAACGTGAATATCTCGCGCGAATGGGTCGAGGAGATGAACTTCGACAAAGTGCAGCGCGGGCTGATCCTGAAGCGCAAGGTCTTCAACGACGAGCCCGCCGGCATATCCGGACTCGCCTTCAACACCCGGAAAGCGCCATTCGACGACGTCCGCATTCGCCAGGCGCTCGCACATCTTCAGAATCGAGAGCTTCTGATCGAGAAGCTCTTCTTCAAAGAATACCTCCCCTTGAATTCGTATTATCCCGGTGGGCTGTACGAGAATCCGAACAACCCGAAGATGCCGTACGATCCGCAGCGCGCGCTTACGCTGCTCGCGGAAGCGGGTTGGAAGGACCACGATGCACAAGGGCGACTGGTCAAGAACGGTCAGCCGCTGGCCATCGAAGTTCTTTATTCCGGCAAGAGCTCCGAGCCGTGGCTCACCGTCTATCAAGAGGACCTGCGGAAGGTGGGCATCACGCTGAATCTGCGCCTCGTCACGGGTGAGACGTTGTTCCAGCTCGTGGGCCAGCGGAAGTTCGACTTCGAGTACCAGGGCTGGTCCGGACTGCTGTTCCCCAACCCGGAGACCTCGTTCGACTCGAAGCTCGCCGATCAGAACAGCACCAACAACATCACGGGAGTCAAGGACAAGCGGATCGACGAACTGCTCCCACAATACGATATCGAATTCGACCCGCAGAAGCGTGTGGCGATCATCCGGGAAATCGACGGGATTCTGGCCAACCTTCACCACTATGTCCTCGGCTGGTACGCGCCGTTCCAGCGCATCGGCTTCTGGAACAAGTTCGGCTTTCCTGATGGTGTCCTGACGCGGATCGGCGACTATCGCGATATTCCTTCCCTCTGGTGGATCGATCCCGACAAGCAAAGTCAGCTGACCAAAGCGATGGGCGATGCCTCGACCAAGCTGGATTCGGGCCAGACCGAGGTCCGCTACTGGAAGGACTACGCGCAGCGGCAGCCGGCCTCGGCCCAGCCGGGGCGCTGATGACGGCGTACTTTCTCCGCAGGTTTCTCCTGATCATCCCGACATTCATCGGGATAACGCTCGCCGTGTTCGTCGTGATGCACTTCGTTCCGGGCGGCCCGGTCGAGCGGCAGATCATGCGCTACCAAATGGCCGCCATGACTGAAGGGGGAGCGGCTGGGATGGGTGCCGCCCGCGGCAGCGCGTCACTCCCTCAGGAGGCGATTGACGAGATTCGGAAGTACTACGGATTCGACAAGCCGGTCCACATCCGCTACATCCAGTGGTTGTGGAAGATCCTGCATCTCGATCTCGGCACGTCGTATATCTATCAGGATCCTGTCTGGGACGTCATCAAGTCACGCTTCCCGATTTCCATCTTCCTTGGTCTGACAGGGTTCCTTCTTAGCTACCTCGTCTGCGTGCCGCTGGGCGTGATCAAAGCGGTTCGCCATGGCTCGACGTTCGATTTCATCAGCAGCGTGCTGGTGTTTCTCGGCTACGCGGTGCCCGGCTGGGCGCTGGGCACGGCGCTCCTCGTGCTGTTCGGGGGCGGGAGCTTCTGGAACGTCTTTCCGCTCGGGGGGTTCCGGCCGGACAACTGGGAGTACTTGAGCCTCTGGGCAAAAATCACCGGCCAGATCCACTACATGTTCCTGCCGGTCCTTTGCTACATGATCGGATCGTTCGCTACCGAGACGATTCTCATGAAGAATTCGCTGATGGAGAATCTCGGACAGGACTACGTCCGCACGGCGTTCGCGAAGGGACTCACTGAACGCCGCGTCGTGTTCATCCACGTGTTGCGCAATTCGCTCATCCCGATCGTCACGGGGCTGGGACACGTCATCAGCCTGATTCTCGCCGGTTCGTTCCTGATCGAGCGCGTCTTCAACATCGACGGCATGGGATATCTGGGCTACACGGCGATTCTTCAGCGTGACTATCCGGTCGCGCTCGGCATTCTTGTCATTGGCAGCCTGCTGATGCTCGTCGGAAACATCCTTTCCGACATCATTTACGCGGTCGTCGACCCGCGCATCCGTTTCTCGTGACTGAGCCGGATCGGCCAGTGCAGCGAGTGCCGGCGGACGCCGCCATCTCGGCGGCGCCTCAACCCAACCCGCCCACTGTGCCCCTCGCCGGTCGGGGGACGGGAGCCGTTCCCCATCCTGGTGAACATCCGCCGCGATCGGAGTCGATCTTCCGTCGCCGGATCCGCAAGTTCCGCCGTCTGAAGCGGGGCTACTTTTCATTCGTGCTGGTCGTGGCCGCCTACGCGCTCTCGTTCTTCTTGCCGCTGCTCGCGAACAACAAAGCGCTGATCGTGAAGTACAACGGCAGCTATTACTTCCCGATCGGGCGATTTCACGCCGCTCGGGAGTTCGGCCTCGACACCATCGGAGAAGCCGACTACCGTCAGCTGAAGCAGCGTTTCTCCGAGGCCGGAGCCGGCAATTGGGTGCTGATGCCGCCGTATCCGTACGGGCCCAATGAGTCGCTGCTCGACTTGCCGGGCTCGCCGCCGCATCCGCCCTCGGCGACGCATCTGTTCGGAACCGACGACCGCGGGCGCGACGTGCTGGTGCGGCTTGCGTACGGATTCAATACGTCGCTGACGTTTGCCGTGTTGGTGCTGCTCGCAGGCTACGGAGCCGGCGTCGCGATCGGCGCGGCGCTCGGATACTTCGGCGGCCGCGTCGACATCTTCGGCCAGCGCTTGATCGAGATCTGGTCGTCGCTGCCGTTTCTCTACACCATCATCATCATCAGCTCGGTCGTCGTCCCCGTCTACCTGCCAGGCCGCAATCAGCTGATGCAGCCATCTTTCTGGTTGCTGGTCTTCATTCTGGCGGCGTTCGACTGGATGGGAATCACCTACTACGTGCGGGGTGAGTTCTATCGCGAGAAGGCCAAGGACTATGTCGGAGCCGCCATCGCCACCGGGATGTCCGAGGCGCGGATCATGTTCGATCAGATCCTGCCGAATGCGCTCACCCCTGTCGTGTCGTTCATCCCGTTTACGATCGTGGCCAATATCGGCGCGCTGGTCGCCCTCGATTTCCTGGGCTTCGGGTTGCCGGCTCCCACGCCCAGCTGGGGCGAGTTGATTGGCCAGGGCATGGACAACCTGACGAAGTGGTGGCTGGTCTTTTACCCCCTCGGCATCCTCTTCCTCACGCTGCTGCTGGTTGTCTTCGTGGGGGAAGCCGTGCGCGAAGCCTTCGATCCCAAGGAGTACTCGCGCCTCCGGTAGCGGACTATGGACGCCCAACCCCTCCTCGAGATCCGCGGCCTGCGCACGTACTTCGACACCGAATCAGGGGTCGCGAAGGCTGTCGACGGCGTCGATCTGGACGTTCGATCCGGCGAAGTGCTCGGCCTGGTCGGCGAGTCGGGATCGGGAAAGAGCGTCACTGCCCTGAGCATCCTTCGCCTGATTCCGGATCCGCCAGGGCGCATTGTCGGCGGGGAGATCCGCTACAAGGGACAGGATCTGCTGAAGCTCTCGTGGGACGAGATCCGCGCGATTCGCGGGAACGACATCAGCATGGTGTTCCAGGAGCCGATGACCTCGCTGAACCCGGTCTTCAGGATCGGCATGCAGCTGATTGAGGTGATTCTCGCTCACGAGACGTGTAGCGACGAGGAGGCGCACGCCCGAGCGGTGGCGATGCTCAACGAAGTCGGGATTCCCGATGCGGCGGAACGTATGAAGCAGTACCCGCATCATCTATCAGGCGGCATGCGCCAGCGCGTGATGATCGCCATGGCGCTCCTGCTGAACCCATCGCTGCTGATCGCCGATGAGCCGACGACGGCGCTCGACGTGACGATTCAGGCACAGATTCTGGATCTCATGCTGGAGCTGAAAGCGCGGCGGGCGGGTGCTGCGATTTTGCTCATCACCCACAATCTTGCCGTGGTCGCCGAGACCTGCAACCGCGTTGCCGTGATGTATGGCGGCAAGCTTCAGGAAGTCGCACCGGTCGAACAGCTCTTTGCCGATCCGCTTCACCCCTACACCCAGGGGCTACTCGGATCGATCCCGACCGTCGACGGAGTCAAGGCGCGACGCCTGATCGTGATACCGGGAACCATCCCTGACATTCATAGCCTTCCGATTGGCTGCAAATTCGTGACGCGGTGCGAGCACCGCTTCGAGCCCTGCGCCGACATTGAACCTCCACTCATTGAGATCACACCGGGCCATCAGGTGCGGTGTCATCTCTACCCAAAATGACGGGCGAGACAAGGGCAGGGCAGGTGCGCCAGGCGGGGGAGGCAGGCCGGGCAGGGCAGGGTCAGGAGGACATCATCCTCGACGTCCAGAACTTGCTCGTCAGGTTTCCGATCTTCGGAGGCGTGCTGCTCCGGCGCACCGGTGAGGTGCGGGCTGTGGACGATGTGTCGTTCACGTTGCGGCGCGGCGAAACGCTGGGGCTGGTGGGGGAGTCGGGCTGCGGCAAGACGACCGTGGGCCGGGCGATCGTCAACATCCTGCGCGCGATGAGCTACCGCGTCGAGATCAGCGGACGCGTGCTCTATCACCACGCGGATGGCATCGTGGATCTGGCCTCCCGCAGCCGGTCCGAGATGCGACCCTATCGATCCGACCTTCAGATGGTGTTCCAGGATCCCTATTCATCGCTGAACCCGCGCAAAACTGTCGGCCGCATCATCGAGGAGCCGCTGAAGATCCACACGCGCTCGTCGGCCGCGGAGCGGGCCGATCGGGTTCGCTGGTTGCTCGAGAAAGTCGGGCTGTCGCCACAGCACGCGAACCGCTATCCGCATGAGTTCTCCGGCGGACAGCGGCAGCGCGTCGGCCTGGCGCGCGCGCTCGCCACGAATCCGAAGATCGTCATTGCCGACGAGCCGGTGAGCGCGCTCGACGTCTCAATTCAGGCACAGGTGATCAACCTCATGCAGGATTTGCAGGAGGAGTTCGGCCTGTCCTACGTCTTCATCGCGCACGACCTCTCCGTCGTCCGCCACATCTCGAACCGGATCGCCGTCATGTATCTCGGCCATGTCGTCGAGCTCGGAGAGGCCGACGCCGTGTACAGGCGTCCGCTGCACCCGTATTCACGCGCGCTGCTGGCAGCGGCGCCGCGCGCCGACCCCACCGCTGCTCGAGCCAGACGCACGCGTCTCGTGGGCGATGTGCCGTCGCCTGTGAACAAGCCATCGGGCTGCGCGTTTCGCACGCGGTGTCCGATCGCTCGCCCAGAGTGCGCGGACGGTGTCCCGCCGCTCCTGCCTAGAGATGGACGCGACGTCGCCTGTCCGTTCTCGGAGCCGACTTCCGGGCGCGACCTTCCGCCTTCGCGTTGAGCCGGCGAGGTCAAAGACCTATCATCTGAGCGATGATCGGCCAGACTGTTTCGCACTACCGGATCCTGCAGACGTTGGGTCGTGGAGGGATGGGCCTCGTGTTCAAGGCCGAGGACACGAGGCTTTCGCGCATGGTCGCCCTGAAAGTTCTGCCCGAGGAGTTTGGCGCCGATCCGCTGGCACTGGAGCGTTTCCGGCGCGAAGCGCGGACCGCGTCGTCGCTGAATCATCCGAACATCTGTACCATCTACGACATCGACGAATACGAGGGCCATCCGTTCATCGTCATGGAGCTGCTTGAAGGCCGGTCGTTGAATGATCTGATTCACGGGCAACCGCTCAAGAACGACCTGCTCCTCGATCTGGCGATTCAGTTAGCGGATGCGCTGGACGTCGCCCATTCGAATGGCATCGTGCACCGCGACATCAAACCGGCCAACATCTTCGTCACGCTGCGGAATCAAGCCAAGATCCTCGACTTCGGCCTGGCGAGTTCGACGGTCTCGGGTACAGGAGCGAATTCGGCAGCGGCGACGCGCGAGGTGCGACTCACTGGTGAGGGCACGACAGTCGGGACTGTTGGATACATGTCGCCGGAGCAGGCTCGAGCCGAGCCGCTTGACGCCCGCAGCGATCTCTTCAGCTTCGGCGCCGTCCTTTACGAGATGGAGACGGGTCGCACCGCGTTCCCGGGAGCGACCGCCGCTGTCGTGTTTGCTGCGATCCTCGGCGAGACGCCGGTGTCCGCTACTCGTCTGAACTCGGGCCTTCATGCGGAGCTCGATCGCATCACGACGAAGGCCCTTGAAAAAGACCGCCGCCTCCGATATCAGAGCGCGGCGGACATGCGCGCAGACCTGCTGCGTTTGCGGCGCACGACCGATTCGGATCGAGTCCCGGGGGCCTCTGTCGCGTCCGTGACCACCATCGCCGTCGTTCCGTTCCGGGACCTGGCGGGGGAGTCTGGGAGCTCGGTGTGGAGCACCGGTATGGCTGATGCCATCATCGGGCGGCTGGCGTCCCTGCGTCATCTGGCCGTCCGCCCAACCAGTTCGGTGCTCAAGTACGCGACCACGCCGGCTGATCCCGGACAGATTGCTCGCGATCTCGATGTCGATTCGGTTCTCGATGGAACCTTCCACCGAATTGGCGGCGTGATCCGGGTCTCGGTGCAGTTGATCAGTGGCCGATCACCCGTCACGCAATGGGCAGGCCGATACGATCTCCAGGCCGACGACATGCTGCGCTTTCAAGACGAGGTGGCGCAGCAGGTTGTTGACGGGTTGAGCGTTCGCGTATCGGCGGCCGAAAAGCAGTCGTTGGCAGCGCCGATCACCCGTTCGACCGAAGCCTACGACCGGTACCTGCAGGCTCGATTCCATTGGACTGAGTATTCCGTCCGATCGCTGCGCAGTAGTTTGCAACAGGGGCAGAAGCTGGCCGAAGAGGCGATCGCTCTGGATCCGTCGTTTGCCCACGCGCACGCGCTGCTCGGCTTTCTCATCGTCCTCGAGGTTGCCAATTTCAGCGAGGGCATGGCCGAGCACCTTCGTCGGGCTGAGGAACGGGGCCAGCAGGCCTGCACCCTTGATCCGCAGCTCGCCGACGGCTGGATCGCGCTCGGCGGCGCCTATGCTCAAGGCGGACGCAACGAGGATGCGATTCGCACGCTGCGCCGGGCGCTGGCACTTGCGCCGAATCACGAGCTGGCACTCGACACCCTTGGTTACGCTTATCACTACGCCGGGCTCAACGAACTGGCCGAACAGGCGTTCAGGCAGTGTCGGACCTTGGACCCCACGGCCCGACGGCTGACCTGGATGCATGGACGCATGCTGCTCTATCTCGGTCGGATCAGCGAGGCGGTCGATGGGATGCGATGGGCGCTTTCGACGGAACACGCAAAGGCCCTCGCCCTTCTCGGCAAGTTTCTTTACTACGACGGGAAGCTTGATGAAGCAGAACGCGCATTTTCGCGAGCGCTCGCAGCCGACCCTCAGATAAACGACCCGGCGATAGCGCAACTCGCAGCCTACCTTCCTGCGTCGCGGGGCGAACGACACAAGATTCATCCGGATGTGCTCGCGCAGCAGCCCGGCCGGATCAGCGACGGCGATCAAGCCTATTGGATCGGCGGCGTGCACGCCCTGCTTGGCGAGAAAGATGCGGCGCTGGCGTGGCTCAGTCGCGCCGTGGAATTGGGCAACCACAACGCTCCCTGGTTCGAGCGCGACCGCAACTACAACGGGCTGCACTCGGATCCTGAGTACCAGCGGATCCTCGGCCACGCGCGGCGTCAGTGGCAACACTATCGGCAACTGTTCGCGGGCTGAGCCGCAAATGGACGTTGCGAGAATGCGATCACGCACCTGACAAGTCGAAGCGATCGTGCCGATCTTCAGAGGGTCTGGCCCTGGCTTGCCGCGCTCTTGATGTACGGCGTGGTCACGGGGGCGGTGCTCCATCCGCTGATCGCGGTCGGCGGCAGCGCGGTCTCGCGGCCGCCTGACGATCCACTGTTCACAACGTGGATCCATTGGTGGAATACCCAGCAGTGGCCGCTCACGGACGCCTGGTGGAACGCGCCGTTCTTCTATCCGACGTCTGGGGTCATGGCCTTCTCTGAAACCTTGCTCGGGCTGCTACCGATCACGGCACCAGTACTGTGGCTGTCCGACAATCCATTGCTCGCCAATAACCTCGCGCTACTGCTGTCGTTCCCGCTTTGTGCGGCCGCCGCCTACGCGCTCGCGTTTGAGCTCACAGGTCGGCACGACGCAGCCTGGCTCGCCGGGCTCGCGTTTGGCTTCAGTCCGTACCGGGCCAATGAGATCGGCCACGTCCAGATGCTCTCGTATTACTGGGCGCCGATCGTGCTGCTGGCGCTCCACCGGTATCTCCGCACCAATCGGTCGATCTGGCTCGCAGTCTTTGCGGGCGCCTGGTTACTGCAGGTGCTCTGCAATGGATACGCATTGTTTCATCTGGGAATTCTGGTTGCCTTGTGGTTACTGTGGTTCTCGACGACGCGACGCGATCGGCTGGTGCTGCTTGCGGTGTGGGTGGGTGCCACCCTGCCGCTTGTGCCGATCCTGTGGAAGTATCGCGAGGTTCAGACACGCCTTCACCTCACCCGATCAATTTCCGACATCACTCGCTTCAGCGCCGATATTGGCGGATTTCTCAGTTCGCCACCGGAGGTCGTCCTCTGGGGTCATCGCCTGATCGCTACGTCATCGCAAGGGCTGTTTCCCGGCCTTACGATTCTCGTCGTGATCGGTGTCGCCCTGATCCTCCGGATTCGCCGCCATGGGCTCGAGCGGATGAATGTTGGCGTTGACCGCGCGATTCTGGCCGCGGCCTCTCTCGTGTGCGCAGCGTTCGCAGGTTCGTTCCTCTTGTTCGGCCAGTGGGAAGCCGGGCCGTTGAAAGTGGACAATGCGTTCAAACCGTTCTCGTTGGCCCTCGTCGCCGGCCTGTTGTGCGGTGCCCGCGGGTCGAGTTGGCGGCGGGTCTGGCTCGGGCGCGCACCCATCGGGTTCTATGCCGTTGTCACGGTGACGATGTATGTGCTTTCGTTTGGCCCCGAGCCGCGCTTCTGGGGCCGTCAGGTCCTTTACAAACCTCCGTATGCATGGCTGATGGCCTTGCCGGGGTTCGAGTCGATTCGTGTTCCAGCTCGGTTTGCGATGCTGGCGGTTCTCTGTCTCGCCGTAGTCGTGGCGCTCCTGTACGCGCGGTGGTCATCGGTCGCCGGGCGATGGCGTCCTGTGATCTGGGTCGCGCTCAGTATCGGCCTGATCGCGGACGGGTGGATTCGGCTGGATCTCGTTGCCGCGCCAGATGCGGGCCCGTCTCAATCGTGGGCCGGCGCCGCCGCTGTGCTGGAGCTGCCCTTGGAGCCGGAGAGGGATGCACCGGCGCTCTATCGCGCAATCGGATCAAATCTCCCCTTGATCAACGGCACCAGCGGCTACTATCCGGCGCACTACCCGGCGCTGACCTACGCCCTAAGGATCGGCGACCTCGATGTGATCAAGGAACTTTTCGGGATTGGGCCGATTGGCATCGCGGTCGATCGGTCGGTGCCTGGGCACGAGAGGTTCGAAGACGGGTTGTCGCGCGTCGATGGGGTGATGCCGCTGCCGGCCTCGACGACCTGGGCCAGGTTTCTCGGCAACGGACAGGCGGCTGTTCGCCCCGACGTGGGCCGCCCGCTGCCGGTTCGAGCGGCACGGACGAACCGACACGAGGATGAAATATGGCGGGTGCTTGACGCACGCATCGACAGCGTGTGGTCGTCAGACGGACCGCAGGACGGCCATGAGGAATTGATCGTCGAATTGGATGCGTCTCACCTCGTGGCTGGACTCACGCTGCACTTGGGATCCCGCTGCGCGTTCGGGTTTCCGCGCGATCTGGTGATTGAGGTTTCCGACGCTGGAGATCGCTGGACTGGCGTCTGGCGCGGTCGCACGGCGATTGCGACTGTGCGCGCCGCACTGGACGATCCGGTTGACGTGCCCGTGTGGATTCAGATCGACGCCGTTCAGGCCCGATTCCCCCGCCTCTTGCAGGTCGGACAGGACGTGAGCCCTTGGTGTATTGGTGAGCTGTCGGTTCACCAGCCGGTCATGCGCTGACGCTTCAGCTCGTGCTCTTCCCGCGTTTCAGAACGCTGAGAATGTTCGAGAAGTCGTCGGTCCAGAGCGGGGTCGACGCCGAGGCGACGGGCGGCTCCCACTGCGAGTCCTGCAGGAGCGGCTCGAGCTGGCGTCGGTCACGCGCCATCATGATCCATTCGGAAGGTGTCTGACCGCCGGCCGCCTGATCCGCGTCCACGCGATACCGCCGTTCCATCGCCGTCAGGCCATGGGCGGTTGCGAGGCGCGCCAGTACGGGGCCCAGGTTGAGATGCCGGTTCGAAACGTGAAATGCCAGGATGCCGTCTGGCGTCAGCTTGCTCAGGTACAGCCCCAGTGCTTCGTGCGTCATGAGATGCACCGGGATCGCGTCGGAGCTGAAGGCGTCGAGGACGAGCAAGCCGTACCGGCCGGGCTCGGCATGCGCGAGGGAAAGACGAGCGTCGCCGATCACCACCTGGCACGCGTCGCCGCAGTTTCGCAGGTAGGTGAAGTAGTCGGCATTCCGAGCGATGCGTTCGACCGCCGGATCAATTTCATAGAAGGTCCACCGTTGCCCGGGCTGCGCATAGCTCGCGAGTGATCCCACACCGAGCCCGATGACGGCAACGTCGGTGGCTTTGCCGGCCTCGGGGAGTCTGGAAACCGCCTGCCCGAAGGGTCCGGTCCAGTGATAGTAGGTGAGCGGCTCATGTTCCTTCGATCGATCGATGGCCTGGATGCCGTGCAGTGTGGTCCCGTGAAACAACGACCGGAAACGCCCGGACTCATCGAGGCTTACCCGGTAGGTGCCAAAGAACGTTCGCTCGGCGTAGAGCACTCGCCCGTACGATGACCCCGCAATCGTGCTGGCGAGGAGCATCGCCCCGACACTCAAGGCGAAGCGCACCGGATGACGCCCTTGCGCGAACACGAGAATGGCTGGCAACCCGAGAACCACGAGCATCATCCAACTGCTGACGCCGGGCCGGTGGCGCAGCATGATCAGCGCGGTGGTCAGAAGGCCGACTCCAGCTGGCACCAGGACGTCCATCGCCCGCCGATCCGAGAAGATCTTGCCGGTGTAGCCGCCTCGAACGAGGCAGGCCAGAACGAGGACGAGCGGATACTCGACGATTCCGGTGAACAGGTGTGGCGCCGCAAGCGTATTGAACAACCCTCCCAGCATTCCGCCGAAGGCGATCCAGAGGTAGAACTCGGTCAGAGCGGCACGATGCGGCCGTTCATCGGCCAGTTTGCCGTGACACAGCATCGCCGCCAGTGCGAACACGAGCAGATGCAAGGGGATCTGCAGCCACGCCGGCACGCCGAAGCGGGCGGCCATGAACGTCAAGAGCGCGGCGACCAGCAGTGGCAGCCGACGGGAAGCGATCGCGCCCCACCCACTCGTCCGCCAGCCGAACGCGAGCACGAAGGTGAGGAGATACAGGGAGAGCGGGAGCACCCAGAGCAAGGGCACCGGCGCAATGTCTGTTGAGAGGTAGGTCGTGACTCCCAACATCAGGCTCGACGGGATGAACGACAGTCCGACCCATTTCAGCCGCATCCCCCACGTCACCACACTGCTCGCCCGCGCGGCGTGCTCGATCTCGGCGTCCTGTTGATGCGACGTTCTTCGGGACCACGCCACCATTGCGCAGGCCAGCGCGAGACCGACGAAGACGAGATAGCTCCAGCTCCAGAGACGCCGCTGGAGTCCCAGCGTAAACGTCGGCTCAACCACGACCGGGTACAGCAGCAACGCGAGCAGGCTCCCCAGATTGCTCGCGGCATACAAAAAGTACGGATCGCTGGCGGACGGATGGTCGGTCGTCGAGAACCACTTCTGCAGCACCGACGCGGTCGAAGACAACACAAAGAATGGAAGACCGATGAACGTCACGAGCGTGAGGAGGAGCCAGGCCACGGGGTTGGCGTCACCTGCAGGTGCCGTCACGAGCCTCGTCCCGAATGGAAGGACAGCGCACGAGGCCATGAGAAGAAGCGCATAAGCCATGGCGTGGCGCTTCGGGCCGAGCGCGGTGGCGCCATGCGCGTAGCCGTACCCGGCCAGCAGGGTCATCTGGAAAAAGACCACGCACGTGTTCCAGACCATCGGCGCGCCGCCGAGCAACGGCAGGATCATCTTCGCCACCATCGGCTCGAGCAGAAACATCAGAAACGAGCTGAGGAACAGCGTGGCGCCAAAGAGCCAGACGAGCGGATGCGACACCGCGCGCTCGCTGAGGCTGACCTGCGCCGGCTCCACGATGCGATCAGCCGTCGACTGCAAGAGAAGATCTTTCATGGGGATGCGCTGAAAACCTGGGGGGAAATCGATGTTACTACGGAAGAGACGGCCGAATACTGCGCCTCGCGGGGTCGCCGCCGGAACTGAAGAAGAATTGTGCAGCCGCGAAACCCCCGTTTTGGTGAATAAAAACCCCGACTTGACATATTCCGTAATGGGAATACAATCCGACCTTGTGCCACGGGCCGCCACCACCTCTGACGTCTTTAACGCCGTCGCCGAGTCCTGTCGCCGCGACATCCTGATCTATCTCGCACCACGCGAGCGGGCAGTCGGCGACATCGTCGCGGTGCTCCGGCTGGGACAGCCCTCTGTGTCCAAGCACCTCAAGGTGCTGCGCCACGTGGGCCTGGTGCATGTCCGCCGGGAGGGCCGGCAGATGTTCTACCGCACCAACATCGAGGCGATCAGGCCGCTCCAAGAGTGGGCGCAGACCTTCGAGCGCTTCTGGCGCCATCAACTGGCCGGCGTCAAGCAGCGAGCCGAGAGAAAGAGCGATTCCGCAAAGGACGAGTAAATGGCCGGATTCCGACAAAAGGAGACAACGATGACCGTCGCAGCACCGACGCTCGACAACCTGACCTTGAACGTGATGCATGAGATTCATGTCCGTGCGCCGATGGCCGCCACGTTCGATGCGCTGCTGGAACAGATGGGCCCTGGAAACGAAACCCCGGATGGGCAGCCGATGCCGATGACGATCGAGGCGAAGCCAGGAGGCCGCTGGTTCCGTGATCTCGGCAACAACGACGGCCACTTCTGGGGGCACGTGCAGGCAATCAAGCGCCCTGCGCTGCTCGAAGTCACGGGACCTCTCTTCATGTCGTGTCCGGTCGTGTCGAACGTGCAGTACCGGCTGAAGGAAGTCAACGGCGGAACCCTCATCACGTTCCGGCATACGGCGTTTGGATTCGTGCCCGATGACTACCGAGAAGGCCTTGAGCGTGGCTGGGCGACGATGATCGAGCGCATCAGCCGGCGGGCCGAAGCAACCGCAAACAGTCGCTAGGAGGACACCATCATGTCAGTGATTCACGCAATGCTGCAGGAACTCGAACAGGAAGCCCAGACCACTCGACGCGTCCTTGAACGAGTACCGTCGGATCGTTTGAGCTGGAAGCCGCATGACAAGTCGATGTCGCTCGGTCAGCTGGCGCTGCACGTCGCCACCGTGCCTGGAACCATCGCCGAGATCTCTCAGCAGTCGCCGTTTGCCTTTCCCCAATTCACCCAACCGAGCGCGACGAGTGCTGCCGAGTTGATTCCTGCTCTCGATCGAAGCCTTGCCAAAGTGCGCGACATACTCGGCAGCATGGACGATGCTGCGCTGGGGAAAACCTGGCGGGCGATGGACGGCGACCGGGAAGTGATCGCCATTCCAGTTGGCGCACTCCTAAGGTCGATCATGCTGAACCACTGGTATCATCACCGGGGGCAGCTCTCGGTATATCTCAGGCAGGTTGGTGTGCCGGTGCCCTCAATCTACGGCCCCAGCGCCGACGAGAATCCGTTCGCTGCTCGACAGACAGCGGTCGCAATGTAGATGTTCGCGAGAATGGGAGGGATGCCCGGGTCACAGCGCGCGTGGCGCGGCCCGGGCCCTCGTCAGGCCTTGCTTGTCCGCTGACCGTTCACTTCGATGTCTTCGAGCTCGCCAATCTTGGCCGTGCCCGTGAGCATTTCACGTTCGAATTTGCCCGTCACCGTGATCTTGATCTCTTCTCCGGCTTCCAAGATCGACCACGTCAGCTTCATCTGACTGCCCTCGATGGTACCGGTCACCGGGAACTCCGCCGTCTCGTTGCCCATGAACCCGGCGAGTTTCGCGCCGTCCTGCGCGAGTTGTCCCCTGAACATCGCCGCCTTGCTGAGCTGCAGATAGATCGTCCACTCGCCGGCGACGCTCGCGCGAGCCTCGGGGGCCTGCTGCGCCCCCCCTTGAGCACCTCGAACGTGAACGGGTGCGGCGCTCAAAAAGACGAACACGGCGACGCTTGCTGTGATGCGGTTCATTGTTGTCACCGGTGGAATCGGCCGCCCATGACGGCCTTACCGACGATGTGAGTGTCCATCGCCTTGAGGACTTCAGCGCGCGTGGTATCCGGCGTCAAGTCCAGTTTGATATCGAGCGCGAAGAGCTCCCACGTGTAGTGGTGATGAGGCCCTGGAGCTGGTGCCCCCGGACCGCGGTAGCCGACAGTGTTGCCGCCGTTCTTCGCCTGAATGGTTCCGTCCGGCAGCTGCGCCGAAGCAGGGACTCCTTCAGGAAGCTCACGTGAGGTACCCGGAATGTTGAACGCCAACCAGTGCAGCATGTCTTCCGTCGTGCGCATCCGCGCCACGTCGGGGTCGTGCATGATGAGCACGAAGGTCATGGTGTTGGCGGGCACGTTGGTCCATTCGAGCTTCGGCGACACCGGATTGGGATCCGCCTGCGTGTACTTCGCAGGAATCTCGCTCCCGTCAGGAAACGCCGGCGTCGTCAGCGTGAAACCGGGCATGGCGGGCCCGCGGCCGGCGCCGCGACCGGCCTGGCCGGCTGTGGCGGGCGGTTGCGTCTGTGCGCTCACGACTGAGGTGAAGAGAACGGCGCTGAGCAGCAGGAGTTTGTTCACGTCTCGTCCTTTATCCGTGATTCTAGCAGGAGTCTCGGGGACGTAGACGTGCTCGTAGAGACGAGCTGAACTCGTAGCGCAGGACTTCAGTCCTGCTGACACGGCAGACCTAAAGGTCTGCACTACGAGTTGCTACTAGTAGGTCCCCGTCTGCGAGGACGTCCCCTATAATCGGGCTTGTGAGGGAACCGCCCAGCCCGCGGACGGCTTCGAACAGTCTCCTGGCCCTATCGGTGCTCGGCGCCTGCCTCGTTCTGCCAGTGGTCGAAGCCCAGGAACCCCGGAAAACCGTTTGGGACGGCGTCTACACCAGTGCGCAAGCGGACCGCGGGCAGGAGTTGTACAAGAAGGAGTGCGGACACTGTCACCGCGACAACCTCACCGGCGGCGGCAGTGAGGCAGGTGCCCCTGCACTCGCCGGTCCGATCTTCACAGTTCGCTGGCGCGATCAGCCGCTCGCCGAAATGTTCCTGACGATCGGCACGACGATGCCCAAGAACAAGCCGGATTCGTTGACCCCTGCCATCGTGGCCGACATCGTCAGTTTTCTGCTGAAGGCGAACGAGATGCCGGCGGGGCGGGAGGAACTTCCGCCGGATCTGGAGAAGCTGAAACAGATCATGTTGACGGAAAAGCGATAAGCGGGCCTACTTCTGTCCAGGCGGCACGGCCGGCGCCGGCTGCGCAACTCTCGTCCCGTCGGTATCGCGCGCCACGCGATTGTTTCGCCCACAGTCGAAGCAGGTGCGTCCGTCGTCTGCCATGCCTGCCGTTGAAATCCCGCGGTCAGCCATCAACTTGGCAAGGTAGTCCGCGGTGGGCTTCTGCTCCTTGAAGAACAGCGTGTAGAACACGCCGTTGGCGATGGTCCACGGCGTCCAGCCCTGCTTGCTGCGCGCGTCAAGCTTCGCGCCTTTGTCGACCAGATACTGAACGATGGTATTGGCGCCGCGATACGCGGCACCATGGAGTGCGGTTTCTCCGCGGTCGTTGACGGCGTTCACGTCGTTGCCAAGTTGCACGAGCATCTTGACGGCTTCAAGGGCCTCGGGCTCGTAATCGGGAGCTGACCCTCCGTCCTCACCGGGATTCCACAGGTCCACGCCCGCTGCCACCATCAGCGGTGTCGTCTTGTCGGCGTTTGGCATCAGCGGGTCGGCACCGCCAGCGATCAGCACCTTCATCAATTCGGTGTCGACGCTCTTCGCGGCAAGCAGGAACGGCGTCGCGCCAATCCGGTTGAGGCGGTTGCGGTAACCATCGCGGAAATCCTTGGTCATCTTCGCGTTGACGGCCGCGCCCTTCGCAAGCAGCTTTTTCGTGAGGTCCAGGCTGCTCAATGTGCCGCTCCCTGTAGGAGGCGGCAGGAAGCCAATGTTCGTGCGACGGATTCGCGCGATTTGATGAAGGGCCGTCCATCCCTGGGCAGAGGCATTCACGTCCGCGCCGCGATCGACCAGGAACGCACCGAGTTCCCAATGGCCGTTCTGGGTGGCCAGAACGAGCGCGCTCGTGCCATCCGGGAGGGTCTCGGTCGCGCTGACGCCGGCGTCGAGCAGCACGCGCGCCGCTTCAAGCCGTCCGGCCTGGACCGCGAACATGAACGCGGTGAAAGATGGCCTCACGGCCGCGGCAGTGGACGGATATGCGCCAACCGCGCCCGAGAAGACTCCGGCGCCGTTGGCCGTCGCGGCGACGGCCGGTTGCGCGCCTCGCGCCGGCGCTGCGGCTCCGGGCCCGGCGGCTGGTGCTCCACGCCCGGCGGCCGCGCCTCGTCCGGCTGCTGCGGGATCACCGGTCCGGGCTTTGAAGTCCGCGCCCCCTTCTATCAGGACCGTCATCGCTGCGGTGTTGTTCTCGGCCGCCGCCCACATCAGGGCGGTCTGCCCTCTGGCGCTGTCACGGGCGTTGGCGTCGGCGCCATAGGCCAGGAGCGCCTTCAGCACTTCCGGCGTCCCCGTACGGGCGGCCGTCATCAGCGCCGTTTCGCCGCCAGGGAGCGTGGTGTTGGCATCCGCGCCGGCCTTCAGGAGTCGCAGCACGATCTCGGCGTTCCCGTTGGTGCAGGCGAGGGTCAGCGGTTGGACACCGTAGCGATTGGCGGCCTTCACATTGGCACCCGCTCGGATCAGCAGATCCACGATATCCAGAGCGTCTTTGTGAACGGCCCAGTGAAGCGCCGTGGTGCCGTCGACTTCGGAGGCGTTGACGTCTGCGCGCTTCTGGAGCAGGGCGCGCACGGCGGCCGCGTCGCCATCCTTCGCCGCTGTGGCGATTGGAACATCACGCCCTGCTGCCACGAGTGACGCGGCAGCGAGAACGATGAGAGTGGGCACGGTCAAGACGGCGCGATATGTCAGACGCATGTGATTTGTCCTTCAGCCCTTAGCCCTAAGCCCTACGCCCTGAGTCGGTGTTCCTGAGCCCCGAGTCCTATAGATCGGCAAGCCGCCCCGTGCTATCGGCGATTCGATCAACCTGCACGCCGACTTTGTTGAGGAGCGTCACGCCGAGATTCATCATCGGGGTGTTTTCCGCGTACTGCAGATGCCGTCCTCCCTCGAGGGTCCCGCACCCGCCACCGGCCAGGATGGTCGGCATGTTGACCGGCGTGTGGTGGTCGCTGTCGCCCATGCCGGCGCCGTACATCATGATCGAGTGATCCAGCAGCGTGCCATCGCCGTCCGGAGTGTTGCGCATCTTGTCGAGGAGCCGCGCGAACAGCGAGACGTGGTAGGCATTGATCTTGGTCGCCTTCGCGATTTTCTCCGGATCCATCTGGTGGTGGGACACGCCGTGATGCCCGTCCGGCACGCCAATCCAGGGATACGCGCGGCCGCTCAGCTCGCGCGAGAACTGGAAAGCGACGACGCGGCTGACGTCGGCCTGGTAGGAGAGCAGTGTCAGGTCCAGCATCAGTTTGGCGTGATCGTCGAATGAATCGGGCACGCCCACAGGCTCTTCGGGAACGGCGACCGTCGATGCGTCGGTGCGGTTCTCGGCTCGTTGAATGCGCTGTTCGACATCGCGGACGGCCGTGAGGTACTCGTCGACCGCCAGCCGATCACGCACGCCCAGCCGTCTGGTCAGCATCGCCATGTCCTGCAACGCCAGATCGAGCACGCTGCGGTCCTGCCGCATCCGGGCGAACCGTTCGGCAGCCGTGCCCCCTTCACCGAACATCCGCTCGAACACCGCGCGCGGATTGCCTTCCATCGGCATCGGCGTGGTGGGAGTCTTCCACGAGAAGGTGCGCTGATACACGCAGCTGTAGCCGTTCTCGCAGCTGCCCACGACGAAGTCGTAGTCGAGTGCCAGCTGGAGCGAATTGAGCGGCGTGTCCTTGCCGATCACCGCGGCTGCCATCTGATCGATCGACGTGCCGCACTCGATGTCGGCGCCCTCCGTCTTCTTCGGGCGGACGCCGCTCAGCCAGGACGAGCCGCAGCGGGTGTGAACGCCGCCACCCTCGCTCATCGTCTCAGCGCCCTTGTTCGCCATGCCGCTCACCACCACGATGTGGTCGCGCAGGGCTTCGAGCGGCTTGAGCACGGGCGTCATCTCGAAGCCCTTGCCCACGGTCTGCGGGTGGAAATTGGGCAGATAGGTTCCGTTCGGCACGTAGAAAAAGCCGAGCCGCGGCACGGGCTTCACGGCCGACTGGGCGGTGAGCGCCGGGATCATTGCGTCCAGGAGTGGAAGAGCAAGGGTGGCGCCCAGTCCACGGAGGAACGTCCGACGCGGCAGTGCCATCTTTGAGATAAACATGTTTCCCTCGCGGGGGCCCCTCGCCCCGCTCGTTGCTCGCGTCGCTGGCGGGGCCCCTATGCCCCGCGCCGCTCCGCTCGCTTTCGTTTCGACCCGTTGCCCCGCTCGTTGCTCGCGTCGCTAGCGGGGGCCCTCTATGCCCCGCGCCGGGCTTTCTCTATTCGCGGGGGCCCCTCACCCCGCTCGATGGTTCAGTTCGCCGTCTGTGTCGTCGCCGGTGCCGTTCGTCGCATCTGGAACGGCAGACTCTTCGTGATCCCCAGGATGACGGCGGACAGCTTGTAGTTGCTGCGCGCCGCGTCGTGCACGATCTTTCTCACGGCCGGCATGTCGTAATACTCGAGGCCGCGGCCGAGCGAGTAGGTCAGCAGCTTTTCCGTCAGCGTCGTGACGAAACGATCGGGATGCTTGACGAGCGCCGCGCGAAGCGCGGAGACGCCGTCGAACGCGGTCCCGTCTGGCAGCGCGCCGGAGGCATCGATCGGCGCATAGAGTTCGTCGACCTCGCGCCAGCGTCCGACCGGATCGAAGTGCTCGAGCCCGAACCCGAGCGGATCGATCATCGCGTGGCAGCTGGCGCACGCCGGATTCGATCGGTGCTCAGCCATCCGCTCGCGCATTGACGGCATCTTGCCCGCGTAGACGCCGCTCTTCTCGGGAAGCGCCGGCACGTTCGGCGGCGGCGGGGGCGGAGGGGTCCCCAGGAAATTCTCGAGGATCCATTTGCCACGGAAGACCGGCGAGGTCCGGATCGGTTGCGACGTGATGGTCAGGATGCTCCCCTGGCCGAGCAGCCCGCGGCGTCGATCGTCGGTCAGCGTCACTCGGCGGAAATGGCTGCCGTTGATGCCAGCGACGCCGTAGTGCCGTGCCAGGCGATCGTTCAGGAACGTGTAGTTCGCGCTCAGCAGATCGACAGTGCTCCGATCCTCGCGCAGGATGCTGTCGAAGAAGAGTTCGGTCTCCTGGCGCAGATCCTGCCGCAAGCTGTCGTTGAAGTCGGGGAACAGGACCTCCGAAGGCGTCACCGCCTGAAGGTTGCGCAGCTGGAGCCACTGGCCGACGAAATTATTGGTCAACGCTTCCGAGCGCGGATCCGCGATCATGCGTCGCACTTCGCGGTCGAGTCCCGCCGCGGTGCGCAGCCGGCCCTGCGACGCCGCGCTGAGGAGCGGCTCGTCGGGCACGCTGCTCCAGAGGAAAAACGACAGGCGGCTGGCCAATTCCAGATCGCTGATCCGATAGTTCACGCCTGCCTTCGCGGTGAGGTTGGCGGGATCGGCTTCGACTCGAAACAGGAACTCGGGGCTCACCAGGAGCTGTTGCACACCGCGCTCGATGCCCGCCTCGAAGTCGCCGTCCTTACGCCCGGCAGCGTAGGCGGCGAGGAGAACGCCGAGATCATCGGCCGTCACAGGGCGGCGGAACGCTCGCCGCGCCAGCGAGGACAGGATTTGCCGCGCGCACTGGTCCTCACTCAAGCCCTTCGCCCTGGGCCCTACGCCCTGAGTCGATGTTCCTGAGCCCTGAGTGGTTGTTCCGGGGACCGAAACTGGCGTACAGGAGAAAATCCTCGAGCGGCTGGGCGTGTCACCGGCTCCCGCAGCGCTGAACGGCCCCGTGATCGTGACGCCGCGCAGGTACGCGATCCCCGGACCACTGACCGTCGGATTCATGAACGGTTTCCGGTTCGCTTCGGTGAGCAGCACCGGCGTATAGAGAAACGCCACGCCGAGATCGTGCGGCCCGGCTTTGATCGGCGCGCGGAATTCCAGCTTCTCGCCCTGCTCGTTGCCGTCGACGTCCACGGCGCGCGCGCCGCGCTTCACGGTGAGCAGCTGGAGGCGATCGCCGTCCAGGAGCACGTCCACATCCGCGCCGCCAGATACACCGGCCAGATCGAACCGGAACGCGTACTCCGCGTCCTGCGGGAACTGGTGCTGAATCAGTGCGCCGCCGCGGGTGCCGAAAGGCAGCCCTTCCACGTGTTCGTTCTGCAGGAGTGCGGGAGACACGAGGTAGCTCTGAGCAGCCGGACCCGGAGTCGCCGATCCGATCGCGGCGCGACTGATTTTCCTGGCCGCCGACAGGTAGCGCTCCATCAGCGATTCAGAGATTTTGAGCGCCCCCGCCATGTTGTCGAACCCGTAGCTCGCACTGTCGCCCGGCAGCAATGACGCGACATCGATGTCGAGGGCGAGGACCTCGCGGACCGCGTTGCGATACTCGGCGCGGTTGAGGCGATGGAATGTTTCCGTGCGCCCGGGGTTGGGTTTGAGCGACGCGGCCGTGTCGATGGCGGTCTCGAGCGACGAGACGAAGAGCTCCTGCGTTGCGGCGTCGGGTCGCGGCCGGCCGCTCGGCGGCATCAGACCGCCGCGAAGTTTGCGAACGACCTTCTCCCAGACGTCGGCGTGGTCGTTGACCTTCGTGAGATCGAGGGTGTCGAGCGCGAGACCGCCAATCTTCGATCGTTCGTTGTGACAGCCGACGCAGTAACGGTCCAGCACGGCGCGCTCTGGAGGCGTCGGACGTGGTGCGGACGTAGCCGTTTGCGCTGGCGGAGGGGATTGGGGTTGGCGCGAGGTGGCCGACGGTTGCCCCTGGGCCGCCTGGCCTGCCTTGGCAGCTGACAAGACTCCTGGTTGCCTCGCCGCCGTCAAGGGACCGAATGTGGCCAGAACACACACCCAGCCTGCGGCAAGAACGGAGATTCCGGCCCTGCTCATGATCAGAGGAATGGTCACCTAAAAGGACAGGCCAATCAACACAAATGATGAGAGGAGGATCGAGGGCCGTCATGGCCCGGAGCGCCAGCATTTCAGTCGAAATTCAGTGGTTTCTCAGGCTTTCCTCACGACCTGCCCCTCCCTGTGCTTCTACTCTCGCTGGCATAGGAGGACGCGATGCAGAAGCGATTTCAGATGGGCCTGGCCGTTGCGGTGATGATCGTGGTGGCCGGTGCGGCGCGCACGAAAGCTCAGGACATCCGACCCAGGGTTGCCATCGTCGGTTTCGACGCCGCCCCCGGCGGCTGGACCTTGCCACCCCCGCAACTCGGATCAACCGTGGCCCAGTTGATGCTCGATCAGCTCGTGACCTCGGAACAGTTCCATGTGCTCGACGGCGAGTGGCTGCAGTACGGCAGCAGCGAAGCGGGCAATCGCCGGCTCGATGTGCTGCGTGACAACGCCGAACAGTCCGGAGTGGACTATCTCGTGCTCGGATCGATCACGAAATTCTCGAACGAGAATCGTCAGCGCACCGTTGGCGGCGCCGGCTTTCGATTGCCTCTCATTGGCGGCGTGCGCAAGCAGAAGGCGGAACTCGCGGTGTCCATTCTCGTCCGCGTGGTCGACGTCCGATCCGGCCAGGTCGTGGCGACGACAACCGGGCAGGGGAGCGGCAGTCGCAAGAAGGTCGGTGTCGGCGTGCTTGGCTTGATCGGGCCGGTCGGCGCGCTCGTATCGAATGGCGGATCGCAGGCGCGAGACGCGCAACTCGATGAAGCGATTCAGCAGGCGGTGGCGTCGGCGTCGGCAAGTCTGATCAAGGCCGCACCGCGCCTCGTTCATGGACTGACGGAACGTGCGTCAGACTAACGCGTTCAGCACGGGCCTCGTCGTTTGACATTTGAGTTTCTACAATGTAGAAATTAGCCCGTGGCTCCCGTGCCCGACGTGGCGTACCTCGGTGAGTTCGAAGAACTGGTGCTCCTGGCCGTGGCCCGGCTCCAGCACGAGGCCTACGGCATGAACGTTCGTCGGGAAATCGAAGAACGGACCGGGCGTAGCGTATCGATTGGCGCCGTCTATGCCACGATCGAGCGGCTCACCAACAAAGGCCTGCTCAAGGCCCAACTCAAATCCGACACCGGCAGGGCCCGTCGCTTCTTCGCGTTGACGCCCTCTGCGGTGCGCGCGCTGGTGGCGGGCGCTGATTTTCGCGCCCGCATGTGGGCAGGGCTGCAGCTGAAGGGCGCTGGTCGGACATGAACAGCCCGGCGCGCCGATCCCGCAAGCCCCCCCGTCTGGCGCGGCGGCTCCTCGCGGCTGCACTCCCACTCGAACAGCGCGCGGATCTGCTTGGAGAGCTCGACGAAGAGTACTCGCGCTTTGTCTGTGCCGAGCGAGGCTCGCTTGGTGCGCGGTTCTGGTACTGGCGCCAGGCGCTCGGGTCCATCTGGTTCGCACTGGCCCTGCGGCGGATGCAGCCTCGATTGCGGAGAGGCTTGCAGCCGTTTTCACGCGGCTGGGGTGAACGGTTCATTCAGGATGTGCGGCTCGCGTTGCGAGGTCTTCGACGTCGGCCCGGATTCGCGATCGCGGCCATCGCGACCTTTGCGTTAGGCATTGGCGCCAACACCGCCATTTTCAGCATCGTCGACTTCGTGATCCTGCGCCCGCTGCCGTATCGCGATCCGGGCATGCTCGTCAGAATCTGGTCGCTGAATCCTCGCGGCCTTCCGCGCAACAGCATGTCGCCCGCTGACTTCTTCGCCTATCAGGAACGAGGGCGCAACTTCGAGAGCCTGGCCGCGTTCTCCGAGGACGATAGCTTCACTCTGCAACTCGTCGGACAACCCTTGCGGGTGCGGGGTGCGACCGTGACGCCGAGCCTGTTCGACGTGCTGAAGGTGCGGCCGTCAATCGGAGTGGGATTCCGACCGTCGGATGCAGGCGCGGGCGTCATTCTGAGCGACGGTTTCTGGCGGCGGCACTTCCAGGCCGACCCGGCGGTGATCGGGCGAACGCTGGCACTGAACGATGTGCCTCACGTGGTCATGGGCGTCATGCCGTCGGGCTTCGCCTTCCCGTCACCGGCCGTGGAACTCTGGGTGCGTCTGCCCGATGCGGCGCGCGCCGAACGTTCGGCGCGTTACCTTCAGGTACTTGGCCGCCTCGCCCCAGGGTCTGGGCTGGCGGCTGGTCGGGAGGCACTGTTGGCCGTCGCTCGTCAGCTGGAGTCCGAACATCCGGATACTGATCGAGGCTGGAGCATCACGGCAATCGGATTCCACGACAGCCTGATTGGAAGTGTCCGTCAGCCGCTGCTCCTGCTTCTCGCCGCTGTCGCGTGTGTACTGTTGATCGCGTGCGCCAATGTCTCGAACCTCTTTCTCGCACGAGGGATTTCTCGAGAGCGTGAGCTCGCGCTTCGAACCGCACTCGGAGCCAGCCGCTCGGCGCTGATTCGCCAGCAGATGGTCGAGAGCACAACGATCGCCGTATTGGGGGGAACGGTCGGCATCCTGGCGGCGGGCTGGAGCCTTTCAGCGGTCCGCGTCGCCAGCCTGCACGTGCCGCGTATCGACACGGTGGCGCTCGACGGTCGCGTGCTCGGCTTCAGCCTGGCCGTCTCAGTGATCGCCGGGGTCGTGAGCGGGCTGGTCCCGAGCTTGAGATGGCGATCCCTTGACCGCCGGGGCATCGTGCAGGCCGGCCGCGACGACGTGAGCGGCCGACTGGGACATCAACGCTCACGAAGCCTGCTGATCGTCGTGGAAACCGCGTTGACACTCGCCCTCATGGTCAATGCCGGTTTGCTGATCAACAGTTTCGTCCGCCTGTCGTCTGTCGAGCCTGGCGTCGTGGCCGATCACGTGTTGATCGCTCAGCTGAGTCTCCCGCCGACACGATACGAGCGCGACGCCCGAGCGCCCTTCTTCGACCGTGTTCTCGAAGGCGTACGGAGCTTGCCGGGCGTTGACGCCGCCGGAGCCGGCGGGCCTCTGCCGCTGTCGGGCGAAGAAGGCCTCTATCGGTTTGGCGTGCTGGTCGAAGGTGACGGCGGTGCCGGTGATGCACGAACGTACTTACGATGGGCGACTCCCGGCTACTTCACGGCGATTGGCATTCCGCTCGT
>Ga0111538_10001831_pt1 | contig 29793 bp, 28 predicted proteins | sample SoiMethybrSBSTD1_FD_79669 | JGI IMG/M metagenome (GOLD analysis project Ga0111538, IMG submission 79669) | Bulk soil microbial communities from a Populus tree surrounding site in Tennessee, USA - Soil MetaG P. TD hybrid SBSTD1 (version 2)... | ecosystem: Environmental > Terrestrial > Soil >... | reverse complement strand
TGAGGATCGTCGCGGTCGAGCCCGCCGCATCGCCTGTCCTGTCCGGCGGCGCCCCGGGGCCGCACAAGATCCAGGGCATCGGCGCGGGCTTCGTTCCCTCCGTCCTGGACCGCGACGTGATCGACGAGATCATTCCGGTCTCCGACGAGGAGGCCCTGGCCAGGGCGCGACAGGCCGCGCGCGAAGAGGGGCTCCTGGTGGGCATCTCCGGCGGGGCCGCACTCGAGGCCGCCCTGCAACTCGCGGAGCGACGCGAGCTCGCGGGCAAGCGCATCGTCGTGATCATCCCGGACGGGGGCGAGCGCTACATGTCGCTCCCGTTCTTCGCTCCCGAGGAATAGCCCGCCCTAACCTTTGCCGGGATGCTCGGGCTCAGCACGCTGAGACGCATAGCCGGCGAGGTTCGCGCCGACGTTGCGTCGGCGCGCGACCGTGACCCCGCTGCGCGCGGCGTCGGGACCACCGAGATCCTGATGAACTGGGCCGGCGTCCAGGCGATCCTGGCGCACCGCGTCGCGCACGCTCTCCACGACGCCGGCGTTCCCGGCGCGCCGATGGCGATCTCCTACGCGAGCCGTGCGTTCACCGGAGTCGAGATCCATCCCGCCGCTCGCATCGGAGATGAGTTCTTCATCGACCACGGCTCGGGTGTCGTTATCGGCGAGACCGCCGAGATCGGCGATCGGGTGACCCTCTACCAGGGGGTCACGCTCGGTGGCACCGGATTCCAGCGCGGGAAGCGTCACCCCACCGTTGCCGACGAGGTCACGATCGGCTCGGGAGCAAAGCTCTTGGGCCCGATCAGCGTCGGTCGCGGAGCCAAGATCGGCGCGAACACCGTCGTCGTCGGCGACGTGCCGGCCGACTCGACCGTGGTGGGGAACCCGGGACACCCGGTCCGCGTGGAGGGGCGCCGAGTGGAGGGGCCCGACGCGGATTGGATCCACCTGCCTGACCCGCTCGCCGATGCGATCAAGGCTCTATCCGAGCGCATCGCGCGGCTCGAGGAGCGCCTCGCCGAGCTCGACGGAAAGCCGGCCGAGGGGCAGGTCCACGCCCTCGAGCCCAAGCGCGGCCCGTCCTCGGCGGGGGGCTGAGCCCCGCCGTACCCGCGGCTATGCTCGGCCGGTGGCGACCGAGACGACACCCGGCGCCCGGGTGGACCCGGGGTCATCGCAGGTCGAGCGGCTGCTCGCCGACCTGAACCCGCCCCAGCGCGAGGCCGTCACGCACGGAGAGGGGCCGCTGCTCGTGCTCGCCGGAGCCGGGTCGGGAAAGACCCGCGTGCTCACCTACCGGATCGCCTATCTGCTCGCGACTGGGCAGGCCCTCCCGTCCGAGATCCTCGCGATCACCTTCACCAACAAGGCGGCTCAGGAGATGCGCGAGCGGGTCGAGCAACTCGTAGGCGGGGTTTCGCGCGTCATGTGGGTGATGACCTTCCACTCGGCCTGCGCGCGGATCCTGCGCACCGACGCGCAGCGGCTGGGCTACAAGCGGGCCTTCACGATCTACGACGAGGCGGATTCGCTGCGGATGATCAAGCGCTGCGTCGAGGAGGCCGGCGTCGACCCCAAGCGCTTTCCGCCACGCGCGATCCGCGCCGCGATCTCCGGCGCGAAGAGCCAGCTGCTCGACGCCGAGGGCTACGGAGAGGGGCCGCGCTCGTACTTCGAGGAGGTGGTGGGAGACGTCTACCGGCTTTACGAGCGGCGAATGCTGGAGGCCAACGCGATGGACTTCGACGACCTGCTCGTCCGCACGGTTAACCTGCTGGAGCTGTTCGAGGACGTCCGCGAGCGCTACCGCAAGGCGTTCAGGTGGGTCCTGGTCGACGAGTACCAGGACACGAACCGCGCGCAGTATCGCCTGCTGCAGCTTCTCTGCGGGGACGATCCGAACTCGGGTGGTCCCGGAAACCTCTTCGTCGTCGGCGACGACTTCCAGTCGATCTACGGCTTCCGGCACGCGGACATCCAGAACATCCTGCGGTTCGAGGACGACTTCCCGGACACCACGGTTGTGAAGCTGGAGCAGAACTACCGGTCCACGGGAACGATCCTCGACGCGGCGAACGGGGTCATCGCCCACAACGTCGATCAAAAGCCCAAGCACCTGTGGACCGATGCCGAGCGCGGCCAGCCGGTGCGGATCGCTGAGCACGACGACGAGCACGCCGAAGCTCGCTACGTCGCGTCGGAGATCGCGCGGCTGGCAACCGACGAGGGGCTGTCCCGCGACGAGGTCGCCGTCTTCTATCGCGTGAACGCGCAGAGCCGGGTCCTCGAGGACACCCTGGTGCGGTTCGAGATCCCCTACCAGGTGATCGGTGGAACGAAGTTCTACGAGCGCGCCGAGATCAAGGACGCGATCGCGTACGTGAGCCTGCTCGCCAACCCCGCCGACGCGGTGTCGTTCGCGCGGGTCGTGAACTCGCCGCGCCGCGGGATCGGCGACACGACGCAGGCACGCCTGCTCTCGCACGCGAACACGACCGGTGAGGACATCTGGGACGTCATGAGGGAGGCCGAGCGCATCCCGGCCCTCGGTCCGGCCGCCCAGCGGGCCGTGCGGCGCTTCGCCGACGTCATGGTCTCGCTGCGCGAGCGCGCCGACGCGCGGGACGGCTCGGGATCGGTCGCGGAGCTGCTCGAGGCGGTGCTGAACGAGACCGGGTATCTGGAGGCCCTTCAAGCCGAGCGCACGATCGAGGCCGAGGGCAGGATCGAGAACCTTCAGGAGCTCGTGGGGGTCGCCCAGGAGTTCGACGCTAATCGCGTGGTCGAGGGGCCTGCCGACGTGCGGCCGTTGGAGGAGTTCCTCGCCCAGCTCTCCCTGTACACCGACCAGGACTCCATGAAGACCGACGAGAGCCTCGCCACGCTCATGACCCTTCACAACGCAAAGGGGCTGGAGTACGACGCCGTCTTCCTCATCGGCTGCGAGGAGGGCGTCTTTCCGCACATGCGCTCGATCGAGGAGGGCAACCTCGAGGAGGAGCGCCGCCTGTGCTACGTGGGCGTGACTCGCGCCAGGAAGCGCCTGTACATGACCTACGCGCGACGCCGCAGCCTGCACGGAGGTCGCGGCTACAACCTGCCGTCGCGGTTTCTTGCCGAGATCCCAGAGGAGCTGGTGGAGCGCGAGGCAACGGCCTCCCAGACCGGCTGGGCGCGAGGAGCGGCGCTCGGCGGCCTGGGTGAGCCCCAGCGCCCCCAGCCGCACGCGGTCCCACTCGCCTTCGAGGTGGGGGCCGACGTCGTGCACGCCACGTTCGGCGAGGGCGTCGTCACCGGCGTCGAGCCGGACGGAGTGATCGTCGTGCGATTCGCGGACGACGCGATGGAGCGCAAGCTGATGGCCGATTACGCTCCCCTTCGAAGGGTGGGCCAGGCCGGATGACGGCGACGATCATCGATGGCAAGGCGGTCGCGGCTGACGTTCGCGGCCGGGTTGCGGACGGTGTCGGGCAGTTCGCGGACGCGCACGGGGGCAACGTCCCCGGGCTCGCCACGGTGCTCGTCGGCGACGACCCCGCCTCGCAGGTCTATGTACGCAATAAGCGCAGGCAGACGCAGGAGGTCGGGATGCGCTCGATCCACCACGGGCTCGACGGCCTCACCCCGCAGGACGAGCTGCTTGCGCTGATCGCCGAGCTCAATGCCGATGACGGCGTCGATGGGATCCTCGTCCAGCTGCCGCTCCCGGACGGGATCGATCAGGATGCGGTCGTCGCCGCGATCGACCCGCGCAAGGACGTCGACGGGTTGACCGCGTCCAGCGCCGGGTTGCTCGCCCACGGGCGGCCCGGCCTCGTGCCATGCACGCCGCGGGGCGTGATGGAGCTCCTTCGGGTTGCCGGCGTCGAGATCGAGGGGGCCGAAGCGGTCATCGTCGGGCGGTCGATACTGGTCGGCCGGCCCGTGGCGAGCCTGCTCGTGAACGCCAGCGCCACCGTCACCGTCTGCCATTCACGCACCCGCGACCTGCCGGCCGTCTGCAGGCGCGCGGACATCCTCGTCGCCGCGGTTGGCTCACCGGGCATGGTTAAGGGGGATTGGGTGAAGCCCGATGCCGCGGTCATCGACGTCGGCGTCAATCGGACCGACGAGGGCCTCGTCGGCGACGTGGACTTCGAGGCGGTCACCGAGGTCGCCGGGGCGATCACCCCGGTACCCGGCGGCGTCGGGCCGATGACGATTGCGATGCTGCTCTCCAACACGCTGCGGGCGGCGACCGCGCGCGCGGAGGCGACGGCCACGTCCAGCGCCTAGCGTCGCACGGTGGTTCCCGCGGCCCAGCGGCTCGCCGTTCTCTACGACCGCGACTGCGGATTCTGCAAGTGGGCGCTGAACAAGATCCTGGTGTGGGATCGCCGGCGGCGACTGCGCCCCGTCGCGATTCAGAGCGAGGAGGGGAACCATCTTCTCGCCGCGATCGCGCCCGAGCGACGCCTGGAGTCCTGGCACCTGGTCACCGACGGCGAGGTGCGGTCCGCCGGCGCGGCGGCGCCGCAGCTGTTCGAGGCGCTGCCCGGCGGCCGCCCGCTGGCGGCGCTGCTTCGTGCGTTCCCGCGGCTTACCGAGCGCGCGTACCGGTGGGTGGCGGAGCACCGGGTGCTCCTCGCGAGGCTGCTGCGCATCGACGCCTCCTGCGAGCTCAGGCGTTGAGCCTGCAGCGGAGCCACCACAAGTTGCGATCCGCCGCATCTCCGGTATAGGCTCCGCACGCGTCGATGCACATCACCGATCTCAATCGAGGCGACAAGGTCGCCGGGATCGCCGGATTCCTCCTTATCCTGGCCATGTTCATCTTCGATTGGTTCGCGGTGAGCGGCGTGCCGGATGTGGGAGGGCTGGACGCCTGGGAGGGCTACAGCGTCACCGACATCGTCCTGTTCGTGACCGCGCTCGCCGCGATCGGGCTCCCGGTGATGGCCGCATCGGACGCAGGGACGGGGCTTCCGGTCGCCCTGAGCGCGATCGTGACCGGATTGGGGATCGCTTCGGTCGTGCTGGTGATCATCAGCATCCTCAGCCCGCCCGCCTACAGCGTGCCGTTCACCGGCCGATCCGTGGACACCACCACGAACGTCGGCGTGTTCCTCGGCTTGATCGCCGCCGTCGGCGTGACCGTTGGCGGGTGGCTGGCCATGCAGGAGGAGGGCACCTCGTTCGCGGATGAGGCCAACCGCTTCCGCGGCGGGGCGACGGGCGCCGATGGCGCCGGCGAACCGGGCGGGACGCCGCCGGGCTCGGCGCCCCGCAGCACCGGCCCGTAGAGAGCTTCCGGGGGCCTGCGGTCCCCGGAGGGAGGAGAGGTTGTCGCGACGGCCGCCCGCCAGGCGGCCGTCGCGCGTTCGGTGACCTCAGGCCAGCCGGTCGGCCAGCTGGCGCGCGACGCGGGAAGCCATCGCGATGATGGTCATCATCGGGTTGACCCCGATCGAGCTGGGGAGCAGGGATCCGTCCGCGACGTACAGAGCCGACGCGCCGTGGACGGCGCCGTCGGTGCCGGTGACGCCGCGCGCCGAGCTGGCGTCCATCCGCGCGGTGCCCATCGGGTGAAAGGCCTCGAGGCGCAGTGCCGAGGGCGGTGGGGGAGATGCCTCGAGCTCGGCGATCCTGTCCCTGGGGATGATCGGGATCCCGGCGATCTGCGGGTAGACCTCGGTCGCGCCGGCGGCGTAGATCAGATCCGCAGCCCGGGCGATGCCGAAGACAAGTCGCCTCGCGTCGTCAGCGGTGAGCCGGTAGGTCACCCGGAGCGAGCCGTCCCCACCGAGGGCGACGCGGCCCGCGGAGCGGTCGGAGAGGTGGACGCCGGTGGACGCGATGTGGTCGTAGGCGCGAACCCGTTCGTGGTGGGTGCGCCCCGTGCCCGGAAGCCACTGCGCGCCGAAGGCCAGTGGCGTGAAGGTCGCCTCCAAGAGGATTCCCTGCGCCTCCCACTCGGTGACGGCGTAGCTCTGCATGACGCCTTCCCAGCCGCGAACCTCCTCTTCGAACCGGGCCCCGACCCAGCAGGCCGGGTGGATGCGAAGGTTGTATCCGAGCGCGTTGCTCGGCGCCCGAAAGCCCGATCGCAGGAGGAGCTCGGGCGTGCCGAACGCCCCACCCGCCACGATCACGGCGCGCCTGGCGTGGATCCGGAAGGGTCGCGCCCTCCCGTTGACCCGCGCAACGCAGGCGAGGCCGGTCGCGCGCGCGCCGTCGAACGAGATGCCCCGGACGTCGACGCCGGCCCTGATGCGCGCACCGGCGGCGACCGCGCGGGGCAGGTAGGAGACGTGCATCGCCCGCTTTGCGTCGAGCCGGCAGCCTGCTGGGCAGGAGCTGCATTGAAAACAGCCACCGGCGTTTCGGCGAAGCGGCTCGTGGCGAACCCCGAGCGCCTCGGCGCCCTCACGCAGGAGCTGGCCGTTCCGGCCCATCCGCTCCGGATTCACCGGGCGGACCCACATCGTCTCCTCCGCCTCGGCGTAGTCGTCCGCGAGCTCGGTGGCCCACGCGATCCCGTGCTCGCTCCGCCAGCCGGCGAGCACGTCGTCAGGCGCGCGAAAGCACGTGCCCGAGTTGATCACCGTGGTCCCCCCGACGGCTCTGCCCACCGGGGTCGGGATCGCCGGCCGGCCCTCAGCGATCGTCAGCCCGCCGTCGCGGTACAGAGCGCGCAGGGCGGCGAGCGGCTCATCCGGATAGCTCGTGCTGTCCATATAGGCGCCCGCTTCCAGGACGACCACATCGAGCCCCGCCTCGGCGAGGGTGAGCGCGCACGCGGCGCCGCCCGCGCCCGAGCCGACGATCGCGACATCGCACTCCTCCCCGCCCGTCTCCGGGCGCAGGTCGCCGAGGCCGCGATGCCCGTCGGCGAGGGGCGGCGCCCCGTCGGCGACCGCACAGCTCATCTCGGTACCCACGGCGGCCCGAACCCGCGCGTCGTTCCCATATCCCAGGCCCGTCAGCACCTTCAGGAACAGGAGCAGGTCGGCCGCGAACGGCAGTCGCGAGCAGTCGAGCCCCGCGAGGAACTCCTGGCGCGCCGCGAGGCTCGCCTTGCTGAACCGCCACGGGAACGGCAGGAGCTCGAGCGCCCAGAGGGCCAGCTTGACCTGACGGACCGGGCGGTACGGGAGGGCAGCGAGGAGCCGCTCCACCGGATCGACGGTGTCGACCGCACCAGCCGCCTGCGGCTCGCCGGCCCGCCTCGGTCCGGCGGCGGGCGGCAGTCCGTCGACGCCGGGCGCCATCGCCTGCGCGAAAGCCGCCAGAATCCGACGCTCGGCGGCGCGCAGCCCCGGGGCGGGCCTTCAGGACGGAGCGGCCGGCTCGCCGATTCTCCCCGCGACCGCCCAGAGCAGCAGTGCCACCCCGACCAGCAGCCCGTCCACGATGAAGTTCAGGAGATAGATGAAGGCGTCGGCGTCGAAGACGAAGAAGCCGAGCGCCGACAGCGAGGAGGCGGCCTTACCGACGGCCAGGACGAGGAGGAACGGCCGATACCGGACCACGTCCGCCTGGACCACGGCGCAGATCCCGGCAATCACGACCATGTACGCAAAGCCGAGCGCGAGCCAGAATTTCTCCACCGTCTCCGGCGCCCGCGTAAAGCTCCCGATCTGGTCGCCCAGGTCGGAGATCACGTCGAGAACGCCGCTGGGCGCAGCGATGAACAGGATCCCGACGACCGCGAAGCTCACCGCCAGCAGGCGGAGGTTGAGGACGACGAATCGCTCCGCCCGGGCACCGGTCATGAGCGGGCGTGATCCTATCCCCCGCTACCTAGAATCAGCAACGCATGATCGACCGCGATCAGGTGCTTCACGTCGCGCGGCTCGCGCGCCTCGAGCTGACCGAGGACGAGCTCGAGCGGATGGCAGGGGAGCTCTCGACCATCCTCGAGCACGTCGAGCGCATGAACGAGCTCCAGCTGGAGGGGGTGGAGCCCACATCTCACGTAGTCGAGCTCGAGAACGTGCTGCGGACCGATGAACCGCGCCCTAGCTGGCCGCGCGAGAAGATCCTCGAGCCCTCACCCGACCCGGACGAGGGCGCGTTTCGGGTTCCCTCTCCTCAGGCATGACCGAGCTCCTCGAGCTGACCGCCGGCCAGGCGCTCGAGCGCATCCGTGCGGGCGAACTGTCCAGTGACGAATACTTCGACGCCTACGCCGAGGCGGTCGTAAGCGACGAGCTCGGGGCTTATCTGTGGCGCGCCGAGCCCGGCTCCGCGAACGGGGCCGAAGGCGGGCCGCTCAGCGGCGCCCCCATCGCGGTCAAGGACCTCTTCTGCACCGAGGGCATTCAGACCACCGCGGGCTCGCGCATCCTCGAGGGTTACCGGCCGCCATACACGGCGACCGCCGTGCGTAGGCTCGCGAAGGCCGGCGCGCGCGTGCTGGGCAAGACGAACATGGACGAGTTCGCGATGGGCTCCTCCAACGAGAACTCCGGCTACGGGCCGGTGCGGAACCCCTGGGATCCCGGGCGCGTTCCCGGCGGCTCCTCCGGCGGCTCGGCGGCAGCGGTCGCCGGACGCCTCGCTCCCTGGGCGATCGGCACGGATACGGGCGGCTCGATCCGCCAGCCCGCCTCCCTCTGCGGGGTGGTGGGCATGAAGCCGACCTACGGGGCGATCTCCCGTTACGGGATGGTCGCGTTCGCGTCGTCGCTCGACCAGTGCGGGCCGCTCACCCGCGACGTCACCGACGCCGCGATCCTGCTGCGGGCGATGGAGGGTCGCGACCCGTGCGACTCGACCTCGGTTGGCATCGACGGCGGGGTCGAGCTACCGTCCCGCACGGATCTCAAGGGCCTGCGATTCGGCGTCCCGCGCGAGCTCTCGGCCGACGCCGAGGGGATCGAGGCGGGCGTGACAGAGGTCTTCGGGCGCATGCTCGGCCTGATCGGCGACCTCGGGGGTGAGGTGGACGAGTGCGAGCTGCCCCATTCGCGCCACGGGATCTCCGCGTACTACGTGCTGGCCCCCGCGGAGGCGTCGGCGAACCTCGCGCGCTACGACGGGGTGCGGTACGGGCTCCGCGCCGGGCCCTCGGGGGAGGTCGAGGGTGGACTCGGCGATGGAGTGGCGCCCGCCGAGACTGCGCTCGTGTCGATGTACGAGCGTACGAGAGCCCTGGGATTCGGGCCGGAGGTGAAGCGCCGGATCATGCTGGGCACCTACGCGCTGTCCTCCGGCTACTACGAGGCCTACTACGGGCGCGCCCAACGGGTACGGACCAAGATCGCGGAGGACTTCGCGACGGCCTTCGAGCGATTCGACTATCTCGTCACGCCGACGTCGCCGACCGTCGCCTTCAAGCTCGGAGCCCGCGCCGAGAACCCGCTCGCCATGTACATGTCGGACTACTGCACGGTGCCGATGCCGCTGGCGGGCCTGCCGGCGATCTCGATCCCGGCCGGCCTCACCGCGCCGGACGGTGGCGGTCCCCAGCTTCCGGTGGGCCTGCAGATTGCTTCGCCCGCGTTCATGGAGTCGGGGCTCCTCGATGTGGCGTACGCCCTCGAGGGAGCGATCGGATTCGACGCGAAGCCGCGAGGGGACAAGTGATGAATCATCCGAACGAGTACGAGGCGGTGATCGGCTTGGAGATCCACGTCCAGCTCTCCACGAGGACGAAGATGTTCTGCGGTTGCGCCCTCTCGTTCGGGGACGAGCCAAACGTGCACACGTGTCCCGTCTGCCTCGCCCATCCGGGCAGCCTCCCCACCGTCAACGAGCAGGCGGTCCGCTACGCGCTGCAGATCGCGCTCGCGCTGGACTGCGAGGTCGCGCCCCGGTCGATCTTCCACCGCAAGAGCTACTTCTATCCGGACAACCCGAAGGGCTATCAGATCACCCAATACGACGAACCGCTCGCCACCGACGGCAGGCTCGGCGACGTGCGCGTCTACCGAGCGCACCTGGAGGAGGATGCGGCCAAGACGATCCATGTGGGCAGCTCCGGCCGGATCCACGGCTCCGCGCAGTCGCTGGTGGACTTCAACCGCGGCGGGACGCCGCTGGTGGAGATCGTCACCGAACCGGACCTGAAGAGTCCGGAGGAGGCGCGCGAGTGGGCGCAGCTCCTGAGGACCACGATCAGACAGCTCGGGGTCTCGGACGTGAACATGGAGGAGGGGAGCCTGCGCGTCGACGCGAACGTGTCGATCAAGCCTGCGGGCGCGCCCGAGCTCGGGACGAAGACCGAGCTCAAGAACATGAACAGCTTCCGGTTTCTCGAGCGCGGGATCGCCGCCGAGCTGGAGCGCCAGGCCGCCGTGCTGGATGCCGGCGAGGAAGTGCTTCAGGAGACGTTTCACTTCGATCCGCGTACCGGATCGCTGACCGCGCTGCGCTCGAAGGAGTACGCCGACGACTACCGCTACTTCCAGGAGCCCGACCTCGTCCCGCTCGCGCCCACGCAGGAGATGCTCGAGGAGGCGCGCGCCGCTCTACCGGAGCTCCCGGCGCAACGGCGCGACCGCTACGCCAGCCAGCTCGGCCTGCCGGCCGACACGGCGAAGCAGCTGGCGTTCGACGCCGAGCTTGCGGACTTCTTCGAGCGGGCGCTGGCCACGGCGGACGGCGCCGAACCGCGAACGATTGCGATCTGGGTCACCGGCGAGCTGGTCGCGAGGCTCCGGGAGGCGGGCGACGGCGAGGCCGACCCGGCGAGTTCGAAGGTGACACCGCAGGCGCTCGCCGCTCTCGCCGGCATGGTGGAGGCGAAACGGGTCACGACGGGTGCCGCCAGGCGGGTGCTGGCCACGCTGGTGGCGGAGGGAGGGGATCCGGCGTCGATCGTCGAGCGTGAGGGACTCGCGCAGATGTCGGACTTCAGCGAGCTGGATGCGATCGTCGCCGCGGCGATCGAGGCCGAGCCCGGAGCCGCGGAGAAGGTCCGCGGCGGAAATCCGAAGGCGATCGGCCCGATCGTCGGCGCGGTCATGCGCGAGACGAAGGGGCGGGCCGACGGGGGCGAGGTCACGCGGCTGATCCGGGAGAAGCTCGGGGTCTAGGCCGGCACGACGCCGTCGTGGGTTGAGCGGGGGGTGCTCAGGGGGCCGTCGCGGTGACGATCCAGATCGACGCGTTGCCGTGAACGGACCCGTCCTCGCGCTCGAAGTCGGCGAGGACTTCGCGGATCTCCCGCTCGAGGGTCGGTCGGATCCTCTCCGCCTCATCGGCGGCAAGCCGGATCAGCTCACCGGCCGGACCCAGTGACATGTTGAGCGCCACGGCGTGATCGAGGTGATCGCCCAGCTTCATCGGCCGGTCGAAGCGTGTGAAGGTGGGCTCGTCGAATCCCGCGATGAGCAGCTGGCTGCTCACCGTATCGGCATCCGCCATCGAGAAGGGCCCGGGGCCGCAGGTCGGCTCGTCGGTCTCCTCCGGCTCCTCGAGGTGGCGGTTCGCCACTTCCTCCGCTCGGCGCAGCCACGGGTTGTCGAGCTTCCGGCGCCAGACCACGATGCACATCCGGCCGCGCGGGGCCATCGCCTCCCGGACGTTGCGCAGGGCAGCGACGGGATTGGCGAAGAACATGACTCCCATCCGCGAGAAGACGTAGTCGAACGTCCCGGGCAGGTCCATGACCTGGACATCGCCTGCCATGAACCGGACGTTCTCGACCCGGGCCTCAGCCGCCTCCGCGATCGAGGTTTCGATGAAGGGTTCCGCGATGTCCACTCCAACCGCCTCGCCCTCGGCCCCGACGATGCCCGCCAGCTTTCGGGTGGTGTCGCCGAAGCCGCAGCCGATGTCGAGGACGCGATTTCCCGGCTTGGGAGGGTGGAGGCGAAGCGCCTCGTCGCTGAACTGGGCGAGCCCGGGGAGGATGAGCTCGCGGAAGACCACGAACCGGTCGAAGAGGACCCCGCTCCACGCCTCGGTGGCCTCCTCGTTCTCGGGCGCGACCGGATGGGTTCGGGCCGCCGACTCCATTGGTCGGCATCGTAAGCACTCGATGGTTCAGCGGACCTTAATTTCGGGTGCGTACGCGACAATGCGTGCATGGCCGGCGGCGCGTACGTCATCATCGCCCTCACCTTCGGCGTCGCGACCGGCGTGATCGGACGCGCGAAGGGCAGCTCGTTCCTGATCTGGTTCCTGATCGGCACCGTCCTCCCGGTGCTCGGCCTGATCGGGGTGATCCTCTATCGTCCCGAACACCAGGAGCCGGAGCGCCGCTGTCCGACATGCGGGAAGCCGCTCAAGCTCTACGTCCAGGTCTGCCCACGGTGCGGGACGGACCTGTACCTCCCGGATCCGTCCGAGGTCAGGCAGCCCGGCGACCGGGCCTCTACCGCAACCAGGCCCTGACGATCGCGTTCGCGAATCCCAGCCCGTAGCGCACGACCGCGGGCTTCTTGGAATGTCCGTGGAGGCGACGGGAGACGGTGACCGGGACCTCCTTGGCGGGGATCCCCCGCTTGATCGCCTCGATGAGGAACTCCGAGGTGTGGAACTGCTCCTGGCGCAGGACGAGCTGCGAGAGCACATTGGACCGGACGGCGCGGTATCCGTTGGAGCAGTCGCTCACGTTCGTGCGCGTGATCAGCGACACGATCCGGTTGAAGAACACGATCCCCATCTCGCGCGCGTAGTGGTTTGGTTCGGCCTCGCCAAGGACGCGCGAGCCGTGCGCCACAGCAACCTCGCCCGAGATCACGGGCTCGACGAGCCGGTCCATCTCGGAGGGCAGATGCTGTCCGTCGGCGTCGAGGGTGACGACGATGCTCGCGCCCGAGTCCGCCAGCAGCCGGTAACCGGTCCGCAGCGCCGCGCCGCCGCCACGGTTGATCAGGTGGCGCGCGACCACGGCGCCGTGGTCGGCCGCGATCTCCGGCGTGCCGTCGCGCGAACCGTCGTCGACGACCAGGACCGCCGTCTCGACCCCGCACACGGTCGTGGGGATGCGGTCGAGGACCCAGGCGATGCTGTCCGACTCGTTGTAAGCGGGAATGAGAACGCCGATCCGGTCGCGGAACCTCTCGGGGTGGCCATCCATCCGGAACTGCTCCGACGCGAGCCCCTCCAGGACCCCGGACAGCTCGCGCGTGATTCGCGAGCCCTGCGACAGCGCCCGGACGACGAGCAGGAAGAGGATCAGAATCGCGAAGACGGCGACGCCGACGATGCGGGTTCCGTTCGAGCGCTTGAATGAGAACGCACCGAGGAGCGCGTCCAGAAGCTGCGTGCCGGAGACGATCGCGAGGCCGAGCGCGATCGCGAGCAGGATGATCACGTCGATGTTCCGAAGCGCGCGGCGCCGGGCGATGGCGAATGCCGCGATCGCCCCGGCGATGGCGAGCCCCGTGATCCGGATTGCGGTCAGCTCCGGCGGAAACAGATTTGCCTGCAAGATCACGGATTCCACGGCCGGCAGAGAATAGATGCCGCCATCACCGCAACTCGCGCGGAATGATGCGGGACCGCACACGTGACGCAGATCCGTTCGCTACCCTCGCGCGGTCATGAGAGTCCTGATCCTGGGGGGCGACGGATACCTCGGCTGGCCCACCGCGATGCGCTTCTCGGCACGCGGGCACGAGGTGTCGGTCGTCGACAACTTCTCCCGCCGGCGCTGGCACACGCAGCATTCGACCGACTCGCTGACGCCGATTCGGTCGCTCGCGGACCGGATCGAGGGCTGGAAGGACGTCTCGGGTCGGGAGATCCGCACGTTCGTGGGCTCGATCGAGGACGGCAAGTTCCTCGACCGGGTCGTGGCCGAGACCCTTCCCGAGACGGTTATCCACTACGGGGAGCAGCCGTCCGCGCCCTACTCGATGAAATCGCGCGCCACCGCGGTCGAGACGCAGTACACGAATGTGATCGGGACGCTCAATCTCCTCTTCAGCCTGCGCGACCGGGTGCCCGACTCCCACCTCGTCAAGCTCGGGACGATGGGGGAGTACGGGACCCCCAACATCGACATCGAGGAAGGCTTCATCGAGATCGAGCACAAGGGTCGCAGGGATGTCCTCCCGTTCCCGAAGATGCCCGGCTCGCTCTACCACCTCTCGAAGGTCCACGATTCGCACAACATCCACTTCGCCTGCCGGATCTGGGGGCTGCGCGCGACCGACCTGAACCAGGGTGTCGTCTACGGGATCGAGACCGACGAGTCGGTGCAGGACGAGCGCCTGATCACCCGCTTCGACTACGACGAGTACTTCGGGACCGTGCTCAATCGTTTCTGCGTCCAGGCGGTGATCGGGCATCCGCTGACGGTCTACGGCGAGGGCGGCCAGACGCGCGGATTCCTGAACATCCGCGACACGCTTCAGTGCGTCGAGCTGGCGGCTCAGAATCCGCCCGACCTGGGCGAGTTCCGGGTGTTCAACCAGTTCACGGAGCAGTTCTCGGTCGCCGAGCTGGCGGAGCTCGTGAGGCGAAGTGGCGCGGAGCTCGGCTACGAGGTCGCCGTGCACAACTATCCGAACCCCCGGATCGAGGCCGAGCGCCACTACTACAACGCCACGAACACCAAGCTCATCGATCTGGGTCTCAGGCCCCACTACCTGGGCGAAGAGCTCGTCCGGTCGATGCTCAGGATCATCGAGCGCCACAAGGAGCGGGTCGTCGAGCGTGCGATCCTGCCCCGGACCCGGTGGAAGCCCGGCGAGCTCGAGGGCGCGATGTCACGATCGAGCGAGGCGGGCCCAGAGCGCGTTCCGTAGCGCCTGTCGCGATCCGAGCAGACTCGACTTCGCGCCCCACGCGAGGGGGGTATTGGGCAAGTAGGGCAACGATGGCGATCGAGCGCCGCCGCTGTCCCTTCAACGGGCGCGCCCTCAGAGCCGATTGAAGAGTTAACCGGCCTATGGAAGGTCAACACTTCAAGCGGCTCCGGGCATCGACGCCGTTGAAGAGTTAGCGGTCGCCCGGCCGATGAGGCGCTTTGTGCCCGCTCTACAATCATTGCCCCATGCGCGCCGCGGACGCACTATGTGAAGCGCTCAAGGCCGAGGGCGTCGAGCACGTCTTCGGCATCCCCGGCGGAGCCAACCTGCCGACCTACGACGCGCTGTACGACGCGGATCTGATCCACATCCAGTCGCGCCACGAGCAGGGGGCGGGGCACGCCGCCGAGGGCTACGCCAAGGCGACGGGGCGGGTCGGCGTCGCGTTCGCGACCTCGGGTCCGGGCGCCACCAACCTCGTCACGGCCATCGCCGACGCGATGATGGACTCAGTCCCGACGGTGTTCATCACCGGCCAGGTGCGGACCGAGCTCATCGGCACGGACGGCTTCCAGGAGGCCGACGTCACCGGGATCACGCTCCCAGTCGTCAAGCACTCGTTCCTGGTGACCGATCCACGCCAGATCCCGGCCTATATCCATCAAGCGTTCCACATCGCCTCGACCGGTCGCCCCGGCCCGGTTCTCGTCGACGTCCCCCAGGACCTCTCGCGGGCGGAGATCGACTACGAGCCGGCCGCGGGCCCGCCCGACCTGCCGGGCTACAAGCCGCCGACGGAGGGGAACATCAAGCAGATCCGCCTCGCCGCCAAAGCGCTCGCGAACGCCCGCAGGCCGGTGATCTACGCCGGAGGCGGGGTCATCAACGCGAGCGCCTCTCAGGAGCTGATCGACTTCGCCACGTCGGACAAGTTCCCCGTGACCCTGACGGTGATGGGTCTCGGCGCGTTCCCGGCGCCACACGATCAGTGGCTGGGGATGCTCGGCATGCACGGGACGCGGACGGCCAATTACGCGATGGACAACGCCGACCTGATCATCGCCGTCGGGGCGCGGTTCGACGACCGGATCACGGGGAAGCTCTCGGAGTTCGCTCCCCGCGCCAAGTTCGTGCACATCGACGTCGATCCGGCCGAGATCTCGAAGAACGTGCCCGCCCACATCCCGATCGTGGGCGACGCGAAGGACGTCCTGCCGAAGCTGACCCGAGAGTACCGTGCGCTGAAGGCCGACTCGGCGCGACTCGAGGATTGGTGGGAGAAGCTTCGCGGCTGGCAGAGCGACCACCCGCTGGGGTACGAGGACTCGAGCGACTCGGTCATCAAGCCCCAGTTCATGGTCGAGGCTCTGTACGAGGCCACCGAGGGGGATGCGATCATCACGTCCGACGTCGGCCAGCACCAGATGTGGGCGGCGCAGTACTACCACTTCAAGCGGCCGCGCCAGTGGATCAACTCCGGCGGCCTGGGGACGATGGGCTTCGGGCTCCCAGCGGCCATCGGCGCCAAGGTCGCGTGTCCCGACGAGACGGTCGTGTGCCTGGCGGGCGACGGGAGCCTGGTGATGGTCTGCCAGGAGTTCGCGACCGCGGCCCACCACGGCATCCCGGTGAAGGTCTTTCTGATGAACAACGGCTACATGGGCATGGTCAGGCAGTGGCAGGAGCTCTTCTGGGACGGCCGGTACAGCGCGGTCGAGTTGGGCGACAGCCCCGACTGGGCCAAGCTCGCCGAGGCCTTCGGCTGGACCGCGATGCGCTGTGACGACAAGCGCGAGCTCACCGGCCAGATGCGAACCGCACTCGAGACCGGTGGCCCGGTGCTCCTCGACGTGCACGTCGACAAGACGGAGAACTGCTTCCCGATGATCCCGGCCGGGGCCGCGGCAAGGGACATGGTGGGGTGAGCTAGCCGTGGAGGCAGGAACTCCGGAGCTGGTCAGGCTCGAGGACCTTCAGGTCGGCAAGACCCTCACCGGCCGGAAGCACGTTCTGTCGCTGCTGGTCGAGAACAAGCCGGGCGTGCTGGCCCGGATCGCCGGGCTGTTCTCCCGTCGCGGCTTCAACATCGACACGCTGGCCGTCGGTCCCACCGAGGACCCCGACACCTCGCGTATCACGCTCACCCTCGATGGAGCGGTTCACCCGATCGACCAGGTGACGAAGCAGCTCCACAAGCTGGTCAACGTGATCAAGATCCGCGACATGGAGCCCGATCACACGATCGCCAGGGAGATGGCTCTGTTCCGAGTCCAGGCCGGTGTCGAGAACCGCGCCGACATCATGCAGTTCGCGGAGATCTTCAAGGCGAAGATCGTCGACGTCTCGCGGCGCACGCTGACCATCGAGGTCACGGGCACGAACGAGAAGATCGATGCGTTCGAGCGGATGATTCGCCCGCACGGGCTGATCGAGATGGCCCGCACGGGCGAGGTGGCGATCAGCCGGTCGCGTGCGGACGCCTAGCCGCCGGTGATCGCCGCGGCCGAAGCCCTCGGCTCGTTCGAGTCGCTGCTGGAGCGCGCGGGGCGGCGCCGGGCGCTGATCAGCGTCACAACCGAGGTCGAGGTCGAGGATCCCAGCGCGATCGTCTTCGCCTCGCGCCGAGCGGACGACCGCTGGTTCTGCTGGGAGCAGCCCGATCGCCGCGGCTTCGCGCTCGCGGCCCTGGGCAGTGTCCACGAGGCCATCTCAAGGGGGTCCAGGCGGTTCGAGGAGGTCGCGGCTGCCTGCGCGGACGCCGTGCGCGGGCGCTCGCACGATGAGCCGCCTGACCTTCCCGCCGGAGCGGGGCCGGTCTGGGTCGGCGGCTTCGCGTTCGATCCGGATGGCGGCCGGGAGGGCTCGTGGGCATCGTTCCCCCCGGGCCTGATGGTCCTTCCGGAGCTCCTCCTTCACCGCGAGAACGGCCGCGCGCACCTGACCCTGTGCGCGATGAACGATCCCGCCGTCGATCCGGCCGACACGACGGCGCGCATCGCGGCTCGGGTCGCGGGCCTTCACGACCGACCCCTGCCGATGCCGGACCCGCACCCGACCGGAACCGTGCGGATCGCGAACGCCTCGCCTCCCGGCCGGTATGAGCAGGCGGTCGCCGCCGCTGTCGACCGAATCAGCCGGCGTGAGCTGGAGAAGGTAGTGCTCGCGCGGGAGGTCATGGTGGAGGCCCCGCGTGCGCACGACTCGGCCGCCGTGTTCGGTGCCCTGCGCGAGCTCTTCCCGAGCTGTTTCTGCTTCTGCTGCGGCTCGCCCGAGGGCGCGTTCCTCGGGGCGAGCCCGGAGCTCCTGGTTCGGCGCAGCGGGTCCAGCGCGGCCACCGTGGGGCTCGCCGGGTCCACGAGGCGGAGCGCCGATCCCGCGGTCGACGACCACCTCGGCGAGCAGCTCCGTACGTCGACCAAGGACCGCTCCGAGCACGAGATCGTCGTTCGTCGGATCGAGCGCGCCCTGCGCCCCTATTCGGTGTGGGTCCAGGCGGCCCACGAGCCCGTGCTGATCAAGGTCGCCAACATCCAGCATCTCGGCACGCCCATCCACGCTCAGCTCGCCGAGCCCCGGTCCGCGGCCGAACTCGCCGGCCGGCTGCATCCCACGCCCGCCGTCGGAGGCGAGCCGCGAGAGCGAGCGCTTCAGGCGATCGACGAGCTCGAGGATCTCGATCGCGGCTGGTACGCCGGGCCGGTCGGCTGGATGGACGTCGCGGAGGACGGTGAGTTCTGCGTTGCGCTCCGCAGCGCCCTGCTGCGGGATCGAACGGCCCATCTGTTCGCCGGGGCGGGCATCGTCGCCGAGTCGCAACCTCGCGACGAGCTCGCGGAGACCGAGTTGAAGCTCGGGGCCCTGCTGCCGCTCGTCACCGGCTGATCGCTGACAGCGCCTCTGCGGCTCGGTCCGCGATCCGGCGATGCACCTGGACGTTGGCGCGACGGTCCACTGGAACCTCGATGATCGCCGTCCCGGCCCTGGCCACATGCGCGAGCTCGGCGATGTCATCCACCCGGATGTGGCCGAGGCCGTGGAGCTCCGCGACTCTGGCCGGCGCGATGCCCAGCGGCGTGCCGAGGATCGCCTCGAACTCCTCGCGCTCGATTTGCTCGGCCTGCGGCAGGAATTCGAAGATGCCGCCGCCGTCGTTGTTCAAGACCACGATGCGGACCGGCGGACCGTCATCCTCCAGCGCGGCGAGGCCGTTCATGTCGTGGTACAGCCCCAGATCGCCGGTGACGATCCAGGTCGGTCGCCCCGTCGCACTCGCGGCGCCGATGCCGGACGAGACGAGCCCGTCGATCCCGTTCGCGCCGCGGTTGCACAGCACCCGGACCGCGGCGCCGCCGGGCCGGACGAACGCCTCGCAATCGCGAATCGGCATGGACGACGCCACGTAGACGAGGTCCCCGTCGCCGTAGAGGCGGCCCAGCGCGGAGTGGGCGCCGGGTTCCGTCGGGCCGTCGAGCCGCTCGAGCTCCTCCTCGATGACCGCCGCGACGCGCGCGTCGGCGTCGAGCCACGCGGCGGTCCATTCGGGGTCCGCGCCAGTGTCGCTGAGCCGGACGGCGAGCCCCTCTGCCGCCGAGCGACCACCGGCTCGAACGAGCGTCTCCGCTTGACGCGAGGGCTCGTTCCAGCCACCGCTCGCATCGACCACTACCTGTCGGAGGTCCGGCAGTGACGCGAGCCATGCCCTTAATCCCTTGCTCGTGGGCATGTCGCCGAAGCGGATGACGAGGTCGGGGACGAGGATCGCCGGGCGCGAGCGGGCGATCGTGTCGTAGGTCCACACGACGGCGCTGCGATCGTGGGCGCCTAGGCGGAGCTGCGACGTCGGCTCCGCGAGGATCGGGAAGCCCGAGCGGCGAGCGAGATCCGTCATCGGATCGGCCAGGTCGGGGTCCGGCTGCCTGCCCGCGACGATCAGACCCCGCCGCGAGGCGCTGATCCGCTCGGCGATCTCGTCGAGCAGCGCTTCGTCTGCGCCTCGCGGGCCGGTGGTCACGGCGGTCAGCGGGCGCCCCCCGCGGCCCGCGAGCGCCAACTTGGATGTGGCGGTGACGTCCTCTGGATGCGGCTCGGGGCCGAGCGGGTCGCGCCAGGCAAGGTTCAGGTGGACGGGCCCGGGGCGAGGGTCGCCTCGCGCGGCGGAATAGGCCCGGCACGCGACCGAGCGGTAGTGCAGCAGGCCGGCGTCGTCGGCGTCATGCGTCCCGACCTCGCAGAACCAGCGAACGGCGGACCCGTAGAGCTTCAGCTGGTCGATCGTCTGACCCGCGCCGATGCCCCTGAGCTCCGGCGGGCGATCGGCGGTGAGCGCAATCAGCGGAATGCCGGACTCGTCGGCCTCGCAGACGGCCGGATGCAGGTTCGCGGCGGCCGTTCCCGAGGTGCACAGCACCGCTGCCGGGCGCCCGCTCGCCTGAGCTGCGCCAAGGGCGAAGAACCCCGCGGAGCGCTCGTCGACGATCACCGCGACCTCGATCGCCGGATGCCGCCATAGGGCGAGGGCGAGCGGCGTGGACCGCGAACCCGGCGCGAGGGCGGCGTGCCGGACGCCGCAACGCGCGAGCTCCTCGACCATCGCCGAGGCAAGAGCGGTGTTGCGATTGGCGGGGTCCACCGATGCGAACGGTACCTGGGCGCGAGGTGCCGGCACTGGCGCGGCGCCGCTACAGATCGACCTCCACTTCCATCGCGCCCCCTCCGGCCCATTTGGTGTCGTAAGGGCCGAGCACCTTCTCGATCAGCGCCTCGATCGCCGCGTTCTCGGCGTGGATGAGCCCGGTGAACCTGGTGATGCCGGCTTCGCGCGCGCGTATGACCAGGGCATTCAATAGCGCCGTTCCCAGGCCGATGCGCATCCAGCGATCACCGACGCCGACTGCGAACTCCGCCGTCTCGGGCTCGTCGTCGCGGCGGACATAGCGCGCGGTGCCGAAGCTCTGGCCGCTCTCGGGATCGACCGCGATCAGCGCCTCATGGCGGACGTGATCGATGGCCGTCAGATAGTCGAGTTGCGTGCTCGAAAGCCGAGGCTGGGGGCCGAGGAAGCGCATGAAGATGGACCGCGCGCTGGCGCTCTGGAAGCCCTCGTTCAGCCTCGTCCGGTCCCCCGGATCGATCGGTCGGATCAACGCATGGGTCCCGTCCCGCAGCTCGACGATCTGACCGGTCTCGCCCATGGCTAGGTCCGGTGACGCTCGAGCGCGGCCTCGTCGATCTCGACTCCGAGGCCGGGTCCCTCCGGTGCGTGCAGCGCACCGTCGCGAACCTCGCATTCCGCCGAGGCGATCGTGTCGGCGAACAGGAGCTGGGTGGCCAGTCCCTGCGCCAGGCTGGCCCAGGGTGCGGCCGGGCGCAGCACCTGTGCGAGGTGCGCCGCAGCGGCGATCCCGACCGGCCCATCGAGCGCGCTCGAGAGGTACACGGGCAACTCTGCGGCGATCCCGCGGGCGGGCCCCATGCCGCCGACCTTCGCGACCTTGACGGTGGCGAGCTGACATGCGCCGAGATCCTTCGCTCGACGGGCGTCCTCGGCCCCGTTCACGCTCTCGTCGGCGGCGATCGGGATCGCCGTCTGGTTGCGCACCGCCGCGAGGTCCTCGAGGTCCGCGGCCGGCTGCTCGGCGAGCTCGATGCCGTGACGTTCCATCGCCGTCAGCCGCAGCACCGCGTCCTGCGGGGTCCAGACCCCATTCGCGTCCACGCGCAGCTTCGCGGCCGGTCCGACGGCGTGGCGCACCGCTTCGACCTGGCCGACGTCGCCCGGCACCCCGACCTTGAGCTTGAAGGTTCGGAAGCCCAGTTCGGCCCAGCGCTCCGCATCCGCGGCGACGGCCCTGGGCGGCCCGGCGACCAGGGTCGCGTTGCACGAGACCGGTTGGCATGCCTCGGCACCGAGCAGCCGCCAGAGAGGCATCCGGGCGAGCTTCGCATCGAGGTCGAGCCGCGCCATCTCGACCGCCGCTCGTACCGGCGTCGAGAGGCCTCGCCCGGACCAGCGGGGCGGCAGCGGATTCGCAGTCGGATCGAGCCCGGTCAGCTCGGGGGCGGCGCTCTCTTCGATCTCCCGGGCGAGCGCCGAGGCCTCGGCGCCACCGCGCAGCGACATCGCGACGGCCTCGCCGAAGCCCTCGATCCCTTCGTCCGTCCGCAGCCTCACGAGGACCATCTCACGACGCTCGAGGCGACCCCTGGCGGTCACGTACGGGTGGTGGAACCGGAGGGCGAACGGTACGGCCTCGACCGCGGTGATCCTCATGTCCAGGTCGCGATCAGGAGGCCGGCGGTCAGCAGGAGGCTGAATGCCGCGAGCAGGGCGCCGGTCCCCGCGAGCGCGCCGTTGAGCGCCGGGCCGTCGGTGCGGGTCATGACGGCCGTCAACGGACGATGAACCAGGGGCGTGGCAAGGAGGATGAGCAGGCACCAGGCCGAGCCCCCGGTCGCCACGAGGACGATCGGAACGGTGACGAAGGCTCCGCCGACGAGGCTGGCGTAGAGGTTGCGCGTGCCCTGGCGCCCGAGCCGCACCGCCAGCGTCATCTTGCCCGCCCGGCGATCGGTGTCGATGTCGCGCACGTTGTTGACCACAAGGATCGCCGCTGCCAGGAAACCGATCGCCAGCGACAGGCCGAAGGGGAGCCAGTCCAGGCGCTCGAGCTGCACGTAATAGGAACCGTTGACCGCGACCAGGCCGAAGAAGAGGAAGACGAAGACCTCGCCGAGCCCGGCGTAGCCGTAGGGGCGCGGCCCGCCGGTGTAGAGGACCCCGGCCAGGATCGACACCGCGCCGACGATCAGGATCACGACCCCGGCCACCGTCGCCAGGTAGATGCCCGCGGCCACGGCGATCCCGAAGGCCACCCAGGTCGCCACCAGGACGCGCCGAGGGGCGACCAGCCCCGAGGAGGTGACCCGGACTGGGCCGAGTCGGTCGGCGCTGTCCGCGCCGCGCCTCGCGTCCGAGTAGTCGTTCGCGAGGTTCGTCCCGATCTGGATGAAGATGCTGCCCACGAGGGCCGCGAAGAACGCGGCGAGCCTGATGTCGTCCACGTGCTCTACGGCCGCGGCAGTGCCCACCAGCACCGGCGCGATCGCGGCGGGCAGCGTCCGCGGGCGCGCGGCCATGATCCACAGCCTCACCGGCCGCCTCCTCTGCTCTCGCTCCCTGGCGCTCCAGACATTGAAACTCGCTCGCTCGCTCTCGCGTCCGGCGGCGGCGGAGTCTGACCTACTACGGCCGCTTCGGGTACTTGCCGAAGTCCGGGCGGCGACGCTCCACGTAGGCGTTCCGGCCCTCCTGCCCCTCCTCGGTCATATAGAAGAGAAGCGTCGCATCGTGCGACAGCTGCTGCAGGCCGGTGATCCCGTCCTCGTCCGCATTGAAGCTCGCCTTCAGGAGGCGGAGCGCGAGAGGGGAGAGGGCGTTCATCTCCCGACACCACGCCACCGTCTCGCGCTCGAGCTCGGCGACCGGCACGACTGCGTTCACGAGCCCCATGCGGAGCGCCTCCTCCGCCGAGTAAAGCCGCAGCAGGAACCACACCTCCTTCGCTTTCTTGACCCCGATGTTGCGGGCCAGGAGGCTGGCGCCGAAGCCACCGTCGAAGCTTCCGACTCGCGGCCCCGTCTGGCCGAACCGCGCGTTGTCAGCGGCGATGGTCATGTCGCAAACGAGATGCAGGATGTGTCCGCCGCCGACGGCGTAACCGGCGACCATCGCGATCACCGGTTTCGGCAGGCGGCGGATCTGGACGTGCAGGTCCCCCACGTCGAGGCGACCCACGCCATGGTGCGCGACCTCGTCATCGCCCATATAGCCGTCGTCGCCGCGGATGCGCTGATCGCCGCCCGAGCAGAAGGCCTCGCTTCCCGCTCCGGTGAAGATCACGGATCCGACATCGAGATCGTCTCGGGCGCGGTCGAAGGCGTCGCGGAGCTCGGCGAGCGTCTGGGGGCGGAACGCGTTGCGGACCTCGGGTCGGTTGATCGTGATCTTGGCGACGCCGTCGGCCTTTTCGTAGAGGATGTCCGTGAACCCCTCCGCGCTCCGCCACTCGATCGGGGCGTAGAGCTGCTCCTCGGGCGGCGCCTGCTTGTGGCGAATCGGCATGTTCGGAATTATCCCTGCCCATGCCCAAGGGGGACTCCTCGCCGTGAACCTCGACAACTGGTTGGCCCAGCGGGCCGAGACCTGTCCCGACCGCGTTGCGGTCATCGCCGACGATGTCGCGCTGACGTATGAGCAGCTCGAGGCCGAGGCGACGCGCGCGGCGCGGAGACTGGCGGCTCGCGGGGTGCGCCGGGGGGCGAGCGTCGCCATCGTTCGGCCGGCCGGCCTCGAGTACGTGATCTCGATTCATGCGCTGATGAAGCTGGGCGCCGTCCTCCATCCGGTGAATCCGGATCTCGCGGCGCCGGAGCTGGAGGCGGGGCTGCAGCGCATAGCGCCGGCCCTCGTGGTGACCGAATCGGACCACGCGACGATGAGCGAGGCCGACCTGCCCCTGCTCGGCGAGCACGATCTCGATGCGCTGCAATGCCGAATCCTGACCAGCGGGACCACAGGCAGCCCCCGTCCCGTGGGCCTCACCTACGGGAACCACCTCTGGAGCGCGGTCGGATCCGCGTTCAACCTCGGCATCGACCCGGGCGACCGCTGGCTGTGCTGCCTGCCCCTCTACCACGTGGCCGGCCTGGAGATCGTGATGCGGTCGGTCATCTACGGGACGGGCACCGTCGTTCACGACGGCTTCGACACCGAGCGGGTGGCCGAGTCGCTCGAGCACGACGGGATCACACTCACATCGCTGGTCACGACGCAGCTCGTGCGGCTGCTGGAGGCTGGGGTGAACCTGTCGCGCCCTCGCGCGGTTCTCGTCGGCGGGGGGCCGGTCCCGATCGAGATCTTGGAGGAGGCGATGGAGCGAGGCGCATCGGTCGTGCAGACCTACGGCCTCACCGAGACGGCCTCCCAGGTGACGACGCTCGCCCCGCATGATGCCCGTCGGAAGCTGGGCTCGGCGGGCCGCCCGCTCCTGACGACGCACCTACGCATCTCGGAGGGAGAGATCTGCGTGCAGGGGCCGGTCGTCGCGCCCGGTTGCGCGGACGAGGATGGCTGGCTCCACACGGGCGATCTCGGGCGAATCGACGACGAGGGGTTCCTGTATGTCGAGGATCGCCTGGGCGACGTCATCGTGACCGGCGGCGAGAATGTCCTGCCCGGCGAGGTCGAGGAGGTCTTGCTGCGGCACCCCGCCGTCGCCGATGCCGCGGCCGTCGGCCGCGTCGATCCCGAGTGGCAGGAGGCCGTCGAGGCCGTCGTCGTCCTGCGCGATGGCGCGGCCGCGGAGGCAGCGGAACTGCGAGAGCACTGCGCCGAGTCGCTCGCCCGCTACAAGGTCCCGAAGCGGATCCGGTTCGCGAGCGAGCTGCCGCGCACGCCGTCGGGCAAACTGCTTCGCCGCGCGCTGCGCTAGCGACCACGAGGAGGATCGGATGGACCGAGCAGACGTCGCCCGCTGGCTCGACGAGTACGTAAAGGCCTGGAAGACGTACGACCGCGACCGGATCACGGCGCTCTTCACCGAGGACGTCGAGTACCGCTACCACCCGTACGACGAGCCCATCACCGGTCGCGGCGCAGTGGTGGAGTCGTGGCTCGGCGAGGGGGAGCACGAGGACGCCTCGAGCCGCGACGAGGAGGGCACCTACGACGCCTCGTACGCGCCCGTCGCCGTCGAGGGCGATGTCGCCGTCGCCACCGGCTCGAGCACCTACTACGAAGACCCGGGCGGTCCTGTGGACATCGTCTACGAGAACTGCTTCGTGATGCGGTTCTCGGACGACGGCCGCTGTCGCGAGTTCACCGAGTGGTACATCCAACGGCCGCACGCATAGCATCAAGCCGATGAACGACCAAGACATCTTCTACGACGGCGACGCCGACGTCTCGTGCCTCGAGGGCAAGACCATCGCGATCCTCGGCTACGGGTCGCAGGGCCACGCGCATGCGCTCAACCTGAAGGACTCCGGCTGCGAGGTGATCATCGGGCTGCGCCCGGATTCGGCGAGCCGCGCGGAGGCGGAGGACCAGGGGCTGGACGTGGTCGACGTCGGCGACGCGGCGAGCCGCGGCGACGTTGTGATGATCCTGCTGCCCGACGAGAAGCAGGCCGAGGTCTGGGACGCGGAGATCCGCGACGGGATCGCGCCGGGGAACCTGCTGATGTTCGCCCACGGCTTCTCGATCCACTTCGGGCAGATCGAGCCACCCGCCGAGGTCGACGTGGCCATGGTGGCGCCCAAAGGACCGGGGCATCTGGTGCGCCGGCAGTTCGTCGAGGGTCGTGGCGTCCCGTGCCTGATGGCGGTCCACCAGGACGCAACGGGCAACGCACGCGGCCTCGTGCTCGCATACGCGAAGGGGATCGGCGGGACCCGCGCCGGCGTGATCGCGACGACCTTCAAGGACGAGTGCGAGACGGACCTGTTCGGCGAGCAGGCGGTCCTCTGCGGCGGCGCGACAGAGCTCGTGCGAGCGGGCTTCGAGACGCTGGTCGAGGCGGGGTATGACCCGCGCCTCGCCTACTTCGAGTGCCTGCACGAGCTCAAGCTGATCGTCGACCTGATGTACGAGAAGGGGATCCAGGGGATGCGCCACTCGATCTCCAACACGGCGGAGTACGGGGACATGACCCGCGGGAAGCGGGTGATCGCGGACGAGACGCGGGCGGCGATGCGCCAGATCCTGGCCGACATCCAGTCGGGCGATTTTGCGCGGGAGTGGATCGCCGAGAACCGCGCCGGCGCCGAGAACTTCCAGCGCCTGCGAGAGGAGGCGGCCGACCACCAAGCCGAGCACGTGGGCAACGACCTCCGCAAGATGATGCCCTGGATCGAGGAGGGCGGCTAGCGGACCGCCAGCGCGGCGATCTCGCCCCGGTCAAGGGCGATCACCTACGAATGAAATTTCACATCCGCCGCCGATTCGCGTGAGATGATGCGCGCGATCCAGCAAGCCGCTCACGGCCGGGGTGCCGTCCATGAGTGGACTACCGAACGGAGGGCAGATGACCGAAACGCCTGAGACGCCGGGAGCGCCGGAAGCGCCAACCGGCCCGACGGGAGGCGCTCAGCCACCCGCCCCGCCTCCTCCACCCGCGACACCGGCGGCGGTTGGTGCGGCTGACTATCCCGTGCACCTGGACGTCGATCGGCAGGAGGAGTACAGCCGGTTCATGCCGCTGGTCAAGTGGCTGCTCGCGATTCCGCATTACCTCGTGCTGATCGTGCTCGGAATCGGGGCGTTGCTCGTCGTCTTCGTCTCGTTCTTTGCGGTTCTGTTCACGGGCCGTTACCCGCGCGGGATGTTCGACTTCGTGGTCGGAGTTCACCGGTGGGCGCTGAGGGTCACCGCCTACGTGTTCCTGATGGTCGATCCGTACCCGCCGTTCACGCTCGATGACGATCCGAATTACCCGGCGCGCTTCAACATCGATTATCCGGAGCGCGTGCAGCGCTGGCGGCCGCTCGTGACGTGGCTGCTGGTGATCCCGTACCAGTTCGTCGCGACGCTAATCCTGTACCTGGCGGAGCTCATGGCGTTCTTCGCCTTCTTCACGATCCTGTTCACCAAGCGCTTCCCGGAGGGGCTCTTCAACATCGCCCGGATCGGGCTGCGCTGGAGCGCGAGGTCGAGCGCGTACCAGTACTGGCTGGTCACGAGGTACCCGCCGTTCGTCTGGGACTGAGCCCTGATCACAACCTGATGACGTACAGCGGCGGGCCCAGACCGGGCCCGCCGCTCGTTTCGGGTTTCAACAAAGCTTCGGATACCTGGTTTCGGAAGCCAGCTTCGGCGAGCCCTTTGCGTGACTCAGGTCGATGCGCCCCTGGTAATGAGACTTTGTGAATGGGGGCCTCCCGATCGGCGTGTCCACAAACATCAAAAAGCCGGTCGCGCCGGCAAAGTCGCCCCGGCCTCCGACCACCCGGTGGGCACAGGTGCCCAGCTGCTCGGAGCCGTCCGACCCGAACTTCGCCCAGAAGTGGAACTTGAACTTCAAGACCCCCCTCGGCTCGCCCTTGCAGGAACGGTCGCGGTCCCGGTTGAGACAGCCCTTGAACCGCTCCTTGCCCTTCGCTCTGAAGACCGGCTTCTGGTCGAGCGTCCTGAACGCGGTGACCCGCCACTTGCCGCGCAGCCCTCCCGCCATCCGGTACTTGCCCTTGTCCGCGTTGACGACCAGCTGACGGCCGGAGACCCCGGCCGCGCTCGCCGGTGCCGAAGCGACCAGCGCCGCCGTGGCGACGAGCGCAACCAGCGACACGGAAATGCCAAGCCTTCCTTGGTGCATGTGCGTTCCTCCCTGAGGTTGGGCCATCCGTCGAGTCGGACGCCCTTCGCTTATGCCGACCCTACCGCCGGGCCATCGCCCGTGTCCAGGCATCGCGAACCACTTGGCAAGTAGATTTGCTGTGTCTTGCTTTCAGCGTCTCCGTTAATATGCATGCTTCCGGAATCCGAGGTTCGGGATTACCCGTCGGGGCGCCCCGAACCCACGACAACTCCAAGGAGGGATAGGACATGCGAAGGAAATTCGCTCTCGGCGTCTGCGTGGCTGCGGTCACGGCTTTGACCGCAAGCCCCGCGTTCGCCGGTGAGGTCACGGGCAACGGCACATTTAAGGGGGTGAACGGCAATTCCCCCTGCGCGTATTCGGGACAGGAGGACCTGCAGTACCTCCCCGGGGGCGAGAAGGGTGTTGGGCCGCACTCGCAGAACTTCGGCCACGTCAAGCAAGACCCCACCCAGGGCGTGACCGGAGGCGCGAATTCCGTCCCTGCTTGGGACTGGGGCTGCAACGGACATGAGTTCGGGTTGAAGCCATAGTTCGGGGCCGCAGTCGCCCTTAGCCACTGGGAAAGCATCGGGCAGGGGCCCCCGAGGCCCCTGCCCGACTGCTTCAAGCTGGCCCTCCGAGGACTGTCGGCGACCGCCGGTGACTGACGTTTGCCGATTCAGTGAAAAGGCCGTGATCGGTTGCAGATGGCGACTTCTGCCCACTACGCCCGGAATCGGTTAGGGTCGTCTCGTTCGTTGTCCGACGTGGAGGGACGCGCCGCGGGGGCGCACCCAAGGAGAGGGAAACATGGAGACGCACCGCCGGACCCGCGCACGAGTCGGGCTGAGGTGGCCCGTCGGAGTCTCGTCCGGCCTCTGTGCCCTGACTGTGCTCGCCTTCGGCGACGCCGCCCCGGCGTCCTCGAGCCTTGACGCGCGGACCGCGCTCCATCAAGCGGGTGGCGGCCACCCCGACCTCTACCGACTGCGACCGCATGCTCTCGCGGCCATCCACAAAGACGCTCCCCGCGCGCGGACCTGCTTCATGAAGACCGCGACGATCGCGGGTACCTCTGGCGACGATCATCTCGTCGGGACCCGCGGAGACGACGTGATCATCGCCCTCGGCGGGGAGGACCGGATCGAGGGTCGCGGTGGGAATGACACGATCTGCGGAGGCGGCGGAAGCGACCGCGAAGCGGGTGGCGCCGGCGGCGACGCCGTGGGCGGCGACGACGATCAGATCTTCGCGCGCGCCGAGCAGGGCAAGAAGACGTCGGACCGCGGCGATGCGATCAGTGGGGGGCCCGGCAAGGACTTCATCCAGTCCGGCGATGGGCACGACGTCGACAATGGCGGACCCGGGCCGGACACCGTGAACGGCGAGCGCGGCCCCGATCTCGTAAAGGGCGGCAAGGGCAACGACTTCGTCGGCGCGGCTCTGACGCCTGAGGATCCGGACCACGACCGACTCCTCGGAAACACCGGCGACGACGTCATCGGGGGTGCCGCGGCCGGTGACGACAGGTTGCGTGGAGGTCGCGGCGACGACCAGCTGCAGGGTGGCCTCGGGAACGACCGGCTCGTTGGTGGGCCCGGTGCCGACAAGCCCGGCCGTTTCCTCTTCGGCGATCGCGAGCTGGGCGATGACCTCCTCCTCGGTGGATCCGGTGGGGATCTCATGCACTCCTCCCTGGGGCGCGACCGGGCGAGGGGCGGCAGGGGCCAGGACAAGGCCTACGGGCAG
>Ga0111538_10001830_pt1 | contig 29793 bp, 27 predicted proteins | sample SoiMethybrSBSTD1_FD_79669 | JGI IMG/M metagenome (GOLD analysis project Ga0111538, IMG submission 79669) | Bulk soil microbial communities from a Populus tree surrounding site in Tennessee, USA - Soil MetaG P. TD hybrid SBSTD1 (version 2)... | ecosystem: Environmental > Terrestrial > Soil >... | reverse complement strand
CTCTTGCACGCCGGAGGCGTGCGAGGATGGTAGCCCGGGGTGTGCGAGCGATAGCGAGCCACCCCGGGTTGGCGACCATACCAAGTCCGCACCCCGGAGGGGTGCGAGGATAATTTGGACAGCAGCCTCGGAGGGAGAAGGTCCCGCGAAGGCCGGTACGCTAAGCGTTCTTCGCTTTTTGCCTACGCCTGTCGGATAATTGCGTCGTGAGTGAAAAAACGAGGGATCGACTCTCGCAGCTCTCCGGCCTCGCCCTGATGATCGCCATCCTTGTTGTTGCGGCCGGAGTCAGTGCCATCACTGCCATGCGGCTGGCTATCTCCGGTACCGAAGTTACCGTCCCGGCCTTGATGGGCAAAACGGAGGAGGAGGCCGCTGCGGTACTCAACCAGAACAAACTGCAGTTGCGGGTTTCCAGTAAGCGTTTCAGCGAGAATGTGCCGGTCGGACGGATCGTGGATCAGATTCCGCCGGAAGGGACCCGTTTGAAGGCCTGGAGAAACGTCAAGGTTCTTCTGTCAGCGGGCGCCTGCCGCTACGCTGTTCCAAATCTTGTTGGATCCAGTCCGCGGGCTGCGCAGCTCACCCTGGTCCAGCGCAACTTTATCCTCGGTACGTCCACGACGACCCATACGCCTTCGGGAGCCCCGATGACGGTTCAGCAGCAGGACCCGCAACCCGGCTCGCAGGATTGCGCGAATCCGACAGTGAGTGTCCTCGTGTCGATGGGGCCGCTTGAACCTTCTTTCGTGATGCCGGATCTGGTCGGAAAATTTCTTGATCAGGTCAGTTCACGCATCCGTACGGAAGGATTCCAGGTTGGCAAAGTGACGTACCGCAAAACGACAGGCATCCAGGCCGGAATTGTGGTCCAGCAGGAGCCTCAGGCCGGCCATCGCCTGCTCAAGAGCGATACCATTTCTCTGGAAGTTACCCAATGAACAACGTCCGAATTGCACCTTCGCTCCTTTCCGCCAACTTTGCAGCCCTGGGAGAGGACATTCGAAAAGTGGAAGAGGCCGGAGCCGATCTGCTTCACATTGACGTGATGGACGGCCATTTTGTGCCGAACATCACGATCGGGCCGCTCGTCGTAAAAGCGATCAAACGGGTCGCGACGAAGGATCTTGATGTCCATCTGATGATTTCCGATCCCGATCGGTATATCCCTGAATTCGTTAAGGCGGGGGCCTCCATTCTCACGGTGCATGCGGAGGCTTGTGTACATTTGGACAGGACCCTGTCATTTATTCGTTCTCACAATGTGCTCGCCGGAGTGTCTATTAATCCAGCGACACCTCTATCAACGGTGGAGCACGCCCTCGATCTTGCGGACATGTTGTTGATAATGAGTGTCAATCCGGGATTTGGGGGCCAGAAGTACATCCCCTACGTGACTGGGAAGATTCGTCATGCCAGGGAAATCATCAACCGGCGAAAACTGAGGTGCGTCATCGAAGTAGACGGGGGAATTGACCTCACCACGATGCCCGAGGTGATAGGGGCCGGAGCCCAGGTCTTAGTTGCGGGTTCCGCCGTATTTGGAAACGCCGATCCAGCCAGTAAACTCAAGGAGATGCTGGCAATGGCGACTCGCCTCAGCTATGATTCAAGGGTTGTTTAAAGGGAACTCTCCAATGCGCAGATGCCTGATTTTGGCGCTACTTCTGACGTTCTTCTCCGGTTGTGGAAAGAAGGTACCCGCCACGTCGGGTTCCCAGCTCGTCGAGCGGGACCGCGAACTGTACCTGAATGCCATGCAGGCGTTGAAGAAGAGCCGCTTCGTGCAGGCACGATTGCTGCTTCAAACACTCCTGGAGACCTACGAAAACAGCGAGTACTCGGCTCAGGCGAAGTACGCCTTTGCGGAGTCCTTCTACCGGGAAGCCGGCCACGGCAATATGATTTCCGCAGAGTCGGAGTTCCGAAAATTCCTCACGTTTTTTCCGGATCATGAACTGTCGGACGATGCCCAGATGATGGTCGCCATGACGCACGTCAAACAGCTCGAAAGACCGGATCGTGACGACACCGAGGCCCGTCTGGCGGAATACGAATTGAACCTCATGATCAATGAGCATGCGGACAGCCCCTTACTGGAAGAGGCTAAGGAAAAGCTCCGGGGCGTACAGGAAATTCTCGCTGAAAGCATCCTTGGACCTGCGAAGCAGTACTATATGCGTCGCGCGTATGTCGCGGTGATCGATCGATGCCAGGAAATCCTCAAAAAGTATCCGGACTTTTCGGGAACGGACCGCGTGTTGTACCTGCTGGGCGAAACTTACCGGAGAAGCAATCAACCGGAAGCCGGCGCGACGTACTATGCGCAGATCGTTCGGGACTTTCCTTCATCCGACCTTGTGAAGGATGCCACCAAACAGCTTGTCGCGCTTAAAGTAACGGTTCCGGATCCGAATCCCCTCGCAGTCGAAAGGGCACGCCAGAAGACACCAGAAGGCAAGGGCCTGCTGGGACTCTTCAAGGGAGGGGGCGCCGCAGTTTCCACGGAAACCAAGGCTGCCTCGGTGAAGAATCCCGTTGGTGTGTTGTCCATCGAGGCCGGACAACCGTGAAGCAGGTCATCCTCCTCGCGGACGATAGCCCCACAATTCAACGCTTAGTCACACAGATGTTCGTGGATTCCGATTTCGAAATCATTTCGGTCACCAACGGCGACGCCGCGATTCGAAAGTTCGACGAAATTCGGCCGGCGCTCGTCCTGGCAGATATTTACATGCCGGGCAAAACCGGTTATGAAGTCTGTGCCTACGTGAAACGATCGGAACGAAGCGACACACCGGTGGTTCTGCTTGCCGGTGCATTCGACGCGTTTGATGGGAAAACCGCAACGGCCGCCGGCGCTACGGCGCATATAACGAAACCCTTCGAGCCTCAGGCACTGGTGAATCTTGTCACGTCGCTCCTTTCGCACGGGGCTTCACCCGTCCCGCTGCCGCCAGCTCTCGCGAAGCCTGAGCCGCAAGTGAGCGCGACAGATACTCCAGCGGCTGAGGAAAAGGCAGTTGCGCCTCCGCCTTCGCCTGCGGCACCCTCACGCGGAGAAGACAGCACCGAAGACCTGCTTGGGTTGGACGAGCTTTTCAAACCCGCCCCTTTGACGCGACCTCCGGCTGCCATCACAGAAGAAGAGATCGACCGCATCGCAGATCGAGTGATACAAAAACTTTCCACGCAGGTCATCGAGGATGTCGCGTGGCATGTAGTCCCCGACATCACAACGAAGGTCCTGCGAGAGGAACTCAAGAGACAATCATGAATCGGGAGCTTCCCAAGAATTTCAATCCACAAGAAGTGGAAAGCCGGTGGTATGCCCAATGGGAGGCCAAAGGCTACTTCCGCGCAGACGCTACCTCGCAGAAGCCGACATTTGTCGTCATGATGCCCCCGCCCAACGTCACGGGATCTCTCCATACCGGTCACATGCTCAATCTCACGGTGCAGGACGTTGTCGTGCGATGGAAGCGCATGTGTGGCTTCAACACACTGTGGCTGCCGGGCATGGACCATGCCGGCATTGCCACGCAGAACGTCGTGGAGCGTGAGCTGCGTAAGGAAGGCAAGACGCGGCACGATCTCGGGCGGGAGAAGTTTGTCGAGCGCGTCTGGGAATGGAAAAAGGAATATGGCGGACGCATTCTTGCTCAAATCCGTCGTATTGGGGATTCCTGCGATTGGTCGCGCGAGCGGTTTACCTTCGATGAAGGTTTGTCGCAGGCTGTCCGTGAAGTCTTTGTTCAGCTTTACGGCGAAGGTTTGATCTACCGCGGCAAACGCCTCATCAATTGGTGCCCGCGGTGCCTTACGGCGCTCTCAGATCTCGAAGTCAAATACGAAACGTCCGATTCAAAGCTCTATCACATCCGATATCCCCTTAAAGGGAAGCCGGGAACTTTCGTTGAAGTCGCCACCACGCGGCCCGAAACGATGCTCGGAGATACTGCAGTTGCTGTTCATCCCGACGACAAGAGGTACCTGCCGTTCAAGGACGAATCGGTGATTCTTCCGCTGATCGGACGGGAACTGAAGTTCATTCAGGACACGGCTGTCGATCCGAAGTTCGGAACCGGTGTGGTGAAGATCACACCCGCGCACGATCTCGCGGACTTCGAGATGGGGCTGCGGCACGGCCTGGAACAGATCAGCGTGATCGGAGAAGACGCGACGATCACCGCCGCGGGCGGCGCTTATCAGGGGCTGGATCGTTTCAAGGCTCGAGAGAAGATCGTCGAAGATCTGGAAGCGCAGGGACTGCTTGTAAAAGTCGAATCTCTCGCCAATAGCGTCGGACGATGCGAGCGTTGCTCCACTATCGTCGAACCGCTGCTGTCCACACAGTGGTTCGTCAAGATCAAGCCCCTGGCAGAACCGGCCATTGAGGCTGTGGAGACCGGAAGGACTCGCTTCATTCCGCCGAGTTGGGCCAACACCTACTTCGAATGGATGCGCAACATCCGGGATTGGTGTATTTCACGGCAACTCTGGTGGGGCCACCGTATTCCGGCGTGGTACTGCCCCTGCGGTGAAATCATCGTTTCGAAAATCGAGCCGAAGCGATGCCCTAAATGCGGATCGACAGTGCTTCAGCAGGACAATGATGTTCTCGACACCTGGTTCAGTTCCGGACTGTGGCCCTTCTCCACACTGGGGTGGCCGGAGAAGACCGCGGATCTGAAGGCGTTCTATCCCGGATCGGTGCTGGTCACGGGTTACGACATCATCTTTTTCTGGGTCGCGCGCATGATGATGTTCGGCATGAAATTCATGGGGGCTGTGCCTTTTCGCGAGGTATACATCACCGGCATCATTCGCGACGCCCAACGTCAAAAAATGTCGAAGTCCAAGGGCAACGTCGTCGATCCCCTCGAGCTGTGCGATAAATACGGAACGGATGCGGTGCGTTTTGCATTCGCTCGGATGGGCGCGCCCGGCACCGATATCACGCTGGCGGATGATCTGTTCGAGAGCTACCGGAACTTCGCGACGAAAATCTGGAACGCGGCGCGTTTCAGCATGCGTTACCTGGAGAGCGAAGGCCGGATCCTGACTTCCTCCGAACTCAAGCAGATGGACCTGTCCCTGGCGGATCGATGGATTCTGGCTCGACTAGGTCGCGCGATCGAAGAAGCGAATGCGTCGCTTACTGCTTACAACCTTCACGAGGCCTCGCGAACCATCTACCGATTCTTCTGGCACGAGTTCTGTGACTGGTATCTCGAGATGGTGAAGCTTCACCCGGACTCCTCAAAACAGGTGCTCCTCTATGTTCTGGAGAACGCCCTGAGACTGCTCCATCCTTTCATGCCGTTCCTGACGGAAGAACTGTGGCAAACCATTCCTCACAGCGGGGATTCTGTGATGATTGCGGCTTACCCTCAGGCCGAACCGGCGCTGAGGGATACGCAAGCCGAGGACGCGATGGAGAAAGTTCAGGACGTCATCGTCAAGGTTCGGAATATTCGTTCCGAAAAGAATGTGGAGCCAAAGCAAGCCGTCGTGCTCCGGATCGCCACAGAGGACGGGGCTATCGCAGGCATTCTCACAGCAGCGCGAGAGTACATCTTCAAGCTCGGCAACGTTAGCAAACTCGAGATTGTCCCCCAATTGCAGGGAAACCAGCTTACGGCCCAGGCCGTGGCGGCAGGCTGCGCACTGGAAGTCCCACTGGAGGGAGTGATTGACCAGAACGCTGAAAGAGCGAAGCTGCAACGGGAGCTCGAGAAGGCGCAGAAAGAAGCCGACAGCCTCGAACGTAAACTTTCCAACGCCAGTTTCGTGGAGCGAGCCCCCGCGGAAGTTGTCGAAGAGAATCGCCGCCGCCTATCGGACTACCAGGATCAGGCGACCAAGCTTCGGTCCGCGCTCGATCGGATGGCGTGATGCCCTTTCAACTGGATCTCAGTGCTGTCGATGACGTGTTGAAGTCGGCAGTGCGCGAGGATCTCGGGCCTGGCGACGTGACCACCGCCGCCACCGTTCCGGAGACGAGTCAGGCAACGGGCCGCTACACGACAAAACAAGAACTCGTGGTTTCCGGATTGAGCGTGGTCCGGCGTCTGCTCGAGCTCGTCGATCCCGCCCTTCAATTTCGTGCTCTTGTCTCCGATGGCCATTTCGTGGGAAAGGGAATCGCTATTGGAGAGATCTATGGTCCTGCGCGGTCGGTTCTGACCGCTGAACGCGTCACACTGAATATGCTCCAGCGCATGTGCGGTATCGCAACGACGACTCGAGACTATGTGGAGCGCCTGAAAGGCACGAAAACCCGTGTGTTGGACACGCGCAAGACCGTGCCGGGTTTGAGAATCCTCGACAAGTATGCCGTAGCGTGCGGCGGCGGTGAGAACCATCGCATGGGCCTCTTCGACGCGGTCCTCATCAAGAACAATCATCTTGCGTTTCATGGGTCCATTGCCGAAGCCGTTCGTGCCGCTCGGAAGCATGCGGCGCCGGGCATGAAGATTGAAGTGGAAGTCCCGTCGCCGGAGAGCGTTGAGGAGGCGATTGCTGCCGGCGCTGACCGGATTCTGCTGGATAACCTTACTGTTGAACAAACGCGCGATGCCGTGGCCCGATGCCGTGGACGAGTCGTGCTCGAGTCCTCAGGCGGGATTACACTCGATAATATTCGCGACTATGCCGAGGCAGGAGTGGACGTCATTTCCGTTGGCGCTTTGACGCATTCGCCTCCTGCCGCAGACATCCACCTGCGGGTGACACCCGCTTAGCGACTCCGGATTCCATGGACCGCAAGATCGACGAACTGCTTTTCGCCCTGATGCAGAACATGACGCTTTCAGTGTCAGGCGAGAAACTTGCGCGCGAACTCGGAGTATCCCATTCGACGTTGGTGCGCTGGATCGAGAAACTGCGCGCGGCAAGAGTCGAGATTCGCGGAGAGCTGTTTACCGGGTACCGGCTCACGCGAGTTCCCGATGTTCTGCTGCCTCAGGTCCTGCGTCCCCGGCTGCGGACGAATCGTTTTGGCCGAAACCTCTACCATTTCTATTCTGTCGACTCCACCAATGCATTTGCTATGCGCCTCCTGGGGCGCGGGAAAACCGTCCCCGACGGGTCTCTGATTCTTGCCGAGTCTCAGACTGCCGGGCGTGGCCGAATGGGGAGATCCTGGCATTCCGAGCCCGAGAGCGGGCTCTACCTCTCCCTCGTTCTCAAACCGGAGGTGCCTCTCGCGCTGGCTCCGCTTCTGACGCTGGGGTGTGCTGTCGCCCTTCACAACGCCGTCGAAAAGAACACCCGGTTGGACGTCGATATCAAGTGGCCCAACGACCTGCTCGTGGGAGGGAAAAAGATCGCCGGTATTCTCGCGGAAATCCAGGCGGACCTGGATCGGGTGCATTTCCTGGTCATCGGTATCGGGCTGAATGTAAACCACACGCAGCTGCCCGAGGATCTCGCGGGGCGCGCGACCTCCCTCCGTCTGGCGACCGGCCACCCCCAGTCCAGGATCGAGATCCTGTTGGATTTCCTTGAGGAATTTGAGGATTTGATTGACCGCTTCCAAGCCGGAGGTCCCCCGGTTATCGTTTCCGAGTGGTCCCGATTGTCGAGTTTTGCCAATGGCCGGCGGGTCGAGATCGCAGACGGCACGAGGGTTGTCTCCGGTGTGACGTGGGGCCTCAACTCCGTGGGTGCATTGCGTGTTCAGAGTCCGGACGGAAATGTCCAGGAAGTCTATAGTGGCGAAGTTCGAAGTTGGGAATAGCCCATTGGTGACATGGATGAAACTTTTTCAATTCTGAAGACAAGTTCAGAATGCATCGCTTAATGTCGGGGCGTCTAACGAGGCCAGAGGTTGTTCGATCCAGGCTGACGGAGGCTGTATGAAACTTGCGACGGTTCTTTTAGTGCTCTCAGTGATGACTATATCGGCCGCACAGGAAAAACAGTTTGTGCCATTGCCGACCGGCCCGGCTCCAAACTTCAATCCACGTGAAGCCGAGGGCGCCTTCGACATCCTGCTTCACGTCGATGGTGAAGCCTTCCTCTACGTGAAGGGCACCGACCTCCAGTATTTGCCGCTAAGCGGTGCGCCGATTCGTAACGCTGGAACGAACTACTCCCAGCCATTGCCGCGTGCGGTGTATGGCTCTTTCAATGTCGTGAAAAAAGCCGGCTCCGGCGATGTCGATCTTTACGAGGAGCCCAACCCGAAAAATGATTACACCGCCGTGATTCGAGTTACCGACAAGAAATCCGGTGCAGACTTTTACCACATTCATCTCGATTGGACCTGGAACCCGGCCGATCCTTCACGGCCTCCGGGAAACCGCTATAGCCGACCACTGGACTCTCGAACAAACGACCCCGGCGACTACAGGCGTGGACGCGAAGGGAGCTTCGAATTCACCGGCCGTGTAGACGACGCAACCGTCCTGCACATTCGTTCAGACCAGGTTCGCGAGGAAGACCTGGGGGGGCGGCCCATTCGTGGTGATCGATTTTCGTTTTCGCAGCCGCTTCCCGCACAGCGTCTGAAGACTCTGAGCGTGGTCGTTGAGGAGGGCCGGGGCGAAGTCGAGATCGTGGAGAAGCCATGGGAAGGGAACAACTTCACAGCGGTCATTCTCATTGACGATCCCCAGCGGGGGCCGTCGAATTACAGGCTCCGTTTGCTCTGGTCTCGGTAAGTTATAATCGCGCTATCTCTATGGCGCGCATCAAAACTTTCTATGACGAACTGGGGGTAGCACGCGACGCCAGCGTGTCTGAAATCAAGCACGCGTTCAAGGAAATCGCCAAGATCTATCACCCAGACAAGAATCCGCAGGAGAAGCAGGCCTGGGCTCATGAGCAGATGAGCCGGTTCAATTTCATCTTCGAGACGCTGACGAATTCCACCACGCGGAAGGAATACGATGCGTTGGTGGAGAAGTATGAAACGATGCCGCTTGAGGCTCCGGTCCGCCGGCCCTCGCGTGAGCGCAACGCGATCGTCAGGGAGTATGCGGCTGTCTCGGTTGAGATCATGAACCTCTCGGGGAAGTACACCAACTGCAGGCTGCGCATGGCCATCGGCGCTTCAGTGGGAAGCATCGCCGCAATAATTCAACTGATCGGGACATACACGACGTTGATGAATCCCTATCCAATAGTTTTTGCCTTCTCCTATTTCTTCACGCTGATTGGCCTCGGGATGACGGTCTTTGCGATTATCGACTACTTTGGCCGCAGCCAGTTCCGGCGGCGTATCAAGGAACTCGAAGAGCGCCGCGCGTTCCTCCGTCAGCGCATGTACGAAGCGTACGCAGGCTGAGGTGAGGATTCATACCAAAGAACTCGAACTGCAGACCAGAGGACACTGTGACATTAAGGACGTAACGCAGGCGCTTCAACGAGCCCTTGCAGAGGCCGGTCTGAAGGAAGGGCAGGCCACTATCTTTGTCGCCGGTTCGACGGCGGGCGTTACTACTGTCGAATTCGAGCCCGGCCTGGTCAAGGACCTGAACGAGTTCTTTCAGAAGATCATCCCGGAAGGCCCCGACTATCATCACCACAACACCTGGGGCGACGACAACGGTTCCAGTCATGTCCGGGCAGCGCTTCTCAAACCTTCCCTGACGGTGCCGTTCGCCGAGGGACGGTTGCTCCTGGGAACATGGCAGCAAGTGGTAGTGATCGACTTCGACACGCGTCCCCGCCGCCGCAGCGTCATCTTTCAGTTTATGGGTTTGGGTAACGCCGAAACTTCCTGAGTTCTTCGCCGCCCATTAATGCCATTACACCGCGATAGTACGGCAAATGCCGTATTGCATGCTCTGGCCTACACGGGGGGCCCATAAAAACCGTCGCGCACAGGCCGGTCGATGGTTAGACTACACACCTCCACAAAACCCAATGGCGGTGGTGTGTCTATGAATAGAAGATCGTCGGTCGTCCTGGCTTTGGCTTTCAGCATATTGATCGCTCTGATCGCAGCTCTGGGGATTGGTGCGGTCCAGAAGGCATCGGTCATGAACTCGGAGTTGCAGACGTCGCAGGCCCTTTATCTCGAGGTCGAAGCGTTGTGCCGCGGGATTGCCACCGACATGTACTCGGCGGGAGTTCTTGTTCGAGACTATCTGCTCGACCCTGATCCGACAAGCTTGTCGGCGCATCGAAATGAATTGATTGCCAAGCGAGACGCCGTACAGAGCCAATTGGACGTTCTTTTCGACCGCATCAGCCCGGATGAAAAGGCCCGTGTGGATCGGTTGCAGATGGAAGCTCAGGCGTATTGGGACTCTCTGGATCCGATGTTCGACTGGACAGCGCAGGAGAAAGCGCAGCAGAGTTGGGTATTTCTGGCTCGCAACGTTTTGCCCCATAGGGATGCGGTGGTCAATCTCTCCAGGGAACTCACGCTGATCAATAACAAGAACCTCCAGCAGGAACGCGAGAGGTTTCAATTGAGTCAGCAATCCCTGAACGGGTTTCTGTTCCAGATGACGGGCATTGCTTTCGCCCTCGGCACCCTGGTCGCCGGGCTTACGGTTTATCGCGTGGTGGCGCTGGAGCGGATACACGCCAGACAGAGGAAGGAAATTGAAGAAACCCAGGACAGTCTGCGGCGTCTTTCTCAGCGTTTGGTGGAACTTCAGGAGACCGAGCGCCGTTCACTCTCCCGCGAATTGCACGACCAGGTCGGTCAGACACTGACGGCACTGGGCATTCAGCTAGGCAACGTGGAGAACCTCAAAGATGGCGATGACCACACGTTCAGGCAGAAGCTCGAAGACCTGAGGCGCCTGAATGCCGATGCCATGCGCACCATTCGCGACCTTGCCATGGGCTTGCGACCCTCCATGCTGGACGACATCGGGCTGGAGCCCGCGCTTCAATGGCAGGGACGACAGTTCTCCCGACACACCGGAGTGCCTTGCAGCGTGCAGGTTCGAGGACCTCTGGACGACATTACGGATGCCCAGCGAACCTGCATCTACCGGGTGGTACAGGAGGCACTCACCAACTGCGCGCGCCACGCAAACGCGCGTACGGTTCTTGTTTCCGTTGCCGCGCAGGATGACGGTATCGCCGTGACGGTTCGTGACGATGGCATCGGTTTCAGCTCCAACGCCACGATCCGGGAGGGGCTCGGACTGCTCGGCATGAGAGAACGAGTCCAGGCCCTGGAGGGCGACGTAACCATCTTCTCCGAGCCGCGGCGAGGCACGACGATTAGCGTGCGCATTCCAATCGGTGTTCCCGCGTGAAAAAGATCCGGATTGTCATTGCCGACGATCATGGCATTGTCCGCACAGGACTCCGCCTGCAACTGGACCGGAACGAAACGTTCGAAGTCATAGGAGAGGCTGCAGACGGACGCGAAGCGGTGCGTTTGTCTGAAACCCTGTCGCCGGATATCGTCATCATGGACATTGCGATGCCCAACCTGAACGGCATCGAGGCCGCCGCTCAGATCGTCAAGAACCAGCCTTCGGTCGGCGTCATAATATTGAGCATGCATTCGGATGAGACTTACATCATGAGAACCCTCGCGGCAGGCGCGAAAGGTTACCTGCTCAAAGAGAATGCAGAGGTGGACCTGTATCGAGCCGTTGAGGTGGTGGCGCAGGGCAAACCTTTCTTCAGCCCGGCTATTGCTAATACGCTTCTCGAAGACTACATGCGTCAGATGCAGCAGCGTGGACTTCGGGACTCTTACGATTTGCTGACCGATCGTGAGAAGGAGATTCTCCAGTTACTCGCTGAAGGGAAGTCCAATAAGGAAGTGGCAACGATCCTCAACTTGAGCACCAACACCGTGGAGACGCATCGCACTCGAATGATGCAGAAACTGGACCTTCACAGCGCGGCGGAAATCGTTCTGTACGCGGTCCGAAAACGAATTATTTCCTGACATTTGGCAGACGAATCGCGGCTCTCACGCCCCTGAGTCAGGGGACACCGCCGTGACGCGACTCCTGAGCGGACGTTACTTTGGACAGTTGTGCCCCGGCGGGAGTGGTGCCATTACTTTCGGTTCGTAGGTTCCAGGCTGTATTCCGTTCCCGCGATCTCACCGGCTAGTCTCGTTTACCTTGGAAGCTTTTTATGCAGAGAGTCGCGATGGAGCCGAAATATCAGAACTGGTTTCTTAAGGACTTTAGCAATGCCGCTCAGCGCGTTCTGTTGCTGGACTATGGCGGCACGCTTGCACCGCGCTCGCTGCATCCGAAGTCTGCCTTTCCCTACGCAGGAATTCGTGAACGCCTTCGATGCATCAGTCGAGAACCCCGAACACGCCTGATAACGGTCAGTTCCAGGCCCGGATATGAAGTGAAGGCTCTCTTAGGGATAGATCCGGCTCCCGAGATCTGGGGCAGCGATGGCTTGGAGCGAATCTATCCCAATGGGCGCTACGAATGCGATGAACTGGATGTGCCCGTGGAATCGCTAAAGGCCCTGGAAGGCTGCGAAGCAGCCCTCAGAAATGCAGGTCTCGCAAGGATCACGGAAACCGGACTCCGTGGAATTCTGGTGCGTTGTAACGGGTTGATGGAGGCGGAGGGATTCGAATCGAGGACGAAGGCCTATCAGGTGTTCGAATCGGTCGCAGCTGCCCATGAAAAACTTCGCCTGGTGGAATCGGAAGAGGGCGTCGAGCTTCGGCTGCGTTGTGCGAATAAAGGCAATGCTGTGCGACGCCTTGTCGAGTATGTACAGCCTGACGTCTCGATTGCCTATCTCGGGGATAACCTATCGGACGAGGACGCTTTCCGGGTTCTCAATGGCCGGGGATTAACCGTACTTGTGAGCTCTGTCCCACGTTTCACCGCTGCGCAGATCAATCTGAGGCCGCCCGATGAGGTAATTTCGTTTCTGGATGATTGGATTCGTGCACGTCGACTCTGAATCTGCGAACGTTTTCTGCCTGTTTCGATAACGCTGAGAGGAGTGGGTCCATTCGTTCTCGTGTTGAGCACATATTGCTGCACCGCGTTTGGACGTTCGTCTCGTTGCAGGGGCAGTTAACGTTTTACGAGCACGCACACATTGCAGAATGCGAAAGGTGCCGCCGCGCCGTGCGCGTCTGCCTTTCTTCGGAAACCTTTGCAGCAGCGCTCAAGGAACTTCAACGGGAGGACGAACCGGTTTGAGGCGTGAGCGGGCTGAACGGGCCGTAGGCTTAGAAGCAAACTACAGGTTTTCTCTGACGGAAATACGGGATCTGCGCCTGGTTCCTCATGGCAGACCAGTATAGTCAAAGCCGGCCGTGGAGTTCATTCTTTCCAAGACTCCTTGTGTGTTTCCGAAAATCAATCGCGATCTCCGGACGTTAGGGTTGGATGGCGGTCCGGGGCACTGGCAGTCTCCGGTTGGGAGCCTATCCTGACCGGAGACGTTTCTTAGAAAAGAAAAGGAATCTCTCTGTCTGGGCTGTTTGCACCTTCGTCTGATCCTTTTACGAAACCTTCGTGGCAGCGGCTCCTTTTCGCCGCGATGACGGTTACCACGGTCGGTGTCGTCACCTACTGGACTGCTGTTCGCGACTCCTTCATCTCGGATGATTTCACCATGCTGCCCTATGTGCGCATCCTCATGGTGAATCCGTTCGAAATCCTGAACTGGCCTTCGGAAGTTTTTCGCGTTGTCAGCTATATCTATTTCGCCATCTGTCTCAAGGCATTCGGTGCGTCGCCGGAACCTTTCTATTGGACCGGGATTGCCCTGCACATCTTTGTGTCCTTGTTGGTTGGAAGTCTGGCCCTGAATCTGACGCGGAATTTTCGAGCGGCGTGGGCGGGGGCGCTCTTTTTCGTTGTGTATGAGCGCCATCAGGAAGCCGTGATGTGGATTAGCGCAATCAACGACACTCTTGTGGCTTTGTTTTGTGTCCTCTTCCTTCAGCTCTGGGACCGTTCCCTTGCTCGTGACAGCCGCCTGCGGACCACGCTCGCGTTGGGAACGCTCTTTATCGCAATGTTCTCCAAGGAAGGGTGGGCCGCCATGGTTCCGCTGGGTATTCTCCTGGCTGTCCAAAGGCAGTGGTCCTGGGAAAGGATTGCGCGACGTTCGATTCCACTTCTCGTCATGATTGGATTGTATGCCACGCTGTGGCTGTCTAATGCGCATCGGAATTTCTTCATTGTCGATGGACATTATACTTTGTCGTGGCACGCGTTGACTGTCTACGCGAACACGTTTGCGCGTCTCGTTGCTCAGGTAGCGGTGATCGCGATTGCACTCCAGCTTGTCTGCAGGAGAAGCGATCTCGCCGGCCTAGTTCGAAACCGGGCGGTGCAGTTTTTCTTCGTGATGGTTGCCCTGTCGATCGTCCCGTACTCGTTCCTGACGTATCTCGACCACATCCCAAGCCGTAACACCTATCTCCCTTCGGTGGGCGTCGCGGGCCTCGCCGGTATCCTTTACGCGTTCTTTCTGGATCAAGCGCGCAATGTGCGGAGGAGAGTGGGAATTGGATTGTTCGCCGCGATCCTGGTCATGAACAGTGTTTATATCTGGATCAAGAAAGAGCCGCAGTTTCGTGAGAGAGCCGCGCCAACGCGGGAATTGCTTGCTATTCTGAACGAACGGCCGCCTTCTAATACCACAGGACCCATTCATGTATGCGGATTCCCGCTACACGTTTCTATTGGGCAGACTGCAGTCGAAGGATTTACACCATTGGCGCCCGGATCCGTCGTGTTCCAGGAGCAGTGCGAAGGCACGGGAGCAACTCCGATTCTTCAATGGGACGCCGCCAGAGAAAACTACACCAGGATTGGTGCGACAGTATCCTCTGGACAGTAGCGTGTCAGGCCAGCCTCTTTCGATGCGCTAAATCGTGAACTTGCGCACGAATTGTCCGTTGTTTTCCCACATAGTTTTCTTGTCGGCGAGTTCCGTTTCCTCGGGTTGAGTGACGCCGTTGGTGTCTGTAGCGCGGGAAACGATCGTATGTTCTCCGGGAGTCAGGTTATTGAAGTCGACCGTGAAGAACTTCCAAGAAAACTGCGTATTCTTCGAGTCCAGTTTGGCGGCTTGCCACGGACCGTTGTCCACGCGGACCTCGACGGATCGCAGCGGTGTGCCGTCGTGAAGAACAAAGCCGAGAGCGGTGAACTTCGTACCGGCGCGGGTGAGCCGGGCAACAACAGACTTGATTCGAATACGTGAGACGGACTTTTCATTCCAGATTGTTTCGCCGCCAATCTGCTGGCCGACGAGCGTCACATAGTCTCTCGACATGAATCGTCCCATGAAGCGCGAGTCCTGGAGATGGATATGGTCCAGCCACTTAACGTTCGACACCCCATACCATCCCGGGACGAGCAGTCGAAGGGGCGCGCCATGCGTGGGTTCAAGCGGCGCGCCGTTCATTTCCCAGCACAGCAGGACTTCGGGTTTCATCGCATCGTCGATGGCCATGCTGCGGCCAAAGTGTTGTTCGACTTGTTGCGGGCCTCCACGGCCGTGCGTCACCGACTCCATGCCTTTGTCTACGCCGAAGAAAACGACCTCGCGCGCGTGGGGCTGAGGCGCCGCCTCGCGAAGCAGCGCGCTCAGGCTGGTGCCGGCCCAACGTGCGTTGCCGCACAGACGGTTGAAATTCGCATTGCTGCTTCCGCCGCATTCGAAGCCGGCCACGATCTCTGCGCGCGGCCGCCGTTTGAGCTGATCGAGTGTGAATTCGATGGGCTTGTTGATCAAACCCGTCAGCCGAAGTTTGTAGGTCGCAGGATCAACGGTGGGGTTGCCGTAATGCTGGACGAGATAAAAATCTTCTGTGGGTGTAAAGAACGTTGAAGGCTGGACAGAGCGAATATCCAAAGAACGGCCGCCGCGTCCTGCGGTTGTGTAGTTGGCCGGGATATCTGTAAAAGTGACGATTTCTTCGCCTTGAGCGAGAGCCGGCCCTGCCCAATCGAGCAGACCCAGCGCGGCGAGGGTGGCTCCACCTTTGATTACGCTTCGACGCGATATCGGCTGTGACATGATGCCTCCAAGTTCATGATGTGTCACGTTTTGTATCACGGCCGGTGGGAGGTCTCAAATGCTAAAGACTGGACTCGCCCGTTCCCACTTCTGAGTTTCTATTCCTGAGTCATTTCTTGTCTTCAGGATGATGCGCGTTGTGATCGGTCTCATCCTTCTTCCGCTCGGGTTTCATTTCCTTCCCACTCATGCCCTGCATCATGCCTTGCATCATGTCCCCCATCATGCCGCATTCACCTTTCTGCATCCGTTGGACATGCGTTCGAACCTGCTGACGAAATTCAGTCAGCTTCGCCGTATCCCGCGGTGTCAGCGTGAGGCGCGCCCCATTCTCAATGGCTTCGTAGTTGATCGTTCCAGGCATCATCTGACCCTGTATCATGGCGTCGCTTGGATGATTGGTATTGTGCATCGTTGCCATTTGCGCCATCTGTTCGACACGGCGTCGAAGCTCTGCGACATTTTCCGGCTTCGTGGTGAGGGAGATCGTGACTCCTGTCCGTGTATTAGCCACGGCCACCGTCGTCCCTTCGAGCTTCATCGGACAACTCATCATCATTCCCGGCATCGACATTCCGGGTTTTGGCTCCGTTGGACTGGTTTGAGTTCCTGCCGTGAGGATTGAAGGCACTAGCATCAGCACTAACAAGACTCTTTTCATAAGGCCTCCTTCAACGAGCAACAATCTATCGATCTAGACGCACGCAGGATTCCACAGGCTTGCGACGTTGCTTGTTGACGTTCCGCCGGGCTACTGTCTTGACAGCACTCGGGATTCGACCGACGGTCCATTAACGAAGCTTTCTCGTAGCGGGACTTCGATCTGACATTGTGGCCAGAAGTGTTGGTGGACCTCTCAGGCATCAAGACACTGTGTCCAGGCCTGTATTCCCTGCGAGCCGCAGTGTCCTGAAGTGCCGCCTTCTCCTATTCCACAGTCGATGCTTCGGCTTCTGCTAACCCGATCAGAGCTTTATTGACGGGTTTTAGGACTCGATAGCCCATCGAGAGAGACAGAATCCCCGCGATTCCGGAACCACAGAGAATTGCGAGTTTCGATATCTCGAGGTAAGGGCCGCTTGGAAATGCGAGTTGCGCCACGAAGAGCGCCATCGTGAAGCCAACACCTCCCACCATGCCCACAACACTGACGGCAGACCACTGGATCCCGCGCGGCAATGCCGCACCGGTTTTAACGGCTAGCCATGAGAGCGCCAGAATGCCAACCGGCTTGCCGACCGCGAGCCCGCCTACCACACCCCAAAACACCCAGACGGCGTCTCCGGCGAATGAGATCTGTCCGAGCGGCACTCCAGCATTCGCGAAGGCAAACAGTGGCATGATCCCAAACGCAACCCAGCCGTGCAGCAGGTGCTGGAGACGCTCAACCGGAGAGACGGCTTCTCGGTTCACAGCCTTTAAAGTGTCGAGATGAGAGAGAAGCGCTTTGTCATCCGAAGTGTCGCCGGACCGTAGAGAGCGGAGATTCTCTTCTGTCTCATGAAGAAAGACCTCCGGCCCAAACCATGCCGTCGCCGGCGTCAGTAAGCCCATCACGACCCCAGCAAGCGTTGGGTGTATTCCGGTAACATAGACTCCTGCCCAAACGAGAATGCCTGGCCCAACGTAAGCGAACGCCGCTCGGACTCCAACGATTCTGAACAAGAAAGTCAGAAGTATTCCAGACGCAGTGATGGCGAATCCATGCGCAGCCAAATCGGAAGAATAGAAGAACGCGATCACAAGAATTGCTCCGACGTCGTCGATTACCGCAAGAGCGAGAAGCAGAATCCGAAGCGCAGGAGGCACACGATTGCCGAGAAGAGCAAACGCGCCAACTGCGAAGGCAATATCCGTTGCCATTGGAATCGCCCAGCCCGAAAGAGAATCACGGCCCGCGTTGAGTGACACGAAGATCAGCGCCGGCACAAGCATCCCGCCCACGGCAGCGGCAAGAGGCAGGGCGGCACGCCGGGTTTCGCTGAGTTCGCCTCCATGAAGCTCGCGCCGGATTTCCAGTCCGACGACAAAGAAGAAAATCGTCATGAGGCCGTCGTTGATCCAAAAGTGCAGATCGCGCTGGAATTGCCATTCGCCGAACGAAATGCCGATGGGGACATGCCACAACTTTGCGTACGACTCCTGCCATGGGGAATTTGCCCATGCCAGCGCAAGAACCGCCGCAATCATCAGAACGATTCCACTCGAAGCTTCAATCGCGAGGAATCGCTCGACGGGCGCTAACAGGCGTTGGACATGCCTGCGTGCAGGACGCCAGATACCGGTTGGGTTGGAGGGTGAAGGCTTGGACTTTCCGGAAGAGTTCTTGATGGCCACGCGACCTCGTTATTCGAGCGAATCGATGGCGGCCCGACCATCCGAATACCTGCGATGATGTACATCGCACCCTTGCCTTGTATTGTTCCGGCGGACCCGAGGCGGGGTCAACTGGTTTTTCAGTCAGGGTTGCCAGGGCAGCACGCGCAGCAGAGAATCTCCGAGGAAAATATAGACCGCGCAGATTGCGCCTTCGCCGATCAACACTCCGAGCAGGAAACGTCCCAGCGAAATCCTCATCACGCCGCACACGTAGCAAATCAAATCGGTTGGAGCCAGCGGGAAAAAGCTCCAGGCGATGGTAATCGCCACCGGATTTTTTTCCAGCAGGTGCCGCACTCTCTCCACTTTCGCTTTGTCGCGACGGCTGAAATATTCGGCCAGATGCAGGGATCCCGAGAACAGATAAATGCTCAAAGATGAAATGAGAATGCCTGCGAGGGTCAGGACGAAGAGTTCCACGGGCGGAAAGAGGGGAAGCGCCAGAAGCACTAAGCCTGTAGAAGGAATAAAGGTGAGGCCTCGGATTGAACCCAGGAGCAGATACAGCCCGTAGCCTACGAAAAGGGAAGCAGCGGACGCCTCTCGCAACCCATCGCCGAAAAAGTCGGTTCGAGAGTAGTAAAGATACAAGAACGCCGCTGCCGCGAGTAGCCAGACGACGATCCGAAAGCGCGGCACGGACGAGCTAATATGCGGGGCGGCTACTGCTTCACTCGCTTTGCAACAAACGGCTCATCGCCGATGTCGGCCACGTTTCGCGAGAACTTGATCTCGTCGCCGGAGATCTTGCCTTTATACGTTATCCTCAGCGGCATTCCTTCATAGACGAGGTTCTCGACAAAAGTGATGTCGTCGCCCTTGACCACGCCTTCCGTGATGTCCGTATCGGCATTGGCAAATGCAGACTTGGCTTTGCCGGTGAGCTTTTCACCTTCGACTTTGAACGTGAACGTATAGTTCTGGACGCCGACCTGCGTTTCGATCGCTGCAGTCCATGTGCCGTTGAAGTCCGCTGCAAACACTGCGATGCAGCATGCGAACACAACGAGAATCGAAAGGACAATATTTCGGTATGTCATGTGAACCTCCGGAAAGGAGTCAGTGACCGTTAAGTCTATATCAGTTTGAATAGTTCACGCCCCCTGAGTCAGGCGAAATCGGCACCCCGGAGGGGTGCAGGAGGGGTTAAGCGAGTGAAACGAGCGCAACCCCTGGTTCAGTTTTGCGAAGCGTCGCACCCTGAGAAGGGTGCGAGGAATCCTTGCACGCCTTTCAGCGTGCAGAACCCCACGAGACTTCGCTAACCAGGCGTGTCGCGCTACGCGCTCCACACCTGGCTACCTTCCTGCACCCCTCCGGGGTGCCGATTTCGCCCGTTGATCACGATCCATACTTCAGCCTGTACCGCTTCAGCGCTTGTTCATGTTGGCTCTTCTTCATGAGTTGCACTTGAGTGCGGTTCGAGGGAACCGTTTCGGCTTCAATGTAGTCGGCCAGTGTGTCGATCACCTCATCGAGCAGTTGGGCTTTGAAGCAAATCTCCATGCGGTCTGAAAAGGCTGCGTCGGCGGACGGCATGAACTCTTGCCAATGCCTGCCGGCCTTGTAGACAATCGGCCAAATCACGATCGCAAAATCGAGGGCAGCATCGCCGAGTGTGAGATCGTCCCAATCGAGGATGTGCCAGTCGCTCTCGGACACGAGGATGTTCCCTTCATGGAGATCTCCGTGAACCGGTTCGGTCGCCGGATGATGAAGCGAGGTTCGTTGACTCGCCGCTGACTGCAGAGCCCTGGTCTCGTGTTGCATCCAATCGAACAGGCTCGAAGAGATAAACGGAGGCAGGTTTGCGCCAATCGCTGAGAGATCGCTGGTAAAGCGATCAATGTACGTCTCGACGAAATAGTCGAAGCATGTTTTGGGCTCGCTCAACGTTCCAAGAACGCTGCGAATTTCATCATCGTGATGAAGCCGGTCGGCTGTCGCGATAAGGGTCTGCAGGAGGTCGTGCTGGTTACACAGATCTGCTGTGGTGCCGTCCACGTGGCGGAACATCAGACCCGAGAATCCGATCTCCGGAAAATCCATCCGATCGATGAGTGTGGGTGCGTGGTATCGACTCTCGAGGACATCATGTGTCCGAAGCCAGCTGTCGAACCTGTTCATGTTCACGGTGGGAGTCAGCTTCAGGTGATACTTCGCCGGCCCGTCTGCCACGTGAAAGGAATGGTTCACGAAGCCGCCCCAGTTAAGGATGTGTTTGACGTTGGCGCCGCCCAGTTTGGGCTTCAACCATTCGGCCAGTTCTTCCGTATTCATTCCTGCTAATCGATAACGAGACCTTCTTCCTTTGCCGCTTCCTGGGCACGCTTGTCATTTGGGTACCAATAGTGCAGGTGGCAGTTCTCGCAGGCTTTGTCGATCTTATCGACCGCCATGAACAGGGCATCCTTGTCTTTCGCGCCCGCGGCCTGCAGCACCGCGCCCGCGGCATCTTGAAGCCTCTTGGCGCGGCGAATGAAGCTCGCCCGATCTTCATCCAGCAACTTCTGAATCTGTTCGGGCTGAAGCTCGACTTCGGGATACTCCGCCTTCTCTCCAGGTTGTGCAACCTTGCGGCCCTCCATGGCCATTAGATTGGGCGCCTCAAACAGAATCAGCGCGCGGCGGCGCACTTCTTTCCATTGCTCGTCGGTCTCTGGCGCGACCTGTCGTACACCCTTCTCGTCCGCGATCACCTGAATGGATTCGAAAAGGAAATCCCCGCTCGGATCGACCATGGAATCCATGATGTCCTTTATCGTAGCCGAGCGCGAAAGCGCGGATGACGGTGATGTTTCTGCTCTGGAGCACGAGAAGGAGAGCGCTAGCAGACTTCCTGTGACGACCGACCTGACGGCTTTCATGGGCATCAGAATATCCCCGTTAATTCGAAATCGAAATTTTCGCCATCCCTAATCGCGCGCAAAATCCTGGACCGGGATATCGAAGTGGACTGTGTTGATCACTCCATTACGTTGGAACTGAACCCAGACGCGATGTATTCGCGCGCGGGGAAACAGCAGATCGAATCGGAGATCCGGTCCGCCGTCGGCGACGATAGGGTGCGTGTGCATCATGTCGATCAAGTCGTCGCTTACTGCAAGCATGTGGCCCCAGGCGCCGAGGTATTTCTGGAGACCCTCAGCGGGTGAAATGTGAAACCGAATCTGCACTGTCTGGCCTGCTACCGGTTCAGCCGGAACGGTAGAGACATCGACCGTCATGTTTTCGGCGGTTTTCGTGGAGTAGTCGCGCGTCAGGGGCTTCGGGGCCGGAGTGTCTCCCGATACAATCACGGATTTCGTGAGCAATTGGGGTGTCGCCGCTTCCGGGTAGAAATCGGCAAGAATCCGATACAAGCCCGGCTTTGGGAATCTGAAATCGTATTGAAAGGAATTGTCACGCCAGACGGGGTGATCATGGACGAATACTTCCAGGTCTTCGCTCACGATGAATGCATGGAACAGCTTCTCGTGCATTTCCGTGAATTTCGTAACGATGTTGTTCTTCCACGGGTCGTGAATACCGAAGACCATGCGCGTACTCTCATTCGGCTTCGGAACGGCTGGACTGATGTTCAGATTCAAATGGTACTCGACAGGATCCGGAAGACCGGAAACAAGCTTCATGCCGCATCGAGGACAGTTCGCGGGACCCAGGCCACGAATGTCTTTATCCATCGGGCAAAACCACACGACATCGCCGGCAGGATTCGTCACTTGCGGCGCCACAACCTGCGCGCAGACCACGCCGACGAAGAGCACGATCAAGGCAACGCCCAGGGTACGCGTGGTTTTCATTCTATTTGCCTTTCCCCGCCGGTTTCTTGCCCGGCAGCAGCAGGACTTCGGAGTTTGCCGGCACGCCGCGTATTACCGTGCCTTTGGGAAGCGCGATGGGCTGTCGATAAAGAAAAGGATGGGCGATGCTGTCTTTATATTGATAAAGCCAAAGCAGCGGCTCGATACGTCCATCGGGAAGTGCGGCGACAATTTTCGCGTGCGAGGTGTTTCCAGTTTTCGTCGGGAAGAGTCCGTCCAGAATGAATTCGCGGTCGAGAACAGTATCACGGGTTGTTTTGAGTGAACCCTTGGGGCTTTCGTACGCATTGGGCTTCGTGAACTTGGGAACCGGCGGAAGCATATTGGGATTGTTGCCTCTTGGCGCGTCCTGACCGATCCAGTCTCCGATTAGCTCAATCTCTTCTTGCGTCAGACCCTGGTCGTTGCGGAAATCGCCAAAACCCTTCACCGCGCCCCATGGCGGCATCTTGCGGCCGAGTACCTGATCCTTGATTGCAACAATTCGCGGTTGGACTTCCGCATAAGTCATCAGTGAGAACGACGTGCCTCCCTGGCGATGACAGCTCGCACAACGGGCATAGAAAACGCGGGAGATATCACGATTCCATGTGACGGCGGCTCCGGGCTTATGCCCGAACGCCGAAGTAAGCAGGACCAGGACAAGAAAAACTGCCAGTAAGACGTGTTTCATTCTGCGGCAGTAGTATAGCGCCCCGTTTCGACACGCATTTCTGAAGAAGAAGTCAGAAAACGGGAAACTTCGCAGCCACGTTTTGCCAACCCCCAGCCCGAAAGGCTGCACGGATACAAGCCCCGGGTTGAGCGAAGCGATTTCCGGGGTTACTGCGACCCTCCACACAAACGCACGCTACAAACGCACGCTGAAAGCGTGCGAGGAGAATCCATTGAGCAACAGACCGGCCAGAGGGGGCAATTGATCGTCTCCGACTTCGTGAACGAACTTCTAACTCGGGACACTAGTTGATCCGGGCCCCTTGATCGTACGTCTTCAAGCGTCGAATCCAGACGTTGCGATAGCGGACGCGCGCGCGCCCCTGCAGTTGGAGCGGTAGTTCCGGATCGTGAGCCGTATAGACGTGCGGCGTCATGGTTGCAGTTGTGGTGCCGTACAACTCCACGCGGTTGTGCACGACGACGCCATTCCAAAAAATCGTGAAGGATCCCGGAGTCACTCTGCCGGTAAATCGTGGCGCCTCGAAGACGATGTCCAACGACTGCCATTCCCCGGGTTTTCGGGACACGTTCACGAGCGGGGGCCATTCCCCATAAACGGATGCCATCATGCCGTCTGCATATGTTCTGTTGTTGAAGGAGTCGAGGATCTGAATCTCATAGCGGCCCATGAAGGTGACCCCGCCGTTGCCGCGGTCCTGACTCGATCCTGTCACGTCCGCGGGAATGGCGTACTCGAGATGCAACTGCACGTCGCCGAAACTTTCTCGCGTCGACAGGTTGCCGCCCTGTGCTTCGAAGTAACCATCGCGGACAGTCCAGGTGGCAGGAGATTCGGCGCCATTCGCTCCCCGATTCACCCACTGCGTCAGGTCTTTGCCATCGAAAAGAATAATGGCGTCGGATGGTGCAGGGATGCTCACTGTCTCTCCCGGCGCGACCACGCGCGGCTGCGGACGCTCAGCGTCGTGAATGCGCCACCGCGAGTTGGGATTAAAGGCCGTGTCTGTGAATCCCCACACCTCCCCGTTCGGCCCAGGGACTGGAGTGCCTTGCGCACCGCGTCCGCCGCGTTGAGCTTGCGGAGCTTGTTGAGCCGGAAAACTTCCGAGAGTTCCAGCGGCAATTCCAAAACTCGCCGCAGCCGCGATGATCCATCTCCGCACGGCTCTGTTATGCCCCTTCATGAAATCCTCCGTTCAGTACAAGGTGAACGCATACAAGGTATCGCCTACCGCGACCAGAAGATGCTGACGCCCATCGAGCAGATATGTTTGTGGCGCATTCGAGGCGTTGCCGATGCGCGTGTGCCAAAGAGACTTTCCATCGCGTGAATCCAGCGCCATGAGATTGCCGCTTCCATCGCCTGCAAACAACAACCCCCCCGCCGTCGCGAGTAGTCCTGCTCCGACTCCGCCGCCGCTGATCGGCTTTCGCCAGGCGATGCGACCTGTCCTGTACTCGATGGCGGTCAGGAAATCGCCGGCGGAACCGACACCCGCCACGGATTTACCGCCAAGGCCCATAGAACCCCGCGGATCGGGATCTGTGAGGTACAGCAGATTGAAGCCATTGTGCTCCGGCACGTAGAACAGTCCGGTGTCCGGGGAGAACGCCGGAGGCGGCCAGTTCGTCACGCCGCTTTCAACCGGAGATACCAGCGATCCGGGAATCGTCGCTTCTTTCAGCGGATCGAGTTCCACAACGCCCGTTGGCCGAACGCTCTTAACCCAGTTGGTCGTTGATCCATATTTGGCGGTGACGATGTGTTCGCCGGTCACGCGATCCAGTGTGTAGAAATAGCCGTTACGCTCCGCCGTCGACACAAGTTTGCGCTGACGGCCATTGATGACGCCATCGATTAATACAGGTGTCTGTGTGGAGTCCCAGTCGTGCGTGTCATGCGGGGACGTCTGGAAGTACCATGCCATTTTGCCGGTGTCGACGTTGACGGCGATCAGCGAGCACGTGAAGAGGTTGTCTCCTTTACGTCCAACTCCCGTATATCCGGGCGTCGGATTCCCGGTTCCGAAAATGTAAAGCTTTGTCTCGGGATCGTACGATCCCGGTATCCAGACCTGTCCTCCACCGTGACGCGCGGCATCGAGGTTTGGCCACGTCTCGAGCCCGGGATCGCCAGGATTCATCGGAACGGTATAGAACTTCCACTGCAGTTTTCCCGTTTCCGGATCGTAGGACTGCAGGAATCCGGGAGTATCGAGATCGTTGCCTGTGCCGACCAGCAGATGATCGCCAACAACCACGGGCGCCATGGTTGAGAAATACTGTTGTTCGAAATCGGCGATTTCAACGTGCCACCGTTCCTTGCCGGTCCGGGCGTCCAGCGATACCAGATAGTCGTCCGGGGTTTCGAAGAACAGATAGTTGTGCCACATCGCGACGCCGCGATTCCCGGTGTGCGTGCCACCGCGCGTTCTCCAGAAGTAATGCCAGAGCAATCGCCCGTCGCGCGCGTCCAGCGCCCAGACATGGTCGGCCGAAGTGACGTACAGCGTGTCGTCGAAGTACAAGACGAATCCCTTGACGTTCACATTGGTGTACTCACCGGAGCCAACGCCGCCGAGAATCGTCTGAGGTCCGCCGGCTGCCGCGTTGAGGCGCGCCACCCATGAGAGGGTGAGGTTTTTGACGGTGTTCCGGTTGATTTGCGTCAAAGAGCTGAAACGCCGTCCAGTGTAGTCCCCGGAATAGGTCGGCCAGATGTCGGCGAGAGGCTTCAAGAGCACCGCAGGATCGAGTCCGTCGGAAGACTGCGCCGGAGATAGTGCGGGCAAGGCTGCTAAGGTCAGAAGTAAGAGAACCCTTGTGATTTTCATTTCAGTGTCACCAGGTAGGCGGTCACGTCGTGAATATCTTTGTCGGTATATCCAGGAAGGAGTTTGATGTGGCTTTCGCGCGGGTTGTGGATTTCAACCTTCGGCACATCGCCGTCGCGACGGAATGAACGGGATGTGCCGTCCGCCATCGCGAGCGCGATAATAAAGTCGTCGGAACGAATGACACGTCCCTCGACCTTTTGTCCTCCACGCAACGTCACAATCGCAGTGATGGGTGTGGTTCCGCCTCCACGTCCGCCGGCTCCTCCTGCAACCCACAAATTCTGGAGCTGCGCGGGGTTTCCAAAACGGGACCCGATTCCACGGAGATCGCCCGTCGCGGAGTGACAACTGGAGCACTTCGCTTCGAAATAAGTTCGGCCGGCGCTGGCGTCGCCGACCAGAACATTGAGCGTGACCGGCGGCCCCGGCGGCGGGTTACCCTGACCTCTGGCGGTAGCGAGGATGCTATGGATGTACTCCGCTATCGCACGAATGTCATCCGCGGAGAGATCGATTGCGGGCATTGGAGGCATGCCGGGATTGCGTCGTCCTTCGCGGACCACCGGCTGGAGCAGTTCGCCCGACTGATCGTTCATCGTTACTTCGGAGCGCAGAAGATTGGGGCCTCCCTGCTCGCCACCGCGCAGATCGGCGCCGTGACACAAGCGGCAATGAATTCCATAGAGAGTGTTCCCTCGCGAGATGAGTGTGGCGTCCCCTGGAGGACGTTGTTGCGCAGGAAACCCCTGAGTCGGCGCACCCTGACCGCCGCCTCGTGCTCCTCGCCCACCTTGAGCCGCGGGCGCCGGTGCTCCCGGAACAGCAGGCACTGCGGTGCCACCGCGTTGAGCGCTCAACTGGAGTACAACGCACGCCAGCACGAGAATGCTCGATACGATCCAGGTAAATGTCAGTCGCATTGAATCCTTCCTGTGACGGGCGCTCACGGACGGCAGCTGTAACTGCTTGCATTCTCGGGATCGCCGGCGCCGTTGTATTGCGCGTGTGCAGGGTAGGGGCACAACGGGCGGCTTCGGCCGGGGAATGCACGGCCGGTTGCCGTGATCGAATCCGGCGGTGTGTTCTTCTCCACCCAGTTCACCGCAGCAGAAAGCATGTCGAACGTGTCGAGGGCGGCACTGCCGCCGCTGCAGTGGCCCATGCCAGGAGAGAGGAAGAGCCGGCTCCAGTCTTTCACTTTCCCCTCGCCGCCGTTGGCCATGCTCATGCGTTGGTAATAGTCGATGGTGTCTTTCGCCGAAAACCATGGATCACTGACGCCGTGATAGAAGATCAGCTTCCCGCCGTGCGATGAGAATGTACCGAGATTGGTCCACGTCCACGAGTCGCCGATAAGCGATGTCGGATTGGAATTCACGCGCGCGGCTTCGGCGTCTATGTCCTGCTGAACAGCCGTTGTGGGCGGCCCGATCGGGTTGTTGCCGGTAGCGAGCAAGCCGGGGATTCCGCCGCCGGTTGCCGTGATGCCCGTGTCGAAGAAGAAGCCGGGATAAACCTGATTGCCGCGCGAATCCTTCGGACCCACAAATGCGATCGTGATCGCGTCGACTTGTTCCTTCGAGAGGCAGCCTTCCATCCTGGCGGCAGGGCATTGAAGATCCGCCGGTCTGAACGTGCAGCCGGTCACATCGAAGACCATGCCGTCTTTCATACCGTCGCGCGCATCACAGACATCGAGGAGTTTCGCGATGATGGCTTTGCGACCGCCGTCGGTGAGTCCACCTCCGGGAAGAGGCTGGCCGTTCGTGCCTTTAGGGGCAATCTTGTTCAGGTTCACTGTTACGGTGCGCGTTGCCAGATTCGAATGCCCCGTGCGCATCGCGGGAGCGCCTGCAACGATGCCGTCGAAGTAGAGCGGATTGCGCTGCGACATGAGCATCGCTTCGCGTCCTCCGGTGGAGCAGCCGACGAAATAGGAATGCGCAACCGGCTTGCCGTAGTAGTTCTCGATGATTTGCTTCGCGAGCAAGGCGACGCGCCCGTTAGCGACATATTCGAAGTCGAGAGCAGCCTGCTGATCCTGCATGAAGCTGCCATCGAACCCGCCGCCGGAGCTCTGATGACCGGTATCGGTTGTCGCGACAGCGAACCCGCGAACCAGAGCCGGCTTATCGCCCGCGGCCTGCGCTCCGGTGGGTTCTCCGACGTTGCCGTTAAGGCCGCCGCCGCCCTGTTGCAGATACTGTCCGGTCCAGTTTTCGGGAAGAGCGATTGCGAAACGGATGCCGTAGGTCTTGCCGTCGGTTCCTGTCCGTTTGTCCATCATGCCGTCGATGCGGCAATGCGCCGGCAGTTCCGGACCGGACGCGCCTCCGCGCCCGCCTCGCGCACCCGGCGCACGGCCTGCAGGCATTGCTTCCGCGCGCGTGATTTCCAGAGTCACGCCCGGGCTTTTAAACTTTGTCATCTCCGTACACCTGGAATTCGTCTGGGCGAAGGCGGTGATCTGCATCGTTGCCGCGAGGACGGGAATGATGGAAAGCTTCATCGATTTCTCCTTATTTTTTCGGTTCCCACCGTCGTGACTCTACTCGCTAAACTTTTGTGCTGCAATGGGCTGTTCTCCGGCCAGTTTAGGGAGCGGCCTTAGTCAGGGCTCTTTGACGCAGCCAGGTGAAAATTACGGGCGTGACAATGAGCACGTGGATTAGAGAGCTGACCATTCCACCCAGCACGGGAGTCGCCAGGGGTTTCATGATCTCGGCGCCCGTTTTCGTCGACCACATGATAGGAAGTAGCCCTGCCACTACGGTGGCGACTGTCATGACTTTCGGCCGGAGTCGAAGCAATGCTCCCTCGATGACAGCCTCGCGGAGAGTCTCTTTCGTCAGCGGTCCGGTTTCCTCGATTTTCCGTCGCACGGCTTCTTCAAGATAGATCACCATCACGACGCCGGTCTGCACCGCGGTTCCGAAGAGCGCAATGAACCCAACCCAGACAGCGACCGAGAAGTTAAGCCCAACGTACTTCAATAGAAAAACACCGCCTGTGAGCGCAAAGGGTACAGCGAGGAGGACGTGCAGCGCTTCACTGGCCGAACGATAGGTCATGTAAAGCATGACGAAGATGATCACAAGTACGACAGGAATGACGATTTGTAGCCGTTCCTTGGCGCGGAGTTGGTTTTCATATTGTCCGCTCCACTCCACGTAGTAACCGGGTGGCATTGAAACTCGCTGCGCTACCACGCGCTTGGCTTCCTCAACAAACCCGCCAACGTCACGACCTCGAACGTTCATGAGGACCGTGCCACGAAGAAGACTATTTTCGCTCGTGATCATCGATGGCCCAATCGTCACGCCGATCTTTGCAACGTCCTTAAGAGGAATAGGCGCGCCGCTTGCTCCGGTGACAAGGACGTTGCTCAACCCGTCGATGTCTTCGCGGAAGTCGCGCGCATATCGAACTCGGACGGGATAACGTTCACGTCCTTCAACCGTGAAAGTAACGTTCTTACCGCCAATCGCAGTCTCGATAACGTCCTGGATATCTCCGACGCCGACGCCTCGGCGTGCCGCAGCTTCACGGTCAATTCGGATTTCGATGTACGGCGCGCCCGTAATCTTCTCTGCGTAGAGGTCCACGGCGCCAGGAACCTCATGAAGCACACGTTCGATTTCGGCAGACTTGTCCTCAATGACACGAAGATCCCTCCCAAAGACCTTCACACCGACCTGAGTTCGGATTCCCGTAGACAGCATATCGATGCGATTTCGAATCGGTTGCGTCCAGATGTTCGTAACACCGGGCGTCCTCAGCTTCTCGTCCAGCCTCTGCAGAATCGAGTCCTTAGTCGTTCCTGGAGGCCATGATTCCTTTGGAGTCAGCGTGATGATGGTTTCACTCATATTGATCGGAGCTGGATCCGTTGACGTTTCGGCGCGTCCGATCTTCCCGACCACCATCTTCACGGCCGGATCTGCGGCAATGATCCTGTCTTGCTCCACCATCAGTTCGGTGGCCTTGGTGAGCGAAATACTGGGATCCGCGATTGGCATCCACATCACCGTTTCCTCATCCAGTGGCGGCATGAATTCGGTTCCGATGGTCGTCGCTAAATAGACAGCCACACCGAATAAAGTGGCTGCTGTGAGGAG
>Ga0111538_10001829_pt1 | contig 29794 bp, 24 predicted proteins | sample SoiMethybrSBSTD1_FD_79669 | JGI IMG/M metagenome (GOLD analysis project Ga0111538, IMG submission 79669) | Bulk soil microbial communities from a Populus tree surrounding site in Tennessee, USA - Soil MetaG P. TD hybrid SBSTD1 (version 2)... | ecosystem: Environmental > Terrestrial > Soil >... | reverse complement strand
TATCTGCCAACCGGATGTTCTCGATGCCGCCATGCGCGGCGTCCACGGCGTCTTTCACCTTGCGGCGCTGTGGTTGCTGCAGTGTCACGAGTATCCCCGCGCCGCTTTCGAGGTCAACGTGGCTGGCACCTTCAACGTGCTCGAGGCCTGCCAGCGCAACGCCGTCGAGCGGCTGGTCTATTCGTCATCGGCATCCGTGTACGGCGACGCGGTCGAGGAGCCGATGACCGAGCTGCACCCGTTCAACAACAAGAACTTCTATGGCGCGACCAAGATCGCCGGTGAAGCCATGGCGCGCGCGTTCCACCACCGCTACGGGTTGAACTACGTCGGCCTCCGCTACATGAACGTCTACGGGCCGCGCCAGGACTACAAGGGCGCCTACATCGCCGTGATCATGAGGATGCTCGATGCGATCGATCGCGGCGAGGGCCCGACCGTGCTCGGCGACGGCACCGAGGCCTTTGACTTCGTAGCCGTGCGCGACTGCGCCATTGCCAACATCTGCGCGATGCGCGCGACGACGACGGACCGGTTCTACAACGTCGGGACGGGCCGGCGCACCTCGCTGTCTGAGCTTGCGGAACGGCTGGTGGCACTGACCGGATCGCGTCAGCCCGTCAAGTACGCGCCGCGAGACCAGGCGACGCTGGTGCGCAATCGCGTCGGCTCGACCGCGCAGGCGAAAGCGGAGCTGGGATTCGAGGCGCGCATCGGCCTCGACGAGGGACTGCGCGAGCTGGTCGAGTGGCGGCGGCGCGAAGTGAGCAGCAGGAGCTCGAATGTCGGCACTCGCTAGGCTCGGTCTGGCCGGAACGAAAGCGGCCGTGACGGAGTCATCGCAGTCGCAGCAGCAAACCGGTGAGGCGTTCGGCTTCAAGTGGGCGCAGCGCGACAGCTATGAATCGCCCGCGTTTCAGTCGGCGATCAAGCAGTGGCTGATCGATCGCTATTGCGGCGGCGATGTGTCGGTGATCGGCCGATGGCTCGCCGGCGGCCGCAAGCTGATCGTCGATGCCGGCTGCGGCGCAGGCAATGCGGCACTGCTCCTGTTCGGCGACCAGCTGGCGCACCACGACTATCTGGGTGTGGACATCTCATCGGCGGTCGACGTGGCGCGCGAACGGTTCGCTGCCGCCGGCGTGCCGGGCGATTTCCTGCGGGCGGATTTGACGGCGATGCCGATTCCAGACGAGTCCGTGGATATCGCCTTCTCGGAAGGTGTGTTGCACCACACCAATAACACTTTTGCCGCGCTGACTGCGCTGACGAAGAAAGTGAAACCCGGCGGCCGCGTGATGTTTTACGTCTATGCGAAGAAGGCCGCGATTCGGGAATTCACCGACGATCACGTTCGCCACTCGCTTTCGAACCTGACGGACGAGCAAGCCTGGGAGGCGTTGTTGCCGCTCACGCGGCTCGGCGCCGCCCTGGGTCAGCTTGGCGTCGAGATCGACGTTCCTGAAGACATTCCCTATCTCGGCATCCGCAAAGGGAAACAGGATCTGCAGCGCTTCTTCTACTGGAACGTCATGAAGCTTTACTATCGGCCGGAATTCTCCGAGGCCGAATGCAATCACGTCAACTTCGACTGGTTCCGTCCGCTGAACTGCCATCGCCACACCGTTGAAGAAGTGCGCGGATGGTGCGACCAGTTGCAACTCGCGATCGAGCATCTCGACGTGCAGGAGTCAGGCATTACCGTCGTCAGCCGGAAGCACGAGTGACCATCGATATCAGACACGACGAGACGCGGCTGTCGGCCGAGGATCTGATCGCTCGTCCTCACGCGCGCATCCCGGACCTCGGTGACGTCCTTCCGTACCTCGCATCACCTGATAGCGGCAGGCCGCTCATCGTCGATCCGCGCACGAACCGCTTGAGCGACGGAACCCATGCCTACCCGCAACTTGGCAACCTGCCGGTGTTGCTGCCGGCCCGTCTCGCGCCGCATTTCGACGGCCGGCTTCGGGTTCCACCTCACGACGTGCCTGACCCGCTGATGCAGTACTTCCACCTGGGCACCTTGCGGCATGGCGGTGAGATCAATGCGGCATCATCGAACGTTCACTATCAGCGCCACTTGCACCGCCTGCACGCCTTTGTCCAGCGTTGCCACGGGGTGGTCGTCGATGTGGGGTGCGACGATGCGACGGTCGGCGCGAGCCTGTTTTCCGCCGACAGCTTCTACATTGGTATCGACCCATTCAGTCATCATCCGGAGCCGTTCCGGCTGGTTGGAGTGGCGGAGTTTCTGCCCATCCGCCCGGAATCGGTTGACGTCGTGCTCTTTAACACGACACTCGATCACATCCTCGACTGGCATCGCGCCGTCGACGAGGCGGTGCGGGTGCTGGCGCCCGGGGGCCAGCTCGTCATCGCGTCGCTCGTCTGGACGTCCGCTGCGGACTTGCTCGGTGACTCGGTCCACTTTCATCATTTCAGGGACTACGAGATTCTCGGCGCGCTCTCACAGCTCGCCATCGAGGATGTCGCTCGCTATGACTACAAGGGCGACCGGCATCGCCATGGGATGTACGTTCGTGCCACGAAGCGCTGATTCCTGATGTGCGGCATTGCTGGCGTGATTCGCCGCGATGGCGGCCCGGTCGAGCAGTCGGTGCTCGAGCGCATGTCGTGCGCGCTTCAACATCGCGGCCCCGACGGCGACGGGGTGTGGGTTCACGGCAACGTCGGGTTCGCGCATCGCCGCTTGTCGATCATCGACCTGACCGAGGCCGCGTCGCAGCCGATGGTTGGGCCGGACGGCTCCGTGCTCGTCTACAACGGCGCGATCTACAATTTTCGGGAGCTGCGCGCGGAACTGGAGCAGCAGGGATATCGGTTCCACTCGACCGGCGACACCGAAGTGCTGCTGCACGCGCTGCGATGCTGGGGCCTGTCGGCGTTGAATCGGCTGAATGGGATGTTCGCCTTCGCGTGGTGGGACGCCCAGGCCCGCACCGTGACGCTGGCGCGCGATCGGTACGGCATCAAGCCGCTGTACTACACCGAACAGAACGGCTGCTTCGCGTTTGGTTCGGAGCAGAAAGCGATCCTGGCGTGGCCGGAATTCTCGCCGCGTCTCGATCGCGAGGCACTGTTCGAATACTTCACGTTCCAGAACATCTTTACCGATCGCACCCTGCTGCAGGGTCTTCGCATGCTGCCTGCCGGACACTACGCAGTCTGCGGTGCGACGCCGGGAAGTCCCGCACCGGTTCCGGTCAAGTATTGGGACTTCGATTTTGTCGAGCCGTCAGGCGAGAGCGACGAGCGCGAGCTCCGCGAAGAGCTCGACCGCCTGGTCCAGCAAGCCGTGCAGCGGCAGTTGGTCTCCGACGTTGAGCTCGGCACCTACTTGAGCGGTGGCGTCGATTCGGGAACCATCACCGCGATTGCCTCGAAGCGCCACCCGTATCTCAAGACGTTCACGATCGGCTTCGACCTGACGTCGGCGTCAGGGCTCGAGCTGGCCTTTGACGAGCGCCCGCAAGCCGAGAGCATGTCACGGCTGTTTCGCAGTGAGCACTACGAAATGGTCCTCAAGGCCGGCGACATGGAGCGCGCGCTGCCGGAAGTGGCGATGTGGCTGGAGGAGCCACGGGTCGGCCAGAGCTATCCGAACTACTACGCCGCGAAGCTGGCCAGCCGCTTCGTCAAGGTGGTGTTGACGGGTGCCGGCGGCGACGAATTGTTCGGCGGCTATCCGTGGCGGTATTACCGCGCCAATGACAACGACACCTTCGACAGCTACGTCGACAAGCACTACGAGTTCTGGCAGCGCCTCATTCCCAGCGAGTTGCAACGGCCGGTCTTTGCGCCGATCGCCGGCGAGGTCGCGCATATCTCGACGCGCGACATCTTCCGCGGCGTCTTCCAGCACCACGCCAGCGAGCTGACGCGCCCGGAGGATTACGTCAATCATTCCCTTTACTTCGAGGCCAAGACGTTTCTGCATGGCCTGCTCGTGGTCGAGGACAAGCTGAGCATGTCGCACGGCCTCGAGAGCCGCGTGCCGTTTCTCGACAACGATCTCGTCGACTTCGCGATGCGGTGCCCGGTCCGGCTGAAGCTCAAAAACCTGTCGCCGGTCTTGCGACAGAACGAGAATGAGTCGACGAAGTACTTCAGTCGAACGGCCGATGGCAAAGCCATTCTCCGTGACGTCATGGCGCGATACGTGCCGGCCGAGATCGCCGCGGCGAAAAAGCAGGGTTTCTCATCGCCGGATGCGAGCTGGTTCACCGGCGACAGCATGGACTTCGTCCGGCGCCGGCTGCTGGTGCGCAATGCGCGAATTTACGAGCTGATGGATCGGACCTTGATCCAGGCGCTGGTCCGCGAGCACCTGGATGGAAAGATCAATCGCCGATTGCTGATTTGGTCGCTGTTGAGCGTTGAAGCGTGGCTGGAGCAGGCGCAACTGTGAGAGGCGGCGCCGGCGCATGAGCCGAATGCTGGTCACCGGCGTGAGCGGGCTTGTCGGTCAGGCCCTGACTGCGGCGATCGGCGCGCGGCATGAATTGATCGGCGTCGGCCGCCGCGCCCTGGTGGACAGCCGCCTCGCGGCCAGCGTCATTCTCGATCTGACGACCGACTGGCCGACCGCGGCGTTGCCGAATCGAATCGATGTCGTGATCCATCTCGCGCAGGCTGATGACTGGGAGTCGCCTGACAGCGCGCTCGACATCTTCGCCGTCAATGCGGCCGCGACGGTAAGGCTGCTCGATTACGCGGCACGGGCCGGCGCGGCGCATTTCGTCCTGATGTCCACCGGCGGTCTGTACGGGAGTTCGGCGGCTTCCCTGAGCGAAGCCAGCGCGCTCTGCCCGCCGGCGGGCCGGCTTGGCTATTACTTCGAGACCAAGCGGACGGCGGAATCGTTTGCATTGCTCTACGGCGATCGGCTCAAGGTGTCGATCCTCCGGCCGTTCTTCATTTATGGCGCCGGCCAACGCACGCCGAAGCTGGTGCCGCGGCTCGTCGAGAAAGTGAAGACCGGCGCGGTCGTCAGCGTCCGCGGTGAATGCGGCACCCGGCTGAATCCGGTTCACGTCAGCGACGTCGTCAAGGTAATCGACGCCTGCGTTGCGCAGGGTTACTCCGGAGTCGTGAACGTCGCCGGTGGGCAGGTGACGTCAATCCTTGCCATGGCTCAGCGCATCGGCGGCTTGCTCGGCCGCGCGCCGCAGCTGGGTTTCGAGCCGGGTGCCGCTGAGCAGTACGTGTCGGAGACGAGTTTGATGTGTCGCATCATCGGCGCTACGCCGATGGGTTTTGACGAGGGGATCGCAGATCTCCTGGGTCAGGGTGGCGCGCGATGACGCTGGAGTTCTCGATTGACGGCTACCGCAGCCTCCTCGATCGCCTCTCGAGCCGCGGTTACAAGACGCTCACTTTCGGTGAGCTCGAGGCTGACACTCCGGCCGCATCCGTCTGTCTTCTCAGGCACGACGTTGATACCAGCACGGGGTTCGCGGTTCGGCTTGCCGAGTTGGAGGCCGAGCGGGCCGTCCGTTCGACCTATTTCGTGATGGTCCGATCGACGCTCTACAACGCGTTCAGCCGACAGGCATTCGACGACGTCCGGCGCATCCTGCAGCTGGGGCATGAAGTCGGGCTGCACTTCGACGCCTCCCATCCCGAGGCGAAGAAGGCCGAATCGGTTGAACGGCAGATCGCGCAAGAGATGTCCTGGCTGGCCAGTGCGACCGGCCGCCCCGTGACCTCGTTCTCGTTCCATCAACCGGCGCCCGACCTCCTGGCGCGGCAGATCGCCGTGCCGGGCGCGGTGAATGCATATGCCGTTGGCGGCCAGTTCCAATACGTGTCTGATTCAAACCGCGATTGGCGCGGTCAGGATGTCCTGGCTCTGATCGACGCCGGCAGGGCGCTGCAGATCCTGTTACATCCGATGTGGTGGGTGTGCGCCGATCCGCACGTGTGGGATTGCTGGGACGCGGCGGTGCTCGATAATTTCGCCCGGCAGCAGGAGTGGTTGCTGGCCACCGAAGGGGCGTATGGCCCGCGCCGCCAGCTGCGGCTGACTCGCGCCGAGGCCGCTGCCGGTGGGTCGATCGGTGAGAGCACGGACACCGCCTACCTCGCTCCGCTCACCGCCGCCGATTCCGCGCAACTGTTCGACTGGATCAACGATCGGGAGCTGGTCGTGTTGAGCGCGCCCTTTCGGCCCGTGCACCAGCCCGATCACGACGCATGGTTCCGCGACATCCGCGCCCGGAAGGATGTTGCGATTTTTGGGATTCGGCGTACCGCCGATCACCGTCTTGTCGGCAGCTGTCAGCTGCACTCGATCGACGCGGTCCAGGGATCCGCGGAGCTGCAGATCCGCATCGGCGTGGCGTCCGCCAGGGGAATGGGCATTGGCACGGCCGCGTGCCGGGCGCTGCTACGTCACGCCTTCGATGACTTGAACCTCCGCCGCGTGCGCTTGCATGTCCTCGACACCAACACCGCCGCCAAACGCCTTTACGAAAAGGTCGGCTTTACGGTCGAGGGCATCGAGCGCGACGCCGTCTTCATCGACGGCCGGTCACGCGACCTGGTGACGATGTCGATCTCGCGGCCGTAAGCATCGTGGCCATGACGATCGTCGCAATCCATCAGCCGAATTTTTTCCCGTGGCTCGGTTACTTCGACAAGATCGCGCGCTGTGACCACTTCGTCCTGCTTGATCACGTGCAGATTCAGAAAACCGGCGGCGTGTGGTCGAACCGCGTGCGAATGATGGTCGGGGGCGGCCCGGAGTGGGTGACGGCGCCCATCAACCGCACGTTTCATGGGATACGCGCCGTCAATGAAATCGAGTTTGCGGACCGGCAGCCGTGGCGCGACAAGCTGTTGAAAACGCTGGCCGCCAGCTACGGACGCGCGCCGTACTTCGCCGAAACGATGTCGTGCGTGGAGCCGCTGGTCGCGAACGCGGACAACAACCTGGCGCGCTACAATGGCCACGCGATCCTTGCACTGGTGGCTCACGTCGGCATGCGTGCTCCGGCGTGGCACTGGTCGTCGGCGCTTGATGTCGACGCGAAGTCGACCGACCTTCTCGTGCACATCACGAGGAGACTGGGCGGCGATGTGTATCTGTGCGGCGGCGGCGCCGGAGAGTATCAGCAGGACGAGACGTTTGCCGCGGCCGGTCTGGCGCTCCACTACCAGAACTTCCAGCATCCGCAATACACCCAGCGTCACGGCGCTGGGTTCGTTCCGGGGCTTTCGATTGTCGATGCCTTGATGAACTGCGGGCGCGACGGGGTGTCGCGGCTCTTGTCACCTCGATCCGGTGTAGACAAATAATGTTCAAGCAACTTCGACGCTGGTTCACAGGCGCTGACGCCGACTCCGATCCCCTTGAGCCGTCTGCGCAACTCGCGGCGACGATTCCGCTCAATGCGTCCAGGTCGCCTGACGAAGCCCGCAAGCACGGGATGCTGTTGCGGGAACATGTCCGAGGCCGCGCCGGTCTGCGCCGGTCGCCGGAGAAAGACTCGTTCGACGACAGCCTGCTGGAATACCGGGCGTTGTTCCAGCATCGGCACGCCCTGCGGCCCGCGTTCGAAAAACTCGCGGGCAAGCGCGTGCTGTTCGTCGGGCAGTCCTATTACAACGGCTGGTATTTGTCGCGGGCGTTGCGCCATCGAGGCTGGCTCGCGGAACTGTTCAACTGGGAGTCGAATCCGGCGGCGCAGATCTATTACCACGGCGAAGACTATCGCATCACCGCTGATGGCGATGATGAGAAGACCCAGGCGATGGCCTTCTTCCTGAGGGCGATTTACGACTACGACATCTACCACTTCGGCAACGCGCACGGTATCTGTTTTGGTTTCGTGTTGCAGAGTGAGCTCGCCAAGCGCTTCGGCATGCACCAGGAAATCCATCTGTTGAAGGACCTGGGCAAGAAGATCACCTACACCAACAACGGCTGTCTTGACGGTGTGTCGCAGACGTCATTTGCGTCGTGGGGCACCGAGCCGGTGTGTGCGATCTGCCGCTGGCGCGACGAGCCCATCGTCTGCAGTGATGCGCGCAACCTGCAGTGGGGCCGCTTTCGCAATACCGTGGTGGACTTTCAATGTCTCCTCGGCGGCAACCGCGCCGATTTCAATGACGCGCCCACGGTTCACGAGGTGCCTGAGGTCTATTGCCTGTCGCCGGACGTCTGGCGGCCCGATCTCGAAGTGCCGCCGGCCCTGAAGCTGCCACCGTTGCCCGCCGGCGGCGTCCGCCTCTATCACGGTGTCGGGCAACGCGACGAACGCACCGATCCGAACGGAGTGACCATCAAGTCGACACACATCTACCGGCCGCTCGTCGCGCGGCTGCAAGAGGCTGGCCACCACCTCGAGCTCATGGAGCCGACGCTGGTGCCAAACCTCGAGGTCCGGTTTCTCCAGGTCCAGGCCGATATTTTTCTCGACATGTTGACCTATGGATGGTTCGGCGCGACCGCGCGTGAGGGGATGATGTTGGGCAAACCGGTCGTTGGCTATGTTCGCCCCGAGTGGCTCGAGAGCCTCCGCCATGAAATCCCCGCGTATGCCGCCGAGTTGCCGATCGTCAACGCGACGCCGGACACGATCGAACAGGTCCTCACCGACCTGATTACCAACCCGGAAAAACGCCGCGAGATCGGCGAACGCTCGAGAGCGTTTGCGATGAAATGGCATTCCGACTCGGCAGGTGCGCAGCGCTTCGATCAGATCTACTCGCGACTGCTCGAGGGCGATCTCCAGCTACGCCGCACCAGTAAGCGATGAGCAACCCACCGGTCGCCGTCCATTGCGCGGACGTCGACATGGAATTCCCGTTGGCGTCGGAGATCAGCTGGTGGCGGCTGGTGACGGGCCTGCCGCCGGACGCGCCGCGAGTGCGGGCGTTATCCGGCGTATCGCTGGACGTGCCCAAAGGCGAGATCGTCGGCGTGATCGGAAAGAACGGCGCCGGCAAGAGCACGCTGCTTCGGGTCCTGGGGAAGGTCTTTCATCCGACTCGTGGTGAAGTTCGCACCCGAGGCTCGGTCGCGGGCTTGTTTGAGCTCGGCGGCCTTGGCAACCCGCATTTGAGCGGACGCGAATATGCGACCCGCTACCTCCGCATCATGGGTGTGCGCGGCCGCGTGTTGGCGTCGATGCTCGCGGACGTGCTCGAATTTTCGGAGCTCGACGCCGCCTTTGAGCGCCCGGTCCGCACCTATTCGAGCGGCATGGCGGCGCGGCTGTATTTTGCGACGGCGACCGCGCCACGCCACGATGTCTATTTGATCGACGAAGTGCTCGCCGTTGGCGACGAACATTTCCAGGCCAAGTGCCACGAGCGGATTCGCCAAGTGCTGACGCGTGGCGCGTCGGGAGTGCTGGTCACCCACGATTGGACTTCGGTGCTGCGGCTGTGCCACCACGCCCACGTCATGGAGCGAGGGCAGTTCTCGTTCAGCGGCTCGAGCGATCAGGCCGTCGTCGCCTACCTGGGAATCGAGCGGCCGCCGGCGAAGGTGGCCAGATTGGTTGAGACGCGTCCCAGTTACGAGGCCCACGCCGGGCGGGACGCCAGCGTGCCGCTGATGATCGACATCGTTGAACCGGCGGCGATCGAAATCTCGATCTCGATCGAACAATTGCGCGTCGGCAGCGGCTGGGAGATCGTGCTGCTGTCGGATTGGATCCGCGTCGGCGATCGGGTCGGGCGCTATCACGCGACGGTCCGCATCCCGGCGCTGCCGCTCAATGCCGGCCAGTACTCGCTGAATGTGTTTGTCAGGAGCAGGCCCGAGAATCCGCTGGCGGCGCCGATCCTTCACGACATCCGGAGTTGGACCGTGGGCAATGGGCTGACCTTGATCGTCGAGGGTGTCCCCGCCGCTCAACAGGTCAGCCTGCCATTCCGCGTCGAGCGCTACGGGGCAGGTGCGGCGTGAGCGCGGTTCGACTTGACCAGGTCAGGAAGATTTTCCCGCCCATTGGCGCGCCCGAACACGGCGCACCCGCCGGCGTTGTTGCTGTGGATGACGTCAGCCTGGAACTCACGGCGGGCGATCGTCTCGGCATCATTGGCAGCAACGGCGCCGGGAAATCGACGCTGTTGCAGATCATCGCCGGCCTGGCCGACCCGACCTCAGGCTCCCGCCATGTCGACGGCCATGTCACGACCATCATGACGCTCGGTATCGGCCTGCGCGACCTGGTCAGCGGCCGCGAAAACATTTACCTGGACGGTGAGCTGCAGGGCCAGTCGAGGCGTGACGTCGATCGCATCATCGATGAGGTCATTGCGTTTTCCGAGCTGGGCGACTTCATCGATCAGCCGGTCAGGACCTATTCAACCGGCATGAAGGCGCGGCTGGCGTTTTCCATGCTGGTGCACATCGATCCCGAGATCCTGATCATCGACGAAGCGCTCTCCGTTGGTGACGCGTCGTTTTCGCGCAAGGCGACCGGCAAGATTCGCGAGATCTGCGCCCGCGGAAAAATTCTGATCCTGGTGTCGCACTCCATGGCATCGGTCCGCGACATCTGCAATCGGTGCCTCTGGCTGGATCGCGGCCGAATCGTCATGGATGGTTCACCCGCGGCGGTGTGCGAGAGTTACATCGACTCGGTGCGGAAGGCGGACAACAAGCAGGCGATGCAGCGGTTCACGCAGCACGTCGGCAGTCATTCGCTCGACGCCGGCTGGCGGGTGGCGGTGGCACTCGTGCAAGGCGATGTTCCCGACCAGCGGCTGCTGGAATCCGGCGCGCCGTTGCGAATTCAGATTGAGGGCACCGGCTCACCCGACCGCGCGTTCGATCTGACGGTCGACATTGTGCGGCTCGACGGCGTGGTCATGTTCGCGCAAACGTTTGCGGGCCGGGACCACGCGGCGGCGGACGGGACGGTGCATCTGGCTGTCATCATGGAGCCGCTGGTGCTCGGCGCGGCCATTTACAGAATCGACGTCGCCCTCGTCCGTCAGGAGGTCCGCGTCACGACCGCCAGTGTCATGTTCGAGGTCTACACCTCGGTGCCGATGAGCGGCGGAAAACCGATGCTGATTTACCCCGTTGCCATCGACGTGGCGGAGCCTGCCTGATGCTCGGTTTGGCCGTCGAAGACGTGCGCCTGACGTTCAACCTGTTCGCCATGAACATCAGGGATCGCTATCTGGGCTCCAGCCTTGGCAGCGCGTGGGCGGTTGCCAATCCGCTCTTCATGCTGGCCCTGTATACCTTCCTGTTCGGCTACGTGATCAAAGTGCGATTGCCGGGCGCCGAGACGACCTTTGCCTACGCCCTCTGGTTGATTAGCGGATATGGGCCGTGGATCGGCACCGTCGAGTCGTTGAGCGCGTCGACCAGTTCGGTGGTTGGAGCGACCGGCATCGTCAAGAACCTGGCGATCAAGACCGAGCTGCTGCCGATTGCGGCGACGTTCGTCGGCCTTGTCTCGGTGAGCGTCTGCCTGATTTTCCTGAACCTGCTGCTGCTCGCCGACGGACGCCTGCCGGGGATTCACACCCTGTGGCTCCCGGTCGTCGTGGTGGTGCACTTCCTGCTGCTGGCGGCGCTCGGCCTGTGGCTCAGCGCCATTAATGTGTTCGCGCGCGATCTCGGCCAGGCACTGCCGAATCTGCTCACCATCGCGATGTTCTCAACCCCGATCTTCTACCCGATTGACAACTTGCCGGAGCTGTTCCAGCGGATCACACGGGTCAATCCGTTTTACATCCTGGTTGAATCGTATCGGTCGGTGATCCTGACGCAAGCGATGCCCCCGCTCGGCGGCCTGGCCTACGTCCTGGCGCTGGCGATCGTGGCGTTCGTGTCCGGGCTCTTCATGTTTCGTCGTGTCAAGGGACAGTTCAGTTCGATGTTATGAGCCCGAGCCGCCTCCGCTCCGCACTGCAACGGATGAAACCGCTGCGTCGCGCACAGCGATTGTCAGTGGCCGACTATTGGACGGATCACAACGTCACCGGCCATCGTGAGTTTCGCACTGCCCAGGCGTCGCTGGCCGCATTCCATTGGCGAAACAGCCAGTACGCCAACTACCTCCACCTGATGCCGGTCGCCGGTTTCGACGGGCGCCGCGTGCTCGATTTCGGGTGCGGTCCCGGACACGACCTGGTGGGCTTCGGCGTGTATTCGCCGTCCGTCCGATTGAGCGGCGTCGACGTCTCGCCGGCGTCGCTGGAAGAAGCCCGTCGACGCCTCGCGCTGCACCACATTGCGGCCGATCTGCGCGTGATCGACGACACCGCGCCGCTGCCGTTTGATGACGGCGCTTTCGATCACGTGCACAGCTCGGGCGTGCTTCATCATGTTGCCGATCTGCCGCGCAGCTTGCGCGAGATCAGACGCGTCCTGAAGCCGGGCGGGACCATGCACGTGATGATCTATAACGCCGACAGTGTCTGGATGCACTTGAAGGTGGCCTACCATCGGACGCTGCTCGAGGGCCGGTATCCTGAGTTGTCGCCGCGCGAACGGTTCGCGAAAAGCACCGACGGCGAAGATTGCCCGATCGCGAACTGCTATCAGCCGCAAGAGTTCATCGAGATTGCGAACCGGGCCGGCTTCGCGGCGACGTATGCCGGCGCGGCGGTGTCGATGATCGAACTGTCACTGCTGCCAACCCGGTTTGCCGCGATCATGGACCCGCGGCTCCCCGATGAAAGCCGGCAGTTTCTCGAATCACTCGAATTCGACGCGCGCCAGCTGCCGATGATCGGCGGCCGTCACGCCGGCGTTGACGCGGTGTTTCATTTGCGAGTGCAGGACTCGTCGCAGTCAGTTTCCTTATGTGCGGAATAGCAGGCGCCGTCGTTCCCGGCCAGGATGCGTTGCAGCGCGTTCGAGAGATGACGGCCACCCTCCAGCATCGCGGGCCCGACGGCCACGCCACCTGGGCCTCACCCGATGGCCGAACCGCGTTCGGACACGCCCGCCTGGCGATCATCGATCTCAGCCTGGGCAATCAGCCGATGACCGGCGCCGATGGTTGCGTGATCGTCCAAAACGGCGAGATCTATAACTACCTGGAACTGCGCGACGAGCTCGGGCGCGAGAGTTTCCGTACCACCTCGGACACCGAGGTGATCCTGCGCGCCTACGAGAAGTGGGGCGAGGGCTGCGTCGAGCATCTGCGGGGCATGTTCGCCTTCGCGATCTGGGATCCGCGCCTTCAGCGCCTCTTCATCGCGCGTGACCGGTTTGGCATCAAGCCGTTCTACTACGCCGTGGTCGGTGACGCCTTCTACTTTGCCTCGGAGGTGAAGGCGCTTCTTCCGTACCTCCCTGGAGTGGCCACCGACGCCCACGGTCTCTACGATTACCTGTCGTTCCAGTTCTGTCTCGGCGACAAGACGATGTTTGCCGGTGTCCGGCAGCTTCGGCCGGCGCACATCGGTTGGGTCGATGCCGGACGATTGGAGACGCGCCAGTACTGGGAAGTGCATTACGCGATCGATTGGTCTCACGATCAGCAGTGGTTCGTCACGGAGCTGCAGTCCGCGCTGCAGGATTCAGTGAGCGTGCACCTTCGCAGCGACGTCGAGGTCGGCGCGTATCTGAGCGGCGGCGTCGACTCGAGCCTGATGTCGGCGATGGCGCGCGAAGCGATGCCGGCGGCGCGCATCCAGGGGTTCAACGGCAAGTTTGCCGGCGGTCCGCTGTTTGACGAGTCGCACTATGCGCGCGCGCTGGCTGAAGAACGCCGGCTGGTCCTTCACGAGATCGAAATCGGTGAGACGGACTTCGTCGAATCGATGCCCAAGGTCATCTACCATCTCGATTATCCGGTGGCCGGCCCGGGCTCGTTCCCTCAATACGTGGTCTCTCGCAAGGTCGCAGAACACATCAAGGTCGTCCTCGGCGGCCAGGGCGGCGACGAAATCTTCGGCGGCTATGCGCGATACCTGATCGCCTACTGGGAACAGTGCATCAAGGGCGCCATTGACGGGACCATGAACAGCGGCAATTTCGTGGTGACCTACGAATCGATCATTCCCAACCTGCAAGCGCTGCGGAACTACAAGCCCCTGATCCAGGAGTTCTGGGCGCAGGGGGTCTTCGAGGAGCGCGACCGCCGCTATTTCCGGCTGATCAACCGTGCCAACACCTTCGGCAGCATCATTGACTGGGCGCAGTTCGAGCACCAATCATCGTTCGACGAGTTTCGCGAGATTTTCTGGGGCGCCAACGTCGGCAAGGAATCGTATTTCGATTCGATGACGCACTTCGATTTCAAGACCCTGCTGCCGGCGCTGCTGCACGTCGAGGATCGGATGAGCATGGCGCACGGCGTCGAATCACGCGTGCCGTTTCTCGATCATCGGTTGGTCGAGCTGGCCGCGACCATTCCCGCCAACATCAAGTTTCAGAACGGCGAATTGAAGCGCCTGCTGAGGGTCGCCTTCGCGGATAAGCTGCCGCCAGTCATTCGCGAACGCAAGGACAAGATGGGCTTTCCGGTTCCTCTGCAGGCGTGGATGCGGGGCGGCGGCAAGGTCACCGAGTTCATCCATGATGTCTTCCGAAGCCGTCGTGCCATCGAACGGCCGTATCTCAGTCGCGGGTTCGACATTGAAACGTTGATCGCGCGTGAGGGGCCGTTTAGCCGGAACATTTGGGGTCTGCTGAGCCTCGAGCTGTGGCAGCAGCAATTTCACGATCGGCCGCTGAGCTGATTCATTCGCAGGAGTGCCATGAACGTTTTCGTTACCGGAGGATGCGGCCAGGTCGGCTCGCACGTCATCGAATTGTTGCTGGCTCGCGGCGATCGCGTCGTGGCGATCGACAATCTGGCGACGGGCCGGCGAGAGCATCTGGCCGATCACCCGAATCTTTCAGTGGCGATTGGCTCGATCGCCGACGCCGATCTGGTCGAGCGGCTGATGGCGGAGTTCAAGCCGGAGGTGGTCGTCCACACCGCAGCCTCGTACAAGGATCCTCATGACTGGGCCGAAGACAACCTCACCAACTGTGTTGGTGGGGGCATCGTCATCCAGGCCGCCAGGCGCCATGGTGTGCGGCGCTTCATCTACTTCCAAACGGCGCTCTGCTATGGCCTGAAGCCGCTGCATCAGCCGATCCGGTTGGATCATCCGAAGAACCCGGCCAACAGCAGTTACGCTATTTCGAAGACGACGACGGAAGACTATTTGTCGATCTCGGGGCTCGACTACGTCACGTTCCGGCTGGCGAACGTCGTCGGCCCCCGCAACGTCAGCGGTCCGCTGCCGATCTTCTTTCAGCGGCTGAAAGACGGCAAACGCTGCTTCGTGACGAAAGCGCGGCGTGATTTCGTGTTCGTCAAGGACCTGGCCGCCGTGGTGGTCCGATCCGCCGACGGCACCGGTCACGGCGCTTACCATTTCTCATCGGGCACGGACATCGCGATTCAGCAGCTCTACGACGAGGTCGTTGCGGCGATGGGCATCGAGGACTATCCGGCGCCGGAGGTTCGGGATCTCGGTGCGGACGAGGCGCCTTCGATCCTGCTCGATCCGTCGAAGACCTTCCAGGACTTCGGGGCGATCGCATTTACTCCGCTGGGTGAGACGGTCGCTGCCGCCGTCGACTATTACCGTCGATACGGCGTGCTCGGGGAGTACACCCACTTGCAGGCCAAGAAACCGTGAAGCGCATCCTGATTACCGGTGGCGCCGGGTGCCTTGGCTCGAACCTGATCGAGCACTGGCTTCCGGCCGGCCACCAGATTCATGTCATCGATAACTTCGCCACAGGCAAGAGGGAAGTCGTGCCGCCGGTGGCTGGAATGACGTTGACGACGGGCAGCGTCGCCGACGCTGCGCTGATCGATCGAGTCGTCGCGGAGTTCCGGCCGGAGATTGTGGTGCATAGCGCCGCGTCTTACAAAGATCCGCTGGATTGGCGCGAGGATGTCGCCACCAACGTCCTTGGCTCGGTCAACATCGCGCGGGCGGCCGCGAGCGCAGGCGTGAAACGCATCGTGAATTTCCAGACGGCGCTCTGTTACGGACGTACGGAGGTCGTGCCGATTCCGCCGTCGCACCCGACGCGTCCATTTACGAGTTACGGGATTTCGAAGACCGCCGGCGAGCAGTACCTCTTGAGCTGTGGACTGCCGGTTGTCTCCCTGCGAATTGCCAACGTCACCGGTCCGCGCCTCGCCATCGGGCCGATCCCGACGTTCTACAAGCGGCTGAAGGCCGGTCAGTCCTGCTTCTGCAGCGACACGGTCCGCGATTTTCTCGACATGTCGGATTTTCTGAGCTTGATGGATCTGGTGATCGCCGCTGACGCGCCGACTGGTGTTTTCAACGCCTCGACTGGTGACGGTCACAGCATCAAGGAAGTGTTCGACGCCGTGTCCGCGTATCTGAGCATCACGCCCTCCGGCGCGGTGCCGGTGGTGCCGGCGGGTGATGATGATGTGCGCGTCGTGGTACTGGATGCGTCGGCCACCGAGCGCGCATTTGGCTGGCGCGCAGGGGTCGGTTTTGCCGAGACGATTGCCCGCCAACTGCAGTGGTACGATCGGCACGGCGTCACTGACGTCTACTCGCATTTGTCGGCGCCGCCGGCCAGTTCCGGTGACGCTGCGGCGTCGCGATGAACCAGGCCGAGATCGATCAGCAGAATCGGCGGTTCTGGGACGAGCTCTGCGGCACTCAGCTCGCCCACAGTCTCGGCATCACCGACTTCTCGGCGCCGTCTCTCGAGAAGTTCGATCGTTACTACCTTGCGACCTACCCGTATCTGACCGGCTATCTGCAATTGGATCGGCTCGCCGGTAGAGATGTGCTCGAGATTGGCCTCGGCTACGGCACCGTTTCTCAGCTGCTCGCGAGCCGCGCGAAGACCTACACAGGCCTGGACATTGCCACAGGGCCTGTCGGTGTCGTCAACGAACGCATGTCGCTGTTTGACCTGCCAGGCTCGGCGCAGCGGGGCAGCATTCTCGAGGCGCCGTTCGACAGCGGCAGCTTCGATGCGGTTGTGACCATCGGGTGTCTGCACCACACCGGCAACCTCCAACGCGCATTGGACGAAGTGCACCGCGTGCTGCGCCCCGGCGGGTTCGCGCTCGTCATGATCTACAATGCGTTCTCTTATCGCCGATGGTTCACGGCGACCGGCGCCACGTGGCGCACCTTCGCGAGCGACTACCTTGGCGCGTCGGCCAGTGACGGCACCACCGAATCCGATCGCGCCGCCTACGATCGATCGAGCTCCGGAGCCGCCGCCCCCTCGACAGTATTTACTTCCAGCCGCCGGCTCCGGAAGATGTGCGCGCATTTTTCCGACGTGGTGATTCGAAAGGAGAACGCCGAGCGCGAACGCCCGTTCCGGCACTTCGATCGCCTCACCCTGCTGCCGGTGGTGGGACCGCTGATGGGACTCGACCTTTATGCAACTCTCAAGAAATAGACAGGGCGCGCGGTGAGCGTGGATACCGGACCGCTCGACTTCACAAACCAGCGCGTGCTGGTCACCGGTGGCGCCGGCTTCGTCGGCAGCAACCTCGTTGGCGTGTTACTCCGGCGTAACGCCGCTCACGTGCACATTGTCGACAACCTGCTCTCGGCAATTCGAGAGAACATTCCGCAGGATTCGCGCATCCACTTCACCGAGGGTTCGATCGCCGACGACGCGGTGCTGCGGGAGTTGAGTGACGAATACGATTTCGTCTTTCATCTCAGCACGTATCACGGCAATCAGAGCTCGATTCACGATCCGCTCGCTGACCACGCCAACAACACGCTGACGACCTTGAAGCTGTACGAACGCATCAAAGGATTCAAGCGCCTGAAGAAAGTGGTCTATTCCGGCGCCGGATGTGCATTGGCGGAGAAGACCTTTGGCACGGCGTCCGCCACGGAGGAATCGGATCTGGTGTCGCTGCACAACAACGACAGCCCGTATTCGATGTCGAAGATTTTCGGCGAGTTCTATTCGGTCTACTACCATAAACAACACGGTCTCCCCACAGTGCGGGCGCGATTTCAGAATGTGTACGGACCGGGTGAGGTCCTTGGCGCGGGACGGTGGCGGGGCACACCGGCAACGGTGTGGCGCAATGTCACGCCAACCTTCATTTACAAGGCCCTCGCCGGAGAACCGCTGCCGCTGGAGAACGAGGGCATTGCCACTCGTGACTTCATCTTCGTTCACGATGTCGCACAGGGCCTGTCGGCCTGCGCGCTGGTGGGCCGGCCGGGTGAGGTCTACAACATTGCGAGCGGTGTCGAAACTTCAATCAAGGAACTGGCCACGCAAATCAACCTTTTGACCGGAAATCGCACCGGGCTTGAACTTCGCCCGAAGCGTTCCTGGGACAATTCGGGGAAGCGTTTCGGCAGCACCGAGAAGGCCGCGCGCGAATTAGGCTGGCGTGCCACCGTGGCGTTGACGGCCGGTTTGGAGCAGACCGTCCGATGGACGATCGACAATCTCGCGCTGATTCGACGTAGCATTCACCAGCATGATGCGGCCATGAAGTCCTACGCAGCCGGCAATCCAAGATGACCCTCGGCGAGCGCACCTGCAGCATCGCCATACTGGTGGTACTCGCCGCCGGAGTCGCGGCCGCGGACAACGAGCGACAGACCCTCGCTGCCGCACCGCACGCAGTGGCGCGTCCGACCAGGCTGGCGGAACTTGTGTCGACACAGCTGCAGTCCGGGCGTCAGCAGGGATGCCCGCGCGACAGCATGGTGTTCTACGAAGCATGCCTGCTGTACCAGGGCGCGTTTGGGTTCTGGCGGAGCGTAGGCTTTCCGGAACGGTGCGGAGAGGATCCTGTGTCCACGACGGACGTCGCTCCGCAAGTGCTTGCTCGACGAGCCCTGGAAGCAGTCGCCAACCCTTGCTTTGCCAGCGTCTATTCCGTTGCCGTCACCAATGCCGTTCCCATTCTGACCAGCACACTGAACCAGTACTTCCCGATGATCCTCGAGGGTGGGTTTGAAAATCCCGGAACTGACGCGGAGCGGTGTCTGCAGCTGAGATATGGCATCTGCGGCAACCACACGGCGTTGGCCCAGTCGTTGTTGGAACAGGCCGGATTGACGGTCAGGCCCGTGCAGTTTTTCTACGAGGTGAAGGGAGTACGGTACAGCCACATTGCTCCCGAGGTGCTGATCGCCGGGAAGTATCGATTTCTCGATACCACCTATGGGGCGTACTGGACGACCGAACGACGGCAGGACGCGTTTATCCTGGCGAGTCTGGAAGAGATCCGGTCGAAGGGTAATCCGTCGCGCGACGCGATCTGGAACGCGGCGCTGGTCCCGTATGCCGTTCGTCGCGCGGTAGTGAAGTTCGATCCCTTCGAATACTTGACGGCCGCGAATGTGGACATCATCCGCGACGACCAGGGCACGATCACGCTTCACCTGCGCGGTCCGAGTGGCGTCGAGAAGTTCGCCAACCTCCCTCGATTCGTTGGCGACAACCGAAACGATGGAAAGTCGATCGGCGTCGACTTCGCCATCAAAGGCGCGCGCGGGCGTTACGAGATGACGCTGCGGACGCTCGCGACAGCGGTCACGAATGACGCCCCGGCGACAGTCTGCATTGACGATGTCTGCCAGAACGCTCCTCGAGGAATGGTCGAACTGACGTTTAACATCAAGGATCCGCGTCGTCTTCACGTCGCATCCGGGGCCGACGCCGCTTACGTCGTGATGGAGTCCCTCTCGTGGAAGCGACGGAACTGACCGGGTATGCCGCTGGCCAAGGCCCAGACCTCGTGACGTCGCAATTATCCGGCAAGAACGTCCTGGTGCTCTACAACGAGACCCAGACGTTCACGTCCACGGTGTTCGAACACCTGGACAGCCTGGCGCGTCATTCACGGGCGCGCGTGTTTTTTGCGCATCAGGACCACCGAACCCCGGTCGCTGACTTCGCGCGCTTCGACGCGGTCATCATCCACTACAGCATCCGCCTGCCATTCGATCAAATCGCCGAACCGACGGCGACGGCGCTCGCTGCGTTCCGCGGATTGAAGGTGCTCTTCATCCAGGACGAATACGATCACACCAGGCGCGCCTGGCACTGGATCCAGCGGCTCGGCATCCGCCTGGTCTTCTCATCCGTTCCGGAGCCGTCGATGGGACGGGTCTACCCGCCGTCCGAGTTTCCCAATGTCCGCTTCGTGAGCAACTTGACGGGTTACGCACCCGAGGAGCTGGCGACGGTTGGACCACGCCGCCCGCCGTCCGAGCGGCCGTTGAAAATCGGCTATCGCGGGCGGCCGCTTCCCATTCGCTACGGAGCATTGGGGAAGGAGAAGACTGAAATCGGGCGGCTGGTAAAGACGTACTGCGAATCAGCGGGTGTCGAGCATGACATCGGGTGGGAGGAAAGCGACCGCCTGTATGGCGACGACTGGTATGACTTCATCGCCTCGTGCCGCGCGGTGCTCGGCAGCGAGAGCGGCTCCAACGTGTTCGACTGGGATGGGACGCTGCCGGCGCAGATCGAGGCGTATCGCGCGGCACACCCGGGCGCGTCGGAGCGCGACCTCTACGACGCGATCATCGCGCCACTCGATCTCCACGGGCTGATGAACCAGGTCTCGTCGCGAGTATTCGAGGCCATTGCCTGCCGCACGGCGCTGGTGCTCTTTGAAGGCGACTATTCGGGCGTTGTCCAACCCGATCGGCACTTCATCCCGTTGCGGCGCGATGGCCAGAACCTTCCGGAAGTGATCGAACGGCTCCGCGATGGCGCCGCCGTCGACGCCATGACGGAGCGTGCCTTCGCCGAGGTACTCGCGGGCGGCACGTACGGGTACGAGGCATTCGTGCGCATGGTCGATGCCGAGATCGCCAAGGCAATGGCGTCGCTCGAGGATTGCGGCGAGCCGCGACCAGCCGCGTCGTTCGAGACGCCCGGCGTGGTGATCCGCACCCGGCCGCATCGTTTTCGCCTGGTCCGCGATCCCATAGTCGTTCAAGCGGCCAAGCAGGCGGCGCAGGGACTGGCGCCCTATGTCCCGGTCACCATCAAAGATGTGATCAAGGATTGGATACGCAGGATGCTTCCACCGGCCGGATGACCGACAGCGACGTTCGCCTGAAGATCCTCGTGCTGCACCGGTTGGGCGACCCGGTGCGGTGGCGAAAGGCGGTTCGCGATCTCGAGTACCTGCTGCCGGATCACGCGCCGAACCATGACTTCATCGTCCACGCCGCCGAGCAGCCCCTTCCTGCGTTCGTCCGGAACGTCAAGTTTCACGCGATTATCCTGGGTCCGACCTTCCTGTGCGCGCGATTTACGCCGCATGCGTTCGCGAGGGTGCTGGAAGATTACGATTTTGTGCGGAGTGCCGACGCCGTCAAGATCGCGCTTCCGCAGGACGAGTACGACTGCAGCGCGTTGCTCGACCGGTGGATGATCGATTGGAGCGTCGATGCGGTTTACGCGGTCTGCGATGAGCACTGGCCGGTCCTGTATCCGGAGTACTCGAAGACCGGACGGCTGCGGCTTGGCTATACGGGCTACATCGCCGATGCCTGGCTGCATCGCTTCAGCCGGCCGAGGCCTCGAGCAGACCGTTCGATCGACGTTTCTTATCGAGCTCGAGATCTCCCGCCGAACTATGGACGACTTGGGCGCATCAAGAGCGAGATTGGCCGCGCGTTCATGGCGCAACCGGTTGTCCGGGGGCTGTCGCTGGACATCTCGACCGATGACGCGGCCATCGTTGCGGGGCCGGACTGGCACGACTTCCTCGAGAATTCCAAGTTCTGCCTGGCCACCAATTCGGGCAGCAGCCTGATCGATCCGCACGGCAAGATCCGCGCGTGTGTCGAGCGCCACGCCATCAACCACCCCGCTGCGACATTCGACGAGATCGAGGCGGCGTGTTTTCCAGGTCTGGATGGCCAGTTCAATTTCACGGCGATCTCGCCGCGCCACCTTGAAGCCGCACTCGCCGCGACCGTGCAAATCGCGACGCCCGGCCGCTACAGCAGCATCCTCGAGCCTGGCCGTCATTGCATCCTGACTGAACCCGATTGTGCGAACGCCGTCGACGTGGTGCGCCAGATGCGGGACCAGGCACTGGTCGATCGGATGGCCCGCGACGCGCGCGAGGCGGTCCTTGACGTCGCGGCGCTGCGCGCGTCCAATCAGGCGGCGGCACTCATTGAGCTGATCAAGAACGGCGTCGGCGCCAAACGGATCAGCGCCACGCCGGAAGGGGAGATGAAACGCGCCATCGAGCGTTATCACGCTGAGGTGACCGCGAATGCTGATGCCTACTGGCGCCGACAACGAGGTCGCCAGCGGCTCCGCGACCTGGCCGTCGCGCTGGGCGCGCGCAAGATCAAGCGCTGGTGGATGCGGACGGCCTGAGGATGTGCGGCATTACTGCGATGGTGTCGCCGGTTCCCAGATCAGTGGACTCAATCCGGCTCATGACCGATCTGGTGCGGCATCGTGGTCCTGACGATGAAGGATTTCTGATCGCACCCGCACCAGGCAGGCCGGTTGAAGCCTATGGCGGACCATCAACGCCGGCCGACGCCTTCTCTTCCTACATCGCCTTCGCTCCGACCGGTCGCATCGATCAGGCCCAGTCCGCCTCGGCAACAGTCGCGTTCGGGCATCGCCGCCTGTCGATTCTCGATCTGTCGGCGCACGGTCATCAACCGATGTGCACGCCCGATCGCCGCTACTGGATCGTTTACAACGGCGAGATCTACAACTACCGCGAGCTCGGCGAGGAGCTGGCCGCTCTTGGTCACCAGTTCGTGTCGCATTGCGACACCGAAGTGATCCTGGCGGCGATCGCCGAGTGGGGTGAAGCCGGCCTGCATCGCCTGAACGGGATGTGGGCGTTCGTGATCTACGACAGCGTCGCCGGCGCGATCGTCGCGGCTCGCGATCGCTTTGGCATCAAGCCGTTGTATTACTGGGTCGCACCGGATCAGACGCTGTATTTTGCCTCGGAGATCAAGCAATTCACCGCGGCGCCGGGCTGGCGCGCGACCGTGAACACGGCGCGTGCGGCGGCGTTCCTGGAAACCGGCCTGACCGATGACCGAGACGAGACGATGTTCGAACGCGTCTTTCAGCTCGGGCCCGGCGAATGCGTCACGCTGCCGGTCGCGAAGGCGCCGATTGCCGGCGACGGACGGATCCCGGTCCGACGCTGGTATCACCTGAATCCCGCAACCTTCTCCGGATCGTACGAAGACGCCGTCGCCGAATGCCGCCGGCTGCTCGAGGATTCCGTTCGCCTGATGCTCAGGGCCGATGTGTCGATCGGTTCGTGCCTGTCAGGCGGCATCGATTCATCGACCATCGTGTGCTTGATCGGCCGCGAGCTGACGCGCCAGGGCGCGACGCCGCGGCAAAAGACATTCTCAGCGCGATCGGAGTCGCCGGCCATCGACGAGCAACGCTGGATCGACGAGGTCGTCTCGGCGACGCGTGTCGACAGCCACCTGGTCCTGCCAACGGCCGACTTGTTGGCGGAGAATCTCACAGCGCTGGCCTGGCACCAGGACGAGCCAGTCACGTCGACGAGCGTGTTTGCGCAGTGGATGGTGTTCGCGCGCGCAGCCGAGGCTGGAATCAAGGTCATGCTCGACGGGCAGGGCGCCGACGAGGCCTTCGCCGGCTATCACAGCTTCTTGTGGGCCTACCTGGGCAGCCAGGTCCGCGCCGGCCGCATCACCACGGCCTGGCGGGAGATGCGTGCGATCAATACACGCCACGGCGTTGGCATGGCGAACGCGTTGCGCCGCACCGCCGCCGTCCTCCGGCCGGACGCCGATCCGAACCTCGCCAGCGTGGACAGGTTGTCACGCGCGCAGCTGATGCACGCGAACCTGCAAATGCTCCTGCGATTCGAGGATCGCAGCTCGATGGCGCATTCCGTCGAAGCCCGCGTGCCGTTTCTCGATCATCGCGTGGTGGAGTTTGCCGTCAGCCTTGCCGACGATTTCAAGATCGGCGGCGGCGTGACCAAGCGCGTACTGCGATCCGCGATGAGCGGCGTGCTGCCTGATCGCATCCGGGATCGCGTCGACAAGATCGGTTTTGAAACCGCCGAAGCGTACTGGATCAGCGGCACGCGCCGGAAGTGGTTTCGCGCCGAGATCGAGCAGGCCGTCGCGATCAGCGATCGATTCGTGCCGGCGTCAAGCCTGACACATTTCGATGCGATGGCCGCCGGCACCCGCCCCTTCGATCGCCGGCCATGGCGCGCTATTTCGTTCGGACAGTGGATGCGGGCGTTTTCGGTCGCCGCAGTGTGACGAAACCTTGAATTCATCGACGACATCCGGCGATCCGCGAAGTGTGGTCTACTTCGGCTTGTACGATCCGCGCGAGTACCCGGGCGTACACCAGAAGGTGCTTGGCTTGCTGCGTGCCGCGGCCGCTGCTGGTTTCGCGACGCGCGTGTGGACCGAGCCGTTCTCGAAGTTCGCGCCGCTCGCGCGTCTCGCACGCGCCATCGATGCGGCGCCGGAAACGCACCTGATTCTTCGCAGCCTGGGGTTCGCGAACTTCTTCCTGATCCCGGCGCTGTGGCGCGCCAGGCGTCGCGGGGTGCACGTCACCATCGAGGTGGGAGCGCCCAACTTTGTGGCGGTGAGGGAGATCTGGACCTCGCGGCAGTCGCTGTGGCGCCGCACGCGAGCCGCGGTGGCCTTTTACGTCAGCGGGCCGTGGTCGTTATGGCCGGCGACGCGCATCGTCCAATATGCACCCGAGAGCTGGTGGTTCCGCCTGGGCAACGCCGCGAAGACGGTTGAAGTGGGAAATGGCATCGACGTCGCCGCTATCGAACCGCGCGCCTCGGCGCCGGCCTGGCCCGCTCCGGTGTTGCGGCTCATCGCCGTGGCGACCGTGTCGAAGTGGCACGGCTACGACCGCCTGTTGCGCGCCATCAAGAGTTTTTCCGAACGGCCCGAACGCGCATTCGACGTGCACCTGGTGATCGCCGGGCAGGGGCCTGCACTCGAGGGTCTTCGCACGCTGGCCGCGTTGCTCGGCATCGACGATCGCGTGGTGTTCGCCGGCACCGTGACGGGAGCGCCACTCCGCGATTTGTACGCGAACACTCATCTTGCCGTCAGCTCCCTTGCCCTTCACCGGATCGGCCTGTCGACCGCCTCGGTCCTGAAGGCGCGTGAATACTGCGCCGTCGGTATTCCGTTCATCGCGAGCGGGCACGATCCGGACTTTTCGGCGGCGCTGCCGTTCCGCTTCGTGGTCGGCTCGAGCGAGGACACGCGCGACGTGATCGCCGCGTTCGAGGCGTTTGCCGACACCGCGCCGCACATTGACCCTGCGGCGATGCGGCGGTACGCATTCGCTCACCTGGACTGGCAGCATAAGGTCAGCGCCTTTGGAGTTGGCGCGTGACGATCGTGTTCCGCGCGGATGCCTCGTCGACGATCGGGCACGGCCACGTGATGCGATGTCTGTCGCTGGCGCACGAGCTCAACGATTCGGGCGCTCGCTGCCTGTTCGTCAGCCGTCCAGAAGAAGGCGATCTTCGCGATCACATCGCTCGAAGCGGATTCGAGCAGTTTCCGATCGCCGACATGAGCGCGAACACGATGTCGGCGGTGCTTCGCGCCGTGGACCTTCGCCCGGACTGGCTGGTCGTCGATCACTATCAGCTCGATCGCGAGTGGGAATCGGAGATGCGTCGCGATGTGCGCCAGATCATGGCGATCGACGACCGCCCGCGGCGGCCGCACGATTGCGATGTGCTGCTCGATCAGAATCTGTCCGGCACAGACGACGCGACGATTGACGACACCGGTGCGCAGGCGCTGATCGGCGTCGAATACGCGCTGCTTCAGCCGGAGTACCGGCAACTGCGACGCGAGGCGCGGCCGAGGTCGGGGCGAGTGCGGCGAGTGCTGATTACGTTTGGTGGTTCCGATCGCTACGGTCTCACGCTGAGCGCACTGCGCGCGGTCATCGCGAACACCGGCGGCGATGTGCAGGTGGACGTCGTCATTCCGTCGACGATTCAGGATCGCGCCGCCATCGAAGCGGCCGCAGGCGAATCGACGCGCGTGACATTACACAAGGATCTGCCGACGCTGGCTCCCCTTATCCTGGCGGCCGATCTTGGCATCGGCGCCGCCGGGTCGACATCCTGGGAGCGCTTGTGCCTGGGCCTCCCGTCGATCGTGATCACGCTCGCCGAGAACCAGGTGCCCATTGCCACGGCGCTGGACCGGCTCGGCCTCGCGAAATGGATCGGTCACGCCACGGAAGCCGGAGCGGCGTTGCCCCCGGCGATCGCGACGATCGCGGCTGACGGGCTCGACGACCAGTGGTCGCGCCGGTGTCTTGCCTACGTCGACGGAAAGGGTGCATCGCGCGTCGCCGCGGTGTTGACCGCGTCGGCGTCGACCCTTCTTCGGGCGCGGCCCGCCGAGGCCGGTGACGAAGCGAGGCTGCTCCGCTGGGCCAACGATCCGGTGACGCGCGGGGATTCGTTCTCGCGGCATGCGATCACTGCCGACGAACATCATCAATGGTTTCAACGTGTGTTGAGCAAAGATGACTCGCGGCAGTTGATTGTCGAGACCGACCGGGGCGCCGAGATCGGCCAGGTTCGCTTTCAGCGCACGAATGACGAGTGGGACGTGCAATACGCGGTGGCCCCGGAGTTTCGCGGCCGCCGGCTGGGCACTCCGTTGCTGCGCGCCGCGCTCGACGAACTCGGGCACGAACATCGCGGCCGCGTCGTCGGCCGGGTCAAGACCAGCAACGTGGCGTCACAGAAAATCTTTCAGGCGCTTGGCTTCGACCGCGATCGAGCCGATGCGGACACCATTACATACGCGCGCATTCAATAGAGAGAGCCCTGCTTCGATGATCGACTTCCAATGAGCGTGTCGAGGCCGCGAGTCCTGATGGTGACGGGCGCCTATGCGCCGGAAACCAGCGGCGCCAGCCTGCAATGCCGCAACCTGATTCGCGCGCTACGCGATCGCGCCGACTTCACCGTGCTCACGACTTCGACGGATCCGGCGTTGCCATGGAACTCGACCGTCGATGACACCCAGGTGCGGCGCATTACTGTGGATCCGAACAGCCGCACCTCGAAAGCCATCGCCATCGAGCGCATGGCATCGTCGTTCCTCGAGCTGGCCCCTGACGTCGACATCGTCCACCTGCATGGCTTCTCGCAGAAGAGCGTGCTCGTCATCGCTCTCGCGAAGCTGCGCGGCAAGAAGATCGTGATCAAGCTCACTTCCGTCGGCCACGATGATCCGGCGTCGATTCGAGCGAAGGGCCGGTTGCAGTGGGCTGCCTTCCGGCAGGCGGATCGCTACATCGGCGTCACGCCCCGCTTTGCTGAGGGCTTCGAGGCGACCGGTCTCGATCAGGACCGCTTCGTGTTCATTCCAAACGGCGTCGATCTCGATCGATTCAAGCCCTCGTCTGCGGACCTCCGAGCCGAGTTCCAGAACCAGCTGCAGCTTCCCATCGGTGATCCGGTGGTGTTGTTTGTCGGATTCTTCTCGGCCGAGAAGAATCCAGACGTGTTGTTCGACGCGTGGCTCTCGCTTTACGAGCGTGGCGTGCGATCGACGCTGGTCCTGGTCGGCGCGACGCAGGGGACGTACTATGAGATCGATGCCGGCATTGCCGATCGCATCAAGACCAAAGCGGCCAAGCGGGGCGTGATCGACAGCGTCGTGTTCGTGGAGGCCGCCGACAAGATCGAGCACTACTTCAGGGCCGCCGACGTGTTCGTGCTGCCGACCGCGCGGGAGGGGTTGCCGAACGTCCTGCTGGAGGCGATGGCCGCCAGCGTGCCGCCGGTGATCACGCGGCTCGAAGGGGTGACGGACTGGATCGTCACTCCCGGCGTGACCGGCGAGCTCGTGCCTGACATTGATAGCAAGGCATTTGCCGATGCCATGGAACAGCTGCTCACGTCACGCGAGCGGCGTGATGCGATGGGCTCCGCGGCGCGCGCGCATGTCGCCGCGCATTTCAGCCTTGGCGCCACCGCGCAACAGACCCTCGATCTCTACCAGGAACTCTTGAAGGGACACAGTTCATGAAAGCGGCCGCATGAAAGCAATGCTGGTGTTCGGCACCAGGCCCGAGGCGATCAAGCTTGCGCCGGTGATTCACGCGCTCCGGCAGCGGCCGGAAGTCACGCTCCGCATCGTCTCGACCTCACAGCATCGCGAGCTGCTGCAACAGGCGCTCGAAGTCTTCGCCATCACCCCGGACATCGACCTGTCGGTGATGCAGCCGGGGCAGACGCTCGAAGAGCTGACCGTGCGCGTGCTGCCCGCGATGCAGAAGACGCTGGCGGCGGAACAGCCCGACGTGCTGATCGTGCAGGGTGATACGACGACGGTGTTCGTGGCCAGCCTGGCGGCGTTCTACCAGCAGATCCCGGTTGCGCATGTCGAGGCCGGCCTGCGCAGCCACAACAACTACAACCCGTTTCCGGAGGAGCTCAATCGCCGGCTGACCAGCGCGATCGCCGCGCTGCATTTCGCGCCGACGGAGCTGGCGCGGCAAAACCTGCTAGCCGAAAACATTCCGGCCTCACACGTGTTCGTGACCGGCAACACCGTGGTCGATGCGCTGCACGCGATTGCCAGGAGCGAGACGTTCGCGAGAACGAAGGTGCCGGTCGACGTGAAAGGCCAGCGGCTGTTGCTCGTCACGCTGCACCGCCGCGAAAGTTTTGGCGGCGCGCTCAAGGACATGTGCGGCGCGCTGCGGACGATCACGTCACGCCATCCGGATGTGCACGTCGTGATTCCCGTGCATCGCAATCCGGCGGTGAAAGACACCGTGCTCGACGAGCTCTCGAGCGTCGAGCGCGTGTCGTTGCTCGAGCCGCTCGATTACGTGTCGTTCCTGCGCACGATGGCGGCGAGCACGTTTGTGCTCACCGACTCCGGCGGCGTGCAGGAAGAGGCGCCGGTGTTCGGACGGCCCGTGCTGGTGCTGCGCGAAACCACCGAGCGCCAGGAGGCCATTGACGCCGGCGTGGCGCGGCTCGTCGGCACGCGCGGCGACGACATCGTGCGGTTCGCCTCGCGCCTGCTCGACGATCCCGAGGAGTACGCGGCGATGGCGAAAGGCGCGAGCCCGTTCGGCGACGGCCATGCCTCGGAACGCATCGCCGATCTCCTGGTGAAACACATCGGCCCGAGGCGCATCTCCTAAATGTGCGGTATCGCCGGCATCGTCGATTTCGACGGCCGTGACATTCCGAAGGCGCTGGTGCAGTCGATGTGCACCGCGATCTGTCATCGCGGACCCGACGATGAAGGTGTGCGGCAAATACCGGAAGCGCCGTCTTCGTCCGAGCCGCGCGCGGTGCTCGGCAACCGCCGCTTGAGCATCATCGATATCGCCGGCGGCCACCAGCCGCTCGGCAACGAGGACGGATCGATCTGGACCGTCCAGAACGGCGAGATCTACAACTTCCAGGAGCTGCGCGAACGGCTCGAGGCCAAGGGGCATCGTTTCGCGACGCGCAGCGACACCGAGATCATCGTCCACCTCTACGAGGAGATGGGCGAGCAATTCGCGCGTGAGCTCGACGGCATGTTCGCGATCGCGCTCTGGGACGATCGCAAGAAGAAGCTGGTGCTGGCGCGCGATCGCTTCGGCAAGAAGCCGGTGCTATATGCCGAGGCCGCGGGCCGGTTGTGGTTTGGATCCGAGTTCCAGGCGTTGCTCGCCGATCCGGCGATTCAGCGTGAGATCGATTACGAAGCGCTCGACGAGTACATGTCGTTCATGTCGGTGCCGGCGCCGCTGACGATCTAC